>ENA-OQEN01000160-OQEN01000160.1-human-gut-metagenome-genome-assembly--contig:-NODE-160-length-29134-cov-2.973248_pt1 | contig 29134 bp, 40 predicted proteins | sample MGYA00242791_ERZ504627 | MGnify/ENA primary metagenome ERZ504627 (study PRJEB26092, sample SAMD00036316) | human gut metagenome | host: Homo sapiens | study: EMG produced TPA metagenomics assembly of... | reverse complement strand
AACAGGGCAACAGGCCCGACAGGCGCAGCAGGAGCAGCGGAGCAACCGGAGCAACAGGCCCGACAGGCGCAGCAGGAGCAGCGGGAGAAACAGGTGCAACGGGAGCAACAGGTCCGACAGGTCCGACAGGCCCGACAGGCCCGACAGGCCCTGCTGCCGAACCTGCGGTCGGCAGCGTTGATGTCTTCAGTTCAACCGACAGGAGAAGGAACGACTGTGCCGAATGGGGGAGTGCTGCCTTTGACAAACCTTCGCAGCAGCGGTGAAGAACTCAGTGCGGATGCGGCAAATAATGCGGTGCGTTCCAATGATGGAAAACTGTATCATATTGTATGGAACGTAAATGCGGCGGAAGAGCAGGGCTCCGGAACTTCGGGTGATATTGTGATTGCACTTGAATCGCTTACCGGGGATGTGTATGGTTATTCTTCGGCAAACACGACCGCAGCCGGCGGAAATCCTGTGTCCGTTTCAGGCTCGGCCTATGGGCGGATTCCCGCAGGAACGGAGCTTGTGCTTCGAAACAGAAGCGGAAGAACCATAGTGCTGCATGCGGCTGCAACTCCGAACGGCGACTATGCAGGCGGAATCACGGTGATTAAAGCATAGATAATGCGGCAGTGAACGAGCCGGGAATGTGCCTTCGAAAAAGAGAAGGTGCAGGTAAACTCCGCCTGCCGCGTGCGGGCGGAGCAGGCTTTCCGCAAAACAAAATCCGGGAAACGGGGGGAGCGATATGGAAGGTTATAAAGTGTGTGTTTATGCAATTGCAAAGGATGAAGCGAAATTTGCCGCGCGCTGGGCTGAGTCGATGAGTGAGGCGGATGCTGTATATGTTCTTGACACAGGGTCAAGCGATGATACCGTAAAAATACTTCAGGCGCACGGGGTAAACGTCCGGAGTGAAAAAATAACCCCATGGCGGTTCGATACGGCGCGGAACAGGTCGCTTGAACTTGTGCCGGAGGATGCCGACATCTGTGTTTGTACAGATATTGATGAGGTTCTGCATCCGGGATGGCGCAAAGCGGCAGAAAAAGCGTGGTCAAACGGCGCGGATATGCTGCGCTATCGTTATACGTGGAATTTCAACGAGGACGGAAGCGAAGGTACGGTGTTCTATATAGATAAGATACATGCACGGCATGGTTTCAAATGGGTAAACCCTGTACATGAGGTTCTTGAATATGAGGAAGAAGGCAGCTTCAGACATATCATTGCAGAAGGCATTCAGCTTGATCATCTTGCCGATGCATCAAAATCACGCGCACAATACCTGCCTCTGCTGGAAATGAGTGTGCGGGAAAATCCGGAAAACGACAGAAATATGCATTATCTCGGCAGAGAATACATGTTTTATGGCAGATGGAACGATTGTATTGCGACCTTAAAGAGGCACCTTGAAATGAAATCCGCTGTCTGGCGGGATGAGCGGAGTGCATCGATGCGCTTTATTGCACGTGCCTGCACGGCACTGAATGATATTGCGGAAGCGGAAAGCTGGCTCTATCGCGCAGCGGCGGAAGCACCGTACCTACGCGAACCGTGGATCGAACTCGCGGGCAATGCATATGCACGGCAGGATTTTGAAGGTACGCTGTATTTTGCACTTAAAGCACTTGCAATTGAAACCCGCCCAAAAACATACATAACGGAACCCGCAGCATGGGGTGCCGCTCCGTATGATTATGCTTCTCTGGGGTATTTTTATACGGGCAGAAAAAAAGAAGCACTGATAATGCTGAAAAAGCCGTTGAAAAAGAACCGCAGAACGAAAGATTAAGAGCAAACAGAGATATTATTGCACAACTTTCGGAAACGCTTTGATTCATTATTTTTGTCGGAGAGGCTCGATTCGAACCTTTCCGACAAAATGAATCGGCAAGCATTTTGATAACAACTTATCATACAGCAGGAGCAGGATTATAACAGCTGAAGATATATAATGCAGCCAACCGATCAATTCAGGTTGCATGTTCGGCGGATTTGCGCTATAATAATATTGTTATGCGAAATGATTCGCCTAAATACGGAGACGTATCGAAGTGGTCATAACGGGACTGACTCGAAATCGTGGTCGCTACTCGGTAGCTCCCTGACCGGAATCCCTTGATTTTATGGGGTTTTTCGGGTATTCTTAACTTAATATTTTTGCTTGTTCTCCCCATCAGTTCTCCCCGTTTTCCGAGGTGCTGATGTTGAGATAAATACGGAGCGGTATCGAAGTGGTCATAACGGGACTGACTCGAAATCAGTTGAACCGCAAGGTTCCGTGGGTTCGAATCCCACCCGCTCCGCCATAAAAGGAACATAAAAAAGATATGTTCCGCGAAAACCCCGATTTTATCGGGGTTTTTTGCTACCCAAATGCCGGGTTTTCAAGATGCATATTTGAAGATGTAAAACCGCTGTTTTCCCTTTGGGTGCGGTATCGAACTCCCGTACAACTGAATATTCGCAGACGGCGGACAAGCCAAAACTTGTCCGCGTTTCGCATTTTCCACGCCCGAAGTTTTGCAAAAGACTTCGGGCTTTTTCTATTTCACGAAAAAGGAGCGATCAAAATGTACTTCACCAACACGCCATCCCTCAACAGCATGGAGGCCATCATGCAGCGACCGCCCGGTGGAAATCAGCGGGGCGGCGGCAGGATCCGTAGGGCGTATCAATTCAACAAAGCGGACTGCGATTGCAGGCTCTGTCTCTACCACAGAAAAAAGAAAGGCTGCTCCATGGAAATCTGCCCGGTACTGGATGCCAGACTCACCTGCGTGCAGCCTCTTTTTATGAAGCCATTCATGCGGCATTTGCGACGCACGACATACGCCGTTTCAAAGACGGCTTTCACATCTCTACGACAGAAAGGATGATGCCCCTATAATTTTTCAAACCGATCAACACAGGCAGCGTTTTGAGGCACAGAAACTGTACCTGCGAAAACCGGACCACCGCAGCCTCGCTGTGCTGTATCTCCTGACTGCGGATCACACCTTGTGGTCCAAGACAAGGCGATACTTTTCCGACCGTGGCAAAGTCGATCTGCAGGCAGTGCGCCTCGGCGATGTGTCCACAGACTGCTATGCCCTTTGGAAAGCGGTCAAGGAATTGCAGACCGGCGAGCGGCAGATCTCGCTGTGTGAGCTGGCCGATGGCAGCGTGATCTCAGATTGGGCCTTTCGCTTGATCGTGCAGGCCGTCACCATCGCTCGCTTCGGTGCGGCGGTGCTGGAAGCGGAGGTGCGCCATGCTTAAAGCCGTGATCTCGCACAACGAACAGGCTACCATTGTGGAGCTACCTATGGATCGCCTGAGCCTGCAATATGAACTGTCGCAGATCGGTATCCGCAGGCTGGCCAAGGACATTCCGATCATGGATGAGGAAGATCAGCCGATCTCCGTCAAGCTCTATTCCGAGTCGGACATCGGGCAGAATCTCGCCATGCTGTTCCGACCGTCCCATTCGCTGGAGGATGCCAATGTGTGTGCGCACGCTGTGTACACGCCAGACCGGAGGTGCAGGATGAGATCGAACAGAGCATCGTCTATGGACAGTATCACTCGCCGCAGGCGGTTTTGGCAGACATTAAGGCGATGACAACGGACCTGATCGCCGTAACCGTCAACTACTACTGTCCGCTTCAGGTCCGTATGACGGACGAGGAATATGGCGATTGGTATGAGGTGGACAACGGCTATGCGCTCGACAATAAGCGAGCGATCCGTGAGCTGCTGCAAAAAGAGCAAAACGAGGATATGAACGATATGGCCGACTACTTTGACGGCAGCGAGTCTGCTAAGGCCAAGATCGTTTCCGCCGTCTGGGATGTGCATGAGGTAAACGGAGAGCTGTTCGGTGTGATCCGCACCGGGCTGCGGGAAATCCTTTCCCCGGCAGAAGAACAGGAATGGATCGACGAGCTGATCGGACAGGCAGCAGACGGCTTCGGCGAGGGGCTGGAGCAACGCCCTATTTGTACTGCTGACGGTGAGATCTATGTTTCCTTCTGGAACAGCGGCAGCGACTACTTCATGGAGAACGAAACTGTCTTTCGTCAACGGATGTCTGCCGATCCCAACCTTGAAACAATGAAACTGGAATGAAAGGAGTCACGACCAATGAACAATCAACTGTGTGAACGAATGAGGACTCACTACCCGCCCGGAACACGGGTGCAGCTGCTCCGGATGGATGACCCGTATGCACCGGTTCCTTCCGGAACGAGAGGCACGGTGACCCATGTGGACGATATGGGTCAGCTTCAGATGCGTTGGGATAATGGGCAGTCCCTCGCCCTGATCCCTGAAGAAGATGTTTTCCGCAAGCTTACGGCAGCGGAGCTGGCGGAAGAACAGACGATGCAGGAAGTACAGGGCTTTGAGATGAAAATGGAATAGGAGGAAGACTGTGTGCCAAACCATGTAACAAATGTGCTGACGCTGCACGGAGAGTCGGATCAGATCCGAGCCATGCTGGAGGCCATCCAGTATGATGATCTTGGAATCGGCTCGGTGGATTTCAACAAGATCATCCCCATGCCGGAGAGCTTGAATATCGAGCAGGCAGCCAAACGAGTACCGGCCTGAAAGCCTATCAGGATTTCATTGAGGTCTACACCCTCGGCGGAACGATCCATCAGGACGATCTGGAGAACATTCCTCGTAAAAGTGAGGACGCTTTCCTTCGGCAGCGCTCGGATATTCGTCCAAAGGAATGGAAACTTGGAAAAGCCGCTTGGAACAACATTCGCCTATACGGAGTACCGACGTGGTATGGGTGGCGTAACCAGCATTGGGGCACCAAATGGAATTCCTACGGCTACGGCGAGGCGGAAGTAAACTATCAGGAGGGGGATGCCCTGAACTTCCTGACGGCATGGTCTGCCCCGCACCCGGTAATGGAAAAGCTGGCGGAGATGTTCCCCAATGTGGAGATCGAGCACGAGTGGGCTGATGAGACATCGGCCATAACTGCGGAAGATACCGCTATCAGAACGGAGTACGAATCGAAGAATGGCTCCCCGAAACAGAGCGGGAGGCCATTGATCTCAGCTGCGAGCTGATGGGGCTGGAACCGCTGGACTATGGACTCGCTCTGAATGCAGCCGGGACAAGCTATATCAATCTGGAGGACGATGAATACGAGAAAATCGAGCTACTCGGTAAAACAGCGCTGTTCTCGAATGCCCGACTGACGGATGCAGACATTCCGGAGGGACTGTATTGCTACCACCTGCGCCACAGCGATGACGGCGGCAAATTCTGCTCCGTAGAACCGAGGGTCGGCGTCAACCACGGCGGCTCTGTAATTCTGAAAGAGCCGCTGGACTTCGGAGAAAGCGGGTATATCTCTCTTGACGAAGAAACAAGCCCGAACTTTTCCGGAGAAAGAGAAAATTTCTCCGATTTCCTTTCTGACACCTCCCCGCAGGAGGCTGAGGAAATGAAGCTCTGCTAAAAGCCTAAATCAAAGAGGTCGTTTTGCGTGTATGGATGTTCCGTACATGGAACGGCTTCTTTCTGTTTTCTGCGGAACCTTTGTATGCGCAGACGCCTCCGCAAAGGAGGTGATTCCATCAACAGCTTTATGGCGTGGGTCGGCGGGAAGAAAGCCTTCGGGACGAGATCCTCGCCCGCTTCCCACGAAACTACAAACGGTATATCGAAGTGTTCGGCGGGGCCGGATGGGTGCTGTTCCATAAGCCGCCCGGCAATGATTTTGAAGTGTTTAACGACTTCAACGGTAATCTTGTGAACCTGTACCGCTGTGTCCGGGAGCAGCCGGAGGCCCTGCGGAACGAGCTGCGGTATATGCTCAATTCCCGTTTGGACTTCGAGTATATGAAGGGAATGCTGCATTCTCAAGCCGTACTCCCGGATGTACGGCGGGCCGCCTATTACTATGCGCTGATCCGGTACAGCTACGCAGCTGGGACCTCGACCTTCGGCAGCCAGCCCCATGCCATGTGGAACAACTTTCCGCTGATCGAATCGGCAGCAGGCAGGCTGCAAAAGGTCGTCATCGAAAACAAGGACTGTGTGAAGCTCATCCGGCAGTATGATCGTCCGGAGAGCTTTTTCTACTGCGACCCGCCGTATTACAACGCAGATCAGTATTACGAGGCGGTTTCCTCAGACGCTTTGACCATGCTGGACTTGCCGATGCGCTGCTTGGAATCAAGGGGAAATTTTTGCTCTCTTACAACGATTGCCCGGAGATCCGGGCACTGTATGACCGCCCCGGCATTGTGGTCGAGGGCATCTCCCGACTATCCAACATTGCGCAGCGATACGAAAACGGAAAACAGTACCCGGAGCTGCTGATCTCCAACTACGACACCACGGAGCTGGCCCGATCCTGCGTGCAGCTCACGCTGTTTGACCGGCTGGATTCCCAGGAAATTCTGAATGAAAGGATACTCTACCATGAAATATGATTTTGAACTGATCCCCGTCCCTACTGATGCGCTGGAGCTGTCGGCATCATCCCCGGCGTTATGGCGGAAGCCTTTGTGGACGGAAAACGCATCGTGATCCAGAAAGCAGAGGACGATGCCTTCTGTAAAAGCTACAACGAGGATTGCGAGGATTGCCCGTACTGCTGTCCCTGCTGCGGCGAATGCCTGAAAGAGCAGATGGCCGGAGGTGACGGGGATGACTAAGCTGTACCGCATCCTCGGAAAGCGTGGGCGTATCACCATCCCCTATGAGATCCGCAAGCGGGTAGGCTTTCCTACAATGACATTCTGTCCTTTGCCGAGCAGGATGACCGCACGGTGATCGTCCGGAGAGAAAAGCTCTGCAACGATTGCAGAAAAGCCCCCGGCACTCCGGACAAACCGGAGCCGGAGGCATCACGCTTCTGGATTTTCTGGACAGCCTTTCTGCCAAGGAACAGCGGGCGGCGCTCATCCACTTGTCGGTGCGCTGGGCGGAGCAGCAAGGCGGTGAACCCAATGTCTAAGATCCTTCGTGTTGTCATGGTGGAACCCCATGAAGCTCCCTATGAGCTGAACATCACCGACCAGCTTGAGGATCTGCAGGAAACGGTCGGCGGCATGATCGAGGTCATCGGCAACGGCGACGGCACGCTCCTCGTCTGCAATGAGGAGTCTAAGCTCATGGGGATGGACGGAAACCGCCGCCTGAACGGAGATGTGATCGCCGGGCCGTTCTTTGTCGTTGGTACAGACGGCGAAAACTTCCGCTCGCTGACAGATGCGGAAGTGGAGCGATACAAACAGCGCTTTGCGGAGGTCGAGGACATTTTCCCGGAGGAAGTGCAGGAGCATATGGCTTTACCTTTTTCGCATGGTAAAACAGAAAATGGAGGTACAACAATGAAGATCAAAGCACAGATCGACCGCATGGTCGGCGAAAACAACCGCATTAAAGCATACGCCAGTGTGATCCTCGGCGGCGAATATGTCGTGCGGGACATTGCAGTCATGGACAGCAAAAACGGACTGTTCGCCCGAATGCCATATCGCAGCTATAAGGATAGGAACGGCGATATGAAGTATTCGGATACCGTGTTCGCCATGAATGAAACTTCCCGCAATGCTATCAACGCCGCTGTCCTTGCCGCATACGAGCAGCGTCTGCACATGGAGCAGGATGAAGCACCGGACGTGGAGGAATCTATCGACGAAAGCCCCGGCATGGTGCACTCGATGTAGTCTCCGTAAAAAAGTTCCGATTCTCGCTGGACTTTCAGCCTTGCATCGGTATCCTTGTAGCAGAGGTGATCAACATGAAACAACGCAGAATATTCGTGCTCCTCCTTGCAGCTTGCTTCTGATAAGCACTGCCGGATGCGGTGCAAAAACGACATCGCCTGCACCTACAGAAGCGCCTGCTACTGCATCGTCCGCTGCTGCGCCATCGGAGCCGACACCATCCAGCACATCGGACGCCGATGCCCAAGTTGAAACAGTATCAGCACTGGAAATGCTACCGGCAGAAGAAACGGAACCATCGACGCAAGTTTCCGAACCACTGGTGTCGGAAAGCGTACCAAGCACATCTGAGCATCCGGAGGCATCACAGTCGCCTGCTCCAGCAGAGCGACCGGCAGAGCATCACCGGTCGAACCGGAACCGGAGCCGCCGGTTGAGGATACTTCTGAGCCGCCAGCCCCTGTGCCAACAGGACCGGCACCGGAGCCTGCATTCGATGTGGGATATTGGGTGGATTTCGCCAAGGCCTATGCCAAAAGCGTCGGCTTGGAGCTGGACAGTGAGGCCGTAAGCTGTTGGGATAATCCCACCATCGCCAGCAGTGCCAGTCGATATCTGGAACGGGATCTGTGCGGGCTGCTGAACAAATACAGCCGGGATGCAGACATCACGGCTGTGTGGATATGGGCTGAGCCTCGGACAGAAAGCTCGTGGGATATCTATATCGGCTATGCATGACCATAAAACAAAATACAAGGCAGAAAGCGCATCGACATTCGGTGCGCTTTTTCCTATCTGAAAGGAGTTTTTACTATGTTTGCTACGACCTGCAAAAGGGGCCTGTCGCTGTTTTTGGCGGTGCTACTGTGCTTTACCGCCGTTCTCGGCTTCGGCACCACAACGGCTTTCGCAGCCGGAGAACAGTCGGATGTCTATCTCGTGGCGTATCCCCGTGAGGGAGATGCCAACCTTGACTACAGCGGAACTTGGGGACATGACAATCTCCGGTATATGAACGGGTGGTCCTCCGGTCGGTCACTCTTCACCATTGTCCGGGCCATGGGCTCGTATGAGGGCAACATCTGCTACTGCATCGAACCCGGTGTTCCGTTGGAAACCGGAGATTCCCTTTCCAAATGGGGCGAGGACTTTTGGGAGAACTATCCCTCTGACTACAACCACACCATCGAGCCGTATGAGATCAAGCAGTTTATCGGCAGAATCATGCAGTACGGCTATACCGGCAGCATTTCTACCTCATGGAGAAGTCAGAATGAGGGAGCCGACAAGCTGGCCTACGCCGTTGCAACGCAGCTTCTCATTTGGGAAACAGTCGTTGGTGAAAGAGATTCGGACTTTTCCCATGTCAGCACCGGCGGCTACAATGCTGTGACCGAGCAGATCGGCGCAAGCCATCCGCTGCGCAGTCAGATCTTCAGCTACTACAGCATGATCGAGGCCAATGTGCAGAGCCACAGCAAGATCCCCAGCTTTATGAGCAAATCCAGCAGCAGAGCGCAGGACATCGAGCTGGAATGGAACGGCTCGGAATACACGGCGACACTGACCGATACCAACGGCGTCCTTGGCAATTACAGCTTCAGCGGCAGCGGTCTCAGCTTCTCCGTCAGCGGCAATACACTGACCATCACGGCAAAAACCGCACTGGAGGACACCGTCACCATTACGGCAGAAAAGAAAGATTCCCAGCGCCGTGGGATCATCACTTGGAGCGACGGCCACTACCTCCCCGGTAACGCTACGCTGCAGGATCTGGTCACCTATGCGGAGTCGGTGAACGACCCCGTCACGGGCTACCTTCATGTCAAGGTATCCTACGGCAGTGCCAAGATCATCAAAACCTCCGAGGACGGTATTGTGTCCGGCATCCGCTTCACGATCACTGGCAACGGGGTGAACGAAACCGTTACGACCGGAGAAAACGGTGAGATCCAGATCGACAACCTTACCCCCGGTGAATATACCGTCACGGAGCTTGCGGATGACCGCTATGTGCCGCAGGAGAGCAAGACCGTGTGCGTAGTCAGCGGCCAGACTGCATCGTGGAATTCGGCAACATTCTTAAAAAATTCAGTGTGACCCTGACCAAACGGGACAGCGAAAAAGGCTCGCCGCAGGGCGATGCTGTGCTGTCCGGTGCCGTGTATGGCATCTATCACGGCGATGATCTGGTCGACACCTATGAAACCGATGCTCCGGCAGCTTTACGACAAAGGAGTATGTGTGCGGCAACGGCTGGACGATCCGTGAGATCACGCCCTCTACCGGCTACCTTTTGGACGAAACGGTCTATCCCGTCGGCGCAGAGGCCGGAAACTTTACCTTGGAGCACAACGCCGTTGCCGTCGATGTGGGTGAGGATGTCATCAAAGGCAGCATCGCCATCATCAAGCATACGGATGACGGCAGCACCAAGATCGAAACGCCGGAGGCCGGTGCCCAGTTCCAAATTTATCTCAAAGTCTCCGGCAGCTATGATGCCGCCGATCCGGACGAGCGAGATGTGCTTGTCTGCGGCGAGGACGGTTTTGCCCAGAGCAAGGCGCTGCCCTACGGCGAGTATGTGGTGGAGCAGACCAAGGGCTGGGATGGCCGTGAGCTGATGTCTGCCTTTACCGTCCAGATCTCCGAGCACGGAAAGACCTACCAGTATCTCATCAACAATGCTGAATTCAAAGCCTATCTGAAGATCGTCAAGGTCGATGCCGAAACCGGGAAAAACATCCCCTACGCCGGTGCCGCTTTTGAGATCTACGATCCGGACGGCAAGCTGGTGGAGATGACCACCACCTACCCGCAGCCGGAAACGCATTCCCGTTTTGTGACCAATGATGGCGGCTGGCTCATTACGCCGGAGATGCTGCCGTATGGCACGGGGTATTCCATCGTTGAGGTGCAGGCACCCCACGGGTATGTACTGAACCCTGAGCTGGTGTATTTCGATGTCACAGCAGAAAACGCCGAAAGCGCTGACGGCATCACACTTGTGATCGCAGAAAAGCCGAATACCCCGCAGAAAGGAAAGATCCAGATCGTCAAAACCGGCGAGGTGTTTGCCTCTGTCACGGAAAAGGACGGCAGATATACCCCGGTCTATGGAGAAAGCGGCCTTGCCGGTGCGGAATTTGAGATCTGCGCAGCCGAAGATGTGTTCACGCCGGACGCACGCTGCGCTGTGCCAAGGGCGATGTGGTCGATACACTGACTACGGCTGCGGATGGCACGGCAGAAAGCCGAGAGTTGTATCTGGGCAAATATGAGATCCGGGAAACCAAAGCGCCTTACGGTATGGTCAGGGACGATACTGTCCTCACAGCTGAGCTTGTCTATGCCGGTCAGGAGATCAGCGTCACCAGCACCGCTGTCGCTGTAGTTAACGAGCGCCAGAAAGTGGAGGTCAAGCTGTACAAGGATCTGGAGAAGGACGAGCTGTTCCAGATCGGCAGCGGCGATGAGATCCTTCATGTGTATTTCGCACTTTATGCGGCGGAGAAGCTGACCGCAGCGGACGGCTCTGTGATCCCGGCAGACGGCCTGATCGAGATCGCCGGTGTGCAGGCGGACGGCACGCTGGTGTTTGCCTCCGACCTTCCGATCGGCAGCTACTATGTGAAAGAGTATGCCGTCGATGCGCAGTATCTTATCAGCGAGGAAACTATCCCATCACCTTCACCTACGAGGACGATACCACTGCCGTGGTCAGGATAGAGGTGAACAACGGCGAGGCCATTCTGAACCACATCATTCGCGGCAGCATCACCGGTATCAAGGTGGATGAACAGGGCGAGCCGCTCCCCGGTGCGGTGTTTGGACTGTTCCGTGCCGACTGCACAGACTTTACGGAGAAAAATGCGCTCCTGACTGCCGAGTCCGCCGAGGACGGCAGCTTTTCCTTCGAGAACATCCCTTACGGTGTTTGGCTGGTGCGGGAGATTGCAGCTCCGGAGGGCTATGTGCTGTCGGATGAGATCTTTACCGTGCAGATCTGCGAAAACAACGCTGTGATCGAGCTTGGAAACTTGGAAAACAAACCGATCACTGGTGAATTGGAGCTTACCAAGAAAGACATTTCAGACGGTAAGCTCCTGCCGGGCGCAGGCTTCCGCATCAAGGACACAGACGGCAATGTGGTCGCTGAGGAATATACCGACGAAAACGGCCTTGCCAAATTCACGCTGCGCTATGGGAAATACACCTATGAGGAATTCGATGCCCCGGAGGGCTACCGCATTGATACGACACCCCACGAATTTGAGATCACCGAGGACGGACAGATCGTCAAGGCAGAGATGACCAACGAGAAGATCCCCACGCCGGATGTACCGCAGACTGGTGATGAAAGTAACCTCGGTTTTTGGATCGGGCTGGGCAGCATTGCCCTTGGCGGTGCCATCGCCTGCGGCATTCTGTTTGCCAAGCGCAAAAAGGACGATGACAGCGACGAATGAAAAAGGTGTATCTGTGTGCGCCCCTCAGCGTCGATGTAACCGCCAATCTTGAAAAGATCCGACAATACTGCAGGTATGCTCTGCTGTGCGGCACGGCTCCGGTCGTGCGCATTTCTATGCGGAATGCCTTGATGACAGTGTTCCAGCAGAGCGTGAGATCGGACGCAGTGCCGGGATGTCTCTCTTATGGTTCTGCGACGAGCTTTGGCTGTTCGGCGATACTGTGACCGAGGGCATGGTCGCCGAGCTGCAGTTTTGCAAATATCTGAACATTCGTATCCGGAGGATTCAGCAAAATGAAATTCAAAAAGTATTGGGAGGTAATGCATGATGAGAAAGAAAGCAATGCGGGCACTGCTCCTTGTGGGGCTTCTGGCCGTGATGATCTCGATGTGCTCCATGACTGCATTTGCCGCAGGCGATGTGGCTGGAGCCATCGAGCAGACTTGGAACACGGCGAAAGCCCAGATCCAAACGGTAGTCAACAATGTGGTGTTCCCGGTGGTGGATATGATCCTGGCGATCCTGTTCTTCGTCAAGGTCGGTACCAGTTACTTTGAGTACCGAAAACACGGGCAGTTTGAATTTGCAGCGCCCTGCATTCTGTTCGCCTGCCTCATTTTCACCCTGACCGCACCGCTGTATATCTGGTCTATCCTCTGATCCGTCACGCGGGGCCGCTGCGAAAAGCGGCGGCTCTGACGGGAGGTGAAGTGATTGTTTGATTGGTTAGGGGATATTTTTTCCGGCATCGGCAATGCATCGGGAGTACCTTTGAGGCACTTGGCGAGCAGATCTCCAATGTGATCTGGAACACCATGCTGCAATGGCTCTACGAAACGATCTATAACGCCGTAGCCGACTTCTTTACTATGATGGGCAACATGGGCGCTGACATCTTCCAGCTGGACTGGATACAGGCAACGATCCGGCTGTTTACGCTGTTCGGCTGGGCGCTGTTTGCCGCCGGTGTGGTCGTGGCGATCTTCGATGTCGCCATCGAATACCAGTGCGGACGGGCCAACATCAAGACAACGGCCATCAATATTCTGAAAGGCTTCTTTGCCTGCTCCCTGATCGGCATCGTCCCGGTGGAACTGTACAAATTCTGCGTCAGCCTGCAGAATACCTTCTCCCATGATCTGTCCGCTATTTTCGCCGGTGGCCGAAGCATTGACCTTGCCGGAGAAAGCACCAGCGTACTGGTCGGCAGCTTTTCCGTAGCGAACAATGTCAGCTTCAATCTGTTCAACATCCTTGCGCTGATCGCTTTTGCCTACTGCGTGATCAAGATCTTTTTCGCTAATATCAAGCGCGGCGGTATTCTGTTGATCCAGATCGCAGTCGGGTCACTGTATATGTTCAGTGTACCAAGGGGCTATCAGGACGGTTTCAACCAGTGGATGAAACAGATCGCAGCGCTGTGCCTAACGGCGTTCATGCAGACCAGCCTGCTGTTTTTGGGGCTTCTGACCTTCCCCGGTAATATGCTGTTGGGACTTGGCGTCATGCTGGCGGCCAATGAGGTGCCCCGCATTGCGCAGCAGTTCGGGCTTGACAGCTCTGTGCGTGTCAACATGATGAGCGTTGTCCATGCCACGACAACCGCAGTCAACCTGACCCGCAGCGTTGCACGAGCCACGGGTAAATAACAGGAGGAGCCAGTATGACACAATATCTGTACCCGCAAAACCTGAAAGCCACGGCCAATCTGTGGCTTTGGGGCCTGCGGGATTTTTGCATTCTCGGCATTGCGGCGCTGCTGTCCATTGTGACCTTGGTGCAGCTCGGATTCTTTCTTCCGGCAGCAGCAACGCTGTGCTTCGGATTTCTGACTATCCGCATGGATGATACCACTGTGTTGGATTTTATCAAATACGCCGTGCGGTACTTTATCAGCACACAACAGTATTACGAATGGAGGTGAACCCATGGCAGAAAAACAGCAGAAAAAGAAAAAGGGCCGCTCGGTGCAGGAGCTTCTCGGCATCCGAACCTTTACCAAGTACGGCCTTGCAGTGGGCAAATATGAGCTGCTCTTTTATCTCGTAGCGCCCACCAATATTTCGGTGCTTTCTCATACGAATATCGAGATCAAGATCCGCCATCTGATGATGGTGCTCTCGGCCATTCCGGACATTGAGATCCCCTGCACCGACTCCTCGGAATGCTTTGACGATAACAAGGCGTACCTGACCGGCAGGCTGGCCGAGGAACACGATCCCAAGGTGCGGAAGATCATCAAAAAGGATATCGATCATCTGGACCACATTCAGATGGAGATGGCCACAGCCCGGCAGTTTCTGTTCATGGCTCGGCTGAAAAACACAAAGGACAAGCAGGTTTTCGATGCCGCCAACCGGATCGAGAAAACCATTTCCGAGCAGGGCTTTGAGGTGCATCGTATGAAAAAGCCGGAGATCAAGCGCTTTCTCGCACTGTATTTCGAGGCCAGTATGAACGGCGAAGCATGCCGGACGCAGACGGTGAGCAGTTCTATGAGGTGGATGAGGATGACGAGGAAGATCGCACTTAGCGTTCTGTGCCTACTGCTGGCTGTACTTTCCCTGTTCTCCGGCTGGAAGATCTACAGCGAGCTTTCCGCCCGGCAGAAAGAAAAAGATGAGTTTTCCGCTCTCGCAGCCTTGGTAGAGCCACCGGCCACAGAGCCTTCTGCAGCAGTTGTGCCGGAAGAAGCCACTACCCCAGAGAAAAGCACGGAACCGGCAGCGGAGCTGCGTGACCTGACGGAGCTGTTTGCACAAAACCCGGACTGCATCGGCTGGCTGTGTGTTCCCGGAACCCAGATCGACTATCCGGTCATGTTCACGCCGGAGGAACCCCAGCGGTACCTGCGCCGGAGCTTTTATGGCGCATACAGTCAAAGCGGTGTGCCGTTTATGGACTTTCGGTGCGATGAAAACAGCAATCTCATCCTCTACGGGCACAACATGAAAAACGGCACGATGTTCGGCAACCTCACCGGCTATACCGATGCGTACTTTGCCGCCGAGCATCCCGTGATCGATCTGCAAACCGCTGCGGGTCTTTCACGCTATACGGTGTTCGCCGTGGCTGCGGTGCAAAAGACAGATCCATGGTATGACTTTATTGAGGCAGGCAGCAGTGCGGGATTTGACGAACAGGTCGCAGATCTGCTATGCAAAGCCTGCTATACGACCGGCGTTATTCCGGCCTACGGTCAGCAGCTTCTCACCCTATCCACCTGCTACGGCGGCGGGAACGGCAGGCTGATCGTAGCCGCCGTAAAAACTTAAAACATGACAGTCGTTTTGCAGATGCGGAAGCGACTGCCGGTTACCTCCGCTCTGCATGACGGTAAAAGGAGGCAATATGTTCAAACGAAAACCAAAGGTACTGACGCCGGAGCAGGCCGAGGAACTCCGCACCAAGGACTTCTTTGATATGATCCTGCCCGGCACCGTAAATTTCTCTCGGACCATTATATCCTCGGCGACAGCTATCGCTGTGTGTGGGTGATCCAGGAATACCCGCCCTCCACTGAGGAACAGGCGATCCTTGCCCAGCTCGCTGACCGCAGCGGCGTGACCCTGCGGATCTATCACAGATTGGTGGAGGCTGGCGAGCAGCGCAAGATCATCCAGAATGCCACCCGCCGCAACAAGCTCAAAAGCGGCGGCAATGATGTAAACGAAACCATCGAGGCTGAGGGTAACCTGCAGGATGTGGTGGAGCTGCTGGCCAACCTGCGAAAGAACCGGGAGCCGCTGCTTCATGTATCGGTATTCCTCGAGCTGAAGGCCCGCAGCATGGAGGCTCTTCGGGAACTGCAGTCTGACATTGCCATGGAGCTGACCCGGTCCAAGATCTCTGTAGATCGTCTGACCCTGCGGCAGAAAGAGGGATTTCTCTCTGTTCTGCCCGTGGGCGCAAACCAGTTCGGTGCGCAATATGAGCGTGTGCTGCCCGCTTCCAGCGTGGCGAATCTGTATCCCTTCAACTTCTCCGGCAAAACGGATCCGCAGGGACTGTATATCGGGCGTGACAAGTTCGGCACGAATATTCTGGTCGATTTTGACCGCCGTGCTGAGGATAAGACCACCAGCAATATCCTCATTCTCGGCAACTCCGGTCAGGGAAAAAGCTATCTGCTCAAGCTGTTGCTCACAAACATTCGGGAGTCCGGCAAGGCGGTCATTTGTCTGGATCCGGAATCGGAATATGAGGAACTCTGTGCATCCCTCGGCGGCTGCTATATCGACTTTCTATCCGGCGAGTACACCATCAATCCCTTGGAGCCGAAAGCGTGGTCGGATGGCAGCGGCGAGGTGGACAGGACAACGCCGGAGGCATTCCGAAAGGTTACCCGGCTGAGCCAGCACATCGCCTTTCTGAAAGATTTCTTTCGTGCGTATAAGGACTTCACCGATACGCAGATCGACACCATAGAGATCCTGCTCTCGAAGCTGTATGCCCGGTTCGGCATTACCGATAGCACGGATTACAGCATGAAAAAGCCATCCGACTTTCCCATCATGGAGGACTTCTACAAGCTGTGTGAGGAAGAATTCTATGGCTACGACAAGCAGCGCAAGTACCTCTATACCGAAGAAACGCTGCAGGAGGTCTGTCTCGGCATCCATTCCATGTGCGTCGGCGCAGAAAGCAAATACTTCAACGGCCACACCAACATCACCGGCAGCGACTTCCTGGTGTTCGGCGTGAAAGGCTTGCTGGATACCAACAAGCGCCTGAAAGACGCCATGCTCTTCAACATTCTGTCCTTCATGAGCAATCAGCTTTTGGGCCGGGGCAGCACAGCCGCCAGCATTGACGAGCTGTATCTGTTCCTCACCAATATGACCGCAATCGAATATATCCGCAACGCCATGAAGCGTGTGCGTAAAAAGGACTCCTCGATCATTCTGGCCAGCCAGAACATCGAGGACTTTTTGATTCCCGCCATCCGGGAGTACACGAAGCCGCTGTTCTCCATCCCGACCCATCAGTCCTGTTCAACGCCGGGCAGATCAACCCGAAAGAATATATGGATGCATTGCAGGTCGAGCCGAGCGAATTTGAACTCATCAAATACCCCGAACGGGCACTTGCCTCTATCGCTGCGGCAACGAGCGGTATCTGCTGCAGGTCATCGCACCGGACTATAAGGCAGCACTGTTCGGCAAGGCGGGCGGACGATGAGCGCAACGGTAGCCGCAGCCCTCAAGAAAATCGCCGTCGCATTGCTGACGGACAAGAAAGCGCTCAAGACGATCGGCGGGATCGTGCTCGGCGTGCTGATAATCATCATCATGCCCATCGTCGCCGTGGTCAGCCTTTTTAACGGCGGAATCGAGATCGACACGGATCGCTTGCAGACCATGGTGGTTGAAAATCTGTCTGCCGAGGAACAAGCTAAGCTGCAGGCAGTGGAAGATACCATGTATGCCATCGAGGATGCCATGCTCGCCGCCGGTTTTCCGGCACGAGTGAAAGAGGCACAGGTGCTCTATGTGCTGGCGCTCTCTGATTTTGCCGATGACAACGGATTTGTAGAAAAGCTGGTGGGCTGTTTCACAGCAGAACAGACGGATGCACAGCTTATCTCGGCGGTAAATTCCGCCTTCGGAACAAGCCTTGCCCCGGAGGATTTCACACAGGTGATGCAGGCGATCCGGGCTGTGTATATCGACACCTCTCACTATACGGATCCCTCGACCAAGAACAATCTGGATCTGGTCCAGTGGGCCATCGCCGCTGAAAAAGCCGGATGGGGCTATGTGTGGGGCACCTTTGGAGAGGTGCTGACGGAAAGCTATTATGAGGCAAAGGCCGCACAGTACCCGGACGAAGTCGGCGGCTACGAGGATTTCATCCGTCAAAACTGGCTGGGCGGGCGTACTGCCGATTGCGTCGGTTCATCAAGGGCTACGGTTGGCTGAATTCCGATACCCATGAGATCGAATACGGTACAAATGGGATGCCGGATATCGGCGCAGACGCCATGTATGACAACGCCACAGAGAAAGGTACGATCGACACCATCCCGGAGATCCCCGGCCTTGCGGTCTGGCACGAGGGGCACATTGGAATCTATATCGGGAACGGTCAGGTCATCCATGCCTCCGGCACCAAGGTCGGTGTTGTTCAGACACCAATCGGCAGCAGCGGCTGGACGCACTGGCTGAAGATCCCCTATATCACCTATATCGAAGAAACGGAGGAAGAAACCCCATGAATAAAAAACAAAACCAACTCGCCACACCTACCGAGCAGCGGCAGGAGCAGGAACGACAGACCAACGAGGCGCTGCTGGCAGAGGACGCTGTGCAGACAACTGCCTATCTTGCCAATGCGCCGGATTGCTGCTCCGGCGCAGAGCAGCTGGATCATGTGCTCGGAATGCTCGGCTCCGATGTCATGGATGACGGCATCTACCACAGCGAGGATCAGCATCCGAAGCGGAACGATCATTCCGATCCCGTTCTCTCGTTATAAGGCGGTGCAGCATGAAAGGAAAAATGAGGACCCTATACGGGATCTACAAAAAGCATGGCCGGGATGCGTTTCTCGATGCGGCCAAGGACTACTCTGCCCATGTGAGAGATACCGTGGAAGATACCCTTGCGGAGATGGAATCCCGGTGGTATGACGGCGGGCATACCATGACCGAAGCTGAGAAAATGGTGGATGATTATAACCATGGGCTGACTGCTCTGAATACGCAGCAATATGCCGAGCCGGTCATGGCACAGCCCGAAATGCGAATGTGAGGTGAATCAAATGAAGAAAGCAATGATCTCTGTGGCTTTCGATGCGGAGAAGCTCTCCGCTGCAAAGCTGTATATGGCACAAAAGGATCTGTCCTTTGAGGACGAGCTGGAAAAGGCGGCGGAGGCGCTGTACGGCAAATATGTGCCTGCGGGTGTCCGGGAATTCATTGAGCTGAACGCAGAGAGCAAGGCGGCAGCCAAGCCGAAAAAACCTCGCCCGGCTCCTTCTTCTGCTGTGGGCGTGCCGTCTGCAACCGGCGGTGATCCCGCTTGAGAAGCCAGAACTTCGGCATTGAGATCGAAATGACCGGCCTGACCCGCAGCGCAGCAGCGCGGATCATCGCCGGTCACTTTGGTACGCAGGCCACCCATGTAGGCGGCGCTTACGATGCCTATACGATCCGCGATGAGCAGAACCGGCAGTGGAAAGTGGTCAGCGATGCCTCCATCCGCTGCCGCAATGGAAGCAACCGAGCGGCAAGCCGGGACTACTCGGTGGAATTTGTGTCGCCCATCTGCCAGTACGAGGACATCGAAACGGTACAGGAACTGGTGCGGAAGCTCCGAACCGGAGGCGCCAGAGTCAACGACTCCTGCGGCATCCATGTTCATGTGGATGCCTCTGCGCATACGCCGCAGACCCTGCGCAACATTGTGAATATCATGGCTGCCAAGGAGGACCTGCTCTATAAAACGCTGCAGGTGAAGGTCAACCGAGAGCACTATTGTCAGAAAGCGGATACCCGCTTTTTGGAAGATCTGAATCACAAGCGGCCTAAGACCATGGATGATGTCGAGGAACTGTGGTATAACGGCAGAGGCGGTCGATACGATCATTACGACAACAGCCGCTACCATGCCCTGAATCTGCACAGCGTGTTCTCCAAGGGCACCATCGAATTCCGACTGTTCAATTCCACCCTCCATGCCGGTGAGGTGAAAAGCTATATTCAGCTCTGCCTCGCAATCAGCCATCAGGCGCTGGTGCAGCGCGGGGCTTCCCGTGCCAAGACCCATCCGGAAAATGAAAAATACACCTTCCGCACATGGCTTCTTCGCTTGGATGATCGGGGACGAATTCAAAACCGCACGGCAACACCTGCTGAAAAACTTGGAGGGCAACATCGCATGGCGGGATCCAGCGCAGGCCGAAGCGCAAAAAGCCCGGCTTGCCGCTAAGCGGTTAGAGGAACAGCAGGCGGCGCTGCCGGAGTCCGAACCGGCAGCACCGTCCGACGAGCAGGAGCAGGATACGCCTGCTTTCACCATGTCGATGGGATAAAGGAGGAAGAATATGAGCAAACGACTATATGTTGCCTACGGCAGCAATCTGAATATTCAGCAAATGGCGAGCCGTTGCCCCGGTGCGAAGCTGTACGGGACAGGTGTGATCGAGAATTTTGAACTGCAATTCAAAGGTCAGCCTCACGGTGCGTTCGCTACGATCGCCCCCAAGGATGGAGCGTCGGTGCCAGTGGCCGTGTGGGAAATCTCCAAGCGGAATGAGCAGGCACTCGACCGGTATGAGGGCTATCCCTCCCACTACTTCAAACAGGATGTCCCTGTGCAGCTGGACGGCAAAGAGGTCACGGCCATGGTGTATGTGATGAATCTCAAAATGGACTTCGGTCTGCCAGCGCCGTATTACTACGATGTCGTCCGGGAGGGTTATGAGGATTGCGGACTGGATCCCGCCGCCTTGGAGCAGGCGCTCCGAGAGAGTACCGCGCAGTTTTACGGCTCTCATTGGCCGCACCAAGAGTCCATCTTTCGTTTTGAAAGCGATGCAGAACCGGACGAGGACGAACTGGAGGAAGATGACGATCCGGATTTAGACGAGGATGAACCGGAGCTGGACGAAACGGATCCGTTCTATTTCTCGGAGGGAATGCACCTATGAGCCGCAAAAGAGAATTGCAAAAGCAGCTTGGCAGCGGTTATATCTATGAGCGCTATCTGGATGAGCGGAGCCTCCGGCAACTGAAAAGGCAGCCTCCGGAGGACTTTTCCGAAATGGTCATTGCGGCTCTGACTGTGGCTGCCTTCGTCTGAACGCCGTGCTTTATCGCTCAGATGAAACATTGATACAGGGATATGATGTGCTGGTCAAGGACGATCCCTCTTCCCCGGAATGGATCTTTTACGATGGCATCTCTGACACAGCCAGCCCTAAAGAGGTCGAGATGCTGCGCATTCTCGATGGCGCTGCAAGGCGGCACGGGCTGTCCTATACTGAAAGTTGCTTTACCCGGTTGGATGGGAAAGTCCCACGCAAGCCAAAGCCCCGCCCGTAAGCCACCGTGTGGCCTCGTGTGGAGCTTTCAGCGGAGAAGCGGGACGATACCCGCCAAAATGAAAACGCAGCAAAACGGCGGCTTTGTGGGGGCGTGTGCCAAGACGGATGCGGCGCCAAATCCGCTGGCGTTCGCCTGCGATTTGGTTGCAGGATAAAGGCGGGTGGCTGTAAATGCCGCCCGCCGCTCCACAGCAGCCCGCAATGCGGACTGCGTTCAGGAGCTTTGCGCATTTTGAACTTTTCCGCTTTAGGTACACCTGTATGAGGCATTTGCCAATTACGGGTACACCGGCTGCCCGTAAAGCGCCCGCAAATCCATGTATTTGGAGGTGAACATCCTGAAAGAAAAGAAGATCCGTATCCCTCTGTGGATCTACCCATCTACAGAGGAGAAAATATTGAAAAATTATGAGGCGGACAACTGCAAAAGCCCCAGCGAATTCATTGAGAAAGCGATCCTGTTTTACTGTGGGTATCTGGCAAGCACAGAGTACCGGGCCTATCTGCGGCGTGATCGTCTCCACCATGCAGGGCAGCCTCGACTCTTTAGAGGATCGGATGGCGTCGCTGCTGTTCAAGATCGCTGTGGAGCTGTGCATGGTGCTTCATGTCACTGCCGCAGCTAATCAGATCGATGAGGACACCCTCTCTCGGCTGCGCGGGTTATGCGTGGAAGAAGTGAAGCGACTGCGGGGTGCGGTGCGCTTAGAAGATGCGGTACGATTCCAAAACGGAGATGACTGATGGCTCGGATCATTTTGAAAAGCCGGTATCTCCGTGCGGGCAGCAAGCAGCACTCCGAGCATCTTATTCAGTATATTGCAAAGCGCGAGGGTGTGCAGAAGATCGATGACACATGGAAGCATCAGCCTGCCACCAAGGAACAGAGAAAACTGATCGGCGAACTCCTGCGGGACTTTCCGGAAGTGAAGGACAGCTTTGAATATGCCGACTATCTCGCCAAGTCCAATAAGGGAACTGCTTCCGAGCTGATCTCCCGCGCCATCGATGACAATGTGGATCTCATCGGCAAACGGGAAAACTATGTTTTGTATATTGCCAAGCGCCCTCGTGCCGAGCAGCACGGCACACATGTTTATTTACCGATGCGGATGTACCGATCAACCATTCTCAAGTGGCGGCGGAGGTCGCAAATTACGACGGCAATGTGTGGACGCATATCATTTCTCTGCGTCGGGAGGATGCGGCCCGCCTTGGCTACGACAACGCCTATGCTTGGAGAAACCTCCTGCGCTCTCAAGCTGAAACCATTGCGGAGAACATGAAGATCCCGCTGACAGATCTGAAATGGTATGCCGCCTATCACGATGAGAGCTATCATCCCCATGTGCATATGGTGGTCTACTCTACCGGCAAAGAACCCTATCTCACCAAGCAAGGAATCCGCAATCTTAAGGCGGCCTTTGCAAAACAGATCTTTCGCCATGATCTCTTGCAGGTCTATGTGGAGCAGACCAATCAGCGCAATGAGCTGACCGGGCGGAGCCGCGACATTCTCTCGGACATCATTGCCCGCATCAACTCCGGCAGCTATGACGATCCGGTGGTCACGGAACTGCTGCTGAAATTATCCCGGCAGATGCAGAACCACAAGGGCAAAAAGGTCTACGGCTATCTGCCGCAGGCCGGGCGCAATCTGGTCAACGCCGTCGTGGACGAGCTGGCAAAGAATCCGGAGATCGCTGCGCTCTATGATCTGTGGTATGCACAGCGGGATACGATCATCGGGACCTATCAGGACACGCCGGAGCAGCGCATCCCGCTGTCACAGAACAAGGAATTCAAGGCAATCAAAAACGCGGTCATTCAGGAGTCCCTGAATATTTTGTATGACCGCATTACCTTCGAGGACAGCCTCTCGAATTCAGAGGAGAATGCACCGGAACCTCCGGAGCAGGAAGAAGCTCCGCAGGAGAACGCCGGGAAGAAAAAGTGGAACGATCCGAATGATCCGCTGTTTCAGTATTGCAAGGTAAAATTGTACTTGGACAAGGACAGTCCGATCTATGATCCGGTGGAGGCAGTTCGCTGGTTGGAGCTTTCAGCAGACCAAGGCTATGAGTATGCGCAGTACCGACTCGGAAAGCTGTATCTGGCCGGGACAGAGGTGGAGCAGAATGTAGCTTATGGCCTGCAGCGTGCATGGCAGGCCGAGCAGCAGAACAACGACTGCGCACAGTATCTTTTGGGCAAGGTCTATCTTAAAGGAGAACTGGTCGAGCAGGATCTGGCGCAGGCGGAGGCACTGTTTGAAAAAGCCTCTGCACAGGGAAACAGCTATGCCAAATACTCTCTTGCCAAAATGCATCTTGCCGGGCAGACAAGCGTCAGCGACGAGCACAAGGCGATCCGCCTGCTGAAAGAATCCGCAGAGCGCAGCAATATGTGGGCACAGTATCTTCTCGGCAAGTTTTTCTTTCGTGGAGAGCATACGGAAAAGAATTTGGCAGAAGCGGAGCGCCTGCTCATGGCTTCAGCGCTTCAGAAAAATAGTCAGGCGCAGTATCTGCTGGCAAGGCTCTATCTGTGTGAGGACGGCATTCCAAAGGATGCGGAAAAGGCGCTTCATTGGCTCAATGAATCTGCGGCGCAGAAAAATCAATATGCACAGTATCAGCTTGGGAAGATACTACTGTTCGGAAAAGAAGTCAAACGGGATACAGAGGCTGGGATCGAGCTGCTGACGGCAGCCGCCGAGCAAGGCAATGTGTATGCCGCCCGGCTGCTGCAAGGTATTACAGCGGCGGGCTGCGCAGCCGTCGGTAGGTATGGCGTCCTTGCGTCTGCTCTCTCGGCTTACCAGAATGTTTGAAGATCGGCTCAAGAAAGAGGATAGCAACGTGCGGCCATCGACCGCAAGCTGCGCCGGAAAATCGAAGAAAAGAAACAGCTGCACGGATTGCGGATGGAGTAAATTTCCCGGCTGTCCTGTTTTCCTTTGCAAAATGCGGTATAATAAACCCATACGGCATTTCAAAATTTTCTTTTTTCATGGCCTATTCTCGCTGGACTTTCAAGGGCCAGCTTTGTATCGTTGTAGCAGGAGGTGTTACCATGACTATTCTGGAAAAGTTATATGACGGTGAGATCATCCCGTCCGAAACGGCAGTCCCCGGTACGGAGGAATACCGGGAAAAGCTGCAGAAGAAAACCCGTATCATGCAAAGTATCCGAGAGGCACTGCCCGCAGATCGGCAGGAGCTACTCACCGAACTGAATGCGCTCTGTCTGTCGATCGCCGAGGATGAGTGCCGCTGCACCTATGCCGAGGGGGTCCGCTTCGGGATCGATCTTATGGTCGAGATACACGGCAAGGACAAAACAGCTCCAGTCATTCTTCCGCGGCTCGACAAGTAAACAAATCAAGATCAGCAGCCGCCCGTATCACTATGATGCGGGCGGTTGCTTTGGCAAGGAGGGGCTATGGCTACTCAATATATACACTTTACAGAAGAACAAAAACAGACAGCCCGGCAAACGGATATTGCCGAGCTGCTCCGCAGGCAGGGTCAGACACTGAAACGCTCCGGCAGTGAATACGAATGGAAAGATGGCAGCGCCAAGGTCACGGTTCGAGGTAATCTGTGGTTTCACCAGTATGACCATGAGGGCGGCGACGCCATCGATTTTGTGCGCCGCTTCATGGGCAAAAGCTATCCGGAGGCGGTCGAATTTTTGCTGAGCGGCTGCGGAGGATCGCTGACGCTGTCTCCGCCGATCCAGAGGCAACCGCCCAAACCATTTGTGCTCCCAGAGAAAAACGAGGATATGCGTCGGTTTATGCGTACCTGCTGCGCTGTCGTGGCCTTAATCGGGATGTGGTAAATGTGTTTGCGCAGAAGAATATGATCTATGAATCCGCACCTTACCACAACGCCATATTCGTCGGTTACGACCAAAACGGAGTGCCTCGCCATGCGCATAAACGCGGCAGCGGTTCCCAGAGCGCTTACAAGGGCAATCAGGACGCAGCCTGCCGGAGTATGCCTTTCACTGGCATGGGCAAAGTGACTGCCTCTATTTATTTGAAGCGCCCATCGACCTGCTGAGCTTTCTCTCCTTGTACAAAGAGGATTGGCAGGCGCATAGCTACGCCGCAGCCTGCGGTGTGTCCGATCAAGTGCTCTGGCAGATGATGAAAGACAACCCCGGCATCCGGCGAGTCTGTCTTTGTCTCGATCACGATGAGCCGGGGCAAGCAGCGGCAAGGCGTATTGCAGAAAAATTAAAGGAACACGGTATCCCAAGCGAGATCCTCGTCCCGATCCAAAAGGATTGGAATGAGGATCTTTTATTCTCACAGCAGGAGGAAATACGATGCCCAACCTTACAGCTCTGATCGTTGTTGCGACGGTCATGTTTTGCGTGCTGGGTGGCGTGACGCTCCTTGCACACATCTACAATCTGAACAACATCAAATCCAAAACCGTAGGCGACGGACAGCATGGCACAGCACGCTTCTCCACCAAAGCCGAGATCCGAAAAGTATATCGGCAGGTGCCGTTCACACCGGAGAAATGGCGCAGGCAGGCAAAGCGGAATGCGCTGCCAAAGCTCCCGCAGGGATCATTGTCGGCTGCCAGAACAAGGGCGGTGAAACCGTCGCCCTTGTGGATGACGCCGATGTGCATTGTATGATGGTGGGTGCCGCTGGCTGCGGCAAGACGGCCTACTGGCTGTACCCCAATCTGGAATATGCCTGTGCTTCGGGAATGTCCTTCCTGACCACTGATACCAAGGGCGATCTCTATCGGAACTACGGAGCGATCGCCGAGGAGTACGGGTATCAGGTGGCCGTCATCGACTTGCGAAACCCCACCAAGTCAGACGGCAACAATTTGCTTCACCTCGTCAACAAGTATATGGATCTGCACAAGGAGGATCCGGCGAGGTTGCATACCGGGCCAAAGCGGAGAAGTACGCAAAGATCATTGCCAAGACGCTGATCTACGGGGACGGCGATGCTTCCGCCTACGGTCAGAACGCATTTTTCTATGATTCTGCAGAGGGGCTTCTGACCGCTGTGATTTTATTGATCGCAGAGTTCGCACAGCCAGAGGAGCGGCACATCGTGTCTGTGTTCAAGCTCATACAGGAACTGATGGCTCCCAGCGGTGTCAAAGGGAAAAATCAGTTTCAGCTCCTCATGGATCGCCTGCCGCCGGATCATAAGGCCCGCTGGTTTTCCGGCGCAGCGCTGTCTACCGGCGACCAAGCCATGGCCAGCATCATGAGTACTGCAATGTCCCGCCTGAACGCATTTCTCGACAGCGAGATGGAGCAGGTCCTGTGTTTTGACACGGCCATTGACGCCGAGCGGTTCTGCCATGAAAAGTCTGCGATCTTTCTTGTGCTTCCGGAGGAAAACCCCAATGCCTACTTCATGGTGAGTCTGCTCATTCAGCAGCTATACCGGGAGATCCTTTCTGTAGCAGACGAAAATGGCGGCAGACTGCCAAGCCGTGTGTTTTTCTACTGCGATGAATTCGGCACCCTTCCGCCCATACAGTCTGTGGAAATGATGTTTTCGGCGTCCCGCTCTCGTGGCATGAGCATCGCTGCGATTATTCAGGGCTACCAACAGCTTGAAAAGAACTATGGCCGGGAGGGCGCAGCTATCATTCAGGACAACTGCCAGCTCACCATTGCGGGCGGCTTTGCGCCTCCAGTGAAACGGCGGAGGTCATCTCCAAGGCGCTTGGCTCCCGCACGGTCATGACCGGCTCCGTATCCCGGAGCAAAAACGATCCGTCCCAGAGCCTGCAAATGACGGAGCGGCCTCTTATGACGGCGGATGAACTGAAAAGTATGAAGAAAGGCTCCTTCATTGTGATGAAAACCGGTGCGCATCCGTTTGTCTCCCAGCTCAAGCTGTTTATGAAATGGGGCATCTCTTTTCCGAGCCAAGTCTATACCGTGGAGGATCGGGGCGCTCGACGGGTGCAGTATATCTCCCGTGAAAGGCTGATCCATGCCATTACGGATCAGTTCCCGCAGGAAAGAAGAACACCATCTAAGCCACGCACGGCAGCGTCCGGTGGCCCGACCATGACCGAGCCGGTGGAGGCGACACCGGAGCAGGAGCTGAATCATATCGCAGAGCAGACGAAAACGCCAAAGCCTCTTCGGACGGGATAAGGCGGTGATCTGATGTCCTATTTTCAGAAGCTATATGAAAACGGCGAGCTGCCACATCGAGCCAAGCTGGTGTACCTCTATCTGCATGACCGGATGGATAAGGAGCGGAAAGCATGGCCGGGGATCAAAACGATCGCTGCGGATCTGTCGCTGTCCCGCAGCACCGTAAAGCGAGCTATTCGGGATCTGGAAAAAGCATCCCTCATACGAAAGGAGCCGCACTACCGTGAAAACGGCAGTGCGACTTCCAATCGCTATTATATTCTCTGAAACTGAAATTTTACGCCAAGGGGGTGGTATGCCCAAACGGTGGACCCAGCCCCGGTCCACCGTGAGCCTCCTTGAAAAGCCTACTCTAAGGAGATTACAGCAGAAAAGGATGAATATTACCGCACCGTCGAGGGCAATTCCGGCGATAGCTGCCGACAGAACCAATATTCCGTGGGATATTACGAGATCCTTGGGTATGGTGTCCCGTCATATTAAAAAATGGCAAAGGAGAAACAGAGGTTTTCTTTCCTCTGTTTGCTCTTTTGCCTTACATAACTATTGTTTCTTTCGTCCATAAGCTCACCACCTTGTGTCTGTAAAATCGTATCCTATATATTTTACAGAAAAGAGGCTTGGCTGTTTAAGCCTCTTTTGAGGAACCTATTGCATTTCCTCTACTCCTATGCTATAATAAAAATACACTCGTAACGCTACGGATGTATTCACAAAGAAAAGGAGTACGGTTATGCCCCGAAGCTATATGTTTACAAAAGAACAGGTGCTTGATGCCGCAATCGAGCTGACACGAGAGAAAGGATTTTCCGCTGTTTCGGCACGGTCGCTCGGTGATAGACTCGGCACGACTTCCCGCCCGATTTTCAGCCATTTTGAGAATATGGCGGATGTGCAGAAAGGAATTATCGGTGCGGCGAATAAACTTATCAACCTTCGGGAAGAAGAAATAAAAAGCGGGAGGTATGTTCCGTATAAAGCGAGCGGAATGGCGTATATCCGCTTTGCAAAAGAAGAAAAAGAGCTGTTCAAGTTGCTCTTTATGCGTGACCGTTCGGGGGAGCAAATCAAAAGAAAATACCCGAAGAAATGGAAGCGCTGATCGGGCTGATCGCCAAGCAGGTCAACATCGACAAGGAAGCAGCAAGATTTTTTTATCTTGAAATGTGGGCATACACACACGGCATTGCGTCAATGATCGCAACGGGTTTCTATGAGTGGGATGAGACGCTTGCAAGCCGAGCTTTGACTGATGTGTACGAGGGATTAAAGCATCGTTACGAAAACGGAGGTATCCGCAATGATTGAAGCAAAGGGTGTTACTAAGTCTTACGGCTTTGGTGAAAGCAAAGCCGATATATTGAAAGGCATTGACCTGCAAATTTCGGATGGTGATTTTGCCGTGATTTTAGGGGCGTCGGGGTCTGGAAAATCGACACTGCTGAATTGTCTGTCGGGGCTTGAAAGGGTTGACGGCGGAAGTATTGAATACGACGGCTTGAATATTGCGGAGCTTTCCGATAAAGCGCTGACCAAATTCCGCAAGGAAAATATCGGGTTTATCTTTCAGCAGTATTATCTTCTTCCCGATATGACCGTTGATAAAAATGTCCGTATGGGCGCAGATCTTGCGGGAAACACCGATTACAGAGAAATCATAAAGGCGGTGGGGCTTGAAGCGAAAGCCGCCAAATATCCTTCCGAGCTTTCGGGCGGTGAACAGCAGAGAGTATCGGTCGCCCGTGCGCTTGCCAAAAAGCCGAAGGTTTTGTTCTG
>ENA-OQEN01000159-OQEN01000159.1-human-gut-metagenome-genome-assembly--contig:-NODE-159-length-29201-cov-3.287370_pt1 | contig 29201 bp, 31 predicted proteins | sample MGYA00242791_ERZ504627 | MGnify/ENA primary metagenome ERZ504627 (study PRJEB26092, sample SAMD00036316) | human gut metagenome | host: Homo sapiens | study: EMG produced TPA metagenomics assembly of... | reverse complement strand
ACCTTGCAGTAAGTATGATGTAGTTATTCTAGAAGATAACCCTTATGGTTATTTACGTATTACAGGCGAAGAAGTACCTTCTATTAAATCTTTAGATCAAGACCATCGTGTTGTTTATGCAGCCAGTCTTTCTAAGATTATCTCACCAGGTATGCGTACAGGAATCATCTGTGCAAGTAAAGATATTATTTCTAAGCTCTTTATGGCTAAACAATCAGGTGATAATCATACAAACAATCTCTCACAATATATGATGGATGCATTCTTAAGAGAAACAGATATGGATGCACATATTAAACATTTGCAGTCTCTTTATGCAAAGAAATGTAACTTCATGTTAGAGATGATCAAGAAGTATTTCCATCCTTCTATTCATGTCATTGAACCAGAAGGTGGTATGTTTATATGGTTTGATCTGCCTGATGGTGTAAGTATGCCAGAATTCGTTCAGGCTTCTATTAAGAAGCATGTAGCCATCGTACCAGGTAATGAGTTCATGGTAGATAGTACTAAGCCATGTCAATCTATTCGTATGAACTTCTCAGCTGCTTCTATGGAGAATATCGAAAAAGGTATCCAGATTTTAGGAGAACTAACATATCAATTCTGTAAGTAAAAAAAAGCCATTTCTGGCTTTTTAATACATGCCACCTTGTGGCATAACAGGCTGCTGTGATTCTTCTTTCTTAGGAAGTTCTGCCACACCTGCTTCAGTTGTTAAGAACAAGGCTGAAATACTAGCGGCATTTAATAATGCGCTACGAGTGACTTTAGTAGGATCAATAATGCCTGCTTCAAACATATTGACCCAGTCACCTGTCTTTGCATCAAATCCAAAGTCCTTTTCAGCATTCTTCTGGATAGATACAATTTCTTCTTCATCATAACCAGCATTGATTGCAATCTGAGTAAGAGGTGCAAATAAAGAATTCATGACTACATTAATACCCTTCTGGATATCTACATTCGTATCTCTGACCTGATTCTTTAATTCTTCATAGGCTTCTACTAACGCAGCACCACCACCAACAACGATACCTTCATCTACAGCGGCCTTAGTCGCATTGAGAGCATCTTCAATTCTTAATTTCTTTTCTTTTAATTCTGCTTCAGTTGTAGCACCGACTTTAATTGTTGCAACACCGTTAGATAATTTACCAATACGTTCTTTTAAAGTCTTCTTTTCATAATCACTCTTAATATGAGTTAATTGTGTCTTTAATTCTTCTACGCGCTTATTCACTGCTTCACTAGAACTATGTCCAATAAGAGTTGTATTATCCTTCTTTACAATCACTTTCTTGATTGTACCAAGATCTTCAATAGTTAAATCAGAAAGCTTCATATTAAGGTCTTTGTTGTAGAATTTAGCACCAGTTAATACTGCAATATCCTCCAACATTTCTTTCTGTTTATCACCAAATCCTGGAGCTTTAGTTGCTACGACATTAAAGGCACCTCTTAACTTATTCAATACAAGAGAAGAAATCGCTTCATTTTCATAATCTTCTGCAACAAGTAATAATGGCTTATTAGTTTTTAATACCTGTTCAAGTAGTGGAAGGATTTCTTGTAAATTAGTAATCTTCTGATTAGTGACTAAGATCAATGGATTATCCATTTCTACTTCCATCTTATCTGTATCACTTACAAAATAAGGAGATACATAACCCTTATCATACTGCATACCTTCATTCACTTCTAATTCATCATCAAAACTATTAGATTCATCTACGTTGATAATACCATCTCTACCAACTTTTTCCATAGCCTGAGCAATCAATTCACCAATATGACTATTAGAAGAAGAAATAGTGGCTACAGATGCAATATCCCTGCTTGTTTCTACTTTATGAGAATTCTTTAATAATACTTCAGCCACTGCTTTAGAGGCTCTTTCAATCCCTTCTCTCATAAGTACAGGGTTTGCACCTTTTTCAACCTGCTTCATACCATTCACAATCATATCTCTCGCAAGTATTGTGGCAGTTGTTGTACCATCACCTGCAATATCATTTGTATTATTGGCTACTTCATAGACTAACTTAGCACCCATATTTTCAAAATGATCTTCTAACTCTATTTCCTTGGCAATAGAAACACCATCGTTCGTAATTAAAGGAGAACCATAGCTCTTCTCTAATACCACATTTCTACCTTTAGGACCAAGTGTGACACTCACTGCATCAGCAAGAGTATTCACACCTTTCAACATAGATTGACGTGCATCACTAGAAAAACGTATTTCTTTACTCATAGTTCATTCCTCCTATTCAATACATGCGAGAACATCTTTCTCGTCTATCACAATATATTCAATACCATCAAGTTTAACTTTAGTACCTGAGTATTCCTTGAATACAACACGATCTTTTTCTTTTAAATCATTTTCACATTGAGGACCTACAGCCACAACTTCTCCAACAGTAGGAAGACTCTTTGTCTCAGTAGTGAGAATAATACCACTTGCAGTCTTGTTTTCTACTTCCTCTTTTTTTAATACGATATTCTTATTCAAAGGTTTCAACATTTTTTATTCCTCCTCATTAGCACTCTATTTATCCAGGTGCTAAAAAGTATTATAGTTCGTTTTAGCACTTTGTCAAGGCAAGTGCTAATTTATTTTTGGGCAGATTGAATGATAATGCACAAAAAAGCCACTCCTAAGAGTGACTTAATCGTCTTTTCGTTTTGTATCCTTTGCAACTATGAATGTGATCATACCTAATATTAATCCAAAATAGAAAGAGAAGAAACGCCATAAGAACATAGAACTAGAGGCATTTGCTCGACCAAGAAAACCAAACAAGATCATATAACATCCTTCACTACCACCTGATGCACCAGGAATAGGGAGGAATGTATTAATGAGATTAATAATGGATGCAAGTCCTAGGAACTGTACGAATAAGTTGAAAGGAACCTTAATACCTAAAGCAAGACAAGAAAAGAATGGTGTAGAGTAAATGATTGTAAGTTTCACTACATTACATAATACTGTCTGTAATAATGCTTTTTTATTTTTCTGTAGTACATTCATCTGTTCTCTAAATTCACTGAAATAATTCTGAATTCTAAAGCATGTCGATTCATAATCTTTTATAAGTGGTGTTTTAGATAGTAGATAAACTACTTTATCTACTATAAAGTTCTGGAACTTCTTACTCTTAGCTCCGGCAAATAATAGAATAGTCACTACCGCATTAATAAGAAATCCTACGGCTGCCATAGAAGATACACCAACACCTTTATCAAGGAAGTAGGCTGAATCCACTATCATAATCACAGCTGTAAAGCCCATGATCACTATTTGATAACTAATAAAGCACATAAGTAATATACTTGTAGATATTGCAGGAGAGATGCCTTGGTTATTAAATACGAACACCTGGGCAAACTGTCCTCCGGAAGAAGAAGGTGTTAAACCGCTAAACAAAGTACCTACAAGTCCATTCACAAAACCTTCTTTGAGAGTAAAGTCTTTTTTATAGAACGCGCAAAGATCATAGTAGCCAGTCCGTCAAATACATAATACATAAACATGATGAAACATAAGATGAATAGCCAGAAAGGATGCGCTGTTGTAATTGTCTTAAATACAGTAGAAACTTCAGAACCTACTGATAAATATAAAGAAATACCACTAATCACAAGAATTAACGCAATATTCAAGATATAGCTCTTCTTTGTTTTCATGGGAATCACCTCATTTCCCTATCTCTATTTTACCAATCTTACTTGTTATATGAAAGCAAAAAAAGAGTAGGGATAAAAATCCCTACTCGAATGTAATCATAATAATTTCATTTTCACATAATACTTTAAAATGATAGTTCTTACGTGGTGCAATACCGTTACTTACAATAAGTTCAGAATTATTTTCTGTATAAGTGCCATGATTATAAGTGATTGCATTTTTACATTTTACAAGTGGCCCAATACCTGGGAACCAGATGGTACCGCCATTACTATGCCCAGATAACTGTAATTGTGTATGTCCTTTGTTTTGAATAAAACTGTCAGGATAATGACTTAAAGTAAGGACAAAACCATCGTAATCAGGAATATCTTCCTGGCTGTTAAGAGACTGTCCATAAAGGATAAAAGAACTATTACGATAATGAATTGTACGTGTACTATTGTTTAATACTTCAAATCCACCCTCATTAAGGATATTAGTCACTTCATCAGCATGGGGATGATCTTCATCACCTAATACTGCAAACTTACCATATCCAGGCTGAAGCTTCTTTAAGATCTTCTGTACTTTTGTATCTTCAATAGGTTTGCCTTCATACAGATCACCAGTAAAAACAACCATATCATAACTTTGATCTTCAATCTCATCTACAATCTGTTCAAGACGATCAATATCCTTAGATGTAGTAATGTGGACATCGGATAAATTGACTATCTTGAAACCTTTAAAACCATCAGGTAACAAATTAGAACTATAATTCATTCTTGAAAAAGAATAATGTGTTCTAGAAAAGAGACATGTATAACCACCAAACAACACCAATGCTAAGACAATAATAGCAAGAATACCAGTACGAATAATTTTCTGTTTCTTCATTATTTCTTATTCATGATGACAGGAATAATCATCGGTCTTCTTTTTGTCTTAGTATAGAAATAAGTTGTTAATGTTTCTCTAATTGTATTCTTAATTTCTCCAAATGTTGTCTTTTCCTGTAATAAAGCACGTACTTACGATCTTACAGCTATTTCAGCACCATAAATCATAGGCTTACTATCTTTCATATATACAAATCCACGGCTCATGATGACTGGCTTATGAAGTAAAATACCAGCATGTGAATCCATACTAATTAGAACTGCAACCATACCATCTTCACTTAAAATCTGACGGTCATGTAATACTGCAGTAGATAAACCAGTTAAATCATTACCATCTACATAAATATCATCTGCATGTACACCTCTTGTCTGGAATACTTCATGATCCTTTAAGCATAAGCAATCCCCATTACTTAATACAAATGCATGATCAGCTTGTCCGCCTACTTCTTCATATAATTTCTTATGAATGCAAAGCATCTTGTGTTCACCATGAATAGGGAAGAAGTACTTAGGCTTAGTCAATAACATCATCAGTTTCTGTTCTTCCTGAGATGCATGTCCTGAAGTATGAAGGTTACTGATCATAGAGTTTTCAAGAACTCTTGCCCCAGAACGATATAATTTATTAATCAAACGTGATACAGAAGACTGGTTGCCTGGAATAGGGTTAGATGAGAATAACACTGTATCCCCGGGCTTAATCTTAATCTGACGATGTGTACCATTCGCAATTCTATTTAAGGCTGCAAGTGCTTCACCTTGAGATCCAGTACATAGAATCAAGATTTCATTATCAGGAAGATATCTTGCTTCATCATTCTTAATAAAGAAACGATCAGGACATTTGATATAACCCATTTTTCTTGCAACATCAATATTGTTGACCATTGAACGTCCATATACAAGGATCTTACGATTAAACTTAACAGCTGCTTCTACAATCTGCTGTACTCTATGTATATTAGATGCGAATGTTGCAACAATAATACGTCCTTCAGTCTTTCTGAATTCTTCTTGTACTTGTGAAGCCACTGTCTTTTCACTAATAGAGAATGTAGGTACTTCAGCATTTGTACTATCACTCATTAATAAATCAACACCTGTTTCACCTAAGAAACTTATAATCTGATAATCAGCAGGATTTGCTACAGGAGATAAGTCAAACTTAAAGTCACCTGTTTCTATAATACGTCCATCAGGTGTATTCACAATAATTCCCATAGATTCAGGAATAGAATGGTTAGTATTAAAGAAACCAATATTAAAATATTTAGTTTTGATAGAACTTTCGTGAGTAATAGGAATCATCTTAGTCACATGAGTGAGATGATGCTCCTCTAGTTTTCTTCTGATCATGGCACAAGCCAATGGTGAAGCATAAATAAATGGAATATTCACTAGTCTTAATAAGAAAGGAATACCACCAATATGGTCTTCATGACCATGTGTAATAAACAATCCCTTGATCTTTTTATTATTCTTTCTTAAATAAGTATAATCTGGAATAACATAATCAATCCCAGGAAGACCTTCAGATGCAAACTTAACACCTGCATCAATAATAATCATTTCATCATTGCATTCAATGCAGTAAGTATTCTTACCAACCTCATTCAAACCGCCTAATGCGAATATTTTTGTCCCTTGTGTTTTAACATTATGATGTGTTGAAGGGAATCTTCTTTTAGAACGATGAGGTTTGAATGTCTTTTTCTTTTCAGTATTATTGACTGACATAAACTACTATCCACCTCTTTCTCAAATAATGTAAAATCACTCATTAAAATAATAATATAAAAAACTGAATAATCAATGTTGTAAGGGAATACAAGAAAAAATTAAAAAAAGATGTTCTATCGAACATCTTAATAAGAACCTTTCTTATAGGCAGCTATTGCAAGCGAACCTGGACCGATATGACAAGCAACACTTAATGATAAACGGTCAAAGATGACCTCTTTATCTGGAAATGCTTCTTTCATTTGTTCTAAATAATCTAAAGCAGCTTCTTTATCATAAGAATAAACACATGCTACTTCATAATCATCACCCCAGCCACGATCACTAATATCCTGTTTTACCTGGTCAATCATCATCTTACGAGCTTTTTTCATAGTACGTGAAGTACCATATTTATCTAACTTTTCACCCTGAATAGTGAGAATAGGCTTAATCTTTAGTAAACCCGCAAGCGTTGCAGCAGCAGGTGATAAACGCCCACCCTTCTTTAAATATTCAAGGGTATCTACAGTAATATAGATAGTGGCATTCATCTTATTGTTCATAAGATAATCATAAATCTCTTTGGCACCATATCCCTTATTTGCCATAGCAATAGCATCTAGAACATCAGCTTTTTGTGTAGCTGAGATTCTTTGAGAATCCACAACAAACACTTTCCCTTTATACTGATCTTCATCCGCCATCATCATTGCTGTCTGACAACTTCCAGATAAGCCGCTGCTCATAGGAATATGAATAATAGCATCATGTGTTTTTAATATTTCATCCCACTTCTTTGCGATAATCCCAATTGTAGGCTGTGAAGTAAACACTTCTGCGCCGCCCATTAATTTTTCATAGAAATGTTCTTGTGTTAAATTGATATCTTCTTCATATTCTTTACCATCTATAGTGAAAGGCATCGGAATACAATAGATACCTAATTCATTTGCTTCTTTTTGTGTAATGCCAGAGTTACTATCTGTCATGATTGCAATTTTCATACAAGGACCTCCTTCAGTCAAACTCAATTTTAACAATTTTGAGGAATAAATCAACATTTTCTTGACTAATCAAGGTAGACGAATTATCGTGAATGCATATGAAAGGAGTTACAGAAATGGTAGAAAAATACTTAAAAACACTTTATGGCATGGGAGAGAAAGCTCTTCAAGCTTATCATTATAGTTATTGGATATATTGTATATAAGATTTTTGATAAGTTATTTACAAAATTCATTGAGAAATCATCCCAGGATGAAATTGTATTAAACTTCTTTAAGACAATCATCAAGACAGTCTTTATTGTGATTATTGCGATTATGGCTTTATCACAGCTTGGTATTAATACAAATTCTATTCTTGCTATCTTCACTGCAGCTTCTGCTGCTTTTGCACTTGCTATTAAAGACTCACTCGCAAGCTTCTTTGATGGTATCATCATCCTACTTGCGAAACCTTTTTCTAAAGGAGACCTTATTGAGGTGGCAGGTGTAACAGGAAGAATTCAGGAAATCTCTTTACTCTATACAAACCTACTTACTTTAGATAATAAGAAGATTGTGATTCCTAATTCACAGCTTGCTCATTCAACACTTGTGAACTATTCAAGTGAAGAAATGCGTCGTGTAGATTTAAACTTCGATGTTGTGATGGATAGTGATACAGAATTAGTTAAGAAGGTTATTATGGAAGAAGCTTTATCTAATCCTTATTGTCTCCATGATATTCCACCATTTGTGAATATGACAGAATATAAGGATAGCGCATTAAGCTTTACGCTCAGAGTATGGGCAGCTACAGAAAACTATGAAACACTTAGATGTAGTTTACTTGAAAATATGAATAAGCGTTTCAACGAAGAAGGCATAGAACTTGCCTATACGACCTACGATATTCATCTAAGCAAATAAGTTGCGGAATATTCTTCAATCTGTTTAAATATAGGTGAGGTGAAGAATATGAAAATTGTAGATCAGAACGGTTTTAATGAAGCATTAAACAATAAGTATGTATTAGTAGACTTCTATGCAGATTGGTGTGGCCCTTGTAAGATGGTTGGCCCAGTATTAGAAGAATTAGATGCTGAAAATGATCAGTTAACTGTTGTTAAGGTCAATGTAGACAATGAACTTGATTTAGCATCAAAATACGGTGTCCAGTCAATTCCAAACATGATTTTCTTTAAAGAAGGAAAGGCTGTTACACAGATTATTGGCTTTGCGAATAAGGATGCAATCCTTGATAAAATCAACCCATTTATGGACTAAGAGGCACCTGATTGGTGCCTTTTTTTTAACGCCTGATTTTTCTCTTTATGATAATAAATTAAGTGCAAAAAATATATAAATTGGTCAATTTGTGGAAAAGACAAATTAGTAAATAAGATTCATGAAATGCACAAAGATTTGTGCTCATGAATATTGACATGTATACACAAAAAGTGTAAGATGTTTTTCATGATAGTTGGATGCTATCATACAATTATATCCATTATGGAGGGGAAAATTATGAAGACAGTAAAGGTTTTAGTTGCTGCAAGTATGGCAGCAGCGTTACTTGCTGGATGTGGAAGCAAAACTGATACAGATACTTTCAGATTTGCAAGTGAATTAGATATCCAGGGTATGGATTCTACAGTAGTTGATGATGGTATGTCATACAACGCAATCCACGCAATCACAGACGGCTTAACAGCAGTCAATGAAAAAGGCAAGACAGTTCCAGCATTAGCTAAGAACTGGGATGTAAGTGCTGATGGTAAGACTTACACTTTCCACTTAAAAGATGCTAAGTGGTCAAATGGTGATAAAGTCACTGCCAACGATTTCGTTTATTCTTGGAAGAGAATTATTAAAAATGCAGGTAACTATGCTTACATGTTAGGTGATGATGGTGCATCAATTAAGAATGCGAGTCAGTTGATTGACCTAGGCCCAAAGGCAACTGATGAACAGATGAACACTTAGGTGTTAAAGCAGTTGATGATAAGACTTTAGTTGTTGAATTAAACAACAAGGTTCCATATTTCACAGATTTAATGGCTTTCCCATGCTACTTCCCACAGAACGAAAAGTTCGTTGAAAAATGTGGTAAGAACTATGGTACTAAACCAGAATACACATTATCTAATGGTGCTTATAAGATGACTAAGTGGATCAAAGGTAACAAAGCAACATTCACTAAGAACGATAAGTACTATGATGCAAAAGCAGTTAAGACTAAGAACCTTGAAATGTTCCTAGTACAGGATCCTAAGACTGCTGCACAGAACTTTGACAATGGTAAAGTTGACTATGCAACAATCAACTCTACATTAGTAGATAAGTATAAAGGTAAAGATACTTTCACAACATTCAATGAAGGTTTCTTATTCTACTTAAGCTTAAACTTCAACAATAAGACAATTGCTGATAAGAATGTAAGAGAAGCATTATCTTACGCAATTAACAGAAAAGACTTATGTGAAAACGTCTTAAAGGATGGTTCTAGAGCTGCTACTGGTTTTGTTCCATCCCAGTTATCTAAGAGCCCAGCTGGTAAAGACTTCCGTGATACTGCAGGTGATATTGTAGGTTACGATGTTAAGAAGGCTCAGGAATACTTAGATGCAGCTAAGAAAGAATTAGGTACTGATACAATCACAGTTGATTTATTATATGGTACTGATGAATCACCAATGGATACTATGGCTGAATACTTACAGGGTTCATTCAGTAAGTTAAAAGGCTTAAAGGTAAACATGGTTGCAACTGTTAAGAAAGACAGAATTTACAACAGACAGGCAAATGGTAACTATCAGATTGCATGTACTCGTTGGGGTCCAGACTATGCTGATCCAACTACTTACCTAAACTTATTCTTAACTGGTAACCAGAATAACTATGGTAAGTACAGCAATGCTAAAGTTGATTCATTAATGAAACAGGTTCAGGCTGAATCAGACTTAAATAAACGTTGGGACTTAATGACTCAGGTAGAAAAGACTGCACTTGATGATTTAGCTTATATTCCAGTATTCGAAAAGGGTGCTGCAGCATTAAAGGCTAAGAATGTAAAAGGAGTTGTTCATTCACCAGTTGGTGTTCCTTATACATTCAAATACGTAACTATTAAATAAGAGTAAACAGAACATAGTGAGAATAAACACATTATAGCTCTTGCTATAATGTGTTCTTCTTTTTCAAATGAAAGGTGTGATATTTATATGGATAAATCCATGATTAGGTATATCTTAAAGAGATTGTTGATTTCCGCAATTACTCTATTTGTTATACTTACAGTTCTGTTCATTATGACTCGTTGTATGCCAGGTTCTCCATTCAACTCAGAAAAGTTGAGTCCAGAACAGCAGAAAGTCATTATGGCAAAATATGGTCTTGATAAGCCAATTCTTGTACAGTATGGTACATACTTAAAGAATATGTTATCAGGCGACTTCGGTGTTTCTTATGTTTTATACAAAGATCAGAATGTTTCTGAATTAGTATTTGACGCAGCTAAGATTTCATTTGCATATGGTATTGCTGCATGTATCTTGGGTACATTAGTAGGTATGTTACTTGGTATCGTTGCTGCATTAAACAAGAACACTATTTGGGATACAATCGCAACTATTATTTCTATCTTAGGTGTATCTATCCCATCATTCGTATTCGCATTATTACTTGTTATCTTGTTCAGTAATGATCTTCGCATCTTACCAACAATGTATGATGATATGAATCCAATCTTCTCATCTATATTGCCAGTTATCGCTTTATCTATGAGCGTTATTGCCAACGTAGCACGTTTCACTCGTACAGAAATGATTTCTGTATTAAATAGTGAATATATGACTCTTGCAATGGCTAAAGGTTTAGATCGTAAGACATTAATCTTCAAGCATGCATTACGTAATGCCTTAATTCCAGTAATCACTATCTTAGGTCCAATCCTAGTTAACTTGATGACTGGTACAATGGTAGTAGAACAGATCTGTTCTGTACCAGGTTTAGGTAAACTATTAATTAATAGTATCCGTGCCAATGACTACAACATCATCGTTGCATGTTCATTCTTATATGCATTCATGTATATCATTATGATGTTAGTAATCGATGTATCTTATGGTATTATCGATCCACGTATCCGTTTAGGAAGGGGGACAACTAAGATGGATGACAAGAAGTATGAATTTTTGCCAGATGATTTTGAGTTTATCGGTGATAAACAGAATATCAACATTGATGAAGTTGCTCCTGCAAGACCTGCTTGGAAAGACGTTGTTTACCGTTTTACTCAGAACAAAGGTGCAATCTTTGGTTTAGCTTGTATTATTATCATTGCTTTACTTGCTATCTTTGTACCAATGATTTCTCATTGGAAATATGATGCAATTGATACATCTATTGCAAATGTTCTTCCAAATGGTACTCATTTCTTCGGTACTGATAAATATGGCCGTGACTTGTTCGTAAGAACATGGCAGGGTACTCGTATTTCATTAATTATCGCATTAGTTGCAGTAGTTATTGATATCGTAGTTGGTATGACTTATGGTTTAATTTCTGGTTACTTTGGTGGTTTAGTTGACTCTATCCTTCAGAGAATTCAGGAAATCATCAACTCTATCCCAACACTAGTAGTATTAACTATTCTTTTAACAGTATTAAAGCCTTCTTTATATACCGTTATTCTTGCATTAATCTTCACTGAATGGATTCCTATGTCTCGTATCACAAGAGCACAGGTATTAAAAATCAAGGAAGATGAATTCATTCTTGCTTCTAGAACATTAGGTGCAAGCAATATCTTTATCTTATTCAAGGAAATCTTACCAAACATTTTTGGTCAGTTAATCATCATGTCTATGATGACTATCCCAAATGCAATTTTCTATGAAGCATATCTAGCATTCGTTGGTTTAGGTTTAACTGTACCTCAGGCTTCACTTGGTACTTTGATCAACTCAGGTTTCGAAGTATTCACAGTATATCCAACTCAGATGACTATCCCAGCTATTATCCTTGCAGTATTAATGTTAGGATTCAACTTATTAGGTGATGGTTTAAGAGATGCACTTGATCCTACTATGAAGGAGATGTAATTATGGCTGACAGAGAAAGAATTTTAAAAATCAGAGACTTAAATATCTCCTTTAAGGTTGAAGGTAAGAAAGTGAATGCCATCCGTGGTGTTAACTTAGACCTTTATAAGGGAGAAACAATTGCGATTGTAGGTGAATCTGGTTCAGGTAAATCAGTTACTACAAAAGCTATCATGGGTATCTTAGCTAAGAATGGTAATATTGAAAGTGGTTCAATCGACTATACTTGGCATGATCCAGATACTGATGAAAAACATACAGTAGATATTACTAAGATGACAGAAAAGGAAATCCAGAAGGAAATCCGTGGTCGTAAGATTGCGATGGTTTTCCAGGATCCGATGACTTCTCTAGACCCAACAATGACAATTGGTAAACAGATCATGGAACCAATGATGTATCATTATGGAACATCTAAAGAAGACGCATATAAAAAGGCTGTTGAACTTCTTGAAGAAGTAGGAATCACTAACGCAGAAAAACGTATGAAGAATTATCCTCATCAGTTATCTGGTGGTATGAGACAGCGTGTTGTTATCGCAATCGCTTTATCATGTGATCCATATGTATTAATCTGTGACGAACCTACAACCGCCCTAGATGTAACTATCCAGGCTAAGATCCTTGAATTAATTCAGGACTTACAAAAGAAAAAAGATATTTCAGTTATTTATATCACACATGACTTAGGTGTAGTTGCTAAGGTAGCTGACTTCGTAAACGTTATGTATGCAGGTAAGATTGTAGAAACAGGTTCTATTGAAGATATCTTCTACAGACCTTTACATCCATATACTTGGGGTCTTTTATCAGCAATGCCGGATTTAAATACTGATGATCCAGAATTATATACAATTCCTGGTTCACCACCAAACGTTACAAAAGAAATCAAAGGTGATGCATTCGCACCACGTAATAAATATGCATTAAATATCGATAAGAGAATTGAACCACCTATGTTCAAAGTAGAAGGTTCTACAACTCATAAGGTAGCCAGCTGGTTAATGCATCCAAATGCGCCAAAGGTAGAAATGCCTGAAGCATTAAGAAAGAGAATCGATAACATGATGAAAGAAGGTGTACCAAGTAATGGACAAGAATAGTCAGACTCCAATTCTTGAAGTCAAGAATTTAAAACAGTATTTCTATCCAACTAGAAAGTTTACTGTAAAAGCCGTTGATGGTATTTCATTCAAAATCATGCCAGGTGAAACATATGGTTTAGTAGGTGAATCTGGTTCAGGTAAATCTACTACTGGTCGTGCCATTATTAGATTATATGATCCGACTGATGGTCAGATCATCTTCGAAGGTGAAGATATCACTGGTAAGATGTCTAAGAAAGCTCTTAAGACATTACGTACTAAGATGGCTATGATTTTCCAGGATCCAATGGCTTGTTTAAACCCTCGTAAGAAGGTTATTGATATTATTGCTCAGGGTCTTGATATTCATCATGATTATAAAGATGAAAAAGAAAGAGAAGAAAAGGTTTATAAGATTCTTGAAATGGTAGGTTTATCAAAAGAACATGCGAACCGTTTCCCACACCAGTTCTCTGGTGGTCAGAGACAGCGTATTGGTATCGCAAGAGCCTTAATTATGAACCCTGATTTAATCATTGCCGATGAAGCAATCTCAGCCCTAGACGTATCTATTCAGGCACAGGTTGTAAACCTAATGAAGAAGATGCAGAAAGAAACAGGTGCTGCTTACTTATTCATCGCTCATGACTTATCAATGGTTAAATACATCTCTGATAGAATTGGTGTATTACATTTAGGTCATTTAGTAGAAACAGGAACTGCAGATGAAATCTTTAGTAATCCTCTCCATCCATATACAAGATCATTATTATCTGCCATCCCTCATTCTAACCCAAGAGTAGAAAAGGTAAGAAAATCATTCTCTTATGATTATGAAACAAGCGGTCTTGATTATAATGCTGGTACTCAGCATCAGATTACTGAAACACACTTTGTATTAGGTACTGATGAAGATGTTGTACAGTTCAAGAAAGACGCAGCAAACTTCAAATTATAACATTTAAAGACTATGACACTTATGTGTGATAGTCTTTTTTTACGCTTTAAAATATCTGAAGCACACATTTACGTTGTAAAAAGTGTATAATACTACATTTATTCGCTGTAAAAAGTGTATAGATAGCACATTTTTTCGCTGTAAAAAATGTATGAAGATGGTATAAAGAAATCAAAAGGGGATATTTATATGTATCAATTTGCTATATTTAGATAGAAATAAAAGGCAAATCATAAGGCTTCGATTTAGGGGACTAGACAGGTTGGAAAAACCTGTCTGGTGAAAGAATTTAGAGAAAAAGTATATAATAAGACTATCTATATTAATTTTGATTCAAATACAACAATGTCTGACTTATTCTCTTATGATTCATATACAAATGGTTTAATAATAGGAATAGAACTGTTTAGTGATCAGAAAATTGATCCGGATAATACACTTCTTATATTTGATGCAATTCAAGAAGTTCCGCAAGCGTTATCTGCTTTAAAATACTTTTATGAAAATGCGCCTGAATATCATATTGTATGTGCCTGTTCATTCATGGGTATTGATTTACATCAAGGGACATCATTTCCAGTAGGTAAAGTAGATCTTATGAACCTCTATCCACTTAGCTATAAGGAATTCTTATTAGCAACTAAACAATTGATGCTTTGAAGGACTATTATTTTGTGGGTGGTATGCCAGAAGCTGTACAACATTTTGTGAGTCATCATAGTTATGATGAAGTACGCAATATACAGAAGAGAATTCTATTAGATTATGAACATGATTTTCCGCGTCCAAAAATAAGTAAAGTATGGAATAGTATTCCAATTCAGATTTCTAATAATACATATGAAGGGAAACGTGGTAAAGGTTTTGATGTGGCTGTTAAGTGGTTAGCTGATTGTGGATTGATATACATAGTGAATCGTGTGAGACAGGTAAAACCACCCTTGAAAATACATGAGGATTTCAATACATTTCAATTATATCTATTAGATATAGGATTATTAGGATGTATAGCAAAACTTGATGAGCATACACTAAGTAAACAATATATATGTCAGCAGTTTATGGCAACAGAACATGTGAGTATATATTGCGCAGATGATACTGATTTCTTGATAGAGAAAGAAGATGGCATTATTCCTATAAGTGCGCAAAAGGCACTATAAAGGAATGGAACTTATCTGGATCTATAAATAAAAGCATCGATCAATTCGTGACCGATGCTTACGTGATCAAATATCCAGTTTTATATGAATATCAGTGATATTTTGTTTACCATATACAATACGTAGGATTAAGATTATATTCTCTACAGTATTCGGAAGATAGTACATAATATAATTTCCAATCAATTTCTTTCTCACATTTTCTAACTGTAAAAATTCATTATCTACAAGAGAACCATTTTCAGGAAAAACTCTTGCTTCTTCAATATTATACAGTAGCTTATCTACGAAATCTGATGCAGCTTGTGGATTTGCATGGTCAATTGCGATATATGAGACAGTTCCGTCTAAATCAGATTCTGCTCTTTGGTCAGTCGATATCCAAATTTAGATGCCATACTTGCTCCTTATATTAGTAATTGCAGCATCTCCTTCTACTGTGTTTCCGGATTTTACATCTTTCAAACCATCCAATATTGTTATTGCTTCATCCATCTTTCTCATAGTTTTTCATAATAATCGATGTCCATAACAACTAATCTGCCGTATCCATTCTTGGTTACGAATACAGGGCCGTTTTCTTCTGCACAGCGACGTTCTACTTCAACCGTATTTTTTAAATCACGCATTGGAATAATCTGCATAGAATCAACTCCTTTCATGTGGCTATATTTAGCCACACTGCAAGTGGGTGTGAATTATCATAGCTTAATAAAGGAGTGTTTCTTCTGTTGTTTCTTTAGATAAAAACGACACATCAAGTGTCGTTTTAATATTAGTTCATAGTTTTCTGTAACTTCTTAGCTACTAGTACTAATACAATCGCAAGTGCTGCAAGAATAGCTGAACCGATATAACCCATTACATATGATCCAGTGGCATCAAAGAAACTTGCTGAAATCTTAGGACCTACAAAAGCACCGATACCATAGCCAATGAAGATTAAACCATAGTTTCTGTTATAGTACTTAGAACCAAAGATGATCTTAACCATAGGCGCAAATACGACAAGTAATCCACCAAATGAGAATCCTACTAAGGCAATACATAAGATGAAGTATGCATAAGAATGGGCCATAGTTAACATCAACATTGAGATGCCGTTAATCAGTAATACAAGAATAAGTGAGTTCCATCCCTTTAATTTATCATAGATAAACCCAAATGAGATACGACCAAACATGTTAAATAAAGTCATAAGTGATACACAAAGTGCTGCACTCATCGCATTTAAACCAATCTGTTTCTGAGCAATTGGTGAAGTGGCTGAGACCATCATAGTTCCTGCTGCATTCGCAAAGATAAACATAACTACTAATACCCAGAAGATAGGTGTTTTAACCATCTGTGGGATGTTATAGTCTTTTGTATTTAATTCTTTAGATTGTGTTGTTGATGGTGTCCATCCTTCAGGAGTCCATCCATCAGGACAAGGTACAATCATCCAAGCAACAGCACCAACACCAATTAAGAAGATCACACCAAGAATCTTACATGCAGTCTGTGCACCATATGTAGAGATAAGCATCTGAGCGACTGGGGACATAATGAATGGTTCACATGCGGCTCCAGCCTGTACTAAACCAGAAATAGAACCACTCTTGTCAGGGAACCATTTTAAAGCGGTTGGAAGACATGCTGGATAAATCATACCAGCACCAGCACCGGCAATTACACCATAAGCTACATATAAGAATGGGATTGTATTCGCAAAACCTGTTAATACCCATCCACCTGCAAATAATGCAAGACCCATATAGATAGCAACTCTAGGCTGTAACTTTTCAGCTAAAATACCACCAATAAAGCCTACAGCACAATAAATAAACATATAAATAGTATAAGCCATTGAGAAATCAGAAGTACTCCATCCAAACTGATTACATAATGGCAAACAGAATAAACTGAAGAAGGCAGTGGCAGAAGTGAATAAAGACTGAATCCATACTCCTGCAAACACACGCCAGCGTGTTGCTTTCGTAATATTCATGATAATCCTCCTACTGTAATGTACCTAATCTAAAGCAACTTCACGGCCATTAAATTTACCTGCTTCACGACTGGTACCTAACCAATAAACCATAGAAGAAATATCTTCTACATCAAGGAATGGTACGCCATTGTACATTTCTTCAACAGATTTGAAATCTTTACCTGTTAAATCATTAATAAACTGTACATATTCCATTGTTTCACACATAGGTGTTTTAACCTTTGTAGGACATAATGCATTCACGATAATACCCTTAGAACCTACTTCTTTTGCAAGTGTCTTAGTTAATCCTAAGATCCCCCATTTACTCATACAATATGTTGCAAGCTTTGGTGTGCCATATAATCCTGAAGTAGAAGAAATATTAATAATACGACCAAATCCCTGCTTCAACATATACTGTGCTGCATACTTATCTGTACGCCAAGTACCGATAAGGTTAATGTTGATGACTTTTTCTACCTGTTCATCTGTTAGTTCCCAAGTGTAGGCAAAGTTAATAACGCCTGCGTTCGCAATGACAACGTCAATACGTCCAAAAGTATCCCATGCACTCTTGAATAGGTTTTCCATATCTTCTGTAGAAGTGATGTTTGCCCTAACAGCAAGTACTTTTGCACCTATTGATTTACAATGTGCGATTGTTTCTTTAAATGCTTCACTAGTTGATTGCGATAGGTAATCCTTTGATGTAATCTCCAGATTTTCCCCCGCCTAGCACCGTGCATGAAAGTTTCCCTTCACACGGCGCCCCATCTCAAATAACATTTCTTTTTCATACACACGATTTGGAATAACTTAGATACCCATCAATCCAGCTTTTTCACGATAGTAATTGACCTTGGCTTTCTGTTTCGTGGACAGATTCAGCTTTGACAGCAGAATTTGGATTGTTTCAGCATTGGTTGCGTGAAGCAGTCTATGAATATTTCCGGTAACAAGCATCAGGTTTTCATACCTGTCTGAGCCGCCCTTTGACCGATGAATAATGTGATGACAATGGATGTCGCCTATTTGAAGGACAATACCCGTTATCGCACATTTTCCATACTGGCCGCAGAATCGACTGAGCCTGTTATCGTTGTATTCTATTGACTGCTCTGGTACCGGGTTGCGCATGAGGTAGTACAAAACATCCGTATCAATCCCCCGAAGGTTCTTGTGTATGGATGCCCTTCCTTCCGGCGTATACTGGTTCACCGCAACTCTCTTTAGCTTGGGCGGCACAGTCTGAACATAACTGATTGGGACTAGAGGAAGTCCTCGCCACTCTTTCAATCTACTACTTTTGCCGTATCTGTCCTTTATGTACTGATTACCGTCTCCATTTACATACCGCTTCAATTTGGTATGGGTTCGTTTTTCAAAGGTTCTGAATACATGGTAGTCAATGCTGTTGACATCACATACCACATGAGTTGCCATTTGGTAGTAGTTGTGCATACCCATGACAAATGCGTTATATCTGCCAACTGCACGCATTAGCGTGTTGCCGTTGCCGGCTTCAATGATGTCGTGTATTCTTCCATTTGCTGTCTCAGAAATCCTTTTGAGTGCCTTGTCGCAGATATGTGATTGAACAACATATCGTGGTGTTGGCTCTTTGCATTTAGGTTTGTTGCCTTTTCGCACGGCTTTAACTTTCAGTCCCAGAAATTCAGAATAGTGCTTCCGAAGATTCACTATCTTGGATTTTTCTGGCTGATATCAAGCCCCAGTTGCTCTCTAAGCCATAACCTTACTGCATGGAACCACCTCTCAGCATCCCGACGGGTACGGCACACAATTTTGAAGTCATCTGCATATCTGACTATCCATCCTTCTTTGAGGTTGGTATAGTCCCGCATTGCCCTTAGACGGAAACCCTGTTGGGTAGTTCCATTTCTTTGAACTTGCACCGAATATTGCTTTCTGAGTTCAAAGGTCTGCCATTGGTCAGATATCCACCAATCCAGCTCGTTAAGCACGATGTTTGCCAGTAGTTGGGAAATAATTCCGCCCTGCGGCGTCCCTTTTCCGGGAAACCGATTCCTGCAACTTCTGCTTTTAGCATAGCTGAGATGATGGAAATGACCTTTTTTGTCTCGGATGCCTATTGACCACATTTGTCGGAGCAATTTTCCATGATTGATGTTATCGAAGAAACCTTAATGTCTACGTCCACTACATAATACAAGTCCATGAGTTGGATGTACTTATAGTAGACTGCCATGGCATTTTGGGCACTTCGTAGAGGTCTGAAACCATAACTTCGGTCATGGAACTTGGCTTCGCAAATTGGTTCCAATACTTGTAGGAAGCATTGCTGTATCAACCTGTCAGCAATAGTTGGAATACCTAGGGGGCGGGTTTTACCGTTTCCTTTTGGTATCTCAACCCGCTTAACTGGTTGCGGTACATACCACCTAAGCCGTTTTCTCACATAGTCAATAAGTTCTTCTGTTGACAGTATTTCCAAATCTTCTATTGTTCTGCCATCTGTGCCAGAGGTAAGACTGCCGCCGTTTCGCTTGATGTTCCTGTATGCAAGCATAATGTTCTCATCACTTTGTATGATGTCCATCAGCTTGATGAAGTTCTGGTTGTCCAGACTTCGTTTATACAGGTCATCCTGTGTCCGTTGCATGTCATAATACTCGGCATTTCTGGCCTTTTGCTTTTTGATGAGTTTCGGTTTTCTCAAGGTCAACCAACTCCTGAGAGTGTAGTTTTTCTTAATTCATACCAGAACCCTTGAATATCGTGTGTGTTGTTTTGTATTATTTGAGACTGGTGCCTGTTCCTCCATCTCCATTACAGAGACTTCTTCGGTCATAGCACCACTTTCACCGGGGTAAAGAACAGTTATATCAAACGATTTTCCTGTTCAGCACTTCGTAGCCTGCAACTGGCTCCATGCTCCCGGCTTCCCACGTTCCATTAAGGTTATCCACTCTATATGGGTTTAGGTGCTTTCTCTAAGCCTGTATGCTTGATGCCGCCTGTAACGGCATAAGGGGTTTCATAAAGAACCTTTTTACTAACCCTCACATACCACGCACTGTGGCGCGTCCAGCATTTTTACTGGCGAGATCCTATAGACTTGTAAATCGAAGTTTGTCCGCTTGTTCGTAACGCAAGCATTCTCACCATGCCCACCTTATGGGACTTCCGGCATATAGGCTACACATTCCACCTCTGGGACGCTTTCGTGGAATTCACATTCCTTACGGTAACTCTCTGCCGACTTCTGCGAGCTTCATACGATTTGGCTGTTGCCGCTGCTTCGCATGTCGCAGTATTAAAGAGGACGTTTCCGGGCGTTACCCCTTCATTCCATCCTTCACCTTAACAGTTCTACTAAGAAAATATGGATTAACTACTTTACAAAAATACCATTTGTCCTTATTATAGATATAACATAAATAGCCTTTAGGGGGGTATAGTATGAATAATATTGGTTTTTGGTCATGCATTATTTTATCCATACCGTTTGCATTTGTAGGCATTTTGTTTGCGGCCTTTAAGGACAAGGCTGCCAAATATGTTTCAGGCTTTAACTCTTTACCTAAGAAAGAACAAGAGCTGTATGATAAGGCTCGTATTTCTAGGGATATAAGAAACCAGTGTTTTACTTGGTCTGTCATAATGTTGATTGGATCAGTGCTATCCTTTTTCATAACACCATATATGGCTATTCCTGCCTATATTATATGGTTGGTATTATTTTTCAAGGATGTTCATTTTGACAGCCGTAAAGCCTTTGAAAAATATTTGATAAAGTGATTCCAATTTATGAGTGGGTGCTCGCAAGAGCATCCACTTTCTTTCTTAGTGCGTAACCTTTTCAGTTACGAACGTGTCGCACGTTCCTGCATATCAGCTAACACAACGTCAAATCCATTTTCTGCATATTTATATGCATGTGCACGTACTTGACCCATGGCTCCGCCAGTGATCAAAACTACTTTTCTTTCATCCATTTCGTTTCTCTCCCTTTGTTAAAAAATTTACAAGTTGATTATAGAGTCTCAAATGGTTTGAGAGTCAATAGTCTAAATTTGCTTAAAATAAGCATAAATGATAGGGTTTTCTTTGATATAATGGGTAAGAACTCTCAAACAGTTTTAAGGAGGAAAATATAAGTAACTAAATATATTGACTATTGTGATTAAATGTGTTCAAATTCCCTCAAGGGAGAGCGTTAAAATGAACACAACAAATATCACAAATTATAAGCCAAAGGATTTTGCTGAATCTTTAGGCATATCTGTTAAGATATTATAACGTTAAGATAGGGAAGGAACTTTAAAGGCAAACCAAACCCAAACTAATAGGCATTATTATACTTATAATCAGCATTTACTAAATCAAGTTGCATTTTTAAGATGGTTTTGTAATGCAAAAGAATTATTGTAGACCAGTGTACTGAAGATTATGTAAACCGTGTAACGATTTATTAGATGAAGTATTGGAACAAAAATCAAATCCATAATTTGAATACCCACAAACCACAGGCTAGTGAAAATTAAATTTTATTAACACCTATAAATCGGCGTTCATGAAGTTGAACTGAATACATGGATTTTCCATTTGTACTATAATTAGATTAGAAATCAGATGGAGAACTCATGCAGGATATTGTTTCAATACTTCATGTGTTTTCCTGCAGGTTGCAATGGGCTTCGTAAGTATAAAAAAAGATAGAAAGGGCTGAGGAAATTGCTGAAGAGCTTCAAGACGGAAATAAATCCGACAGAGGAGCAGAAAGTCAAGATTCGTAAAACAATAGGTACTTGCAGATTTATCTATAACTTCTATCTTGCTCATAATAAGGAACTTCATGAAAGAGGCAGAAAGTTTATGAGCAGCAGCCAGTTTAGAGTATGGCTCAACAATGAGTATCTTCCTAGTCATCCAGAATATTCCTGGATCAAGGAAGCTTATTCAAAATCGGTAACACAGGCGGTAGATAACGGACAGACCGCATTTGAAAAACTCTTTGATCACAAGAGCGCCTTTCCAAAATTTAAGAAGAAAGGCAGATCTGATGTGAAGATGGATTTTGTAAGGAATAATCCAAAAGATTGCCTTTGCGAAAGACACAGAATCAAGATTCCGTCACTTGGCTGGGTCCGCATCAAAGAGAAAGGGCATATTCCCACAACAAAAGATGGATATGTAATTAAGAGCGGTCATGTCTCAATAAAAGCTGACAGATACTATGTTTCAGTTCTTGTACAAATCCTAGACAAAGCGATATCCAGTCATCCCAGTAAAGGAATTGGCATTGACCTTGGATTAAAGGATTTTGCGATTGTTTCTAATGGAAAGACTTATAAGAACATCAATAAATCTGCAAAATTAAGGAAGCTTGAAAAAAAGTTTGCTCGAGAAGAGAGAGGTCTTTCTCGAAAGTATGAAAATCTAAAGAAAGGAGGGTCCACTCAAAAAAGAAATATACAAAAAACAAAGGCTTAAGATACAGAAGCTTCATCAGAGAATCGACAATATTCGTACTGATTACATCAATAAGATAATCGCAGAGATAGTGAAAACCTATCCATCTTATATAACGATTGAAGATCTAAACGTATCAGGAATGATGAAGAACAGACATCTTTCAAAGGCAGTTGCTTTGCAGAATTTTCAAATGTGACTATGGTTATATCGAAAACAGAGATTTTAATGCTTCTACTAACCTGAGAGATGCTAAAACTTACGAAGTTGCATAAACAAACGCAAACGTAGGTATGTACCGAAGGCTATTTTGGGAATTTATGACTATGGAGTATGCAAGAACTTGTGAATAGATATGATTTCGGTCAATCCAAAGCATACACGAAGAAATAGTAAGTAATGTTCGTGAGAACTTAAATTATCTCGATGTGAGTATATTTATCATATTTGAGTGGCAGATATTTATGATCAAGGGACTTGAACAGTCTTCTCAGCCTAGAGAAAAAGCACTCTTGAATGGTATAGAATCATTGACCGACGAAGAACTTCTTGCGTTATTATTAAGAACTGGCAATAAAGAGCAGTCGGTTTTAGATTTATCTTCTACGATACTAAGAGAAATACATGGTATGAATGGGTTTCATACTATTACGTTTGCGAAATTATTATCTTTTAAAGGAATTAATAAAGCCAAGGCTATAGGAATTATGGCAGCATTAGAATTCTCTAAGAGAATTAATAATCATACAAATATAAATGAAGTGTATGATAGTCCTACAAAAGTCTTTTATCACTTAGAAACGAAAATGTCTTATTTATCACAGGAACATTTTTTGATTATGATTTTAGATAATCATAATCGTTTAATTGCTGAAAAAAACATTATTTATCGGTAGTGTCAATATGTCCATAGTATCAGCAAGAGAAATTTTTAGAGAAGCTCTCGCTTTTAATGGTGTCAGTATCATCTGTGTTCATAATCATCCTTCAGGTGATGCGCATCCATCAAGCGAGGATATTAGTATGACACAGAAACTAGTAGATTTAGGAAAGATGATGAATGTGGATATTGTAGACCATATAATAATAGGTAGAAATCAATATTATAGTTTTAAAGCAGAGAAGGTATATTCTTCAATCTTATAACTGTTTTTCCTTATGATTGCATTTTTCAAAAAGAGATATTATAATGTATTCACCGAGGTGATGTCATTGTATAAAAAGAAGAAAAACAAGCATACGAGAAGAATGATTATCATTACTATAGTATTGATTATTACATCTGTTTATGCTCTTGTTTCAGGTATTACTGAACTACCATTTTCAAGTGTATTTCAGGATACAGTTGCGAATGCTGAATATTATATTATTAAGGCGCCAGTAAAATATGTAAAGAATGTCTTTACTGAGTATCATGATCTAAAACTTGTTTATCGTGAAAATAAGAAATTAAAGCGTTCACTTGATAATTATGCAAGTGAACTTGCGATGAATGAAGTATTATCAAATGAATTGTCAGAAATGAAGAAAATTACAAATATTGAATCTTTACCTACTGACTATAAAGTAAAATATACAACAATTATTGAAAGAGATGCTGAATCATGGAGTAACCAAGTGAAGATTGATATGGGAACTAATTCTCAGATCAAGAAAGGCATGGCTGTTATTACGTCTAAAGGAATGATTGGAACAGTTACTAAAGTAGGCACTATTTCTTCTACTGTGACATTGCTTTGTTCAGAAAATAACAGTGTTCAGCTTCCTGTGATGATTGTGGATGGTAATAATATATATTATGGTTTATTAAATGGCTATAATGTAAAATCTGGAACTTATAAAGTCTCTTTATTATCTACAGTGGATAAGATTCAAAAGGGATTAAATGTAACTACTAGTGGGTTGGGTGGAAAAGGAAAGTCTCCAAGAGGTATCTTAGTAGGCAAAGTGGAAGGATTTAATGCTGGCAATGATGCGAGTGGTAAATATGTTACTGTAAAGCCATCTGTTAACTATGATACATTAAATTATGTAGCAGTTGTGCAGAGGGTTAATTAATATGAAGAATAATCAGATCATCAAGAATTTCCTGATTATGTTTGTATGTTATTTGATTGATAGTGTGATTAATTTCTTTATTCCAACTAATATCAATCGTTCTGGTCTTACATTTGTTCCCTGTATTGGCTGTTGATGTTTTCATTATTAACTGTTACGATTCATGATAAATCTGAAGATTTTCTTTGGAGCAGCATGCGGTCTTTATTATAGTGTATGTTACTCAAATTCATTAATGGTCTATATTCTTATTTATTGTGCAATTACTTTTGTAAGAACATATATTTATAGAAATGACAACATTACATGCTTTGAATCAGTAGTATATGCAGGTCTTATCATTACGTTTAAGGAATTTGTAATATATTGGTTGATGCTTATTTCGCGTTCAACTTATATTGGTATCATTCAGTTTACAACAATGAGATTTATTCCTACATTAGTTATGAATCTCATATTTGCATCAATAGTATATCTCGTATATAAACAATTTGATATCCATATCGAACCAAATGATTTTGACTTAAAAGATATTTAAGAGAAGAATTCAATTTCTTCTCTTTTTTATTGTATTTCATTAAATTTTATGGTAATATGTCATGGTGTTTGAAATACACACACTATGGATTCATGGTTCGAGTGCCTAACAGGTGAGCTATGTTAGAAATAGTGGAGGAAAAAACAAAAAGGAGGAAATTACACATGCCAGTAATTTCAATGAAAAAATTATTAGAAGTTGGTGTTCATTTCGGACATCAGACAAAGAGATGGAACCCAAAAATGGCTCCATACATCTTTACATCAAGAAATGGAATCTATATCATTGACTTAAAGAAGTCTTCAGACAAATTAGATGAAGCTTATCAGGCAATGAAAGAAATCGCTGAAAAGGGCGGTAAGGTTTTATTTGTTGGTACTAAGAAGCAGGCTCAGGAAGCTGTTCAGACTGAAGCTGAAAGATCAGGTTCTTATTTCGTAAATTCTAGATGGTTAGGTGGAACTTTAACAAACTTCAAGACTATCCAGAAGAGAATTAAGAGACTTATTGAACTTGAAAAGATGGAAGAAGACGGAAGCTTAGAACAGTATACTAAGAAAGAAGCAGTTCTTCTTATGAAAGAAAAGGCTAAGTTAGAAAGAAATCTTGGCGGTATCAAAGAAATGAAGAAGTTACCAAATGCTTTATTCGTTGTTGATCCAAAGGTTGAACACAATGCTGTTGCTGAAGCTAAGATTTTAGGTATCCCAGTATTCGGTATCGTTGATACTAACTGTGATCCTGATGAAGTAGATCATGTTATCCCTGCAAACGATGATGCAATCAGAGCTGTTAAGTTAATCGTTGCTGCTATGGCTGATGCTATCTGCGAAGCTAAGGGTGAACCTACTACTGTAGCATTCATTAAAGATGAAGAAGAAAAAGAAGTAACAATGAACGATGCTGTTGCAAGCGTTGAAGAAAATAAAAACAACAAAGGACCAAGATATAAAAACGGCCCTAGAAGAAATAAAGCTCCAAGAACTGACAAGACTGAAGCATAATCAAAAGGAGAAAGCATTATGCTTTCTCCTTTTTAATAAAAATACGGAGGAAAAACAAATGGCAATTAGTGCAAAATTAGTAAAAGAATTACGTGAAAAAACTGGTGCAGGTATGATGGACTGTAAAAAGGCTTTAGATGCAACTAACGGTAATATCGAAGAAGCTTTTGACTGGTTAAGAGAAAAAGGTATCGCAAAGGCAGCTAAGAAGGCTGATAGAATTGCAGCTGAAGGTTTATCTGCATTTGTAATTGATGGTAATAAGGCGGCTTTAGTAGAAGTTAACTCAGAAACTGACTTCGTAGCTAAGAATGCTGAATTCCAGGAATTAGTAAACAATGTTGCAAAGACTATCGTTACAAATGAACCAGCTGATTTAGATTCAGCTTTAAAGATTGAATTAGATGGTAAAGACCTTGCTACTGCAATCGCTGAAAAATCAGGTAAGATTGGTGAAAAATTATCTTTAAGAAGATTTGTTGTTATGACTAAGGCTGATAACGAAGTATTCGGTGCTTACTCTCATATGGGTGGTAAGATCACTGCTTTAGTTAAGATCGCTGATAGCGATGAAGAAAAGGCTAGAGACGTTGCTATGCACGTAGCTGCAAGTGCTCCTCAGTTCATCGATAGATCAGCTATCCCAGCAGAACATATTGCTAAGGAAACTGAAGTATTAAAGAAACAGGCTTTAGAAGAAAATGCTAAGTCAGCTAAACCTAAACCAGAAAACATCGTAGAAAAGATGATTGCTGGACGTTTAAATAAAGAATTAAAAGCTATCTGCTTAGTTGATCAGGAATTCGTTAAGAACCCTGATTTAACAGTTGCTCAGTTCTTAGGAAATGGTAAAATTGTTGAAATGGCTAGATTCATGGTTGGTGAAGGCATGGAACACAAAGAAGAAGACTTCGCCGCTGAAGTAGCTGCTCAGATGGCTGCTGCTAAAAAATAATTATGGGTTTTAGAAGAAGTACAATATGTACTTCTTTTTTTACTATTTTCTTATAATGATAAATACATTGCATATTAGAGATTTACGTGTTATCATCTGAATTGTATTTTTTGTATACAAACGAGGAGGAAATATGAGTAAGATCAAACTAGTATGTCTGAAGAACTTTTCAAAATTGATGGAAAGCCTTCTACATTACAAGCTTTACCTTTGGCACTTCAGCACGTTGTGGCAATGGTTGTCGGATGTGTTGCACCTGCTATTATTATTTCAGGAGTTGCTGGACTTTCAGCAAGTGATTCAGTTATTCTGATTCAGGCTGCATTAACTATGTCTGCAATCTCTACATTATTTCAGGTTTTTCCACTATTAAGAGGAAAGAAGTTTTCTATTGGATCAGGTTTACCTGTTATTATGGGAATTAGTTTTGCTTATTTGCCTACTATGCAGGCTATTGCTGGTGAATTTGATATTGCCACTATCTTAGGTGCACAGATTGCTGGTGGTATTGTTGCGGTTATTGTAGGTATATTTGTAAAAAAGATTAGAAAATTCTTCCCACCACTTATTACTGGTACAGTTGTATTCTCAATCGGATTATCATTGTATCCTACAGCTATTAATTATATGGCTGGTGGTGCAGCTTCTAAATCTTATGGTTCTTGGCAGAACTGGCTTATTGCGTTTATAACATTAGCTGTTGTTACTTTCTTGAACCATTATGGTAAAGGGATTTTCAAACTTGCATCTATCTTAATTGGCATTATTGTTGGCTATATTATTGCTTTATGCTTTCATATGGTGGATTTCTCAGCTGTTGCCAATGCGTCTTGGTTCGCTTTACCACAATTTATGCATTTTGGTGTTAAATTTAATCCAGCAGCCTGTGTTGCTATAGGAGTATTATTCGCTATTAACTCTATTCAGGCTATTGGTGATTTCTCTGCTACTACTACAGGTGGTATGGATCGTATGCCTACAGATGAAGAATTAAATGGTGGTATTGTTGCTTATGGTTTAACTAATATCTTCTGTGCTTTATTTGGTGGGTTACCAACTGCTACTTATAGTCAGAACGTTGGTATCGTTGGTTCTACAAAAGTTGTTTCTAAGAAGGTATTTGGACTTGCTGCAGGTATTATTTTAGTTGCTGGCCTTATTCCTAAGTTCTCATCACTTCTAACTACAATTCCTTATTGTGTACTTGGTGGTGCGACTGTATCTGTATTCGCTTCTATTGCAATGACAGGTATTAAACTTATTGCATCTCATCCTATGGATTTCAGAAACACAACAGTTGTTGGCTTAGCTGTTGCTTTAGGTATGGGTGTTACTCAAGCGAACGCAGCACTTGCTACATTCCCATCTTGGGTTACAACTATCTTTGGTAAATCTCCAGTTGTACTTGCGACTATTACTGCAATTATATTAAATTTAATCTTACCAAAGAATAGTAATTCATAGATATAAATGACTTCCTGAACATTTAAAATGGACCCTGTAAAATGGACACGATAAAAAAGAGACCTTATTTCGTGACCCTGTTTTACAGGGTTTTTATTTTACGTAGTATAATGATTATAGAATGGTGGTGTTATTATGGGAGCAAATTAT
>ENA-OQEN01000158-OQEN01000158.1-human-gut-metagenome-genome-assembly--contig:-NODE-158-length-29246-cov-5.410248_pt1 | contig 29246 bp, 41 predicted proteins | sample MGYA00242791_ERZ504627 | MGnify/ENA primary metagenome ERZ504627 (study PRJEB26092, sample SAMD00036316) | human gut metagenome | host: Homo sapiens | study: EMG produced TPA metagenomics assembly of... | reverse complement strand
CTTCAGGAAGGCAAAGCTCTCCTGATGCTGTCGGTCTCGTCGGGCTTCTGCTCATCGCCCAGCTCCAGATCCCCGTCGATGGCGGAGCGGAAGGGCTTGTCCTGGTACTTTTGCAGCATGTCCGGCAGAAACTCGTCGGCCTTGTCGGTGAAGTACAGGATCTCCATATTGTGGTCCTTCAGCAGCTCCGTCTGGGGCATGTGGTCGATGGCGTCCACGGTGTCGCCGGAGGCGAAATAGATGAACTTCTGCTCCGGCTGCATCCGGGAGACGTACTCCGCCAGGGTCACGGGCTTCTTCTCCGTGGAGGAGTAGAACAGCAGCAGATCCTGGAGCTGCTCCTTCCTGGCCCCGTAGTTGTCCAGGGCGCACAGCTTCAGCTGGCGGCCAAAGCTGCGGTAGAAGGTCTCGTATTTCTCCCGATCGTCCCGGAGCATCCGCTCCAGCTCGGCCTTGATCTTCTTTTCCAGGTTGGCGGAGATGATCTTCAGCTGCCGGTCATGCTGCAGCAGCTCCCGGGAGATGTTCAGGCTCAGGTCCGGAGACTCCACCACACCCCGGACAAAGTTGAAATAGTCCGGCAGCAGGTCGGCGCAGCTGTCCATGATCATCACGCCGGAGGCGTACAGCTGCAGGCCGGGCTTATAGTCCTCGGTGTAGTACTGGCTGGGGGCCTGGGAGGGGATATACAGCAGCGCCTTATAGGTGACGGCGCCCTCGGCGGACACGGTGATAACGCTCAGGGGCGCGGCGGGATCGCCGAACCGCTCCTGATAGAACTTGTCGTATTCCTCCGGGTGACATCGGCCTTCTTCCGCTGCCACAGGGGTACCATGCTGTTGAGGGTCTCCCACGCAAGGACCTCCTCGTATTCGGGCTTGTCCTGGGGGCTGCCCTCCTTGACCTGGGAGTGGGGCATCATCATCTTAATGGGAAAGCGGATGTAGTCGGAGTATTTCTTCACCAGCCGGCGCAGGGCGTATTCCTGGAGATACTGACCGTATTCGTCAGGCTCCTCGTCGCCGTCGGGCTTGATGTGCATGATGATGTCGGTGCCCACGGCGTCCCGGGTGCAGGGCTCGATGGTGTAGCCTCCAGGCCGTCGGACTCCCAGCGGTACGCCTGCTCCTGGCCGTATTTCCGGGAGATAACGGTGATGTGGTCGGCCACCATGAAGGCCGAGTAGAAGCCCACGCCGAACTGACCGATGACGTCGGCCTCGGCCTCCTTGTCCAGCTCCTGCCGGAACTGGAAGGTGCCGCTGGAGGCGATGACGCCAGGTTGTTCTCCAGCTCATCTGCGTCCATACCGATGCCGTTGTCGCTGACGGTGAGGGTGCGGTTTTCCTTGTCAACGGACAGGGTGATGGCAAAATCCTCCCGCTTGAGCCCCACGTTCTCGTCTGTCAGGGACAGATAACACAGCTTGTCGATGGCGTCGGAGGCGTTGGAGATGATTTCCCGCAGGAAGATCTCCTTATGGGTGTAGATGGAGTGGATCATCAGGTCCAGCAGCCGCTGCGACTCCGCCTTGAATGCCTTTTTTTCCATAAATTGACTCCTCTTTTCTGTCAGCAGCGGGGAGACGCACCGCGTCCCCCCGCTCTGTTATAAAATACGATAGGAAATTTACTTTTTCCGGCACACCAGCACAGGACCACAGAGCCCACGGCCAGAACGCCGGTGGCAGCGGCGGCGATGATCATCAGCATCCGGCGGTGCTCCCGGGACATGGTGCGGACCTTATCGCACACGAACTCCCAGGTGGTATTGGCCAGGCGGGTGAACAGCTGCACCACGCTGCAGCCCAGCTCCACGGCGCTGTTCAGGCGGCCTTGCCGCCGGTCAGCAGGACGTTTTTTACTTTTTCCATAAGCTCGCTCCTTACTTCACAGAATTGTACCAGTCGATGACCGGCCGGAGATTTTCGGGACACACGGCGCCGGCGCCCTTGGTGACCATGTCATACGTCAGCTGCTGGGCGGGATTCAGGGGAGCCTTTTCCTCCGGCTGCTTTTTGATCTGGCGGCACCTCGCCTGCATCACCAGGCGACAGGGGCCCGCCGATCCTCTATCCTATACTAAATTATAGACACGATGTTGAAAAATGTCAATTGCTTTGGGAAAATGTTCACAAATTTTACCGCATAAACCGGTCAATGGCCTGGTTCAGGGACTCCACGGCCTCGTTGTCGCCGGACTCCACAGCGTCCACAATGCAGTGGGCAATGTGATCCTTGAGGATCACCCGGCCGGTGCTGTTCAGGGCGGAGATCACCGCCGCCAACTGCACCAGCACCTCGGCGCAGTCCTCGCCCCGCTCCACCATTTTGCGCACAGACTCCAGGTGCCCCTGGCCCGGGACAGACGGTTCAGAACGGCCTTGGTCTGGGTATGGCTGTGGGTATGCGGATGGGGGTGGTCGTGGTCATGCGGGTGGGAATGGGTATGCTGGTCCATATTCCGTGTGTCATCTCCTTCTGGCGGGCGTGCCCGGAGCGCCCATGAGCCGGGGGTCCGCTTTCGGGTCGATGACCTTCCGCTTCGGCACCCGGTCAATGGCCTGCTTCAGCCTCGCGTTCCTGGCGCAGCGCCGTGGCAGTTCATAGTCAAGTACTCCTTTTGCAGCGATTTCCTACTGAATTATACAGAAATGCAAAATATTTGTCAATCAATTCGCTGATTTTATTCACTTGCCCAACATGTATTGCAGTTCTGCACTTTGAGCGTGCGGATCGACTACAAAGCCATTGAAATTTCCAAAATACTCTGCTATAATATCTGCGCATGTCAGGCTGCATATCTTGGGAAGGGTGGGCTGTACCACCCGGCCATGAAGCCGCCGGGCCATTGTAGCCGAGACTCCGGACAGCGAGCTCATCCGCTGGGTGGACGAGGCCCTGCGGGAAAAGTCCGGCTACACCCTGCCCCCCAAAATCCACATCGCCCAGCAGGACGGCGACTATTACAATGTCATGCCCTGCATTTATGAGCGGGGCAACATCGCCATGGTGAAGATGATCGGCCGCCACAGCATCAAGCGGGGCGAGGACCGCTCCAGCATGATGGGCGATATCCTGCTCTATGAGTCCGACACCGGCATCCTCCGGGCTTGATGGACGGCGAGTATATCACCACCCTCCGCACCGGCATCTCCGCTGCCCACTCCGCCCGCCTGTTCACCCGGCCGGACTTTGAAACGGTGGGTCTCATCGGCCTGGGGAACATCATGACCGTCTGCATCCGGGCGTTATCGCCTCTCTGCGGGCGGAGGGGGACCGCCGGGACGTGACGCTGAAGCTCATCCGCTACCACGACCACCAGCAGCGCATCATGGACCTGTTCCGGGAGGACCCCAACGTGCACTTTGTCCTGTGCGACACCTATGAGGAGGTCATCGGAGGCTCTGACCTGGTGATCTCCGCCATTACCAAGGTCACGGAGAACTTCGTCACCGACGAGTATTTCAAGGAGGCTGCACGGTGATCCCCATCTGTACCATGGGGTTCCAGAACTGCGACCTGTTCTTCGACCGGGTGTTCACCGATGAAATGGAACAGATCCGCGGGTTCAAGTACTTTGACCACTTTGCCCCGGTTACCACCAACGTCACCGACGTGCTCAACGGCGCGGCCCCCGGCCGCACGGACAATGTCCAGCGCATCCTGGTGTATAATTACGGCATTGCCATCCATGACCTGGTCTTTGCCGCCAACATCTATGGCCGGGCCGCCGTTCCCGACACGCGGTACCGCTACTGCCGGGAGAAATACTTCATCAGACGCTGTTCTTGCGCCGTGCGCTCCGGCGTGGTATACTGTATAAAAAGTGCCGCTTTTAGCAGGCATAAGCACCGCGCGTTGGATTTTTGCCGACAGCGTGGTATGATATAGGGTAACATGAAAAACGGGAGGTTTTTACCATGGCAATGATCGGATATGTGGCCCGGGTGCTCACCGGCGTCCGCTTCAAGAAAATGAACCACATGATCGACGTGGTGCACCAGAAGTGCGGACAGAACAACGTGCGCACCTTCTTTGATATGCTGTGGTGCGCGTGCGGTACGGCGCAGGGTATTATGACTACACCATGTTCGGCTTTTACAACATGACCGGCGCCAGCGGGACACCTACCTCACCCGGGTGCGCAACAAGAAGATCAGCAATCTCATGAATGATATGGCACACGACGACGATTTTGACGACAAGCTGCTCTTCAACGTCCGCTTCGCCAAGTACCTCCGCCGGCCCACCCTCAACGGCGAGACCGCTACGGTGGAACAGATGGCTGGGTTCCTGGAGGCCAGGAGCCATTTTTGCCAAGATCAACCACGGCTCCTGCGGCAACGGCGTGGAAAAGCTGTATGTGAAGGATTTTGAATCCCCGGCGGCATGCTGGACTATATCCGGGAGAAGAAGCTGGTGGTGCTGGAGCATGTCCAGGCCCAGCATCCCGATATGGCGCGGCTGCATCCCCAGTCCGTGAACACCATGCGCATCTGCACCGACCTGGTGGACGGCCAGGTGCACATCGCCTATATCACCCTGAAAATGGGACGGGGCGGCGGCGTGTGCGACAACTCCGGCCAGGGCGGCATCCTCTGCCGGGTGGATATCGACACCGGTAAGATCTGCTCCCCCGCCACCGACGACTATTTCAACGTCTATGACCGGCACCCCGACACCGGCATCCCCCTGGTGGGCTATCAGCTGCCCATGATCGAGGAGGCCAAGGCCATGGCCTGTGAGGCCGCCCGGGAGATCCCGGAGGTGGGCCATGTGGCTGGGATATGGCCATCGGCCCCGACGGCCCGGCCATCATCGAGGGCAATGACTTCCCCGGCACGGACCTGTGCCAGCTGGCCCCCTTCTGCCCGGAGAAAACCGGCCTGTGGCCCTATTACAAGGAGCTGCTTCACCTGTAAAATGAATAACAACAGCCCCGCCGGGTGACCGGCGGGGCTGCTGTTATCCAATGATCTTTTCCGGATTCTTCAGATCCCGGTCGAGCTGCTTGCGGTAGCGGTCCTCCTCGCTGAACACGCACCCGCAGTATTTCTGCATGTAAAAGCCACGCTCCCGGGCCTCCTGCTGGCCCGCCCGGAATCCGGGACGGAAATCCCGGTACAGGAACTCCACCCCGTATGCCTCTGCCGCCGCCTGAGCCGTCTGCCGCAGCAGCTCGTGGTTCTGATAGGGACTGACGAACAGGGTGCTGGTGAAGCTGGCATAGCCGTGCTCCGCCGCATACCGTGCCGTTTCCCACAGGCGGATATGGTAGCAGTGGCCGCACCGGTGGTCGATGTCGCCGCACACGGCCCGGCAGAAAGCCCGCAGGCCGTAATCCTCCCGGACGATGAGCTTCATGCCGATGGCCGGGGCATAGGCCATCAGCGTGTCCCGCCGGGCCTTGTACTCCTGATAGGGGTGGATATTGGGATTATACCAGAAGCTGACAGGCTCGATGCCCTCGCCCCGCAGCTGGCGGATGCAGGACACGGAGCACGGCGCGCAGCAGGTGTGCATCAGTGTTTCCATAAAATCACTTCTCCTTGGGATGCTTCAGCAGCTGACGCAGCCGCTCCAGGGGCTGGGGCAGGGGAGAGGCGGACAGAAACCGGTTGCGCACCTGCTGGAAGGGCTGCTGACAGAAGGCCGCGAAAAAGTCCTCCCGGCTGCCGGAGGCTTCCTGGGGAGCCGACAGAGCCCCGGCGCAGGCTACCGCTTGGTCCAGGGTCAGCTTTTCCCGCTTCAGGGGCAGTGTGTCGAAATAGTGGGCGCCTTGGCGCTGTTCACCAGCAGCAGGGAAATGCTGTACCGGGGTACCTCCGGGTGGAAGTCCTTGGGCGGGTCCCGGTATATGCCCAGGGTTAGGTCCGCCGGGCGGTCGGTGCTGGTATAGGGACACCGGTGGCATGCCGGGCGCAGAAACAGCCGCTGCCGCAGACCCCGGCCGAAATCGGACTTGCCGAAGGGGGCGTCATACTGGGCGCCTCCGGCGAAGCGGACACGGAATCGCCGGTCCTTTTCCCCGGGCAGCTTGCCGCAGAAGCACACGTCTACCGGCGGCTGCCGCTTGATATACGCCATAGACCGCACCAGCTGGCCCCACACCCCCGGGGAGGACACGCCGCTGCACACCACGTCGCAGGTCAGCAGCCGCTCCGGATGCTCGCCTAAGAAGTGATACAGGCCGTCCACCTGACAGGGGGTGCCGGAGAACAGCACCCGCCGCCCCTGGTCCAGATAGTGGCGCACCCGGCGGAAGCTGTCGCCCAGGTCGCTCTGCACGGGCTTGGCCCCCTGGAGCCGGGGCAGCTCCGCCTTGTCCTTTACGGCGATGTGCCGCACCCGCAGCTCCTGGTCCAGGGCCGCGCCGAACACCACGCCGCCCTCGTCCAGGATATACTCCGCCAGCAGGGGAAATACGCCGCCTGCGGTGGAGGTCTGGCGCACGGAGGGGTCGGGGTTCCAGGCGGCGAACACCGCTGGCTCCGGCCGGGGCTCCCGCTGCTTCAGAACGGGGCAGATGTGGCACAGTGGCCGCATTGGATGCAGCATCGGTGACGGTGGGGTACAGGAACCCCTCCCGGTCCGGCAGCATATGGATGGCCCCCTTGGGGCAGCCGCTGGCGCAGGCGCCGCAGCCGGTGCATCTGCCGCGGTCCGGCAGCAGGGAAGTGGGATAGTCCGTCACGCACTCAGCTCCTTTTCGATGTTTTTGCCATTTTACCACATAGGGCAGGAAAAGACAAGAGGCGCGATGCCGCCGGAGGCGGGTGCAGAACCGCCAAAATATGGCAGTGCTGACAGGAGCGCCCCCGTTGACGGCGGTAGAAATGTTATAAAGGATGGTGCGCATGATATCGAAAATCGTTTTTTTGATTGACAATTTCGCATAAATATAGTAACATAACTGTACAGAGAACCACAGCTGCAACAGACGGAAATTCGCTGGAAAGGTGAGGAAATCCATCATGAAAAGCATCATCTGGAAAATCGAACTGGCCGCCGCGGTGCTCCTGGCGATCTCGGCCCTGGTGTGGGGCCTGCGCCCCGGCGTGTGGAACTACGGCGGCTTTTACCGCATGACCGCCGGGGAACAGGGCAGGACCTATACCCGCCCGGGCTGCTCCACGGTGGAGGTGACGGAGGACAACCGCCTGCGCATTCACTCCCCCGCGGGGCAGACGGCGGAGTTTACCCTGTCCCTGGCGGAAAACGGCTCCTATCGGGCGGCGGAAATGGCCATGGACGGTGTGGTCCGCAACGTCACCTACAACACCGCCACCGGAACGTTCATGACAGCGGGTGACAGCTGGTCCATCAGCACCCTGGTGCAGGAGAAGGCCGGGTTCAGCCGGGCCTGACCGATAACGCGCTGTACAGCATGGCCCTGGGCAATCACCAGACCCGCATCGCCGGGCGGCCCGGGGAATTTCTCACGGCGGGGCTGTTCCTGCTGCTGGGCCTGGTGCTCCCTCTGCTGCTGAAGCCTGCCATCGCCCTGGACAAATTTCTGCTGGGCTTTTTCTATCACAACTCGGAAAAGCTCCAGGCCACGGACCTGGCCCGGGGCATCATGCTCCTGCTGGGGCTGGTGGTATCTGTCATCGGCGCCATCTGGTGGTGCATCCTTTTGTTCGGATAAAGATCGGGGCGGGCGCCGGCGTCCGCCCTTTTTCCTGCGGGTGCCGGAAATCTCCGTCTTGCCCCGTGGGGCGGGGTGTGATACAATGGCCTTACTTTATAATGAAGGAGCGTGTCGGTATGATGCACCTGGAAGCGGACGTATTTACCAAATTCGACAAGCAGTGGGCCCTGGTCACGGCGGGGACCCCGGAGCATTACAACACCATGACCATCAGCTGGGGCGGCTGGGCACCCTGTGGGAACGCCCGGTGGCCACAGTGTATGTGAAAAAGAACCGCTATACCTTTGCATTTATGGAGGAGAGCGACTACTTCACCGTCAGCTTTTACCCGGAGGAGCAGCGCAGGGCCCTGTCCCTGCTGGGCAGCACCTCCGGCCGGGACGGCGACAAGGTGGCGGCGGCGGGTCTGACCCCGGAGCTCCTGCCCCGGGGCATCACCTTCCGTCAGGCGGAGACTACCCTGGTCTGCCGCAAAATCTATTGCCAGGACCTGGACCTGGAGCAGATCCCCCAGGAGGTCCGGGACGCCTTTTATAAGGACGAGCCCGTCCACCGTATGTATATCGGCGAAGTGGTGGAGATCATCGAGGGGTAAGGGGGGTACGCGTGCAGGCGCTGCCCGGAAAAAAAGGCTTTTCATTCTGCGCCGTCTGCGGTATAATAGGTGCCAGTTTCTGAGCAAGGAGTGACACTATGAAGATCATGACCGACAGCCCCATCCGCTTTCCGGGGCTTTTTGGCGACTGGACCATTACCCTAAGCTCCAAGGCCATCAACATCGGCAACGGCATCTACTGGTACGGCATCCTCATCGCCCTGGGCATGCTGGTGGCCTGTGGTGGTGCATGCGCCAGCGCACGAAATACGGCATCCGCGAGGATGACCTGATCGACGGGCTGCTGTGGGGCATTCCCTGCGGCATCATCGGCGCGCGGATCTATTACGTTCTGTTCTATCTCAGCCAGTTCAAGGACCACGAGGACCGGTTCAGCTGGTCCAAGGCCGTCGCCATCTGGGACGGCGGCCTGGCCATCTACGGCGGCGTCATCGCTGTGGTCATCGTGGCCATTATCCTGTGCCGCAGCCGCCATATCAAGCTGGGGGCCATGATGGACCTGGTGGTCATGGGGCTGCTCATCGGCCAGGCCATCGGCCGCTGGGGCAATTTCCTGAACCGCGAGGCCTTTGGTGCGGAAACCACCATGCCCTGGCGCATGCAGCTGACCACCACTGCCGGGGAGCTGGTGGAGGTACATCCCACCTTCCTGTACGAGAGCCTGTGGAACCTCATCGGCCTGCTGCTGATCGTTTTTGTGGTATCCAAGGCCAGGCGGTTCGACGGTGAGAACACCTGCTTTTACTTCCTGTGGTACGGCGTGGGCCGCTTCTGGATCGAGGGTCTGCGCACCGACAGCCTGTATCTGTTCAACTGGACCATCGCCGGCCAGCCCATCCGGGTGTCCCAGGTGCTGAGCCTGGTGCTGATGATCGCCGCTCTGGCGGTGCTGTTTTACAACATCAAGCTCCACCCCCACCGGCCTGAGGACCTGTATGTGAACCAGGTGGCTGCCCGGGAGGCTGCTGCCGCTGCGGCGGCTGAGGCCCCGGCAGAAACCGAAGCGGCGGGGTCCCAGGACGACGCCCCGGAGTCCGCACAGGCGGAGCCCCTGGACGATGAGCCTGCCGCCCCCAAAGACGAAAGCGGCGGGGAGTAAGCCGCGCCGGCCAAGAAAATGACCGGAAAACCTGTAATCGTTTATACCTATGTGCGCTCAAGGCGGACGACCGCAAGGCCGTCCGCCTTTCAGCGCTGTTTTTGACGATTCCTCTTGTTACATAGGACCATCCCCTCCGGGCATAGGATTGCCGTGAAGGAGGGATGACCTATGTTATCGGCGGCATTGCTGCTGCTGTCCAACAGCCTGTTTTTGACCCTGCATTTGTCCGGTAATCCCGGCTCCTTTCCCCGTCCCCTGTCCCGGCAGGAGGAGCGGGAGTGCTTGGAGCAGTGGGCCCAGGGCGATCTGTCCGCCCGCAACCGCTTGGTGGAGCACAATCTCCGCCTGGTGGCGCACATCATCAAAAAGTATTATACCCAGGCCAGCAATCAGGAGGACCTGATCTCCATCGGCACCATCGGCCTGATCAAGGCGGTGAACACCTTTCGGCCCGATAAAAAGATCCGCCTGGCAACCTATGCGTCGAGATGTATTGAAAATGCAATACTATCGCAGCGGAACAATCGGCGGTTGAGGTGGCGGAACGGGTGTCTTTTGAGGCAAAATGGCGCCTGCTGGCGAGAGTGGGAGTCCGCTGCTATATTCTGATTTCCAATGTATCGGGTGCGGTAAAAGTAGCCCCGCTCCAGATTCTTCAATTTCCGGTGGTGCTGCCGCACAAGTTTCAGGACGCGGAAAAGTTCAATTTGCAGTTCCCGGACTTCTCAGAAATCACCGAAACAGCGGACAAGCTGCGCTGCTTCGATACCAGAAAGGCCTGCGCCAGAGAGATGTTGCAGACTACGCCGGGATAGACCGGAGCACCTATGTCCACTACGAAGAATACGGCAAGGACCTCTATCCGCCGGAGCACATGGAGAAAATCGCGCAGCTTTTTGAAGTGCCGCTCGATACGCTTCTGGATGACTACAATCTATTTCTGAGAAATGGTCAGGGTGAGCAGATCAAGGCGATCCGAACGAAACTGGGGCTGACGCAAAAACAATATGCGGACAAGCTGGGCATCAGCTTGGAAATCTCAAGCATTGGGAGCAAAACCGCAAGCAGATTTTCAAATCCACATGGGAGAAGTATTTCAAACAGAGTCTTGAAAGCCGTGAATAATTCCGATAGAATTATTACAGAATCATTCAGGAGATACAGACCCATGATTATTAAATCTTCGACTGCACTGTGTAACGACTACAGCATGGTCTCTGATCTGGCGCATGAAAAAGCCGAACAGCGTGAGGAAACCTTGAAGCTGCGCGCAAAGCTGGAGGCAGCAGAGGCCGCTCGGCTTTCCGGCGCACCTGCCTACACGTTGGAGGAATCCAGAAAACGGTTGGAGGCAATCTATCAGCGTGACTGACCTTGCGCTCAGTGGGAGCTTGAAGCCATCGCGCAGCTCTATATAAACCTTGTGGGGCCAAATTCAGCGAGAAACATATGAAAAACGGGCAGACCGGCGTTCAATGCTGGCCTGCTCGTTTGCTATGTATTATTGCTGCGCTTTCAGATGCTTCACGGCTGCGTCCACCAGTTCCAGCTTCTGCTCCGTGGAACAGGGCAGCTTTTGGATGGATTTCAGCGCCTGCTCGGACTGGAACTTCGCCAGCTCCTGCCCGAGCTCCTGCTGCGCTTGCTTTGATTTCGGGAAGATCAGAAATACTTCCATGGCTGCCCTCCTTTCCGGAGCGTTTTCTGTTTCAATCTATGCGTGTGTTCCGGCGTCTATGTAGACAAATAGAATTCAATTTCGCGGCCGCTAGGGAAATCGTATTGCCGCGCGGCTTTGGCGGTGCGGGAAGGCTTGCAATTCAAGGGCTTTTCGCCCCTGAATTGTCTACCCTTGACCGCCGTTTACGGGCGGATTTCGCCTTCTGCTGGCGGTGAACCTCCTTGGCGCAGGCGAGGCAGTATTTTGTCCTGCCGGAGCGGGCGAGAATACCCGTGCCGCAGACTTCGCAGCGGCGGAGTTTTTTCGGGCTGAGAATGGCCTGTTCCAGCTTTGGCTGTCGCGGCAGCACGGCGCGGCGAAACCACCGGCACAGCAGACTGTGGGAGATGGCCTGTGGGCAGGTGCCATCCAGCGGCAGGCAGTCGCCGTCTGCGTAGTTGCAGCAGTGTTTGACCAGCTTGCGCACGCTGCGAACCTGGCCTGGCGTCAGGCGGAAAAGCGTGCCGTCGGGCAGGCGCTCGATGGGGTCAAGTCTGCGCATTCGTTTCCTCCTTGGCGATGAGTTTGGCATCCGCCGGGTAATTCAGCGTAATGAGGGCGGGCTTGCCCAGCCCCTGCTTGCGGCGGACAATCAGGCCGCTGTACTCCAGTTCTCGAAAAATCCGCGTGGCGCTCTGGCGGCTGCGTGGAGCTTCGTCTGTGCTTGCTCCAAGGTGAAGTACAGCCGAATCGTGCCATCTGGCTCGACGTAGCCGTTCTGCCGGGAAATGCTGGCTCTGTCCAGCAGCAGCGCGTAGAGCACCTTCGCGTCGTTGCTGATGTCCCGCAGGGCTTCGTCTTGGAGAAGAAACCTCGGCAGCGGTACATAGGACGCCGCTGGGCTCTGCGTTGTGAGCTTGCAAAAAGTTTTCATCTGACCTCCTATCCCATCCATCAATCCATCCATTTTTGTGTTGATTGATTGATGGATGATTTTTTTGTATCTTGATTTATTTCTTATTAGTTAGAGGATGAATTTCAGTCCCGATGAACGGCACGAAAACCGTCGTCCTGAAATCCGGTTGCGGAACCCTCCGGAGTGTCAGCTTGTCCGCTGTCTGGAAAACCGGTGACGGAAAACCCACGTATGGAAAATCCCGTTGTGGTCAAAGCTCATCCTTTTGCCGTATCTTCAACAGCTCCCAGATTTCGGCCTGCCGTGCTTTCAGCTCGGCAACGTCGTCCTCATAGCAGCGCCCGGTGCTGTTGATGCGGCGGCAAATCTGGTTGATGTTCGAGGCGACTCTGCTGACAGCGGCAGCCAACTTTTTCTGCTCGGTGTAGTCTACCTTGATGATGTATCCGTCGATCAGCATCTTCCGGGCATACGCCCCGAAGTTGTGCGTCCCCAGCTGGCGCATTTTGTGCTGGATGAGATTCAGCTCCTGCTCGTTCAGGCAGATTTCCTTGCGGATGGGTCGCGTGCGGTCCGGCATGGCTTACCTCACCAGCAGTTCCATGGGAACGGCGGTCATGCGCGTATGGTTGTGATGAATGATCATGGTGGTTCTCCTTTTGGTTTAGATAAAATTTGGTTGAAAGACGGTTTGAAGCATTCGTCTGCCTGTCACAATCCATCGGAGAGAAAAGTCGAAAAAGTCAGGCGGCATCAGAAAAGAGTTTTCCAAAGTCTTTCTCACTTTCCAATGGACAATTTTTTAGAAATTGGGGGTGTGTTGCGAAAAGACCTTTTTCTGCAAAGCAAAGTGTATGCTTAAAAACCCTTTCACTAGACAACGGACAAAATGAAGCGGGGTGTCACGGTTCTGTCACAAGCGGCAGCAAAAAGAAGCGCCTGCCGTTCTGGCAAGCGCTTCAAAATGGCGTTGGTTATTCCATTATATCTTCAAAAAATTCCTCGTTTTCCTGCATCAACCGGCGGACGCGTCTGCCTCGTCCCGCTGCTGCAAAAGCTGAGCAAACGCCCGATAGAGTGCAATCTGCCGGCGCTCGATTGCGCCGCGATTCAGGTGCATGGCCTCAGCCGTTTTGCGGATGGACAGTCCCTCGGAAAAGCGTTTCCGAAACAGATCGGCGTAATCATTGAGCACGGTTTTGAGGGATTGCTGAGCAAAGGCAAGGTCCTCGCACATGGCTTGATAAGCTTCACGGCCTGATACACCGATGTACTGCTTGCGCTCCCGGATCAGCTTGTACCGCCGCAGATCCATCCGGTAGTTTTCACAGATGTCCTTGGCATATTCATAGTACGTTTTACTGCGCCGGATGTGGCGTTCGTCCTGTTCGCAAGGGATATACACAAAGGGCTTGCGCTTGGGTTCCGGAAAGCCGTCCTCTGTTACTTCACCGATCATTTCCGGTTCGACCTCGCGCCGGGTCTGACGGATGTATTTATCCTCAAGAATACCATCCACATTCACCTGCTCACAGAAGGACTCCAGGCGAATGGCGTAGTATTCCTCATTGCCTTCCCGGATGAAACTGGCATCCTTGCAGATCACAACAGCTTCGCCGGTATCGATATCTTTTACCACGCGGACAACGTAGATCCGCTTGCCGTCGTATCGTTTATAGTAACCAGCAAAAAACGCGTTTGACTGCCATGCATAGGCTCCTCCCTTCCGGGTGATTTGCTATCAGTATATCATAGAGTGCGGCCGATAAACAGGGCAATTTGAAAAACGCGGATCAGGGAATGTTGAAGAATAGCAAGCACATCCGGTGTCCGTACACACCGAAAAATACACGCTATGCCTCCTCTGTCCCAGCGTGCATTTTATCATTTGGGATACTCCCAAACCCTGTGTTTTTGATAAACCTCGGTTGTAATCAGAGAAATGAGATGATACCAAGAGCAACACAAACAGCTGGTGCTTCAGACCGCATAATGTCCATGAACTACGGCAAGAGACTTTCGCAATGTGATGCGAAAGTCTCTTGCTTTATGACTTTGGATGGCGTATAATTATGTCAACATTTGTAGTTGGAGGTAGGAAAATGGCTATCTCATATAACAAGCTTTGGAAATTACTTGTTGATAGAAAAATGAGCAAAGCGGATTTGAGAAAAGCTGCTGGGATTGCGCCAAATACCATGACCCGCTTGAGGCGCGATGAGGAAGTCACACTTACGGTGCTCAATAAGATCTGTACATCGCTCAACGTCAATATTGGTGATATCATGGATTTCGTTCCGGATAATTGTTCTATAAGCTAATATTCATTTTATAATCATCTTGATTTAGGGAGAAAGAAGCAATGAGTTTACATCCCGGTCTATACGAACAAGTCATCAACAATGCCTTGACGGGCGAGCTTGCGGAGATTCCGGAGGCTCGCAAGTCTGTTGCACCCATTGACAAGGCGGAAGCCTCCAAGGTGCTGGCGCAGTATCTGGCGGATGTGGTTCAAAAGGGCTTGGATAACGTGCTGGACAACGGCGGGGATATTTCTGCCCAGATCGGGCTGACCAACCAGATCGTTGAGCTCATTCAAAATACGACGCAAGAAGCTGACTTTGCTGCGTTGGGCGTTGACCGGCGGGCAGAGCAGCTTCTTGCGCTTTTACGGGAGACCGACCCGCGGCTGGCGGTGGGGAAAACAGCGGCGGACATAGAGCGCCCGGAAACCTCCATCGCACAGAGTTCCCTATTCACCGGCGCAGTGCATGAGCCGCAGATGTTTACAGAGCTCAAAAAGGAAATCGTCTCGGCCGACCGGATCGACATGCTGGTGTCCTTCATCAAATGGAGCGGCCTACGGCTCATCATGGACGAGCTGCGGGAGTTTACGCATAGCGGCGGCGAGCTCCGTATCATCACCACCTCCTATATGGGCGCTACCGATGTAAAAGCCATTGAGGAGCTTCGAAAACTGCCCAATACACACATCAAGGTTAGTTACAACACCAAGACAACTCGCCTCCATGCCAAAGCGTACATCTTCTACCGCGAAACAGGCTTCACAACGGCTTATGTGGGTTCGTCCAACCTATCCAATGCCGCGCTGACCAGCGGACTTGAATGGAACACCAAGGTAACGAAGCGCGACCTGCCTGAAACCATTGATAAAATCGCCGCGACCTTTGAGTATTACTGGAATGACCGGGAATTTGAGTATTATGATGAAGGGCAGAAAGAACGCCTTGCCCATGCCCTGAAAGCAGAAAAATACTTCGACACCAACAATGCCGAAGTCTACACCATGGACATCAACCCCTATTCCTATCAGCAGGAGATTCTGGACAAGCTGGAGGCGGAGCGCACCATCCGAGGTTATACTCGTAATCTGGTGGTAGCCGCCACCGGTACCGGCAAAACGGTCATCTCTGCTTTAGATTACAAGTGCTTCCGCAAGCAGAATCCGGACAAGCCTTGCCGCCTGCTCTTTGTGGCGCACCGGGAAGAAATTCTCAAGCAGAGTCTGTATACCTTCCGTGCTGTACTCAAGGACGCCAACTTCGGGGAGATGTTTGTGGGCAGCTATAGGCCGGAAAGCATCGACAATCTGTTTATTTCCATTCAGACCTTTAACTCGCAGGATTTCACAGCCAAAACAACACCGGAGTTTTATGATTACATCATTGTGGATGAATTCCACCACGCGGCAGCTCCGACCTACCAGAAGCTCCTGGCCTACTATCAGCCTCGTATTCTGCTGGGCTTGACAGCTACGCCTGAACGTATGGACGGCAAGAGCATTCTGCCATACTTCAACAATCGTATTGCGGCGGAAATTCGTCTGCCGGAAGCCATTGACCGAAAGCTCCTCTGCCCGTTCCAGTATTTCGGAGTCACCGATACCGTGGATTTGGATGAACTCAAATGGTCTGCCGGTGGCTACCAAAAGAGCGAGTTGGAGCATATCTACACCTTCAGTGGTGCCATTGCCACCCGACGCGCCGACCATGTTGTGTCCTCGCTGTTGAGATATGTCACAGACATTGATGACGTGAAAGGCCTCGGTTTCTGCGTAACGGTAGATCACGCAGAATTTATGTGCTACTATTTTAATGACCACAATATCCCGTCCATGTTCCTGACAGGACAATCCCCGGACGAGGAGAGAAAAGCAGCTAAACAGCGCTTGGTCTCTGGCGAAGTACGGTTTATCTTCGTCGTGGACATCTATAACGAAGGCGTGGATATTCCGGAAGTCAATACCGTTCTTTTCCTGCGCCCTACTGAGTCGCTAACGATTTTTTTGCAGCAGTTGGGCCGCGGCCTGCGTCTGACCGAAGATAAGGAATGCCTGACCGTATTGGACTTCATCGGCCAAGCAAACAGAAAGTACAATTTTGAGGATAAATTTGCGGCGTTGCTGTCGAACACTACACGAAGTGTGAGCCGCGAAATCAAGGATGGCTTTGTGTCCGTTCCCAAGGGCTGCTATATTCAGTTGGAGAAAAAAGCGGCAAAGTACATACTGGATAACATCCGTGCTTCCTACGGCAACACGGCAGGGCTTGTGGCCCGCGTGGCTACCTTTGCAGAAGATAGTGGCATGGAGCTGACACTTGCCAACTTCCTCGACTACTACCATCTTGATCCCAGAGCAATTTATAAATTCTCGTCCTTCTCTCGCATCTGCGCCAGAGCAGATGTCATTGAGGACTTCGAGGAGCCTCTGGAAGAGACCTTGAACAAGGCGTTTGCACGCCTTGCTGTCATCGATTCTCGTCGTTGGATTTCCTTTCTGTTGGATATTCTGCCGCGTCTGGACGATGTGGATTTCGCGGCGTTGTCCGATGTTGAAAAGCGCATGCTACAGATGTTCTATATCACTATCTGGGGAAAGGCAGTCGAGGATTGGAGTAGCGAAGAAGTGCTGGACAACCTCTATGCCCTATCAGATAGCACAGTCCTGCTAAGCGAACTCTTGGAACTGCTGCGCTATCGCTTTGAGCAGATCGACTTTATTGACGAGCCGGTAGATCTGGCTTTAACTGCCCACTGGATTTACACTGCACCTACACTCGCGATCAGCTATTGGTGGCACTGGACTTTATGAACCTGCCACTGTGCGAGAAGGTGTAAAGTGGCTGCCGGACAAGCAATTGGACGTGTTATTCGTGACGCTGAATAAGGCGGACAAGGACTATTCGCCAACCACCATGTACAACGATTATTCCATCAATGAGAGCTTGTTCCATTGGCAGAGCCAGAGCACCACGGCGGAGAATTCACCCACCGGCCAGCGCTATATTCACCACAAGGAACGCGGCAGCAAGGTGCTGCTGTTTGTCCGTGAGTTTAAGTCAGACCGTGTGACCGGCGGTGCGGAGGCGTATACCTATCTGGGCACGGCGAACTATGTGAAGCATGAGGGCAGCAGGCCGATGAACATCACCTGGCAGCTGGACCGCCCAATCCCGGCGAAGTTCTTGAAGAAGACGAATAAGTTGGTTGTGGGGTAAAGGAGTTTGTTATGAAGTTTATTCACTTATCAGACCTCCATTTAGGGAAAAGAGTAAATGAGTATTCGATGCTTGAAGATCAAGAATACATACTCAAAAAATCATCAATATTGTTGATGCTGAAAAGCCGGATGGTGTGATTATTGCCGGAGATGTCTACGACAAATCTGTTCCTGCGGCGGAGGCAGTTCAGTTGTTTGACAACTTTCTCGTTCAGTTGGCCAAACGAAAGCTCGAGGTATTCGTTATTAGCGGAAACCACGATTCTCCGGAAAGGATTGCTTTTGGTTCTCGCATTATGGATGCCAGCGGTATTCATATGTCACCGGTTTATAATGGGAAGATTGTACCTTTCTCTATGCAGGACGAATACGGTACGGTGGATGTTTATATGCTGCCGTTTATTAAACCAGCTCATGTCCGCAGGTTTTGTGACGATGAAATTACTACTTACACAGATGCTATAAATAGCGTCATTTCAAAGCTGAGTATCAATCATGACAATAGAAATATTCTGGTGACACATCAGTTTGTTACGGGTTCGTTGCGCTCTGAATCTGAGGAAATCTCGGTTGGTGGCTCTGATAATGTGGACGCTTATGTTTTTGATCCCTTTGATTATGTCGCACTTGGACATATTCACTCGCCGCAAAATTGTGGCGCGGAGCATATTCGTTACTGCGGAACACCGTTGAAATATTCCTTTTCGGAAGCAAAAGACCGCAAGTCGGTAACAGTTATCGAACTCGCTGAGAAAGGAAAAGTGTCATATAAAACAATCGACCTTGTCCCGCAGCATGATCTTGTCGAGTTGAAAGGAACCTACGATGAGTTGACCTTTAGATCCTTCTATGAGGGTACAACATGGCCGGAAGATTATACGCACATCACGCTGACGGACGAAGAAGACATTCCGGATGCAATCGGAAAACTGCGCACGGTGTATCATCGGCTGATGAAGCTTGATTACGATAATAGACGCACACGCTCAAGTGTGGAGATCAGTGGTGCAACAGACGTTGAATCTAAATCGCCATTAGAGCTCTTTTCTGATTTTTATGAACTGCAAAATAATCAACCTATGAATCCTGAGCAATTTGAGTACATGAAGTCGCTAATAGAAAAGACATGGGAGGGTGAACAATGAGGCCTATCAAACTTACAGTATCTGCGTTTGGCCCCTATGCAGGAAAAACGGTTCTTGATTTGGACAAGCTCGGAGAAAATGGGCTTTACCTTATTACTGGTGATACGGGTGCCGGAAAGACCACGATTTTTGATGCGATTACTTATGCATTGTACGGAGAGGCCAGTGGAGACAACCGCGAGCCATCCATGTTCCGCTCAAAATATGCCGAGGAACTACTCCGACAGAGGTTGAACTTGTCTTCTCCTACGCCGGAAAAACATACACCGTAAAACGGAATCCAGAGTATGAACGTCCCAATCCCGCGGCGAAGGATTTACGACGCAAAAAGCGGAAGTGCAGCTAAAATATCCGGATGGACGCGTTGTCACAAAGCAGCGCGACGTGGATAATGCAATACGAGACATCATGGGCATTAACCGTAGCCAGTTTTTGCAGATTGCCATGATTGCACAGGGGGATTTTCTCAAATTGCTGCTTGCCCCCACAGAGGAGCGAAAGAAAATTTTCCGTCAAATATTCAAAACGCAGTTGTATCAGGACTTGCAGGATCGTTTGAAGAAGGAGTCCGGTCAACTAAACGACAAATGCGATGCCGCTCGTAACAGTATCAAGCAATATATTGATGGAATTACCTGTGATGAAAATGATGTCCTGAGTATTGAAGTTGAAAAAGCAAAGAACGGGCTTCTTCCTGCAAAGGATGTTATGGATCTGATTGATCGTCTCCTGACACAAGATAATGACAAAAAAAAGGCTATTCAAAAGTCAATCTCGGATGCAGACAAAGCCCTCGAAATCGTCAATGCAAATTTGGGTAAGATTGAAGCAAAAGAACAAACTCAAAAAGCATTAGACCAAGCACAGAAGAATTTAATCGGTGAAAATGAGACCAATCTTGCGCTGAAGGCTGCTTTTGATATTGAAAAGGGGAAAGTATCGGAAAGAGAACAGCTTGCTGAAGAAAAGGCCAAGATTGAGGCTGAGTTTTCTCGTTATGAAGCGCTGGATGCCCTAGAAAAACAAATCAAAAATGACGAGGATACTATTTCCAAAAACGAGAGGCAACTGAAAAAAGACCGGGAGCAGTATGCCATTGATGAAGCAGAGTTTAAAATCCTTAAAAAAGAGTTCGAGTCCCTTTCAGACGCAGGGGAAGGAAAGGAAAAGCTTTCTCGTCAAAAAGAGAAGACACAAGAAAAACAAGCAAAGTTGCAAAACCTTTCAGCATTATTTGAGGCCTTTCACGAACTTGGTGACAATTTGGATACTCTCCAAAGCGATTACAAAAAAGCCTCGGAGTCATCCGAGGAAGCAACTGCCGATTATGAAGCGAAAAACCGCGCATTTTTGGATGAGCAGGCCGGAATCATCGCTGAAACTTTGGAAAGCGGCAAGCCTTGCCCTGTTTGCGGATCTTTGGAACACCCTTGCATAGCGCATAAATCGGCCAAGGCCCCCACGGAAGCACAGTTAAAAAGAGCAAAAGAGAATGCTGATAAGGCACGAAAAGCAGCCGAAGACTTAAGCGGGAAATGCAAGGAAGCCAAAGGCATACTCGATGCAAAAAAAGCCGAAACGGAAAAGCTGGCTAAGGAATTATGGCAGAGCGTCACATTTGAGGACGCGGAAAACAAGCTTCCTGAGGAGCAGAAAGTCGTTTCTGCAGAAATCGCTGCGCTTGACACAGCGCTTTTCGAAGAGGAAAAGAAGTATCTCGCCGATCTGTACTTGCAGAATCGTTGCCAGAAACAGAGATGTCCCTGACGGAAAGAGATAAGGATATTACAGCTCGAAGCACTGCTTTAGAAGCTGATAGAGCATCGTTGAGTGAAAAGAAGAATCAGCGTAATGCGGCTAAGGAATCCTTGCGCTTTGATAACATAGCAGAGGCGCAGAGAAAATCGGAAGCTTTGGGAAAAACCGTCAGCGAAATGAAGGAAGCATACGACAATGCGCAGAGTGCGCTGTCCGACTCGGATAAAAAAATTGCCGGCTATAATGCTTCAATTACAGAACTATCCAAGCAACTCTCTTCCGATTGTGATCTTGACAAAGAAGCAGAAGCAAAGAAGAAAACTGAAATATCCGAAAAGAGAGTTGCGGATGACGATGCTGCCAAAGCGCTTCATACTCGCATAGAGTCCAATACAAAGGTGCTTGCTAATATTCAAGCAAAGGTCGGAGATCTTGATACGCTTGAAAAGCGCTATACATGGCTGAAGGCACTGTCAAATACAGCAAACGGCAATATCTCCGGCAAAGAAAAAGTGATGCTGGAAACCTATATTCAGATGACGTATTTTGACCGTATTATAGCACGCGCGAATACCCGCTTTATGATTATGTCCGGAGGACAATATGAGCTGAAGCGTCGAAAAGAAGCCGAGAATAACCGTAGCCAAAGTGGACTCGATCTTGACGTTATCGATCATTACAACGGCACTGAAAGAAGTGTAAAGACACTTTCAGGTGGTGAATCCTTCAAGGCGTCTCTCTCACTTGCACTGGGACTTTCGGATGAAATTCAAGCATCTGCCGGTGGAGTAAAGCTTGATACAATGTTTGTTGACGAAGGCTTTGGCTCTCTCGACGAAGAATCTTTGGATCAAGCAATGAAAGCCCTTTCTGGTTTGGCTGATGGTCACAGGCTTGTAGGGATTATTTCTCATGTTGCCGATTTGAAAAATCGCATTGATAAGCAAATCGTTGTTACAAAGGAAAAGAGTGGAGGAAGTAAAGCGCAAATCATTTTATGAGATAAGGAGGCCACTGTTATGATAAAGAAAATTGGGACAATTAAACACTTTGCAGTGTTTGAAAATTATAACTGGGATTTATCGTCAACAGATAAAAATGGGCAACCATTAAAATTCGAAAAAATCAACATATTGTATGGAAGAAATTATTCCGGGAAAACCACATTGTCAAGGATATTTCGTTCACTTGAAACTGGGCAATTACCTGAAAATTACGATAATCCTCAATACGAATTAATTGACGAAAACGGGATGAAAACCAATCAAAATAATATATCCGATTTTTCTTATCCGGTTAGGGTCTTTAACGAGGATTTTATCAAAAGAAACCTAAAGTTTTTAATTGATCCTAATGGAGAAATTGCCCCTTTTGCTATTTTGGGTAATAACAATGGGACTCTTGCAGAAGAAATAAAAGAGTTGACCAACGAAATAGGGAATTCCGTGGAACCCAAAACTGGATTGAACAAGGCAGTTGATGATGCCACTTCATCTTATGATTCTGCAAATCAAGCGTGGAGTAGCGCAGCTTACGCTGCGCTACTCCGCACAATCAGACCTGCTCATCCGGGTATGCCGGGAAGTTGCGTTGTTATCCGGTTTTTACACGATGAAATACAGTACCAGCGGGATACACAACACATACAGCACCGGGTGTACCTTCTTTGCATCGCCTGTCAGCACCTTGATCAGCACGTCCGTCAGCACGCCCAGGCAGATTGCCGCGGCGATGTCGCCGGTGAAGGTGCCGAACAGGATCATTACAAAGGGACCGAAGCAGCTCTTGAAGTCGGAGAAGTCCAGCTTCGTAAAGCCCGACAGCATGGAGAAGCCCACGAAGATCAGCGCCACGCCGGTCACGGCAGTGGGGATCATCAGAAACAGCGGGGACAGGAAAATGCACACCAGGAACAGCCCGCCGCTGACGATCGCCGTCAAACCCGTGCGGCCGCCTGCTTCCACGCCGATGGTGGATTCAATGAAGGTGGAGATGGTGGTGCATCCGGTGCCAGAACCCACCACCGTACCAACGGCATCCACCAGAAAAGGCTTTTCAATCTGGGGGAAGTTGCCATTCTCATCCAGCATATTGGTCTGGGCGCCCACGGCGATCAGTGCGCCGAAGGTAGCAAAGAAGTCGCTGGTAAACAGGATGAAGATCCACACCAGTGCGCCGGGGATGTCAGCTAACACGGACTTGAAGTCGTAGCACAGCACCAGATTGCCGATTTCGCTCATATCCGGCAGGGACACCAGCGCAGCAGGCAGCGTAGACACGCCCATAGGAATGCTGATGATGGTGCCGACAATGATGCCGATCAGAATAGCGCCGCGCACCTTGTAGGCCGTCAGCACGCCCATCACTGCCAGGGTAATCAAGGCCAGCAGCACCGCAGGCTGGGTAAAATCGCCCAAAGCCAGACCGCTGTCGCTGAAAGTGGCAAGGCCGGTGTTTTTAAAGCCCAGATAGGCAATAAAGAAGCCCACGGCGGTTGGTATGGCGATCTTCAGGTTTTTCGGCAGCAAATCCACCACCATTTTCCGCACACCCAGAACCGTCACCAGAATGAACAGGATACCGGAGCACAGCAGCAGCGCCATGGCCCAGCCGAAGGATACCGTGCCGCTGTTGACCAGCCCGCCAAGAATGAAGTTGCTGCCCATAGCGGTAGACAGTGCCAGCGGTAAATTGGCATACAGGCCCATAAACAGGGTGATGATGCCGCTGACCAGTGCGCACATCACCAGCAGCGCTGACTTGCTGATAACAACGCCGTTTATATCCGTGATGTAGGGATCGGGCCGAAGCCGCAGATGGCGGAGGGCTGCACTGCCAGCACATAGGCCATGGTCATAAAGGTGGTGATACCCGCCAGCACTTCCCGCCGGACGGTGGTACCGTGATCCTTCAGCTTAAAAAAATCGTTTTTCATGTTGCTCCTCTCTGTGCTCTTTTGCAAGTTGGGTTTTGGGGGATTCGGTTTTATTCCACGACCTCCAGAATGGGGTCGATGACCTTCTGCTGCACCACATCAATGAATCCGCAGTCGGTAATGGCGTAAGCAGGGATCGCCGCCAGACAGATAAAGCTGAGGAACATGAAGGGAATGGCGATTTCCGTGCCATTTCATGGGCCACCCGGTTCAGCTCCTTCTTCTTCTCCGCCAGCTCATCCAGGGGCAGGTCGCTCAGCAAGCCGCAGATGGGATATGCCACCTCGGCGGCCACCTTGCCGCTGCGGACGATCACCTGTCCGCCGCCCAGCTCCACGCAGCGGTTCACCGCCAGCGCCATGTCCTCAAAGCTGTCGCCCATGACAATGATATTGTGGTTGTCATGACCCACGGAGGAGGCCATTGCGCCGCCCCGGATATGGAAGCCGCCCATAAAGGCCTTGCCCACATTGCCGTTCTTGCCGTGGCGCTCTACCTGGGCAATATACAGCACATCCTGCTCCACATCGCACTGCACCACGCCGTCCACAACCGGCAGCTCCACGTCCCGGCGATTGGTGAAGGGCATGTAGGGCAGCGTATCCATCACCAGGCCTTCACCTTCTTGGCGCCTGCAGGGGCATGGATCTTGAAGCTGTCCGCCGTGATGGGGTTTTTCAGATGCATGGTGTTCAGCACACAGGGCTCGTGCTCTGCCGTCTCATAGTGCACCAGCAACTTGCCGTTGTCTGTGATCTGGCGGCCGCCGGCGAAGGTGGTCAGCACGCGGAAATCCTCCGGGCCGGTGGTGATGTTGACGTCTGCCCGGCGTCCGGGTGCCAGTCCGCCGATTTCCCGGTCCAGATTGAAAGCCCGCGCGCAGTTGACGGTGACCATCTGAATGGCCTTGACAAAGTCCAGACCCATGCCCAGGGCCGTGCGCAGCGAGTCGTCCAGATGGCCCCGCTCCTGCAGGTCCACCGTGTGCAGGTCGTCGGTGACGATGCTGACCATGGCGGTGTCCAGATGATTTTCCATCACGGTCTTCAGCAGTACCGGCATATTCCGAGCGGCGCTGCCTCGCGCATCATCAGGTGGCAGCCGTTGCGCAGCCGCTCGAACACATCCTTTTCGCAGAAGGACTCATGGTCGGTGGACACACCGGCGGCAATGCAGGCGCTCATGGCCGGGCCGTACATATCCGGCAGATGGCCCTGCAGGGTCTTGCCGGGCATGGACAGCGTGGTGTCAAAGGACTCCAGCAGATCGGGGAACCCGGCTGTGATATAGGGGCCGACACACTCGGACAGGCCCACCGCGTCCGGACGCTTCAGGGCCTTGCGGATGATCTCCGGATTAAAGCGCCCGCCGCTGGTCTCCAGATTGGGGGAAAACGGCACGTGGGACGGCACCACGAAATAAATTTTCAGGTCTGTGGCCTCGGCCTCCTTCAGGATGGCTCGATGCCTCCAGCCCGGACACCACGCCCACCTCGTGCAGGTCCGTCATAATGCCGGTGGTGCCGTGTGCCAGCACCGCCTCGGCAAAGGGCCGGATGGCCAGCGAGGAGCTTTCCGGATGGATATGTCCGTCCAGGAAGCCGGGGGTCAGATACTTTCCCTCCGCGTCCACCACCCGGGTGCCCTCGCCGATACAGTATTCCACATCGCCCACGGCAGCGATGGTGTCGCCGCAGATGGCCACGCCGCCGTCATAGATCTCACCGGAATAGACATTGACCACCTTGCCGTTCCGGATCACCAGATCGGCCGGAGTCTCACCCTTCGCAACGGACAGTAATTTCTGATTCATGCTGTACCTCCATACTAAACGCATAATTCCGCTTGCTGCTTCTATGTTCTGGTGCCCCGCACCGTTGGAAACCCTTTAAACCTTCACCACCGGGAAGCGGTCCGGCAGCTCAATGCCCGCTCGCTTATAGATGGCCTTGGCCCGGTCGCAGGCCTCCTTCAGGATGGCCTCCTCGTCCAGGGTCAGGATCTTCCGGTCCCGCATAAGCCACTTGCCGTCGCACATGGTGGATTGGATATTGGCCGAATGCATGGCCGTTACCAGGGCGGCGATTTTGTCGTTCACCGGCATCATCGACGGACCGTGGGGGTCAATGACAATCAGATCCGCCTTCTTGCCGCATTCCAGACTGCCGTACAGGTCCTCGTCCAGCAGTGCGCGGGCGCCACTTGGTGGCCATCCGCAGAATATCCTGCGAGGGAACCACCGTGGGGTCCAGACGCCAGCCTTGTGGATCAGGCTGGTCAGCCACATCTCGTCCACCATGTCCATGTGGTTGGAGGAGGACGCGCCGTCCGTACCGATGGAGGGCCGCAGTCCCATAGCCAGCATCTTCGGGATTCGTGCAAAGCCCAGCACACGCATGGCGGAAGCCGGGTTATGAGAAATCTTTACCTCCCGCTTCTTAAATAGTTCCAGTTCCTCGTCCGTCAGCCATACTGTGTGAACGGCCAGCAAATTCTTATCCAGCACGCCCAGCCGCTCCAGATGCTTTACCGTGCCCTCACCCCAGCGGGCGTAGGTATATTCTTTTTCCTCCTTGGCCTCAGCCACATGCATGTGGATGCCAACGCCGTATTTATCCGCCAGTTCCTTGGTGCGGACGCACAACTCATCGGTGTTATTGAAAATGGTGCGCAGGCCAAACCAAACCTGTACCCTTCCGTCGGCGGTATTGTGGAATTTCTCCAGATCCACCACCTGCTGCTCCAGTTCCTGCTCCATGGTGCGCTGCCAGATCTCCGGCAGGCCGTCGCCGCAGTCCATCACGGATTTGGCCAGCTTGCCGCGCAGGCCGGACTCCGCCGTGCCCCGGGCCATGCCGGAGACGAACTGTCCGCCCGGCTCAGCAAAGGAGGTTACGCCGGAGCGGATCAGCTCCAGGCTGGTCATCAGCGTGGACACATAGGAGTCCTCCTCCGTCATGCTGCTCTCAAAGGGCCACATCCGGTCGTGGAGCCAGCAGATGAAATCAACATCATCGCCTACTCCGCGGGAAATCTGCTGGGAGGTGTGTACGTGAGTGTTCACAAACCCGGGCAGTACATACTTGCCCTGCAGGTCAATGACCTCCGCGTCGGGCTTCACCAGCCTGGGGTCAACCTTACCGACCGCGTAATGCGGTCATCCTCCACCAGCACGCCGCCGCCGTCAAAAACGGTGTCCTGCTGATCCATGGAGACGATGTAGCCATTCTTCAAATAGGTTTGCATGAGATCCCTCCATCCAGATACTTGTCAAGCTGCTTCAAAAATGATATACTCACCCTACAACCTATAACGGTTATAGGTTCAAGCCCTAATTTTGATTTTTCCGGATTTTCTGGTGTTCTCACAAAATCCTGCTGTTATACCCGGAAAAATGGGAGGTTTTTTATGAAAGAATTTTTGACCATCGGGGAGCTTGCCGACATTTTCAACATGGATGTCCAGCTGCTGCGCCATTATGACGCCAAGGGCCTGCTGGTGCCGCAGGTGCGCAACAGCGAAAACAACCGCCGCTTTTACCACTTCGACCAGGTCTATCCTCTGGCCACGATCCGGTATCTGCGGCGGCTGGACTACTCTCTTGCCCAGATCAAGGCCTTTCTCCACAGCAACGGCCTGCGTGATAACCTGCAAATGCTCTCCCAGCAGGCGCAGCGGCTGCGTCGTCAATGTGATGAGCTGAACGCCACCATCCAAATCATCCAGCAGAAGGTGGAGTTTATCGAGAGGGAGCAGGCGGTCAGCCAGCGGGATAAATTCTATATCCGCTCCTTCCCGCGCCGGGCCTTTCTGCACATCGGCGAGGAAATCAACCTCTTTACCCATGAGCTGTTTTACTTCTATCCCACCGTGGGCTTTTATCAGGGGCAGCGGAAATGGTTTGGCGCCTACCTCTATGAAGATACTCCCGCCGAGGCCCGCCGCCTGCCGGACCTGATGGCCGACCAGCCTGTTTCCTATATCCCCGCCGGGGACTATCTCTGCGGCTATCACTACGGGCCCTATCTTACCATTCAGGACTCCATCGACGCCTGTTTGACGAAGCCCGCCGCCGGAAGCTGCCGGTGGATGACTGTGTTATCACCCCCAACATCGTGGATCAGTGCTGCGAGGGACACCCGGATAATTATATTACCGGTCTGGAGGTGCGCATCCTCTCCCTTGATGAACAAAATGAAAAAAAGTCCTTTGCGGCCATTTCCAAGCCTGAGGACATATAGCTGCTGTGTTATTGGATTATTCTACAAAAACATCCCAGCCGAGCCGGATATACAACTGTTTCCGATGAGTGCGTAGGGGGGCCATCCCGTTTAGATCATGCTGCCTGCACGATCTGGCCCTGTTCAAAAAAGGGACTTCCTGGTTGCCTGTTTATGTGGAATACTGGTATCCCTACGACCTCAAGGACAAAAAGGCCCTGACCTGGGAGCAGTACAAGCAGCAGCTCCGGGACGGGCGCAGTGAGACGGAGTTCAAGCTGTCTACCCGCTATACGGCGGTGTTCAACGCCTGCGACATTGAGGGAATGCCGGAGCTGCCTGCGGTGCAGGAAAGCGACATCACCCCCGATGAGCTGATCGGAAAGCTCAGCGCCGGTATGGGCGTGGAGATTCTGACCGACGGCGGCGATCAGGCCTACTACTCGCCCATGCAGGATAAGATCCATCTGCCCACGCCCGGCTCTTTCCAGAGTGAGTATGCCTTCAACGCCACGGCGCTCCATGAGCTGTCCCATTCCACCGGCCACCCGAACCGCCTGAACCGGCCGCAGGGTGTCCTGTTCGGCACGCCACAGTATGCCTATGAGGAGCTGGTTGCGGAAATGTGCTCCTGTTTTATGGGCGTGGATCTGGACGTAACGGCCACGCCCCAGCACCTCGACAATCACAAGGCCTACGTTCAGGCCTGGATCCAGTCCATCCGGGACAAGCCTGAAACCCTGATCCGTGCCATCAAGGACGCACAGGCGGCAGCCACCTATATGGACTACAAGGCCGGCTCATCACCGACATGGAGTATGAAAGGGCCTGCGGTCCGTGCTGGAGGTGAAGCAAAAGGAACGGGGCCGGGAGCGCTGATTCGCACAGTTGACGCCGCCGTCCCCTCCGGCTACACTGGAGAAAAAACGGAGGTACCCGCTATGTTCTTTCGCAAGCGTGACAAAGTCGTCCTGACCCTGACGCCGCAGGAAGCCCGCTATGCCCGCAGCATCCTTCTTCGCTGGCGCAATAAGCTGCTGAATGCCGGAAAACCTACGGAGGATGTAGAGGAACTGATTCTGAGGCTGGCAAGGTAATTCAGAAGGTGCAAAAGTACCTCGTTATACGCAGAAGGAGCCTTGCAAAAATTTACAAGGCTCCCTCATATCATAACAATTCTGCCATGTACAGGGCAGATGAATGATGCCGTCTTTGATCATAACATCTTTGGTGTAGAGAATATAGGAATTGCCAATTACAGATGAGAAGTGTTTTCGAAATTTATCTAAAGAGGAATGGGAGCGATAATTGCCGGATTTAACCTCTACTGGAGCAATCTTTTTCCCTTCGGTAATTAGAAAGTCGATTTCCATGTGGTTTTCCCGGTTTTGGCTGTCGGAACGGGAATAAAAGTACAGGCGCGAACGGCTATGGCGAAGCATCTGTGCAACAATGTTTTCCATCAGCATTCCTTCGTTGATATTCAGTTTATCGAAGAGAATCGCACGATAAAGTTCATTGTCTGTGTATTTTTTATCCTGGAAAGTGTGCGTTACAAGTAATCCGGTATCTGCCATATAACACTTCTGCGTGGCGTTATCAGCACTCAGCGCAAGCCCAACATGAGGATCCGTTGCATTGAAGCAGGTATTTACTATCATGCTTCGTTCAGCCACACAAATGAATCCTCATAAGTGCGAAAACGAGCCTGCTTTCCGAGAG
>ENA-OQEN01000157-OQEN01000157.1-human-gut-metagenome-genome-assembly--contig:-NODE-157-length-29282-cov-3.786966_pt1 | contig 29282 bp, 33 predicted proteins | sample MGYA00242791_ERZ504627 | MGnify/ENA primary metagenome ERZ504627 (study PRJEB26092, sample SAMD00036316) | human gut metagenome | host: Homo sapiens | study: EMG produced TPA metagenomics assembly of... | reverse complement strand
CCTTCGGGTTATGAGCCCGACGAGCTACCGACTGCTCACCCCGCGATAAATCTATACGAAATTATGTTGGATTATCAATTGGTTGCGGGAACAGGAGCTTGAACCTGTGACCTTCGGGTTATGAGCCCGACGAGCTACCGACTGCTCCATCCCGCGATATCGTCTGCCGTCGCTTTATCACTTCCGGCTGACAAGATATAATTATAGAGCCTTTTCCTCGCCTTGTCAACTGTTAAAATAAAAAAAATCGAGAAAAACGCAAAAAAATCAGAGCAGGAATATTTCCTGCCCTGACTGGCTCTTTTCTATTCTTTTATATAGAAGCAAACCATCACGTTATGCCTTCTTCTCGCCTGCGTCCTTCGCCGCTGGAGCTGGCTGCTCCTCGCCCGTCTCAAAGAGATAAGCATAGCGCTCCTTGAATTCCTTCGGCGGCATGCGGTAAGCGTTGGCAAGACCCGGATCGTCGAGATCCTCCTTCTCCATGCGCATCATCGAGCCGCGCGCGATGCGGTACTGGACGGATTTGATGTTGACCTTGCGCACGCGCGTCTTGCCCGTGGCCGGATCCTTGATGTCCTCGAAGCGCATCGGCACAGCCTCATTGTTCTGGATGGAGATCAGGCGCCGCTGTCGCCGCGCATGAGGAAGCGGACGGCCGAATAACCGAGCGAGCGCGCATAGTCGATATCGTAAGCGATCGGCGCCGTGCAGCGCAGCTCATAGCCGATTTCCTTATCGATGATGGAGACCTTGATGCCGATCTTCTTGACCTCGGCGAGCACGGCCTGCTTGAGGATTTCACCAAAGTCGAGCTCGCTGTAGCGGATGTGGCCGTGCTCATCCGTCACGACCTCGCCGAGCTTCTTGAAGTCCTCCGGCGCGATCTTCTCGATGACGCCTTCGGCAATGACGGCTACGCCGTAGTTCTTACCCGTCAGGTAGCGCTTGACGATGGAGCCCGTGATGATGTCGACGAGCTGCTGCAGTGGGATCTTCTTCTGCGGGAACTCCTCCGGGATGATCGTGATGGCAGCGCCGGCACTGCGGCCCATGCCGAGTGCCAGGTGACCAGCCGTGCGGCCCATGGCAATCGTGAAGTACCAGCGGTTGTTCGTCGTGCGCGCATCTTCCATGAGGTTCTCGATCTCCGTCGTCGCAAAGGCGCGGGCCGTCTCGAAGCCGAACGTCGGCACGCCCTCCGGCAGCGGCAGGTCGTTGTCGATGGTCTTCGGCACATGGACGACATTGATCGTGCGGCCCATCTTGCGCGCCTCTTCCGAGACAGCTGCCGAGCTGTAGGCCGTGTCATCGCCGCCGATCGTCACGAGGTGCGTGACGCCGAGCTCCGTCAGCGTCTCGACGACTGTGCGCAGGTCGGACTCCTTCTTCGTCGGGTTGAAACGGCTCATCTTGAGGATGCACCCGCCTGCCATGTGGATGTGCTGATGTCTTTCGGCTCGAGGCGGACGTAATTCTTCTCACCGCGCGCGAGTCTCGAGAAGCCATCATAGATGCCGAGCACATCCCAGCCATGGCGCGTCGCCTCATTCGTGATGCCAGAGATGACGCTGTTGATGCCAGGAGCCGGGCCGCCGCCGCAGACGATTGCGATAACGTTCTTGATGCCGATCATGGAAATTCCCCCTTAAGTCTTTTGGTGCGTTCGGTACTTCATATCATCGATATACTCGTACTCGAATCTGATTACAGTTACATTTATTCGTCTTTTTTCTCCATATTCCTGCTTGCATTCTATTGTTATGTAAAATTTTTGACAACTTTTTCGCAAAAATAGCGCAAAAAGCAAAAAAATCAGCCGCCCGGGGATTCCGGGCAGCTGATGCCTTGCTCCATCGTGATGCAGCTGTCTTAGCGCTTGCCGGAGCGCCCCGGTTGGCGCGGTGGCCGAGGTTCGACTTCGTGCCATGTGCCTTCTGGCGGCGGCTGCGGTCGTTGCGGCCCTTGTGCGAAGCGCCCTTGCGGTTGGCGTACTTCGAGAGCGGCTTGCGCTTAGCCTTCTTCTCCTCGCGCTTCTCGCGGATTTCCTTGAGGATCTGCTCCTGCTTCTCCTTGTGACGGCGGCCGCGCTCCGAGCGCTGCTTGCGGATCCTGTCCTTGATACCGCCCTCAATGCGGCGCAGCAGGTCGTACTGGCGCGCGTTGACGAAGGTGATGGCCTTGCCGCGCTCGCCCGCGCGGCCCGTGCGCCCGATGCGGTGAATGTAGCTCTCCGCATCGTGCGGGATGTCGTAGTTGAAGACGTGTGTGACGCCCTCGATGTCGAGGCCGCGCGCTGCGATGTCCGTCGCGCAGAGGATCTGGAGCTCTGCCTTGCGGAAGCGCTTGAGGACGAGCGTGCGCTGGACCTGCGAGAGATCGCCGTGCAGCTCATCGACGAGGTAACCGCGCGCCGCGAGCGCCATCGTGACCATGTGTGCGCGCTGCTTCGTATGGCAGAAGACCATCGCGAGGTACGGCTGCTCCTGATTGATGATCTCGCAGAGCTTGTCGATTTTCGTCTCCTCGCGCGTGTCGATGATGACCTGATCGATGGCATCGAGCGTCACGTGCTCCGACTTGATCTCGAGGTTCTGCGGCGCCGTCATGTAGCGTGCCGAAAGCGCCTTGACGCGGTCCGGCATCGTCGCGGAGAACAGCATGAGCTGGCGGTCCGCGGCCGTCGCCTCGAGCAGCGTCTCGACATCCTCGATGAAGCCGAGGCGCATCATCTCATCGGCCTCGTCGAGGACGACCTTGTTGACCTGCGAGAGGTCAATTGTCTGGCGGCGCAGGTGTCGAGCAGACGGCCCGGCGTGCCGATGATGAGCTGCGGGTGGCGGCGGAGCTTCTGCTTCTGGCGCTCGATGTCCTGCCCGCCGAAGATGACGAGCGAGGAGATGTCGGCTGCGGCAGAGAGCGACTGCGCGACCTTGGCAATCTGGATGGCCAGCTCACGCGTCGGCGTGATGACGAGCGCCTGCGTGACAGCGGCCTGCGGCTTGATCTTTTCGATGATTGGCAGCAGGAAGGCGAGCGTCTTGCCCGTGCCCGTCTGCGCCTTGACGATGCAGTCGTGGCCGCGCGCACGAGCGGCATCGCCTTCTCCTGCACCGGCGTCGCTCCTTGATGCCGTGACTGCGCAGGACGTCGCAGAGCGCGGGGCGGATGCCGAGTTCCTGGAATGTTGTCATATCTCTATCCTCTCATTCTTTCTGACCGAGGCCCCATCAGGACGAGAGGACTTCCGTCCCCGTCTCCGTGATGAGCACCGTGTTCTCCCACTGTGCGGAGAGCTTGCCGTCCTTCGTGCGGACGGTCCAGCCGTCGCCCTTGTCGACGACGACCTTGTAACTGCCCTCATTGATCATTGGCTCGACCGTCAGGATCATGCCCGGCACGAGCAGCATGCCCGTGTCCTTCTCGCCGACGTGCGGCACGAACGGCTCGAGGTGGAAGTCCTTGCCGACGCCGTGGCCGCCGAGGTCCGTGACGACGGAGTAGCCGTTCTCATGTGCGTGCGCCTCGCAGGCAGCACCGATGTCGCCGAGGAAGTGCCAGGGGCGGATGGCCTGGATGCCGAGCTCCATGCATTCCTTCGTGACGCGCACGAGCTTCTCCGCTTCCGGCGAAGCCTTGCCGACGATGTACATGCGCGAGGCATCGGCGTAGTAGCCGTTGAGGATCGTCGTGATGTCGATGTTGACGATGTCGCCTTCCTTGAGGATGGTCTTCTTCGACGGGATGCCGTGGCAGACGACCTCATTGATCGAGATGCAGACGTTCTTCGGATAGCCCTCGTAGTTGAGGCAGGCCGGGATGCCGCCGCGCTCGCGGATGTAGTCCGCCGCAGCCTGGTCGAGCGTCGCCGTGTCGATGCCCGGGCGTACCATCTCGGTCATGAGGTCGAGCGCGCCGTCGTTGATGACGCCGGCTGCACGCACGCCTGCGATATCCTTTTCGTTGTTGATGATCTTCTTCGGCGGGCGCACCTGGCCGCGGAAGATGTCGAACTTCATCTCCGCGATGCGCTCATCGAAGTCTTCGTGGCATTTCTTGTACTTCTTGCCGCTGCCACACCAGCATAAATCGTTTCTCATCATATGGTGAATTACTCCTTTATCCATGCGATATCCTTGAGATGTTCTATGGGATGAACGGCCCTCTGCCGTCAAATCCTCGTGCATGTCATACCTATATCATTATAAGCCGATTTGACGATTTGTAAAACCTTTTCTGCTCCGCTGAGCTCTTCTCCCCTTCCTTGACCTCATTTCCCGCTTGTTATATACTAAACGGTATGTATATAGATGGGCGCGTTCCCATCGCAAGAGCGTACTGTATGAATGAAAAGGATGTGTCTCGATGATTACCTGGATCAAACGAATCCTGCTGTTCCTGCTGATAATCTTCCTGGCGGTGCTTGGGCTCTGCGCCTACCGCATGCACTCGGCAACCCGCGCCGTGCCCGTACTCAACTACCACCAGATCAACGACCGCGACGAGAATTCTCTGACCGTCCACACCGACGAGTTCGAAGAGCAGATGAAATACCTCTCCGACAACGGCTATCACACGATCACGCCGGAAGAGATGATGGACGCCTGGGAGAACGGCACGCCGCTGCCCGATAAGCCCGTCATCCTGACCTTCGACGACGGCTACGTCGACAACTACAAGAACGCCTACCCGATCCTCGAAAAGTATAACCTCAAGGGCACGATTTTCCTGATCTCGGACTTCATCGGCACCTACCCCAATTACATGACCTGGGCGCAGGTCGATGAGATGCAGCAGAGCGGCCTCATCGATTTTGAGAGCCACACGCTTTCCCATCCGGAGCTCGACAAGATTCCAGCCGATGAGGTATGGCATCAGCTCGACAGCTCCAAAAAGGCGCTCGAGTGGCGCCTCAATAAGCCCATCAACTTCATCGCCTACCCGTGCGGCTCATATGACGAGGAACTTGAGCGCATGACGAAGGAAGCCGGCTACCGCGCCGCCTTCACCGTTCACTACGGACTGGCCAATCCGGATGAGAACCCCTACATCCTCGACCGCGTGCCGATCTTCGGCTGCAATTCGCATCAGTTCCTGCGCTTCCGCCTGCGCCTCGAGTACGCGCCGATCTTCGCACCGCTCGATGCGCTGAGCCGCAGCCTCGTCAAGAACGGCCACACCATCCTTGCAAAATTCGTCCCAGCACCATGACACGATAAGCTCATAGCATAAAAATCCGAGAGCCCTCAGGCTCCCGGATTTTTTCATTCAGGGGGTTGTATGAGAAGAGGCAGCTTATGCTTCCTCTTCCGTCTTGACACGGGGAAGTGTCTTGAACGTGAAGTCCGTCCCGTCAAAGCCGATCTCGACGGTATCGCCCTCGCGGACGTCGCCGCGGATGATCTGCTTCGACAGAGAGGTCTCGACCGTATGCGTCAGCAGACGGCGCAACGGACGGGCACCGAAGTTCGGGTCGAAGCCCTTGTCGGCCAGTGCCGTCAGCGCCTCGTCCGTCCACGTCAGCGAGATCTTGATCTGCTTCTCGAGGCGATCGCTGAGGCTCTTGAGCATGATAGCCGCGATGTTCTTGACCTGCTCCTTCTTGAGGGCCTTGAACACGATGATATCATCGACACGGTTGAGGAACTCTGGACGGAAGTAATCCTTGAGGATCTCCTTGACCGCACCCTTCGCCTCTTCGTAGCTCTTGTTGAGGATCTCATGCGAGCCGAGGTTCGAGGTCATGATGATGACCGTATTCTTGAAATTGACCACACGGCCCTTGCCATCCGTCAGGCGGCCATCGTCGAGGATCTGCAGCAGCACGTTGAAGACATCGCGATGCGCTTTCTCGATCTCATCGAGCAGGATGACGCTGTACGGACGACGGCGCACGGCCTCTGTGAGCTGGCCGCCCTCATCGTAGCCGACGTATCCCGGAGGCGCGCCAATCAGGCGCGATACGCTGTGCTTCTCCATGTACTCCGACATATCGATGCGGATCATGCTGCGCTCATCATCGAAGAGTGCCTCCGCGAGGGTCTTCGCGAGCTCCGTCTTGCCGACGCCCGTCGGGCCGAGGAAGATAAACGATCCGATTGGACGGTTCGGATCCTTGATGCCAGCACGTGCACGCAGGATGGCCTCGCTGACCGCCTTGACGGCTTCATCCTGGCCGACGACACGGGCGTGCAGCACATCTTCGAGGTGCAGCAGCTTCTCGCGCTCGCCCGTCAGCATCTTCGTCACGGGGATGCCCGTCCAGCGGCTGACGACCTGTGCGATATCCTCTTCGCCGACCTCTTCCTTGAGCAGGCGGTTGTCCTTGGACTTCGCCGCGATGATGGCCTCTTCTTCCTTGAGTTTCTTTTGGAGCTCTGGCAGCTTGCCGTACTTGAGTTCGACATGCGGTTGAGGTCGTAGGCGCGCTCAGCGGCTTCCATCTCGCTGTTCACGCCGTCAATCTCTTTCTTGATGGCGCGAACGCGCAGGATGGCGTTCTTCTCCGTCTCCCACTGGGTCTTGAGCTCGCTCTCTTCCTTCTGGAGCTTTGCCTTCTCCTTCGTGATCTTCTGGAGCTTCTCCTTCGAAGCTTCATCCGTCTCTTTCTTCAGGGCCTGCTCCTCGATCTCGAGCTGCATGATCTTGCGGCGGATCTCATCGAGCGGCTGCGGCATGGATTCGATCTCCGTGCGCAGCTTTGCCGCGGCTTCATCGACGAGGTCGATGGCCTTATCTGGCAGGAAGCGGTCCGAGATGTAGCGGTCCGAGAGCGTTGCCGCAGCGACGAGCGCCGCATCGCGGATGCGCACGCCATGATGAACCTCATAGCGCTCCTTGAGGCCGCGCAGGATTGAGATGGTATCCTCGACGCTCGGCTCACCGACCATGACCGGCTGGAAGCGGCGCTCGAGGGCCGTATCTTTCTCGATGTACTTGCGGTACTCGTTGAGCGTCGTCGCACCGATGCAGCGCAGCTCGCCGCGGGCCAGCATCGGCTTCAATAGGTTGCCGGCATCCATCGCGCCTTCCGTCGCGCCAGCGCCGACGACCGTGTGGAGCTCATCGATGAAGAGCAGGATCTGGCCGTCCGACTTCGCGATCTCGTTGAGCACGCTCTTGAGGCGTTCCTCGAACTCGCCGCGGTACTTCGCACCGGCGATCAAGGAGCCCATGTCGAGCGAGAAGAGCGTCTTGTTCTTCAGCGACTCTGGCACATCGCCCGCCACGATGCGGCGCGCGAGCCTTCGACGATGGCCGTCTTGCCGACGCCCGGCTCACCGATGAGCACTGGGTTGTTCTTCGTGCGGCGGGAAAGGATCTCAATCGTGCGGCGAATCTCCTCGTCACGGCCGATGACCGGGTCGAGCTTGCCGGCGCGCGCCGCCGCCGTGAGGTCACGGCCGAACTTCTCGAGGGACTTATAGCCTTCCTCCGGGTTGTCCGTCGTGACATTCTGCTTGCGGTTCTTGCGGATGGACGCCTGGATTGCGGACTTCGTCAGGTGGAACTGACGGCAGATGTCCTGCACCTCGCTGCTGCCATCCGTCGCGAGAGCCAGCAGCAAGTGCTCCGTCGACACATAGTCATCCTTCATGGACTTGGCGTATTCCTCAGCGCGGCCGAGTACGCGGACCATGTCCATGCCCATGCCGAGACGGTCCGTGCCCTTGACGCTCGGGATCTTCGCGAGCTCCTGCTCGAGTCTTGCCTTGAGCATCGGCATGTCCGTCTGGCACTCCTCAAAAATCGTGGCCAGCAGCCCCTCCGGCTCTTTGGCCAGAGCCAGCAGGACGTGTGCGACGTGATCTCCTGATGGTATTTCATGGCTGCGATCTGCTGAGCGGATTGCAGGGCCGCCAGCGTCTTCGCTGTGTATTTTTCTTGTCCCATAATCGTATCCTCCATAATCGCTCTTATTATCTTCATTATTCTGAAACTTGATCGTTTCTATATCCTATTATAGCGAATAAAGTCAAAAAGTCAAATAGTTTTTCTGACTTTTTGACTTTATTTTAAATTTTTTCAGCACTCCGCCGCATCGCTGCCCTGCCAGGGCACGAAGTCGCGGGAATGGAGGTGGAACTGCATGAGGACCTTGCCGATGATGTGCTGGATCTGCTTCTCGACTGTGTCCGCTCCGTTGTAGAACGTCAAGACAGGCGGCACGACACAGCAGCCGTAGTCAGCTGCCTCCTTGATGTTGCGCAGATGGATGCGGCTCATCGGCATCTCGCGCGGCACGATGACGACCTTGCGCCCTTCCTTGAGGCAGACATCGGCCGCCCGCAGCAAGAGGTCATCCGTATAGCCGCTGACGATGCCGGCCACCGTCTTCATGCTGCAGGGGATGATGATCATGCCATCCGTCTCGTACGAGCCGCTCGATATCGAGGCCGCCATGTCGTGGTTATCGTGCACGACGTCCGCGAGAGCACAGACCTCCGCCAATGAGAGCTCCGTCTCATACGGGAACGTCACTGCCGCCCCCTCGGTGATGATCAGATGCGTCTCCACCTCCGGCATCTCATGCAGCGCCCGCAGGAGATACCAGCCCATGATGACACCGCTGGCTCCCGAAATCCCGACAATCAATCGCAAGATACATCCCTCTTTTCTCTATCCTATACGTCTCTTCTCATCTCATTCATTTTATCATAGGCCCTGCCGAAAAAAAAGACGAGTGCCATGAATGGCACTCGTCTCTCTATGTTCCCGTCATGTTCCCGTCGGATATCACGAACGCGGTGCAGCCTTCCAGGTCGCCACGAGTTCGCGCGCGGCGGCCGCGGCTCCTCTGCTCCGGCCACTGCGCTGACGACGAAGAAGCCATCAACGCCCGTCTTGCGCAGGGCGGGCAGGTCGTGCGCCTTGACGCCGCCGCCGACGACGACCGGCACAGGGCTGATGGCATGGAGCTCCGTGAGTTCCTCGAAACTGCGCGTGATGATGTGCCTGCGGCATCGCGGCCGCAGTCGGGCTTCGTTGCCGTCTCGTGCAACGGGCCGGCGCCAAAGTAATCGATGTCCGCGTGTCAGCCTGACGGACGTAGTCGAGCAGCTCCTGCGTGCGCGCCGACAGGCCGATGACCGCCTCAGGTCCCAAGAACTTGCGGCAGACTGCGACGGGGATATCACTCTGGCCGACGTGGATGCCATCGACCTTGATGCCACATCGCGCGCGGCGAGCACGACGTCGAGCCGGTCATCGACGAGCAGCACGACGTCTTCCGCCTTGCCGAGTTCCCGCAGGACATCCGCTGCCTCGCGGCAGAGCGCGATGAGCTCTCTGGCCGAAGCCGTCTTCGAGCGGATCTGCAGGCAGGTGAAGCCATTCTCGACCGCCGCCCGGATAATATCCCCGACGGCCGGCCCAAGGTGTTCTCCGGCCCCACCACGAGATATGCAGAGATATCGAGTTTCTTGCGCATGTTCATTCCTGTCCCTCTCCTTCATTGTTCCTAGCATCCGTGTCTTCTGCCAGGCGCTTTTCGAGCCGCTGCAGCTTGCCGTGCATCATATCGTGATAGCCTGGGCGGATGTCGGCCTTGAGCACGACTTCCGTCCGGATGCCCTTCTCGGCCAGGACCATCGTCGCGCGCTTGACTACATCCATGACTTCATCCCAATCGCCCTCGATTTCCGTGAACATCGATTCGTGCGATTCGGCAGGCCCGACTCCCGGATGACGCGGACGACTTCGCGACATAGGCGGACATCTCCTCGCCAGTCCCGCACGGTGCAATCGCCACTGCAATGAGCGTATTCATCAAGATCCCTCTTTCCATCAATAACGATCCGTAATGATCCGTCACACGCTCTTCTCAGAGCACGACAAACGGATTGGCCGCGATTTCCTCCGGTGTTGCCGCGTAGAGGCATCGAGGAAGGCCGCAGTAAAGCTGCCAGGGCCCTTCGCTTCGCGCGCCGCCCGAGTCCCTGCCAGATTGTAGCCTGGACAGCGGTCAAGGCCGCGATGAACGGCGAGGTTTCGGCCAGATAGACGGCCGTGACGCCGCCGAGTGAGCAGCCGGCACCCGTGATTTTCGTGAAGAGCTTCGAACCGCCCTCACTGCGGATGGTCAGCGTGCCGTCGGTGACGAGGTCATGCTCGCCAGAGACCGCCACAGCGCCGTGAATGAAGAACGCCAGTGCCTCAGCAGCAGGGCGGGCCGTCTCAACGCTGTCCGTCGCATCGACGCCGCGCACGCCGTCCCGCGCCACGCCGCTATCGAGCCCCCAGAGGTTGGCCAACGCGATAATCTCAGACGCATTGCCGCGAACGACGGACGGTGGCAGCGCACGGAAGCACTGCAACAGTCCCTTGCGCAGGCTGCCGATGCCGATGCCGACGGGGTCGAGCACCCACGGGCGATGATGTTCCTGCAAGGCCCTGGCCGTGCGCGGCAGTGTCTCTGCATAAAAGGGCATCAAGGTACCCATATTGATGTAGAACGCCTCGCCGGCCGCTGCGATGGCCTCGCCTTCATCCGGCAGATAGACCATCGCGGCCGAGCCGCCGGCAGCCAGCTGGGCATTGGCGACCAATTCGATTGTCACGGTATTCGTGATGGACGGCACGAGCGGGCAGTCTTCCTTCGTCCGGCGTACGGCTGCGATGATTTCCTTCTGTATCGTCTCGTGATTCAAATTGGATTCCTCCTTAAATATAAAAAGAAGGAGACGCCAAGCGGCAACTCCTTCTTCGTGAATTTGTCTCCCTACGCAAGTCTTGGCTCAACAGGTTCTAAGGGTCAGGCAAACGCCTTCTCAACACATGGTTCCCCCGCAAATCGTATGCAATTGTCATGAGCATTTGCTTGCTCAGTCGCCCAGCGGCAGCTCCGTGGCCTTGGCATTTGCCAGGACCTCGGCCGGCACCTGCACGTCCTCGAGCTCGTTAAAATCGCGGCCCTGCAGGTGGAAGTCCACCGTGCTCTCCCGGATGTCCTTGAGGAGCTTATCGCGCTCCGAACGCGGCAGGTCGCGCCGCTTGACGATGATAGAAGCCGCCTTGCGGATGGGCTCTGTCAGATTGGCGTGGACATCCGTCAGCAGATTCTTCTCCGTGTCGATCGTGACCGTGTAGGTGAAGTCCGGCAGACTGCGGCAGATCTCCGCCACCGTCTTCTGCATCGCCTCGTCCTTCGCCACCGGCTTGACCTGCTCCTCGAGCATCTTGCCGAAGGCCTTGCCGTCGACCGTCACGAGATACGTCTGATTCACGCCGTCCCGAACGCCATACTCGACGTCCTTCGCGATGTCCATGAAGCCATCGGAAAAGGCTTCTGACCAGAAGTCATTGACCTTCTTGTCTGCTGGCTTGCGCGGCGTGACGGACTTCTCCCAAGCGCCATGGCCGAGCTTGCAGTAGAAGGCCGTCGCCTTCTCCGTCTCGCGGATGTAGTAAGCGAGCTCGCGCTCAAAGACGGGCGCGCCCGGCAGCGTGAAGGTGATCTTCATCGTCCCCTTTGCCCGCGTGTATGGCTCCGAGACAAAGGTGATGTGACTCGTCATGCCCGTGCTGCCCATTGGCGCCGAGGCGGCGAGGTCCATATCGTAGGTGCCGTTCTTGACTTCAGCCAGCTGGTCAAAGTCCTGGTCGAGCGAACTCCTCGCATCGATCGTGACATCCTCCTTCTCGCAACGACCTCCTTCGCCGCGTCCTTGCCTGCTTCTTTATCGGCAGAAGCCTCGACTTTTTTCTCTGCAGCTTTCTCGTCTGTAGCCTTGGCCGCCTGCGGTGCGGCCGCTTCAGTCGCTACGACTGCCGCCGCAGCAGGGTGGTCTGCGGCTTGTGCCGCCTCTACGCTCGTCATGCCATACGGTGCCAGGGCCAGTGTCAGCCCCAGCAGGATGGCGGTCATCTTCTTGCTGCTTGTGGCACACATCGTGCCGTTCATGAAATGGAACTTCTGGAACTTCATCAAAATGTCCCTCCTCTATCCCGCATGCCGCAGGCGCCTGCGAACTGCTGTGTTCTTTGTTTCGGTCTTGATATTACACTATTCTCTGAGATACGAGAAAAATCCTTCTCGAAAGAAGGATTTCTCTTAGCTTAGCAGATTTTATTTGCGCAGGTGGTCGAGGAAGTTCTGCATCATCGTCCGGCCCGTGGGCGTCAGGATGGACTCAGGATGGAACTGGATGCCCTCGATGTCCATCTCCCTGTGACGCACGCCCATGATCGTGCCGTCAGCAAGCTCACTCGTGACCTCGAGGCAGTCCGGAAGCGTCGCGTGGTCGATGATCAGGGAGTGATAGCGGCCGACCTCCACGTCCTGCGGCAGACCCGCATAGAGGCCGCGGCCATTGTGGCGGATGGGCGATACCTTGCCGTGGATGATCTCCGCGGCCCGCACGATCTTGCCGCCGAACACTTCGCCGATGGCTGATGGCCGAGCAGATGCCGAGGATTGGCACCTTGCCGCCGAGCGTCCGGATGAGGTCCTCGCTGATGCCGGCATCTTTCGGCACGCCCGGGCCCGGCGAGATCACAATGCCCTCGTAATGCTTCGCCTCGACCGCGGGTACCGTCGTCTGATCATGGCGAATGACCTCGACGTCCGCCCCGAGTTCCGACAGCAGCTGGTAGACATTGTAGGTGAAGGAATCGTAATTATCGAGTAAAAGTAATGACATCGTTCTCGACCTCCTCCACTACTTCAAACAGAGCCTTCGACTTCTGCAGGATTTCCTGGTATTCCTTCTCCGGCACGGAGTCGGCGACGATGCCGGCGCCCGACTGGATGACAGCCGTGTCGTCGTTCTCGATGCGCATCGTGCGCAGGGTGATGCACATGTCCATGTTGCCGCAGAAGTCCATGTAGCCGACCGTGCCCGAGTACGAGTTGCGCTTGACGGGCTCAAGCTCGTTGATGATCTCCATCGCGCGGAGCTTCGGCGCACCGCTGACCGTGCCGGCCGGGAATGTCGCACGCAGGACATCCATCGGCGTGTAGCCCTTCTTGAGCTTGCCGACGACTTCTGAGACCATGTGCATGACGTGGCTGAAGTACTCGACCTGGCGCAGCTTTGTCACGTGGACAGTGCCGGGCTCACTGATGCGGCCGATGTCGTTGCGCGCGAGGTCGACGAGCATCGAGTGCTCGGCACATTCCTTCGTGTCGCCCTTGAGGTCCTTGGCGAGCGCGGCGTCCTCTGCGGCATCGCGGCCGCGACGGCGCGTGCCGGCAATCGGGTAGGTGTAGACCGTGTCGCCCGCGACCTTGACGAGCATCTCCGGTGAGGCACCGACGAGCTTGACGGGGCCGAAGTTGAAGTAGAACATGTAAGGCGACGGATTGACCTGGCGCAGGCGGCGGTAGAAGTGGAAACACGGCTTTGTGATCTTCTCGCGGAACTGGCGCGAGGGCACGACCTGGAAGATGTCGCCGGCGAAGATATGCTCCTTGGCCTTGTGGATGGCCTGCAGGAAATCCGCTGGTGCCTTGCCGAAGCGCTTGAGGAAGTCGACCTTCTCGCGGCGCTTCGCTGCTTCACCGGCCTGCGACGCGAGCGGTGCAGCGAGGCGCGCCTCGACCTTGGCGATCTTCTCGGCCACGGCATCGTACGCCTCATTGGCATCGCGCCCCTTCGTATCGGCCAGGCAGATGAGACGGGCGCTGTTGTGCAGGGCATCGTAGACGACGAGGACGCGGCAGATCATGAACTGACCAAGGAGTTCCTCCTCGCCGAGCTCCATGCCGCGCACGCGGTCGAAGGTCGCGACGATGTCGTAGTTGAGATAGCCGACCATGCCGCCATTCGCCAGCGGCAGTGAGGCATCCTCGACGGCAGGCCTATAGCCCTGCATGTAGGTCTTGATGGTCTTGACCGGCTCGCCCATGATGCATTTCATCAGCCGTTCTCGTTGATCATGAGCTTGTCCTTGAAGACCTGCAGCCTTGCAAAGGCTCCGCCCCGATGAAGGAGAAGCGGCCGAACTGCTGATGCGTCGTGTCGACGGACTCGAGGATGAAGCCCTTCTTCTCGCCGACGAGCTTATAGTAGACGGAGACAGGCGTGTCGAGATCCATGTTGATCTCCTTGGCGACAGCGATGAGATTCGTCTCCGCCGCCAGCTTGCAGAATGCCTCCCGCGATGGTTTGAGTTCCATGATGATTGCTCCTCTCATGTCACGCATAGGATGGATAGCGGATATTCGTCAGGCCTTCTTGCCGTACGCCGCATCGAGCGCCTCGCGCATCGCGCCGATCAGCGCCATCGCCTCCGCGAACTTGCCGTCCATGAGGCGCTTGACCACGGCGCTGCCGACGATGACGGCGTCGCTCTTCGCCGCAGCCGCGACGGCCGCCTCCGGCGAGCCGATGCCGAAGCCGACGGCCAGCGGTGTATCCGTGAACTTGCGCGCCTTCTCGCAGACCTTGCCGATCGTCGAGTAGTCAATCTTCTTGACGCCCGTGACGCCGTTGTTCGAGACGCAGTAGATGAAGCCCGTCGCCCCCTTGCAGGTCTCTGTCATGCGCTCCTCCGTCGTGCCCGGCGTGATGAACTCCGCCAGATGGAAGTCATGCGCCGCGCAGATCTTGCGCATCTCGCCCGACTCCTCATGCGGCACATCCGGCACGATGATGCCGTCCATGCCGGCTGCCTTGAAGTCCGTGACGAACTTCTCGAAGCCGTAGTGGTACATGTTATTGATGTAGCCCATGCCGATCAGCGGGATGTCGGAAAACTTGCGGATCTCGCGCACGATCTCGAGCTCCTTCTTGAGCGTCATGCCATTCTTCAGGGCGCAGACCGAAGCCGACTGGATGACCGGGCCATCCGCCATCGGGTCCGAGAACGGCAGGCCGAGCTCGATGACATCAGCGCCTGCCTTCTCCGCCTCGCGGACGGCCTTGAGCGCCGTCTCGACGTCCGGCGCACCGGCCGTGATGTAGATGAAGACTCCCTTTTTACCGGCTGCCTTGAGGTCAGCCATCTTTTTATCCAAACGCGTGCTCATCACTCAATATCCTCCCCAAGAACTTTTGCTACCATCTGTACATCCTTATCGCCGCGGCCCGAGAGCGTGACGACGACCGACTCATCCGGGTGCGTCTGCGGCATGAGCTTGTCGAGATAGGCAAGCGCATGCGAGCTCTCCATCGCCGGGATGATGCCCTCGACCTTCGAGAGGCGCTGGAAGGCATCGAGTGCCTCCTGATCCGTGACCGAGACATACTTGACAATCCCTTCATCCTTATAATAGGAATGCTCTGGTCCGACGCCCGGATAGTCGAGGCCGGCCGAAATGGAGTACGCCTCGACGACCTGGCCGTCCGGGTCCTGAAGCAGGTAGCTGAAAGCACCGTGCAGGATGCCCGGCTCACCGGCACCGGAGAGCGTCTTGGCATTGTCCGTCGGCGCCTCGCCGCGGCCGCCCGCCTCAACGCCAAATTTCTTGACAGAAGGATCGTTGCGGAAGTCGTAGAACGTGCCGATGGCGTTGCTGCCGCCGCCGACGCAGGCTAAGAGGTAATCCGGCAGGCCGCCAATCTTCTCGATGGCCTGCTCGCGGATCTCCTCGCCGATGACCTTCTGGAAGTCGCGCACGATGGTCGGATACGGATGCGGGCCGACAGCCGAGCCGATGATGTAATGCGTATCCGTAATGTTCGTCGCCCAGTAGCGGATGGCCTCACTCGTCGCATCCTTGAGCGTGCCCGTACCGGAGGAAACTGGGATGACCTTCGCGCCGAGCAGCTTCATGCGGAAGACGTTGAGCTTCTGGCGCTCGACGTCGAGCGCGCCCATGAAGACGTGGCACTCCATGCCGAAAAGCGCGGCGACCGTCGCCGAAGCGACGCCATGCTGGCCGGCGCCCGTCTCAGCGACGATGCGCTTCTTGCCCATGCGCTTTGCGAGCAGAGCCTGGCCGAGCGCATTGTTGATCTTGTGAGCACCCGTGTGCAGGAGTCTTCGCGCTTGAGGAAGATCTTCGCGCGGCCGTAGTACTTCGTGAGCTTGTCGGCATAGTAGAGGTTCGTCGGGCGGCTCGCGTACTCGCGCAGGTACGTCTTGAACTCATTCTGGAAGTCCGGGTCGTCCTTGTACTTTGCGTAGGCGGCCTCGAGCTCATTGAGCGCCGGCATGACGATTTCCGGCACATACTGTCCACCAAATTTTCCAAATCTGCCCTTCGTGTTCATCTGTGTTCTTCCTTTCTTGTATCTATCCTGTACAGCCTGTATGGGAATCAGGCCATATCTCCCTTTTCTTCTTCGCCAGCGTTTGCCATCAGGCGCGTCTGCGCGGCGACATCATCGGCGCGGACGAGGCCCTCGCCGACGAGGATGCCATCGCAGCCCGCATCGTGCAGGCGCCTTGCATCCTCCCCCGTGAAGACGCCGCTCTCACTGATGAGCGTGCGGCTCTTGTCCGCGTACGGCAGCAGCTCCATCGTCTGCTCGATCGATGTCGTGAACGAGACAAGGTTGCGGTTGTTGATGCCGATGAATTCCGCCGGTGTCGCAAGTGCTGCCGCCATGTCCCTGCGGTCGTGGACCTCGATGAGCGCGTCCATGCCGAGGCTCCAGGCCGTGTAGAGGAAGCGCTTGAGCGTCTCCGGCGTCAGGATACGCGCGATCAGCAGCACGGCATCCGCGCCGAGCATCCGCGCCTCGTAGATCTGGTATGCATCGATGATGAAATCCTTGCGCAAAAGAGGCAGGCTGACCTCCGCGCGGACCTTGCGGAAATCCTCGTTGCAGCCGAGGAAGTGCGGGTCCGTGTGCACGGAGAGCATGCTCGCGCCATTGTCCTCGTAGATCCGCGCGAGCTCTGTGACGGAGTAACGGCGGCAGAGCCTCCCCTTCGCCGGGCTCTGGAGCTTGCACTCGGCAATGAGGTTCCAGTCGCGCTCGCGGAAGCGGTGTGTCATCGCGAATGTCCCGCAGACAAGCGAGCGCTTCACCTCATCGAGCGGCATCTCGCGCTTCGCATTGGCGACGATATCCTTCTTCTTCTCGACAATCTCTGCTAAAATATCCCGCAATTTCAATTCCTCCTGTTGATTTCGTGTACCTGCTCCATGAAGGCCGCGATGCGCGCGGCCGACTTCTCCCGGTTGACTTCGAGACTGCCGGAGACATCAACGGCAAACGGATGGAAGATGTCATTGACCTCGGCGACGTTCGCCTCGCTGATGCCGCCCGCGATCAGCACGGGCTTCTTGACGGCTGCGACCTCGCGCTTTGCCTGCTGCCAGTCGAAGCACGTGCCCGTGCCGCCCGCCGCGCCTTCTGGTAGGCGTCGACGAGGATCATCGCAGCGGGGAACGCATTGGCCGCCTCCGCCGAGAAGCCGTCGCCGTAGCGATAGGCCTTGATGACGGGGACTTCCATCTGCTCCGCATAAGCCGCATCCTCGTGGCCGTGCAGCTGGACAAAGTCGAGATGGCACTGCCTTGCGATGGCGTTGACCAATGCAGGATCCTCATCGACGAAGACGCGACCGTCTTGACGCGCTGCAGCGCCTCCACGATGCGGGCGGCCCCCTGCGGCTCGACGAAGCGATGGCTCCTGCGCCAGAAGATGAAGCCGATGAAATCGCGCCCGCCCGTTCAGCCGCGCGAGCCGCCTCGACCGTCTTCATGCCACATAATTTTGCCTTGAGCATTTCTCCATCCCTCACAATCATTCGTCCATCCAGATTGCATTCACCGGAAATGCAATCAAAAAGCCCCGCTGAGCTCATTGCTCAGCGGGGCGAAAAATCTTCGCGGTGCCACCCGGTCCAAATGGCAAAGCCATTCCTCCATTCCGGTACGGGAAATACTTCCGATACCGTAGCCCTTTAACGGTGGCGGCCGTCCCAGCCTACTCTCCTCTCGTTCCACGGAAAGGATTTCGGTGAGCTCTCGCAGGACCATTCACATAGCATATCGCGCCGTACCTTGCACCAATCGACGGCTCGCTGTCGGGATAGTGGCTGTGCTACTATTTCCTGTTCGATGATTTCGTGTAACACTGTTAACTTTTTGATGGCTCTTATCTTACTCGTCTTTGAGCGAGCTGTCAAGCCTTTTCTCGAAAAAAATTCTCAGTCCGCTCAATCATCCATCATCGGACCGCCCATCATATCGGGGCCAAGGCCATCGTGCCGCCCCATGCCATGTGGACCCGGTCCGTGGAATTTCTTCAATTCCTTGCGGTCCACACCGAGCTGGTCTGCGACATCGCCCCAGCGGTTGTTGATCTTCTTGAGGTCGAGGACCGACTGGATGTCCTTGCCCGCCGCCTCGGCGAGGATGGAAGCGCAGGAGATATCCCATGGTTCATAGCCGTCCTTCAGGAGCTTCAGCGCGCCTTCCTCATCGATGACGCCGTCCCGGCTCAGGTCCTTGGCTGTCATCTCGATGCGCAGCTGCCGGACCTTCTCGCGCGTCACGCCGAGTGACGATTCGATGTCGCGCCAGTCCTTGTCATCCGTCTTGAGTGCCATGACATCCGCAAACGACTTGCCGCTGATCTTGGCCAGCATGGCGGCCCGGCCAATGTCGCGGAAATCCTTCTTCTCATCGAGTGCACTCTTGACCTGCTTCGCATCGACGCCAAACGATTCGGCGATGTGCTGCGCCACCTCGTCCGTCGTCATCTTCGGCGGCTGGCCGTCCATCCGCCCATCCTGCGTCACACAGTAGCGCGGGCGCAGGTCCGTCTTGTCCTGCGACTGCGCCGAGAGCATGCCGAAGCCCCCGACCGTCAGCACAAGGCCGGCCACGACGCCAGCAACAATCTTACGCTGTGTCCATCTCATATCCATCAACGCCTTTCTGTCAGCTGAATCTCTTCTTCTTGTTACTTCTATCATACAGAAGGGGATTTAAGTTGACTTTAGCAAGGAATTAGAAATCGAGTAAATTTGCCCTGAAGCCGTATTTTCGCAAGTTTATTTCAAAAAAACAAGGAAAAAACCATCAGGATGTCGTATAATAATAAATGCAGGTTATTATGGAAAGAGGTGACTAGGATGACGGAACAGGAAATCGAGAAACTCGTCCAGGACAAACTCAACGAGGCTTACAAAGAGAATGAGCCCCCGAAGAAGTTCTTCCTCACGGAGAACGGCCGCGGTGTCGTCGATGGCGGCGACATGTACAACTCGGTCGTCGAGGATGTCCTTCGCATCGTGCAGAAGGCCATGACGGAGACGCTCAAGGCTGCACTCAAGAAATAAGGCATGAAAAAACCGACAGGAACGACTCCTGCCGGTTTTTCATGCCTTATTCTCGTTCAAGCATCTTCTTCCACGATCCGCACGCCCCACGGTGCCAGCTTGAGCGCAGTGCCGTCTTCGACGTGCCGCCCTGTCGTCAATTCCTTGGCCGCCCTGCCGCATACGCGATGCTCTGCTCCGTATCCGAATAGTTCAGGTAGTACGTCAGGCGATGGCCCGCCGCGTTATAGCCCGTGCGGATGATGCGCGGGAACACCGCATCATAGGGCCGGATGGCGGGCAGTGCTTTCGCGATGACGGCCCGCACGAATTGCTCGAGATGCGACGGCGAGAAATAGCAGCGAGATACCAGGCCTTGCCCTTGCCATACACATTCTCCGTGACGGCCGCATACGGCTGCCAGGCAGGGTTGTCGTACGAGGCCAGCACCTTGGCCGTCGTCGGTATCAGGAGCTCCTCCCAAGCAGAGCAGGTCGCGCCCGACAGGCTGTTCTCGCCCCAGAGTCTCATGTCAGGGGTATCCGTGAACTCCTGATAGCACAGGCCAAAGACCTCCGTCAGATGATGCGGCTGGTCGTCGTGCCAGACCTTTACATTCTCGTCCGTAAAGCCCATCTTGAAGGTGGCGAGCAGATGACCGCCATCTGCTACGTACTGCTTGAGCGCATCTAAGAGCGCTCCTCCGCCGTATAGAGTGCGGGAACCAGGACGAGGTCATACGCTTGGAAATCGCGCGTCGTCGTCGGCAGAAAATCACATTCGATGTTGCTGCGGTAGAAGGCATCATAGAGCCAGCGCATGACATCGTTGTACTTGAAGTCGCGCTTGCGCAGCACGTCGCCGATTGGGTGATGCTCGAGCGCCGAGAGCGCCTCATTGCTGACGAGCATCGCCACGCGGTTCTTCTTGCGCAGGCCCTGCAGGTGCGTACTGAGACGCGCCATCTCGCGCCCGACTTCCTGCACTTCCCGGTAGATGCGGCCTGGCTTGAGATCATGCGAGAGCACGCCCTTCCAGTACGTTTCCCATGAATTGTGCAGGGAATGCCAGTGCCAGTACATGACGCCGCAGGCGCCGCTGGCCAGATGGCTGAACGCCTGCAGGCGAAGCTGCCCCGGGTACGGCGTCCACTGCGGGAAGCCTTGTGCCTCCGTCTCCACGACGAGGTAATTGCGCTTCTTCAGTGAGCGGCTGATATCGCCGCCGAAGGCGATCTCCGTGCCCGTCAGGGCCGACTGCGTCGGGTGGTAGATGTCGACGCCAGCAAGGCTCACGGCCTCCGCACACTGGAAGTGGTCGACCTGCGGCTGCAGGCCGAACGACCAGCCGCGCCACGCATAGTCGAAGTTCTGCGTGATGAACTGGCCCTCACGCAGGTACTCCCGGACGATCCCGGCCTGCCACAGGAGGAATTCCTTGACCGTCGTGCGGCGGAATTCATCAAAGGCCGAGGCGAGGCTCGCATTGATCGTGCCGCGCACATCGGGGAAATCCTCCCAACTGTTGATGCGGTTGCTCCAGTAGTTGAGGCCGAAGGCGCGGTTGAGCGCCTCCAGACTGCCAAAACGCTCTTTCAGCCATGCACGGAACGCCTGCTGTATCCGCTCATTCGCATTGCCGTAGTACTTCGTCTCGTTGTCGAGCTGATAGCCGATGATAGAGCGGCGATCCCTGGCGTGCTCCATCAGGCGCGGATCATCTCTTCGGCACAGGCGCGGTAGTACGGATGGCCGATGTCCATGTTCTGCCGCCTGCCGTAGAGTTCATGGCCATGGTCGAGCACGGCACCATTGCGTACAGGACCGGCCTCCGGCACGAGCAGGACATCGGGGCACTCCCGCGCCATCCACGTCGGGATGGCATAAGTCGGCGTGCCGACGATGACTTGCAGGCCGTATGCCTCCGCCGCATCGAGGGCGCGATCGACATGCGAGAAATCGAAATGGCCGCGCTCCGGCTCCATCGTGCCCCAGGTCGACTCGGCGATGCGAATCACATTCATGCCCGCTTCCTTGATGAGCTGCATGTCCTCCGCCAGCCGCTCACACGGCATGTACTCGTCGTAGTACGCTGCACCGTAGAGAATGGGATGGACTGGATTTTCCTTCATCGTTCAACGCTCCTTTCTCAGCGCGCCACACTGCGGATGGAGAAGATGCAGAGGCTCGCAATCAGCGCAAAGACCATGGAGACCACGAAGACGCCCGAGAAGCCGATGATGCCGATTGCTGCTGCGGCGATGACTGGCCGATGGCCTGAGGCAGCGAGTTGCCGACATTGTAGACACCGAGGAAGAAGCGACGCGATCTTTGTCCGGGATGACCTGCAGGTTGAGGTAGTTGTCGAGCGAGTTCCAGAGGCCCATGCCGATGCCCGCGCAGAATGCGTAGATCGTGACGCCCGTCATGTCGTGGAAGAGGTAGAGCGCCAGTGCACCGAGAGCCAAGAAAAGAGCTGAGCAGGCGACAGGCAGCTTGAGGATCTTGAACTTATCGGCAATCGGCCCAGCGAAGAACCCCATGAATACACCGATGAAGAACATGATGGAGTTGACGAGCTGGATGCCCGACTGCGTCTGGTCGCCGAGTTTCAGGAAGTCCGTCATGATGTAGAGGATGTATCCCGTGATGGCAAAGTTGCCGACGCCGAGAAATACCTTGCCAATGAGGGCCAGATAGTAGTCGCGGCCGATGTGCCATGCGGGGAAGACCTGGCGCAGACTGTCCATTGAGAAGGAATAGTGCTCTTTCTTCTCGCTGGGCTCTTCTTTCTCGTTGAGGTTCGAAGGCTCGTGGACGAGCAGTGTGGCCAGCAGCACGCCGACAAACGTGATGACGCCGAAGATGATGAAGCCGAGGCGGAACTGACCGAGGAACATCGCGCCGATGACGTTGAAGCCATTATTGCCGAGCGCCATGCCGAGGCCGCCGTACGCCGACGAGGCCTTGCCCTTGTGCTCGTCCGCCGCAAAGTCCAGCCAGGCGACCATCGGTGCCACGATGAAATTCAGCGCGACCTGACCGATGCTCCAGCAAATGAGCAGCATCGTCACGCCTTCCGAAAAGGCAGCGCCAATCATCGAGAGCATGAAGAAGAAGGCACCGCCGACAATCCAGGGCGCGCGTTTGCCGAAGCGCGAATGCGTGTTGTCGGAGAGCGCACCGGCCACCATGTTCGAGATAGCTGAGATGATGCTGCCCGTCGCTGCAAACAGCGCGAGCATTGCGACCTTGTGCTCGGCATCGAGTTCCTGCAAAAGTGCTGGTAGGAAGAGGCCCAGCATGACGATGTACGGTCCCAGCCAGCTTGCCGGACCGATGATCAGCGCCGGTACCAGGCGCTTGATGGAAATGATGACTTTCTGACTCATGATGAATTCCCCCTATATTCTATCTTATTGATCTGCCTTGACCTGATAATAGAAAAACTCTGCCTGCGAATCGTGCTGATAGGCATCGACACTACCGATGAAATTGAACAGCCCCGTGAAACCGCCAATCTCGCCAGGCTCACCATTGACGCCCTCATCCGAAAGGTACGAGACATCAATAGCATCCGCGATGGCCTGCCACTCTGTCTCTTCATCGAGACGGTAGAATGCCTGCGCCCTGCCGTAATGGTACTGCCAGCGAAGTTCCGGCACAGCCCCATCAGGAATAGTCACCGTGTCGAAGTCAAAGGCGATGCGCTGACCGAGCTTTGCTTGCAAGATGGAGATGCAGCGCTGATTCTCCTTGTCGTTCAGGCCGACATAGACGTAAATCCAATTGTTGGAATCGTAGTAGAGACCGGCTCCCGCCGTCTGCGAATAGTGCACGGGATGGAAGTCCAGCTTCGTCTGCAGCTGATACGAGAACGACGTCGCGCGCGTCGCGAGGATGGACGGATCGTTCTGTGAAAAGAAGGATTCACGGCCGCAAAGCCATAGTTTCCCATCCTGCACGCTTACCCACGACAGGTCGGGCTGATGGTACGGCGTCATGAACTTCTTGCTGAGCATTCCCGATGAGAAGCCGTCGTAGGCATCGTCTTTCTGCGCATCTCGCGGCTCTTCTGTCTGACTGCACGGTGCCTCCGTCGTCATCTTAGCGACATTGGAGCCATCCGCCAGTTCCAGCCAGCCGTCCTCGGTCCAGCGCATCTTCTGCAGGGCCGTCTCGCGGCCCAGCGGGTTGAGCTTCGTGCCGGGCAGCGGACGCGCCATCAGATGCGCGATATACCACTCATGTTCCGGCGTCTCGACGAGCGAGCCGTGGCCGGCCTTCTGCATCAGTGATTTCGGATTGTACATCTCGAAATGGCCGGCATCCGGGTCGCCGAGAGAGAACAGATGGCGCGGCGACGACGTCAGGATGGGCTCCCCCGTCGGATTTGGCTCATACGGCCGAAGATCTTTTCCGCGCGCCCCATCTCGACGCCGTGGGCATAGCCCGTGCCGCCCGAGGCTGCCAGCATGTAGTAATACGCTCCATGCTTGTAGATCTGCGGCGCCTCAACGCAGCCGCGCGTCGTGAAGCCGTTTGTGATGCGGTGCCAGCCATCCACGAGCTTGCCTGTCCGCAGATCGACCTCCGCCATGACAATGGTGCCCGGTGCCTGATAGCCACTACGCGTCTCCCACTCGAGGATGGCGAGATAGTGATGGCCGTCCTCGTGGTAGAGCGACGGGTCAAAGCCGATGGAAGTCAGGTAGACGGGGTCCGACCACGGCCCCGTGATATCGTCGGCCGACATCGCGTAGCTCTCCGCATTGAACTCGCGTCCCGCCATGTTCTTCATGTGGCAGAAGACCAGCCAGTACTTCTTCGCCTGTGCATCGTAGGAGAGATGCGGCGCCCAGATGCCCGCCGGCGTGTGCGTGCCGCGCAGATTGACCTCCGTCCCCTTAAGCACATGTGTCAGGAGTTCCCAGTCCGCGAGATTCCTTGAGTGGTAGATGGGGATGCCCGGCAGCCAGTGGAAGGTGGACGTCGCCAGATAGTAATCATCGCCGACGCGCAGGATACTCGGGTCCGGCGCCATGCCCGGGATGATTGGATTACAGATGATGCCCATATACGTATGACTCCTTTCTCGAGAAATCAGATGAAAATCATTTCACACTGCGTGCGTTCCTGTGCACGCCTTATCTTTACGATTATCATAACGAAAAAACAGGACGCATTCTATAAAAAAATGCGTCTGAATATAAGAAATACGGTATCAATCGTTATTCTTTGTATTTATTCCGATAGATTTTGGGCGTCATCCCCATGTACTTGCGAAAGACCTGTCCGAAATGACTCTGTGACGAGAACGATAGATACGAACTGATGACATTGATGGGATAATCCGTATAGCGCAGCAGGTCTGCTGCCTGACGGGCCTTCTCCTGCAGGATGTACTCCTTAAGCGGCATGCCCGTGATCTGCGAGAAATGAGCCGACAGATAGTCTGTCGACAGCCGGAAAGCCTTCGCGATACCGCTCAGGCGCAGGGGTTCTTGGATGTGCTGCTGGATATACGTCTTGCAGCGTGCTGTCAGGTCGTCATCGCGCCTGGCCTGCCGCAGTTTTGCCACCTCTGCTGTGTAGTAGAATTCCGCCTCTCGCGCCACCCGGTCGATTTCCTCTTCCGTCTGCAGTTTCTCGATCTGTTGCGCATAAGCATCTTCAATCGTGAACGATGTCTCCGGGTCCATGCCGCCGCGGATGGCCGCCCGCGAGGCCAGTGTCAGGATGACGATGCCGATGTTCTTGGCCGAGCGCAACGGGTCATCCGCCAGCTTCCCCGTCATCGTGCCCGTCCGCTTCTCTGCCAAGGCCTTCTTGAGCGCCTCACGGTCCCCCTGCTCGATGCTCAGGCACTCGCGCTGCTCCTGGTCATACGGATTGTGCGGCACTCCAGCTCCCGCCGCTCCATATTGATCTGCGAGATCTTCCGCTGGATATCCCGCCGCATCTGCTCGCGCTTCGATCCATTGCCTTCCCACAACATATCTTCCCCTCATTTCTATGGTGTGTTCTCTTGTATTATTGATCGTAATGCTCTAGAAAACTGTGCTCCTCGCCCGCCTGCTTGTACTTCAGGACGGTGTCGAGGTTGACGTTCTCGAGGGCGTGGAAGATATTGCCGGGGACCTGGCTGTTCGTCTCAGCGAGCTTCGCGATGAGCTTCTTGACCTCGAGGCGCTTGGAATCCGTCGTGCCATCCGTGTGGCAGGTCGAGCACGTCTCGGTGAACTTGCAGGCACACTGGATGAAGTAGAGGCCATTATCATCGCGCCAGCGCTTGATGTCCGCCTCGTGGACGTAGTAGAGCGGCCGGATGAGCTCCATGCCCGGGCAGCTCGTGCTCTTGACCTTCGGCATCATCGTGCGGATGGCGCCGGAGTAGAGCATGCTCATGAGGTTCGTCTCGATCACATCGTCGAAGTGATGGCCGAGCGCAATCTTGTTGCAGCCGAGTGCGCGGGCCTTGCGGTAGAGGTAACCGCGGCGCATCTTGGCGCAAAGGTAGCACGGCGACTCCTCCACATGGAAGACCGACTCGAAGATGTCCGTCGAGAAGAAGGTCAGCGGCACGTGCAGGAGCTTCGCGTTCTCCTCGATGATGCGGCGGTTCATCTCGTTGTAGCCGGGGTCCATGCAGAGGAAGACGAGCTCAAACGGGAACTTATTGTGGCGCTTGAGGTCCTGGAAGAGCTTCGCCATGAGCATCGAGTCCTTGCCGCCCGAAATGCAGACGGCAATCTTGTCGCCGGGGCGCACGAGCTCAAACTTGCAGACGGCCTCGACGAATTTGGTGGAAATCTTATGCTTGTATTTCTTGCGCAGGGAGTTCTCGATGCGCTTGAGGCGTTCCGAATCCTCCGCCGCCTCAGCCGTCTCGCGTTCCAGTTTGCGCTGCAGCCAGAGCGAGTAACCACCCTGCAGCGAGACGGCCGCATAGCCCTGCTCGCGCAGATTCTGCGCGAGACCAAGACTGATCTTGCCCCACATGCAGATGCAGACGATGAGCTTTTCCTCCGGCAGGTCGTAGCCACCCTGCTGCAATTCCAGAGGATTGAGGTTCTGCGCGTCCGGCAGCGAGCCACGCTCAAACGCCACCTCATCGCGGATATCCACGAGATAGACCTCGTCCGGGCTCAGCGCCGCCAGTTCCTCCACCGTGATTTCCTGTTTCTTCTTCCAATCTTCCATAAGTGCGGTCATTTCTTAAGTGTTCTTCCCTTTCCCTGTTCTCTTTATCAATCGAAGTCCGTGACGATCTGGTCTTCCTTGCGCTTCTTGGCCAGATACATGTAGTGGTCCGCGCGCGAGACGATGGACTTGATGGTATCGTCGTCGCGCACCACCGTGATGCCGATTGCCGCGCGGCAGGATACGGTCTTCCCATCTTCCGTTACTTCACAGTTATGGGCAATCTTCAAGAAGCGTTTTGCCGCGCCCTCGATGTCCTCCGGATGCCTCAGATGCAGCAGGCCCACGAACTCGTCGCCGCCCCAGCGGCAGAACTTGTCGGCCTTCCTGCCATACTTGCGCAGAGCCAGCCCGAACGCGCGCAAGAGGTCGTCGCCCGCCGCATGGCCGTACGTGTTGTTGATGGCGTGGAAGTTGTTGACATCGGCGAAGAGCACGGCAAACGGCTGCCCCGTCCGCCGGTAGATCTCCATCGCCTCATCGATGCAGACCTCCATGAATTTCCGCCCGGGCAGGCACGTCAACGGGTCGCGCGTCGCCGTCTCGTAGATGGCTTGATGAGCCCCTGGTCGTAACTCGCATCCGTCAGCGGCACGAAGAATGAGACGAGCTCCTTGACTTTTCCTTCCTCATCGGCCAATGGCACCAGCGTATTGCGCAGCAGGATGTCCTTGCCATCCTTGCGCCGCATGAACATCTCGAGCGTCTTAGCCTTGCCTGTCGCATAGGCGACGATGGCCGGGCAATGCGCACCGATACGGCTGCTGTTCGTGAACGAGCAGCCGAGCGGCATGTCCACGCAGCGCTTGCCCCGCATCTCCTCCGCCGAGAAACCCAAGAGCTTCTCCGCCGCAGGATTCCAGTACAGCACCGTGTGGTCCGGCCGCAGCACATAGCAGCCAATCGGCATGGCATCCATCAGCGTCTTCAGCATCCGGTTGCCCTCCACGAAGCCTCCTGCCACGCCCTGCAGCATATCCACGCGCCCCGGTTCCGTTGGATGTGCCGCTATTTTTTTCCCCGAAATATCGTCCATGATATTGCCCTTCTGCGTATCCGTTTGCAAGGCTGCTTCGCCAGCTCCCTTTCGAAACGGTCTTTCTGTCTTTCTATCTCCATTCTACTAGGAATCACAGAGATTGACAACACACTAAAAAATCCCACCGGCCAATGACCGATGGGATCTGTATGTTCGTGTAAAGCGAGCGATTAACGCTTCGAGAACTGGATAGTTTGATTGATTGGTATCCATCAATATACAACGCTCTCGCCATCGGCTGGCATATCGTAATTCACGACGCACGAGAGGCCAGTCGGCCGCGCATCACATGACGAGTGATGGATGCATGAGCAACATTGTCCATATGCGTGATATAGAGTCTGGCATCAGGAGCTGCAAGTGACACATTCCAGACATCTTCATCCCCCATGATCAGACGGCCATTCTCGAGAGTCTCCGCTGCACAGGCATTGAGGGCGATTACTCCTGGTCGGAATTTCTCAATGGTTGCAGCGACTTCCTCATACCAGATGGTATCGCCAGCAAGATAGAATGTCTTTTCGTCTTTTGCTTCAAAGAGGACGCCCATGGCATTCCCGCAGGGGAGGTAGGTGCCGTGGAGAGCGGGAACCTGACGGATGCTGGCATCTCCTATTTTCATCCATTCTTTCGGAAGGATGGTGATCTCCTGAAATCCAGATTTCTTCAGGACAACCGCATCTTCTTCGTTCTGGCAGAGAATGGGTACAGCCTTATCGAGTGGGGCGCCTACAGTACCGTCGGCGAAAGAAATGTCAATGTGGTCCGGATGGAGATGCGTGACGATGACGCAGTCGACATCTTCCAGGATTTCTTCTGTAGACATGGGAAGGTCATAGAACGGCATCGGCAGATGCTCCTTCACCTGGTCAGGGATATGGTAGGGATGCCCGGGCACGTCGGCGAAAGTGAACATGTGGCTCGGGGAAAGCCAGGGATCGATGAGAAACGTCTTACCGGCATATACTAAGCGGTTAGTCGCGTTGCGGATCTGTGTGATTTTCATAGTATGCAAAACCTCCTCGTTCTTTATATGCCTCATTATAGCGGAGTCATGACACAGGGAAAAGAAGATAAAGAGATGATTGAACAACTATATAGTTGCGCTATAATGAACACAGGAGGTGCTCTATGAATCAGAAACAGCTTCAGTATTTCGTAACCGTCTATCAGACACAGAACATAAAGACAGCCGCAGACAGGCTATTTGTCTCAAGGCAAGGCGTGAGCAAGGTAATCCGTCTGCTTGAGGAAGAGCTGGGGCAGCCGCTTTTTGTACGCAGCATAAAAGGAGTCATGCCAACAGACTACGCAACAATCCTGCTGCCTCATGCAAAACGTCTCCTAGAGGAATACGACGCCATATGCGGCCTCCACACGCTCGCGGCGCAGTCAAAAAGTGTGGTTACCATTCATGCACTCGACCATGTGCTCGCCTATCTTGGTGCGCCCCTGATCAACGACTTCCATGAGGCGTATCCTTCCATCATTCTCAGCATCGTAGATACGACAGATGCCATGGCTCTAGCCGCATTGACGGCGCAGCAATGCAACTTTGCCATCGTAACGGGGCCGCTGGACGAGACGCGTTTTGAGGGAATCCCCCTCTTTTTCAGCAATTACAGTGTACGGATGCACAAATCACATCCTCTGGCGAAAAAAACATTTCTGACCTATGACGACCTAGACGGTCAGACTATCATCAGCAAAGGCCGTGCCTATGACTGCTTCCGCCACAATATCGACCAGCACATCCTCGTGCCCGGCCGACAGATCCACATCCTTGCGGAAACGGCTGATGAAACATCATCCGCGCGTTTCTCCTTGAAAACAAGGCCATCAACATCGGCTACGACTATGCGGATGCCCTATACCCA
>ENA-OQEN01000156-OQEN01000156.1-human-gut-metagenome-genome-assembly--contig:-NODE-156-length-29317-cov-4.126482_pt1 | contig 29317 bp, 37 predicted proteins | sample MGYA00242791_ERZ504627 | MGnify/ENA primary metagenome ERZ504627 (study PRJEB26092, sample SAMD00036316) | human gut metagenome | host: Homo sapiens | study: EMG produced TPA metagenomics assembly of... | reverse complement strand
CAAACGGCAGATTGAGCGGGGCATGGCGAAGTTCCATAAGAAGGTCGGAGAGAAGTTCGTCATTTATTTCAGGCATACACGAACACCTATGGAGATCCGGCATACTTGGAACGCATCTGGCGGGAAGCATTAGAAGAGGAGTCGGTCGTTGGAATCAGTATTGCGACAAGACCGGATTGTCTGGGGATTCCGGGAGTATCGGTAGCTGTAAAAAAAGCGGAGATGGCTGCAGTGGAGAACCAGTCCGGAAATGCAGAGACAGTTATTTCGATACTCGGAAGATTGCAAAAGGAGTATGCCGAGAGTGGCAAATTCATCTGGATTGAACTTGGACTGCAGACGATGCATGAAGCAACAGCAGAATATATCCGCCGGGGATATCTGCTCTCTACCTATGAAACAGCGATTCAGGCACTTGCAGACAACCATATCCCATATATCACGCATGTGATCTTAGGGCTGCCGGGCGAGACGGAAGATGATATGCTTGCGACGGTGCGGTATGTGTGTGGACAGCAGGCAAAACCTTTTGGAATCAAGCTGCAGCTGCTGCATGTGCTGCGAGGCACGGATCTGTGCGGGGATTATGAGGCAGGCAGCTTTGAAGTGCTGTCACAGGATGAATATATTGAGCTTGTTATCAAATGTCTGGAAGTGATTCCGGAGGATATTGTGATTCATCGTGTCACTGGCGATGGACCGAAAAATATTTTAGTCGCGCCGCTCTGGTCGGGGAACAAACGACAGGTGTTAAACACCCTTCACCAGAAGATGAAAATCGAAAAAAGAGAACAGGGTACATGGGCAAAATAAAAAAAGTTTTGCCCATTTTTTCTAGTATTTATGCGGGCTCCCGCAAATGTTCCAAACTTACGCTTTACAAAATCTATCCAGCCGTGGTATAGTCAGCTCGTGGTCGAGAATCGTTGTTCTGGCGTAGTTCGGTCACAGTCGAAAAAGTAACAATCATAACGTTTTCCAATTATTTGTTTTACGAATTTCAATGGAATTACCCAACAAAGAATTTGCAGAGTTTGTGAATAACTATGCGTGTGTTAAGCTCTGCCTTTTTTAGGAATTTTATAAGCTATGTGAACGAATAATTTGGAAAACTGCATGATTGGAACCGTGTTTTTGCACAGAAAAGGAGGTGCGCAATCTGGAACATTATACTTGGTATATGGTTATTGGGTGCGGTCGTAGTGGACCTTAGAACGTATAAAATTCCGAACCGGTTTTGCCTATGTATGATTGGCTGCGGTTTCCTGCTGCAGGGGTATGCACATGGCGTGGAAGGACTTTTGGCAGGTGGACAAGGCATGCTGATTGGGTTTGCAACCCTGTATGGGCTGTTCTGGATTCGGGTATTGGGTGCCGGGGACGTAAAGTTGTTTTGCGCGATCGGCGCATTTATGGGAAAAGAAGTGTGGAATGTGCTTCAGTATACCTGCATATTTGCAGGTGGACTGGCAGTTGGAAAGCTGGCGGTTATACTGGCGAAACGAAGAAAAATGCCGTTTTTGTCAGAAGCAGAACGGACGGAGGGTGTGCGGATGCACATGTCGGTACCAATTCTGCTTGGCTATATTGCGTATGTGACAGGGGGTGTGTCGATTGGCATATAAGGTGTGTCTGCTGGATTCTGATCCAGCATATCAAAGGGCGTTAATGGAATATCTGAATTTGCGGGCAACAATCCCGATCCAGCTTTATGTATTTTCGAATCCTGCGGTGTATGCCGCTTTTCGGGAGCGGGAGAAACCGGAGCTGATACTGGTTGGAGACTGCTATGCGGACTGGAAGGACGCGGAGGACTGCCCGGTTCTGGTGCTCACGATAAACCGCGAATATATCGGGCGGACGCAGTATTTTTTTCGGTACCAGAGTGTGGAACATCTGGTTGAAACGATGCTTCAGATGATTGGAGCGAATCAGCCCTGTGTGACAGAAACAGGCATGTTTTATGCCGTGTATTCCCCGCTGGGGCGATGCGGAAAAACGACGTTTGCCAAAAAACTGTGTGAGCGGATTGGGAACAGCCTATATGTGAATTGGGAAGGCATTTCGGAATGCTTAGATGAAAAAGGGATTGGAAGCTGGATGCTCTATTGCATGAAAAGCAGAAATGAGGAATGTCTGGAGTATTTGCAGGCAAATGCGGTTGCGAGTCTGCCGCCACCGGAATGTTTCCGGGATATCCGGCAGATCGAGATTGAGGATCTTCGATGGTTCCGGGAAGCGATTCAAAGACGCGGACAGTATGCGGGTGTAGTGTTTGATATTGGAGGTATGGCATTGGCAAGTTATGCAGTATTTGGCGCATTTGACCGGATCTTGATACCGACGCTTCGAGATACAGTTTCTCAGAAAAAACAGAAGGTATTCGAGCAAATGTTGCGTCAGGAATATGAAAAAACAGAGAATCTGCAATATGTCCAGTTAGAAGGACAGGATGTGGATCAGATAGCAGACATGTATGTGAGGTAATGGAATGGAACTACGATCTTTGCGGGAACGACTGAAAATGCGTGTGGCGGCAGAACTGGATCTGACAAGGGATGTGGAGGATGCAGAGATTGCGCGGATGATCGACCGGTGCATCCTCGAAGAGACAAAGGATCAATATGTCCCTTTGAAGGAAAAGATCGGTCTGCGGGTGGAGTTGTTTAACAGCCTTCGGCGGCTGGATGTGCTGACGGAGCTTCTGGAAGATGAGACGGTAACGGAGATCATGGTCAATGGACAGTCGGATATTTTTGTAGAGCGGGATGGTGTGATCCGGCGCTATGAGAAGGGATTTTCGTCGGAGGAACGACTGGAGACAGTGATTCAGCATATTGTCGGGGATTGTAACCGGCGGATCAATGCGGCGTCTCCAATCGTAGATGCGCGGCTGATGGATGGCTCGCGTGTATGTATCGTGACAAGACCGGTGTCGCTTGGTGGACCGGTGATCACGATCCGGCGGTTTCCGAAACAACGGATTGATATGAAAGCATTGATTGCGATGGGAAGTGTGGATGCAGGCGTTGCATCGGTGCTGCGGATATTGGTGCAGGCGGGGTACAACATATTTATCTCCGGCGGTACCGGTTCCGGCAAGACGACAATGCTGAATGCACTCAGTGATTTTGTGCCAAAGGATGCGCGGATCGTGACGATTGAGGATTCGGCAGAATTACAGATCCGCGGTGTGGAAAATCTGGTTCGGCTGGAGGCACGCACGGCGAATCTGGAGGGCGAAAACGAGATCACAATTCGGGATTTGATTAAGGCGAGTCTCCGGCTCCGCCAGATCGGATCATTGTGGGTGAGGTGCGGGACGCGGCGGCAATCGATATGCTTTCTGCAATGGGAACCGGACATGATGGGTCGCTGTCGACCGGACATGCAAATTCGGCGGAGGACATGCTGGCACGATTGGAAACGATGGTGCTGATGGGAATGGAGATTCCGCTTCCTGCCGTGCGCAGGCAGATTGCATCAGCGGTGGATATTGTCATTCATGTGAGCCGGCTGCGGGACAAAACCCGCAAGGTAGTAGAGATATGTGAGGTAAAAGGTATGGAACATGGAGAAATCAGATTAAACACATTGTTTGAGTTTCAGGAGACGGGCGTGCGAAACGGAAAGGTGCAGGGCGTGCTACGGAAGGTAAATGACCTGCTGCATCTGGAGAAGATGCAGAGTGCAGGGATGATGGAGATTTTTGAGGAGGTGGTTTGTGGATTACCGGGTGTATAGAGCGGATATCAGGTTTTGGATGATCGTGATTCTGCTAAGCTGTGCGGTTGGAGGTAGTGCAGGATATTTATTTTTTGATGCGTGGTGGGGATGTCTGTTGATTCCCATATGTATCCCCGTGGTGCAAAAACGGCTCCGTCAGGGCTGTCTGCAAAAGCAGACGCGGCAGCTGAAAACAGAATTCCGGGAAGTGATGACGCTGGTGTCAGGAAGTATCAGTGCCGGGTATTCGTTGGAAAATGCGTTTGTACAGACATACCGGACGAGCGCGGGGGAGTTCCCGTTGATGGAAGCGGAACTACAGATTTTGACGAATGGTATTGCCTGTCATAAGCGGATCGAACAGCTCCTGATGGCACTTGCAGATCGAAGCGGCGTGGATGAAATCCGGGAACTGGCAGCTATGATTGAGGCTGCAAAACGCTATGGCGGCAATATCCCGTATCTGATTCGCCGGATGGTGCGACAAATGCAGGAGTCTGAGCTGGTGGAACTGGAGATTCAGACGGTGCTGGCTGCGAAGAAATTAGAAGGACGCATTATGCTGTTTGTTCCATTTGGAATTGTGTTGTTTCTGCGTATGACAAATGCGTCTTATATGCAGGTGCTTTACACCACTGCGACCGGGAGACTTTGGATGGGCGTCTCGTTGGCGGGCATTGGTTTGTGCGCGTGGTGGATTGAAAAAATAATAAGAATCGAGGTGTAAAAAATGGAGTTATGCATAGGAATACAGGCAGCACTTGCCTGTTTGGCAATCTTATCGAGAATCCATTTCAGTAAATACAAAGATGGAGATATCAAAGGGCTGAAACATATCCGGGAGGAAGTGCAGGCATTGCGGGTGTTGACGCGGCGGGAGGCGCAGACGCTTGTTCGAACGCGTGTAAAGCAGCTGGTCTGGACAACCATTGCAATCCTGTTTGCAAGTACTTGTATCGCGGAGGGACTACTGTTTAAAAGCATGCAGCAGTCAGAAAGATTGGACACACAAGTCGTGAAACGGACAAATTATGATGGCAAAGTGAAAACGGAAGATATCCGGCTGTCGGTCGATGACAAAGAATATACATATACGATGGAAATTGAACCAAGAGAATACACGGAGGAAGAATTCTATCAGCAGGCACAACAGCGGATTACGGAGTTGGAATCGGAAATATTAGGTGACAATCCGGATCTGGAGCATGTAAGCCGTTCTCTGAATTTACCAGGGGAGGATGCAACAGGGGTATTTACCTATGCGTGGAGATCAGACAATCCCGCAGTGCTTTCCTCTTATGGAAAGGTAGACTTGGAGGAAGTGACAGAGACGGTGATCGTGCTGCTGACGGTAGAGGTATCGTATCGGACATATACGATAGAACATAGCTTTCCGGTATCTGTGGTGAAGGATATGCGTAGGAAAGATGCGATAGAACGGTAGAAGACGCACTTTTTCAGTTGGAACAGGAGACAAGAACCGATGAGGCACTGGTTTTGCCAGAGCAGCTCGGGGAAGTAGGCATTTCGTTACAGAAACAAGAACATGGACAGGCAATGACATGGGTGATATTTGGCATTGTGCTGGCGGCGGCTTTGCCGGTCTGGCTGTATGCAAAATGGAAAGAAGAACGGAAAAAAAGAAACAATGTGCTAATGGAACAATATCCGTCTTTTGTAAATCGCCTGTGGCTGCTGCTTGGATCGGGAATGACGGTGCAGACAGGAATCCGGCAGATTCTATCAGAAATGGAAAAAGATTGGTTGTTAAGAAGAGAGCTGGAATATGCGATGCATCAGCTTGACACTGGAAGTGAGGAGAGCTGGGTGTATGAGCAGCTTGGCCGGCGGCTGGAACTGCCGGAATATTACCAACTGCTACAACACATCAGTCAGTATATTCGTATGGGAACAAAGGATCTTAGAAATCTGATGGAGCAGGAGATGCAGCAGGCGTTGGAAAAACGCCGGGAGCTTGCAAAGAAAAAAGGAGAGGAGGCATCAACAAAGCTGTTATTTCCCATGATCCTGCTGTTGGTTCTTGTTATGGTAATGATCGTATATCCGGCTTGGGTCGGATTGTAGAGGATAGAAGGGATGTGAAACGTATGGGTGCATGGAAACGGTTTATGCAGGAGGAGGACGGAATGGGAGTCGTCGAGGTTATATTGATCATCGTCGTATTGGTTGCGATGGTTCTCATTTTCAAAGAACAGATTTCTGCATTGGTCGAGACAATCTGGACAACCATTAACAGAGATGCGAAGAAAGTATATTCGTAGAAAACAAAGACAGGAGGAGAATATGAACAACAAAGGAAGAATCGTTGTATTCATCAGTATGATAACAGCTGTAATGCTTGTATTGATCACACTTGTAATACAGGTGGTGATATTGAGTGCTGCTAAATCAAAAAATGTGATTGCAACCCGCCTTTCCATGTCGGATATCAAAGCCTGCTACAACAGCTACATATTTGAGCATTATCATATTCTCCTTTTTGATAAGACTGCGGGCGGAAAGGGCGAGGCTTATCTGGAGGAATGGCTGGAACAGGCATATACGGAAAAACTTGGCGCGGAGTACACGGATGTGCGGGCATCAATCACGGATATGACAATGCTCACAGATCAGTCATATGCGCCGCTTAAAAAACAGATGCAGGAATATATGGTTTACGCGGCAGCGGAAAAAGGTGTGCAGATGGGCGTGGATCAGATGAAAGAAAAAACAGGCGGACAGGATGGAACATTGCCAGAGGAAGTGAAAGAGGATATGGAGACGGCGGAAGTGAAAACAGATGGAATGGATGTAGCTGATGTAGATGATACATCGGATGCAGGTGCGTTGGGTTCAGAAAATATGGATGCAGAAAATCCAACGATACAGCCAGAGGTGGATGATCCGCGTGATTATACAAAGAAGTTATCCAGCAGTATTATTTTGAATCTGGTGTTACCGGGGGACAAGACAGTTTCTGATGCAACCATATCGCTGGTGGATGCACCAAGTCTGCGATTGATAGGATTTTTCTCTGATTACAAAGAAGTGGATCGGGATTTTGACAGTATGGTTCCTTTGCTGGAGGGATTGACGGCGCTTGGTTCGTGGCAGGATTCATTGACGGACACGGGATTACAGCTTGCTACATCGGTCAGGTGTTTAATTCGTACAGGGAAGAGAAAAATGATACAGCAGTGCTTGCTTATGAACAGGAGTATCTGATTGCAGGAAAGTCTTCAGACTATGAGAATTTAAAATCGGTGGCGCATCGGATGATTGGAATCCGCTATCCGATCAATTATATCGGATTGATCCGGCAACCGGATAAGATGCAGACATTGACGGAACTGGCAACAAGTATTGCGGGAGCTGCGCCATATCTGATTCCGGCTCTTAAATACTTTTTGGCGGGCTGCTGGGCATATATTGAGTCAATAGCAGATGTGAGGATTTTGTTTGATGGAAAAAAGGCTCCTTTTATGAAAAATGCGGATAATTGGATCACGGATATTGAGCATATCAGTGAAAGCTTGTCGAAGGAGACGGAGGATGCAGAAAACGGACTGGATTATCAGGCGTATCTGTCAATTTTACAGGCGATGAATATCGACGGTGCGACGGCGCGGATGCTGGATCTGATGCAGATCAATACGATGCAGGAGGAGAAGGAATTTCGGATATTGCATGCTGCAGTTGGACTGGAAGCAGACTTTGAAAGTACCTTTGGTGGACAGCGGTTTCAATATCACCAAAGCGTAGCGTATTAAAAGATGAAAGACTCTTTCGTATTGTTTTCCGGGGATTTCTCAGGACGGTTGAAACTATAAAAACCTCTCCGGGTGCTGGCCAAAGCAATAATTGAAAACTTTCTTGTCTATCCTGAGGAGTTCTCGGAAAGCAATAGGAAAGAGGTGTGTTATGGGTAAAATAAGAAATCAGGGAAGTGCATCACTGGAAGCAACGCTTGTGATGTCGGTGTTCCTGCTGGCGATGGTATCGTTGTTTTGGATGGCTCAGAGTGTGCTTGCAGAGGCACAGGTCTACGAGGCAGCGGCAGAAACAGCAGAGTATATGGCAGAAATTGCATATCTTGGGGCAGCAGATACGGCGGTTGCATATTTGCGGTTTCCAAAGTATGCAGATGAAAAAGAAACAGTGGAACGGTATGTAAAGCATGGAGTCTCTGGTGTACAGTTTCTCGGAAGTGAGATTGGCGAGGAATATATTGTGCTCCGGGTAAGTTACGCGATGGAACATCTGGGCACACGATCGTTTACAATCCGAAAACGGGCATATACAGGGGCTGCGAGGGAAGATACAGAGACGGATGCGGTACGTGCGGAGGATGCATATGTATATGTGACGGACAATCAGGCAGTGTATCACATGACACGCAGATGCAGTTATCTAACCTTGCAGATTCAGGCAAGTACGTTGGAACAGGCAAAACATAATGGATATGATATGTGTGCGTTTTGCGGGAAGGATGTGCAGGGAAGACAGGTTTATGTGACAAATGAGGGAGACCGTTACCATAGCAGTCTGACGTGCAGCGGGTTGAAACGGACGGTGTACCGGAAGAAGAAAAGCGAGGTAACCGGGCTTGCGGCATGTTCCCGTTGCGGTGCAGGAAATTAAAAGAAGAGAAACAAGGAGGGTGAAGAGATGGGAAACAAAGGAAGCTCTGTGGTAGAGATGAGTCTGATCATGCCGATTATATTTGGCATAGTGGTCATGGTAATAGTCCTGTTTTTGGATACCATTAGGGATGGTCTGGTACAACAGGAGGGATACAGTGTAATTTATACTTATCAGGAAGGGGCTGGATTGCATGAACAGCTGGAAGAAATGAAAAATGCCGAGACGCGTGATGCAGGGCAGGCTGTTATCTCGGATGGAAATTATCGGTATGAAAAAGAAGGGCATGTATGTATCACAGAAGTGGATGTATGCAGTAATCGGCTGAGAAGGTGCAGGTGTATGGAAATATTGTTTGGGAATAAAGGAATCTATCATTATATGGATGCGAAGGTTGGAACGATGCAGGAACTCGAAGAACACGGAAGGATGTATCAGGTCCGGATGCTTGTGGAAAATGAACTGCCTTACATACTTCCTTCTTCCATGATCTGTACGGATGCGGAGGTATGGCTGTCGCACAATACGAAGGATTGCTATGGTTTACAGGCATATTTGCAGCAAAAGACAATGAATGGGACACAGTTAAAGAAAGTTTTGAATCAGATCATGCAGCAGGCGGACGCATTGGAAGCATATTTGCTCGATGCATCGGATCTGGTTATCCGCGTGGAGTATTTGTTCATGCAAAAGGAGAAAAACGAGATTCGGATGCTCTGTGTGCCAGGCTATCAAAAGCCATTGAAGGAACAGCTTACCGCATTTCTGGAATATCTGATGCCGCGGTTTTCCCATGAAGATCGTGCGGGAGAACTGTTTTTGTATGAATGTCACCGGGTGTTGACGGATGAATGGAGTGATATGACAGATTTTCTCGCATTGTTGAATGCTGGAACGGATACAGATGGAAGATGTCGGAAGCAGGGTGAGAAAACGTCCATGCAGAAACCAAACAGCAGCGAAGAAAATGAATTTGCGGAAGAAGCAGTGACGCTTGAACAAAAAGTAGCGTGTGCGGACATAGATGCAATATTTTCAAAACGCTTTTTGCTGTATGCGTTGGCAGGAGGCGCCGCGCTGGCGCTGATTATTAAATATTTGTTTTTGATGGGACGACGGGAACTGCAATCTTTGGAATTGTCTGGCTTTTAACGCTGATTATTCTTGCAATCATGACAGCGCGCGACAAGGAAGATGGACAGGAATCTGAGTCAGCGATGCAGGAATATGGCAGGCAGGTGCAGGGAGATGAAACATTGGAGGATGCGCCTGTACAGGGATACAGCAGACAGGCGGAACAGGCTGTGCACAGCGTGGATGTTCCGATGGGACTGTCGGAAAAATCTGTACAAGATAGTCGAATTCCAGATATGAAGCTGGTACCACTGACGAATGGCGCTCTGGAATCGTTCCGTATTCCGAAGGATAAGGCGTCGTTTACCATAGGCAGGGATAAGGCGTCCGATTATCGTGTTGCCACGACACAAATCAGTCGTGTGCATGTCCGGTTGTTCTGCCGTCCGGATGGACTGTATATCGAGGATCAGAACTCTACCAATGGAACGTATATCAATACGAAGCGTATCCCGGCGATGACAGAACAGAAGCTGGAAAAGGGCGATGTGGTCGGACTGGCAAATGAGGAGTTTTTTGTTGCGTAAGAACATTGATATATTGACAAATACAACTTATTGATTGTAAAATAAGAAGAAGATATGAAAATACATACATATTTATCAAGCTCTGGGAAAGATTTAATTATGGAGTATATAAATGCGTTGACAATAGAAGAACAGGTAGATGGATTGGCAGTATTGGCATATATGGAAAAAGGTGAATTTGAAAAAGTATTATCGAAACGATGGGATAAAAAAGTGTATGAGGTTTATTTCCGGAGGAATAATCGAATATTTTATGTGACAGCAGACAGAGACAATATATATTTGTTGCATGTGTGTCGAAAGCAAAAAAATAAAACAGAACAGGTCGATAAAAATATTGTGCTTGCACGTGCACGTGAATTAGGAGGATTTCTTGGCAGAAAAATTGTGTAGGAGGAAGTAATATGGCATTTGCAGAAATTAATATTCAAGAAATAATACAGGAGAAGAAAAATAATTCCGAGGAATTTTATAATACGTGGAAAAAGAGCGAGGATGAATATCGACTGATTGCAGAGATGATTGAATTGAGGAAACAAAAGGGGATATCACAGACACAGTTGGCAAGAACGATTGGAAATAGACAACAGGTGATTTCGAGGATTGAGAAAAAGAGAATTCTCCATCATTAAAAATGTTCTGTTGTATTTTAGATTCATTGGGATATGAGTTGAAAATTGTGAAGAAAAACTGAAACAGTTATAAACAGCATTAATTCCAGTTAGTGCTGTTTTTTGTTTGCTTGGATTTTTTCCTCGCAATTATTGTATTTACCCCCTGTTTTTGGTATAGTAATAGTGTGCGTTTTTGTAGCATGCGAAAGAAAAAATGGCAGTGAATACATGAGGTGTTACGGTGAAGGTAAATGTGTATTACGGAGGCCGGGGATTGCTGGAGGATCCAACACTCTTTGTAGTGGAGAAAATCATTCAGGTTCTGCAGGAGCTTCGGGTAGAAGTCACAAGATATAATATGTATGAAGATAAGTCGGGGATTGCAACACTTCCGAATACGTTGAAGGATTGCGATGGCGTGATTCTGGCAGCGAGTCTGGAATGGTTTGGCATTGGCGGCTATATGCAGCAGTTTCTGGATATGTGCTGGCTGTATGGTGACAAGGAGAAGATCGCGTCACTCTATATGATGCCGGTTGTCGTTGCAACGGCGTATGGAGAACAGGATGCAGAGCTGTCACTGCGAAAGGCATGGGATGTGCTGGGTGGCATTTCAGAGCCGGGAATCGCGACGTATGTGGATTCGACGGATGTGCTGGAGCAGGAAAGCCAGTATTTGAATCTGATTGAGAAAAAAGCAGAGGATTTTTACCGCCTGATCAATAAGAAGACAAGGAAACTGCCGACGAGTAACACTGCGGTAAAGAACACTCTGATCAAGCAGAACAATATCAATCTGACACCACAGGAGAGTGAGCAGCTTTCCAAGTTTGTGGCAGATGATGGCTATGTGAAGAAGCAGAAAGAGGATATTGAGGAACTCGCTGCAATGTTCAAGCAGATGCTTGGAGATGAGGAAGAGGCACCAGAACCACCAAGTGTCTACGAGGACGATATTATCGAAGGATTTTATGAGAATTTCCATCCGGAGACCGGATTTGCGGCAAGCTATGTGATCATAGTACCGGATATGGGGAAGAATTTAGTGATACATGTAGGGAAAGTCTTACAGTGTGAGTATGGCGCGGATGTGGAAGCGATGTGAAGCTGAAAGCATCAAGCACGATGCTGCGTAATATTTTGGCTGGCAAAAATAGCTTCCAGAAAGGCTTTATGTCCGGCGAGATAACGGCAAAGGGCAACTTCAAGACCCTTCGGATGCTGGATCAGATTTTCCATATATAGAGTTGGAGGCAGTTTATGTCGTACATGGCATTGTACCGGAAGTGGAGACCGGACGCGTTCGAGGAGATCAAAGGACAAGAACATATTGTGACGACGATCCGAAATCAGATTGTGCATGACCGCGTGGGACATGCGTATCTGTTCTGCGGAACCAGGGGTACCGGTAAAACAACGACGGCGAAGCTGATGGCAAAGGCAGTCAATTGTGAGCATCCGATCAACGGAAGTCCGTGTAATGAATGTGCCAGCTGCAAGGCGATTGCTGCAGGTGCGGCGATGAATGTAATCGAAGTTGATGCCGCAAGTAATAATGGTGTGGATAATATCAGACAGATCACGGATTCGGTGAATTACTCACCGTCAACTGGTAAGTATCTGGTCTATATCATCGACGAGGTGCATATGCTCCGTGACGCAGCGTACAATGCACTTTTGAAGACGTTGGAGGAACCACCTTCCTATGTAATATTTATTCTGGCGACCACGGAATCACATAAGATTCCGGCGACGATTCTGTCGCGTTGCCAGCGGTATGATTTCCACCGGATTCCGTTGGAGATAATTGCAGATCGTCTGCAGGAGCTTCTCGACCGGGAAGGAATCGCGGCGACCAGAGAAGCGGTTGAATATGTGGCGCGTGCCGCAGATGGTTCCATGCGAGACGGTTTGAGTATTCTGGAACAGTGTATCTCTTACCATCTGGGTGAGGAACTGACATTAGATAAAGTACTCGCGGCAATTGGTGCCGTGGATGTGGAAGTTTACATTCAGTTGTTTGAATGTCTGAAAGAAAAAGATCTGGTTGGTGCATTGAAGATCATAGATGAAGCAATCTGGCAGGGCAAGGATCTGTTGCAGCTGGTCAATGAATTTACTGCATTTATCCGGAATATACTGGTGCTGTCAATCGACCCGGATATGACGATCGATGTGACAGCGGAGATAAAACAGCGCATGGTTGCACTCACAAGCGATATGACACAGGACTGGATGATGCATGCAATCTATGTTTTACAGGAAGCCGCAGCGAAGATCGCATATACGACATCCAAGCGTGTGATGCTGGAAATCGCGATCATCAAGCTTTGTAAGACGGAGATGCGTTACGATATCGAAGGAATTCAGGCACGAATCGAGTCACTGGAGCAGCAGCTTGCAGAGACGAAGGAACTGCTCAAAGAGCAGCAGGCACATCCGGTTGTGATGGCAGTTGCACCGCCGGCAACGGAAGGCGCAGGGACAGTGCAGCAGGCAGTTGCACCACAAACAGGTGATTCATCCGAGCACATCAAGCAGAATCTGCGTGACAAATATCCGCAGGCAGAATACGAGGATCTGCTTCTGATTGCGAAAGCGTGGAAGACGATTGGCAAGCGCGGACCGAGACTGGTGCAGCATTATTACAGACAGGCATCACTGGTTGCAGGAAGAGAATCTGGCGCGCTGGAACTCGTTGTAGCGGATACACCAGACAACGATCTGGCGATTTCATATTTCGCGAATCAGGACAAGCTCGATGAACTGAGCGAGCAGCTGACCAATATGGCACAGTGCAAGGTACGTGTGACATTCCGCAAGATTGATGGCAGGGAAGAAGTACACGAACTGCAGAAGGACTGGGATTTGAGCCGGATTGTATTTGATGACATCGAAATGCATGAGTAAGCTTTTAATCTGGCGAGTCCAAATCATATAAAAAGGTAGTACGCATGGGAAACCGTGTATGAATATAAGAATAAGAAATCAGGAGGATATAAAGATGGCAAAAAGAGGTGGATATGGTGGAATGGGCATGATGCCAGGAAATATGAACAATCTGATGAAGCAGGCACAGAAGATGCAGAAGCAGATGGAAGAGACCACCAAAGCACTCGAAGAAAAAGAATATGAGGCAACTGCCGGCGGTGGTGTTGTCAAGGTAAAGATCAATGGCAAGAAGGAAGTAACAGAAGTTCATCTCGACGAGGAAGTTGTCGACAAGGACGATATCGAGATGCTCGAGGATCTGATCATGGCTGCTATGAACGAAGCCATCCGTATGCAGGATGAGGATCAGAAGAATTCCATGGGTAAGATCACCGGTGGATTAGGCGGAGGTTTGCCGTTCTAATGGATATTTATGGAGAGAAAGTAAACCGGCTGATCGGTGAACTCGGAAGACTTCCCGGCATCGGTGGAAAGACCGCACAGCGGCTGGCGTTCCATATTATCAATATGCCGGAAGAACAGGTGGAAAGCCTGTCGGCAGCAATCACAGATGCAAAGAAGAATATCCGGTACTGCAAATCCTGTTATACGATTACTGATCAGGAGCTGTGTCCGGTGTGTGCATCGCCGAAGCGGAACCATAAGCTGATCATGGTTGTCGAGACTCCACGAGACCTGGCAGCATATGAGCGTGTGGGACAGTATCAGGCGTCTACCATGTATTAAATGGTGTGATCAACGGCGATGGGAATTGGAACCGGAGATATCCGGTTGAAGGAACTGATCCTGCGGTTGGAGCAGGAAGATGTAGAAGAGTTGATTATTGCAACAAATTCCAGTGTGGAGGGCGAAGCGACTGCGATGTATATATCCAAGCTGGTCAAGCCATCTGGAATCAAGGTCACAAGAATTGCAAGTGGCGTTCCGGTCGGCGGCGATCTGGAATGTATTGATGAAGTGACGTTACTTCGGGCATTAGAAGGAAGAACTTTGTTGTAGAGGAGACACATAAATTAAGGAGGTTACAGTATGAAGAGAATCGGAATGTTGACAAGTGGCGGTGACTGCCAGGCCTTAAATGCGACGATGCGTGGTGTGGCAAAGGGACTGTATAATACGTTTGAAGACGTGGAAGTATATGGTTTTTTAGAAGGCTACAAGGGATTGATTTATGGCAATTATGTAAAGATGAAGCGTCAGATTTCTCTGGAATTCTGACAAAGGGTGGCACGATCCTTGGCAGTTCCCGTCAGCCGTTCAAGCTGATCGATGAGCCGACACCGGAAGGACTCAACAAAGTTGAGGAAATGAAGAAAAATTACAACAAACTGAAGCTTGATGCACTGGTTGTTCTCGGTGGAAATGGTTCCCAGAAGACAGCAAACCGTCTGTCTCAGGAAGGACTGAATGTGATTGGACTTCCAAAGACAATCGACAATGATATCTGGGGCACCGATATGACATTCGGATTTCAGAGTGCGGTCGATGTTGCAACACAGGCAATCGACTGCATCCATACAACTGCATGCTCACACAACCGTGTATTTATCGTAGAAGTTATGGGACATAAGGTAGGCTGGATTACATTGCATGCGGGTATCGCATCCGGTGCAGACATCATCCTGATTCCGGAAATTCCATATGATATCGCCAAGGTATGTGAGGCACTTGACAGAAGAACCAAGCAGGGCAAGGGATTCTCGATTCTTGCTGTTGCAGAGGGTGCAATCTCGAAAGAAGTCGCAGCACTTCCAAAGAAGGAGCGTAAGGCAGCCGTAGCAGCCGCAGCTGCGAAATATCCATCTGTCGCTTATGAAGTTGCAGATAAGATCAAGGAATATTCCGGTATGGACATCCGTGTGACAGTTCCGGGACATACACAGCGAGGCGGAAGCCGGATCCATATGATCGTGTGATTTCCAGCCTGTTTGGTGCAGAGGCAGTCGAGCTGATCAAGAATAAAGATTTCGGCAAGCTTGTTGTTATGCGTAACAATGAAGTGACAGCAATTCCGATGGAAGAGTCTGCAGGAAAGCTCAAATATGTATCCCCGGACGATAGTGTTGTCAAGTATGCAAAGCGTCTTGGTATTTCCTTTGGTGATGAGTAGGAGATACGGATTCGGACGCACAAAACAGGATTTCAAAGCATAAAATAAGAAAAACAGATAGACAATCAGCCAAAAACTGATTGTCTATTTATGTCATTTTATGTGAGAGGATTCCATGAAAGAAATCGATGAGATGTATGTGCATAAGTTTCGCACTCCGGAACTCATGGTTGTGGATGAGCAGGAGTTAGAGGAAGACCGGGCATATTTGCGTGCGATGTATCCGATGCGGGCAAAGCTGATACTGGTTATGGTGGAGGATGCCTGCGACCGGCTGGAATATGAAGGAAGTCCTATGTTTGCAGTTTATCCAGACAAGGTAGCGATGTTTTCAATTGCGAAGAAGATTTATGAGAAGATCTGCTATAAGGATGCGGACGAAACATTGCTTCATATGATTGAGATTATGGTCTGCCATGAATTTTATATTCGTCGGTGCAGATATCGTAAAAGGAGAAAATATTTCTAACTATGAAACGGTTTTTGATAAAGGCGTTTGTGTTCATTGCGGTTGCAGTGGGCACAGCTTTCTGGTAAATCAATTCAATAACAGAGGCTTGGATCGTGTATCCAGCGAATTGGACGAGCCGACACTTCCATATGTCTATCTTGAATTCGAGGGTAAGGTTATTAACCGGACCTGTGGATATACGCAGACGATGTCGACGAGCCTGATGCGGGATGGGATTGTGCCACTAAACAGTAATCATGGTGTGACGGTGCTTGTTGATAATGAAGCAAAATATGGCGAGACATTTACCTATGAGCTGCGAAGCATTGCAGGCGATTCGCTGGTAGAACGCGGCGAAGCGGTTTCCGGAAGCATTGAGAATGGGCGCAAGAAATATGACGTGAATTTTCGGATGGACATGCAGCAAAACCGGGAATATGTATTTGTGTTTATTATTACAGCAGCGGATGGCACAGAGGTGCGGTATTATAACCGGGTGGTGAATCTGACAGAGCAGCATGCAAAGGCAATTGTGATTTTGCATCGGATTTTCATGATACAACTTTTATCAAGGATGTAAACGAGGCAGAAGGAAATATAGTCTTTGACAACCTGAAAACAGATAAGGCAGGAACGACATCTACGCTTGCACATGTGGATTTGAATGCAACCTATGAGCAGATCACTTGGGGCGGGCTGACACCTGTGGTTGTGACGGGCGTGACGCGACGATCACGGAAATCGACAAGGAATATGCTGTGATTCACATGTCCTATGTGGTGGAATCCATGAATGACAAGAAGAGTCATTATTATCAGGTCGACGAATACTACAATGTCACCTATAACCGGAGTTCGGAGATGGTGAAGCTGCTTGCTTTCGACCGGTATCAGGAAAGCTTTTTTGACAGTGGTTACATTAGCAAGGACCGGAATAGTATCAGCATGGGCGTGACAAATGAGTCAGCAGAATATGTGACATCTGAGGACTATGGGATTTTAGCGTTTGTGCGTCTTGGACAACTCTGGATGTACAAGTACAATGACAGCTCGCTTACGAATATATTCAGCTATCCGCAGGACAGCTTCTCGGATGCCCGGACACTCAACACGAATCTGGATATCAATATTGCGGATATGGATGCGGATGGAAATATCTACTTTGTTGTGTACGGATATATGAATCGTGGCGAACATGAAGGCAAAAACGGTATGTCGCTGTATTATTATTCGGCGGAAGACATGACGACACAGGAGCTGTTCTTCGTGGAATGTGATGAGAGCTACGACATCATGAAGAAGGAGACCGGACGATTTACCTATTACAACGCGCAGACGAATAAATTCTACTATCTGCTTGATGAAACGTTGTATGAGGTATCGCTTGCGGATATGACGCAGACTGCGATTGTCGAGGGAATTCCTTCTGCCAAATATCTCGTATCGGCGAACCGGAAGCTGGTTGCTTATCCGAATGCTGCCGAGGATGAAAATGTCACAGCAATCACGATACAGAATTTTGAGACAGGTGAAACGTATGAGAAAACCTGTGCACTGGTGATCTGCTGCTGGCACTTGGATTCGTGGAAAATGATCTGATCTATGGCTGTGCGCATAGTGCAGACGTAATTATGACTTCCGATGGACAGGCAATCCTGCCATTGTATGAGTTGTTTATCATGAGCGATAATGGTGAACAGAAGAAAGATTACACGAAGGATGGGGTGTATATCATGAATGCATCGGTTGGGGATGATACCATTTATCTGACGCGTGCACGCAAACAGAACCAGTTCTTTGAAGAAATCGATCAGGATTATATTTCCTACAAGAAAGAGGAAAATAATAAGATGATCACGACGGATACGACATATGACAGCTATGCATGGAATATCTTAGATATTGTATTCCCATCGAATTTCTATCTGTCGGATACTGCAAGCTATCGGAAGACAAAATATGGAAGCACCGACGCTTACAAGGATATGCAGGTGCAGACGAAGACACGCGACGGCGCGTATTATGTGTTTGACAATGCGGGCTACATCGGCGAGTACGAAACTGCCGGAAGCGCAATCACGCGGGTGGTCGATGACGAGGCAGGACTTGTCGTGGACAGCAACGGAAATACGATCTACCGCTGTCTGGCAGCAGACAGCTACAATACAGTTGCGGATGAGATCAAAGAGACACCGAATCCGAATGCAGGCCAGTCGCTGCTTACCTGTGCGTATATGTGTGCGGGGTACGCAGGAGGCACATTAGAACTGCCCGATGCAATCGCGAGTGGAACGTTCGAGAAGGTATTCGAGGATTACACGAACGGTGTTGGTATCAACATATCGGGCATTAGTCTGTCGACTGCATTGTATTTCTTAGATCGGGATATTCCGTTTGCAGCCTGCATCGATGATGGGCGGTATGTGCTTGTCATCAGCTACAATTCGACACATATTCGGTATTACGATCCGGTGCTTGGTGCAGAAGTGAAGGTGACACGGAAAGCATTTGAGAATTCACTGAGTTTACAGAGTAACACGATGTATACGTTTAGTGTACAGTAAAGAAATACACAGAGTCTGGGGGGAAAACTACCAGGCTCTTTTTGAATAACAAGCAGTTGGTACAAGATAGTACATACAGAGGTGAGTAACATGAACAGAATGCGAAAGGTATTAATTGCAGATGATGAGGTAAAAGTGGGACAACTTGTGAAACGATTGATACAGTGGGATCGGCTTGGACTGACCTGTATTGGACTTGTGACAGACGGGCAGACGGCGTATGAAAAGATCTTGTCCGAATCGCCGGATATTGTGATCACGGATATCCGGATGCCGGTATTGACGGGACTGGAAATGATCCAGAAGGCATCCGAGCAGGGCGTGAAATGCCATTTTATAGTTGTCAGTGGATATAAATACTTTGACTATGCGCAAAAAGCGTTGAAATATGGCGTGGAAGATTATCTGCTCAAGCAATCGATGAGGATGACTGAACAGGCAGCTGCAAAAGATTGTCGCGGAAGAAGAACAACGTGAGGATAAGCAGCAACAGGTAGATCAGATAGAGAAAAAACTGGAGGATAGTAAATATCTGCGCCACAAAGAATTTCTCAGACAGATACTAAGCCAGAAGCAGGAAAATATTGATGCCGCGAATACGGAGTTTGGACTTCAGCTTGAGAACAAGTGCTTCCGGGGATTAACCTTCAAGCTTGACCGGGATATTGATGTCGCAGAGAATACACAGCAGATGCAGTTTGTTCTCCGCAAGATCATGCAGAAGGCAGAGGATGCATTTTCGGCATGCACCATCGACCTGATTGCGGCTGTGCAGTCGAATCATTCCGTGCAGGTGCTGTTAAATTATTTCCAGACGGAGCAGGAGAATATCGACAACCGGATTACGGATTTTTTCAATGAGCTGAGCGATTATCTGGAGAACTTCCAGCATTACAGGATTACTGTCGGGGTGAGCAGTGAAGTCGAGAGCTTCGAGCAGATCAGTACTGCGATTGAGATGAGCAAAGAGGCGGCTGCCAGCCGGCTCTTCAAGGGAAACGGCAGACGGATCGAATATTGCCAGGAGCCGCACACTCTATTTTCGCCAAAGGACTTTCAGATGAATATGAGGAATTCGCAAAAGCGGTTGAGACAATGCAACCGGATGCCTGTCAGTACCAGATTCACAAATGCTTCCGGCTGGCAAGCGATAAGGCACTTTTTGCAAGCGAATTTTATGCAATGGGATTGTGGCTGCTCCGCAGTACTTATGACATTCTGGAAATAGCAGATACATTTGATGTGGATGTGCAGCAGGAGGTGTTGGAGAATCTGTCGACAGTTGCGGATTTGAGAGACTATGTGATCCGTCAGGTGCAGCAATTGATCAAAGAGAGCCGTAGTGAACGGGAAAACCGCGAACGCAAGCCGGTATTGGAGGCAATCGCTATATGAAAGAGCATTTTACAGAGAAGATCACGCTGGAGGATGTAGCCGCAACCATCGGCTTCAATACGAATTATTTCTCAGAATTGTTTAAGAAAGAAACCGGTGAGAACTTCTCGAACTACCTGCTTGGAATCCGGATGGAGAAAGCAAAGCAGATGCTCCGGGACACGAAGATTCCGGTGTATGAAATCGGCGAAAGTGTCGGGTATAAGGATGCCAAATATTTCAGTCAGCAGTTTATGAAGGTTGTCGGTGTGAAGCCGGCAGAATACCGGAAGCTGTACTATTGACAGACGCAGTGAAACGCGAGGGCACAACATGGGAAAAATAATCTGGATATGTGTGGGTGCGGTGATTGTCTGGGCAGGGACAATCCTTTTGATGCATCGGATACAAACAAAGAAAATAAAAAAACTGGAGGATGACTATCGGGAGAAACAGCGTGTGCAGCAGAAGCTGCGGGAGGAATATTCCGTCAAGGTGCAGAATAAGCAGGCGAAAATTGCCGCCTTGCAAAGTCAGATCAATCCGCATTTTTTGTACAACACGCTGGAATGTATACGAAGTGAGGCGCTTTTATATGAATGTGACAGCATTGCCCGTATGGCGAAGGCACTGGCGGCTTTTTTCCGGTATAGCATCAGCAACAAAGAAAACATTGTGACAATCCGCGATGAGCTTCGGAATATTGAGAATTATTTCCTGATCCAGAGCTACCGGTTTGAAAATAAATTCGCCCTTGAAATCAATGTGGAGGATGACCGGGAAGAAGTCGGGAATTATCTGATTCCCAAGCTTTCGCTGCAGCCGATTGTGGAAAATGCAATCTTCCATGGCTTAGAGACGAAGGCGGAAAACGGAAAGGTGACAATACGGATTTATACGACAGATCAGGAACTGGTTGTTGTCATATCGGATAACGGAACAGGAATTGACTGGGATACCCTTGTTTCCATGAGACAGGCACTGGAACAGACGGAGGAACGCCGGGAGAGCGGCGACGATGGAAGCACGCACGGAGAGACAGCGGGGATGGATGCACATGGAACAGACAGGAACGGGAAGCGTGGAAACGGAATTGCATTGAGCAATGTAAACCAGCGGATCCAGCTCGCATTTGGAAACCGCTATGGTCTCCGCCTCTACAGCACGACCGGAATCGGAACAGATGTAGAAATCTGGCTTCCTAAGAAAGTAGACAGAAACGATCTGTGATTTAGAAAAACAGGAAAGAAAAAGCAGGCATGGATTATGAGACATGAGATTATTCGGATGGAACATGTGAATATCAGCAGACCGGGCAGGCATGAGATTGAAGATTTGAACCTGATTATCTGCCGGGGGTACAGCATGGGAGTTGCAGGCGTGGAAAACAGCAAGGAGATACTGGCGGACTTTTTCGAGGGGAAAGGAACGCTCGCAAGAGGCCGGATTTACTTGGATGGACAACCATGGAAGCCGGAAGGAAAACGGGATTTTGAGGATGCCGGCATTTTTGTGATCTCCAAAGACACGGTGTACATGGATTCGCTCGATGTCAGCGAGAATCTTTTTTGTTACGAAGAAACAGCCTGCGTAAAATCCGGTTGAATGAAAAGGCATTGCATATACAGGGACGTGCACTGCTTGAAAAATACGATCTGCCTTATGCGGCAGATGAACATAGCAGCCATCTGAAGAACGGAGACCGTATTCTGATCGGGATGGTACGCGCCATCACACAGGGGGCGCGTATTCTTGTTTTGCGGGAGATTGTGTCGTGTTTTCCGGGAGAAGAACGCCGGAAGCTGAGACAGTTTGTGAACCGGTTGAAGCAGGACGGTATTACGGTTATATCAATCGATAACCGGGCAGATTTCACGGACCCTTTCTTTGATGAAGTGATTTTGTTCCGGCATCATACCATCTACAAAAAGATCTGTCAAAGCGAAGATACATGGATGATTGACGAGATATTAAAACGCGGTCTGGAGGCGGCAGATACTACCATACCGGAAGTACGCGATGCCAGCGGGAAACCACAGCGAAAGCCGGTGGATTTTTTCGTGTGGGAGACGTTCCGGGATGGCAGCTGGCAGCCGCAGATTTCGATGCGGGCAGGGGAAATCCTTGCGGCACTCGGTACCCCCGGACAGGTGATGGTGTCTGGTCGGACATCCTTCGTTCCAATGCCATGCAGTCGCGGTTTGAGTTAGATGGCGAGATCATCGCCTACAAAAACATACAGGAGCTTATGAAGCACCGGATTGCGCTTATGGAGTATGGAAACCATACGGAAATCTGCGAGAATCTGACCAACGAGGAAAACATTCTTCTCCCGACATATCCGCGCATATGTTCAGCATTCGGGTTTTATCAGAAGCAGCAAAAGTATATATTGGAAGATAATTTCCTGGGATTGGACAGGCGGGACATCGAGCTGCTGAACCCTGAGACAGAAGCCTGGAAAATAGGAATCTATCGTTATAAGCTGTTTCATCCGCGTGTGCTGATCCTGAAAAACATGCTGCAAAATCTAAACGTCCGGGAAGTCGCATGGCTGAAACGGGAATTGCGGGAGATCGTGGGAAGAGGAAGCAGCGTCCTTCTGCTCGAAAACGAGAGTAAAGTCTGTGTGGATGTTGCGGACCGGCTGGAGGTGATAGCTTGAAGACTGTGCGGTCATTCTATGATAAATATCATATGGAAATCGGAAATATCGTTTTGATCCTGGTTCTTGCTATCGTATTGTTCCCCAGACTTTCTGCAGACTATGTACTGCATCAGTTTGTGATTATCGTACTGTTGACGATGGGACTCTCGCTCGAGATGCTGAGTGGTGTTTTAGATTTCGCATTTATGGCGGAAATCGCAATGACGACATGCCTGGGCGGACTATGCCTGCGGGCAGGGTTTCCGGTCTGGGTGAGCTTAACGGTTATGATACTGGCACAGATGCTGTTCGGGATGGCAAAGGGGCTTCTGATTGGCAAAATCCGTGTAAACCCTATTTTGCTGACTTTTATTTTGCAGCAGATCTATCAGGGGATAGCTGCCGTGTTCGGGGATGCGATTCAGGCGCCGATCCCGAAGAATTACTATGGTTCCTACATGTTCTGGATGATTTTTTCCGGTATTGCAGTTGTAATTTATGTGTTCCTGCAGTTACTGCTTACACATACATATTATGGGAAATACGTACGGATGCTGGGAGAAAATGAAACCTCGGTCAAAAACAGCGGAATCCGTTTTGATATCTGCCGCATGATTATCTGTGGAATCAGTGGTATTGTATTTGCCCAGGTGGCAATGATCTTTTTGTTCATCACCAATGGCGGCAGTGCCGGTATTGGCAGGAGATATCTGTATCCGGTAATTGCGGCAGCGTGTCTTGGCGGAATAAACTTTCTAAAAGGAAAAGGGAACCTGCGCGGCACTGTTTTGGGCAGTCTGTCATGGTGCTTCTTCTGAATCTGTCTGCGGGGCTTTCTCTTTACAGCTATTTTTCTTATATCTGGGAAATCGCAATTCTTGTAATTGCGGTGGTTATTTTCGCAAGGGAGAGAAAGAACTGAAAATCCTCTCCCTAAATCCGAAACTTGTCCGATTGTGGGAAGGCAGATCCTCCATATAATAAAACCATCAGATAGATACATCGAAATGATCCCACCGGAAGCCGGACGTGCTTCTGCCATTTCCCTGTATCTGACGGAAGAAAAAACAAAGAAAATGAGGAGGAAATGACTATGAAAAAACGAAAGAGATTGTTTGGTATTTTGTTGGCAGTAGTTATGACAGTAGCAATGATGACAGGATGTTCCGCAGGAAAGGGCGGCACATCCGGAAGTGGTGTAAAGGTAGGATTCCTGGCACCGACACTCCAGACGGAGTTTATGATTGGAATCGATGAGAAGCTTCACGAGGAATGTGACAATCGTGGATGGGATTATGTATCTGCAAGCTTCGATAACGATTCGGCAGCAGCCGTATCGGCAATCGAGAACATGGTAACCGGAAATTGTAATTACATCGTAGCGATGGTATCTGATACATCCTGTGACGATGCGCTCAAGGCAGCACAGGAAAAGGGCGTCAAGATTATTGAATGTGGTGTTGAGACAGCGGTACATGATCTCGTGCTCAAAACTGACCAGTATTCTATCGGAACACAGATCGGTGATATGGCAGCAGACTGGCTGAACAGCCAGCTCGGCGGCGAAGGAAACATCGTAGTATATACAACCTATCAGAACCAGGATATGCAGGATCGTGGACAGGGTATCCAGGATGCAATCAAGGAGAAAGCTCCGAATGTGAACATTTTGGAAGTCGTTGATATCGGTAAGGATGTTGTAGGATCCGGAACAACAACGACAGAGACGATGCTTCAGAAATATTCGAACCTGAACGGAATCGTGTGCTATGGTGATGCGGCAGCGGTAGAATCTGTTGAGGCAGTGAAGGCAGCAGGCAAGGACAACGAAAACTTCGGTGTGTTCGCCTGTGATGGTACAAATCAGGCTTTGAAGGGTATCAATGACGGAACATGCATGCGCGGTACGATGTACTTCGAGCCGATCGGAAGTGTTATGGCGGAATATATCCAGCAGATGGTTGACGGCAAGACAGTTGACGAGGCAGTCGAAACTCCGATTCACGCAGTAACAAAGGCAAATATCGCAGATACTATAAAGCAGACAAATAAAGATTGCAAAAAGAATGCCTCTGGTGAATCATCGGAGGCATTCTTAGAAAGGGGATGAACTCTGTGAAAAACATACTGAGTGTAAAAAATATCGTAAAAACATATCCCGGCGTTATCGCAATCAATGATGTATCGTTCGATGTAGAAGAAGGCGAGATCCACGCTCTGATCGGTGAAAACGGAGCAGGAAAATCAACCCTGATCAAGGTATTGTCGGGAGCGATCGTTCCGGATTCCGGAACGATTGAGCTGGAAGGCAAACAATACAACCAGATGACACCGAAGCTTGCAAAAGATCTGGGAATCGAGGTCATCTATCAGGAATTTACGCTGGTGCCGGGCATCAGCGCAGCGGAAAATGTATTTCTCGGAGACAAGACGAAGCCCGGTGCGTTCTGCGACATCAAAGATCGCGAAGCGCGTGCGAAGAAAATATTTGATGACCTTCAGGTAGATATTGATGTATCCAGACCGGTAAAGACGATGTCACCGGCACATCAGCAGCTTGTTGAAATTGCGAAGGCAGTCAGCCGGAATGTAAAGATTCTGATTATGGATGAGCGACTGCACCACTGACGGTCAGCGAAGTAGAGACGCTGTTTCGTATTGTGCGGGAATTAAAAGCAAAAGGTGTGACGATCATCTTCATCTCCCACCGGTTGGAGGAGCTGTTCGAGCTTGCGGACCGCGTAACGGTTATGCGGGATGGCTGCTATGTCGGAACAGAAAATATAAAAGACATCGACAGGCAGAAGCTGATCACGATGATGGCAGGACGTGAACTCAAGGAATCGTATCCGTCGCGTACCAGTCAGATCGGCGAGGAAGCATTGCGGGTAGAGCATCTGACAGGAAATGGAGATCATGATATCTCGTTTACCCTGCACCGGGGAGAAATCCTTGGATTTGCCGGACTGGTCGGCGCAGGCCGTACCGAGCTGATGCGGGTAATCTATGGTGCTGATCCGATTGAAAGCGGAAAGATTTTTGTAAATGGCAAGGAAACAAATATCCGGACATGTCAACAGGCAATCCAGCACGGAATCGGATATATCCCGGAGGACCGGAAGGCGCATGGCGCATTTCTCCGGATGAGCATCAAATGGAATGTTGTTGTAAATAACCTGCGTGGCATCTCCAAAGGACCATTCGTTGATGAGAAGCTGGAAAACCGGATTGCCGAGGATTACGAGGAGAAATTCCAGATCAAGACACCATCCTGGAGCAGAGGGTGGAGAATCTCTCGGGCGGTAATCAGCAGAAGGTTGTAATCGCAAAGACACTTGCGGCAAACAGTGAAATCATCATCTTTGATGAACCGACGCGGGGAATCGATGTCGGTGCCAAGCAGGAGATTTACAAACTGATGAATCAGCTAGCCGGTGAAGGGAAGGCAATCATTATGGTAAGCTCGGATATGCCGGAGCTTTTGGGAATGTCTGACCGGATTATCACCATCTACGAGGGTAGGAAGACCGGAGAACTTGCGAAATCAGAATTCGACCAGAACTATATTCTGGATCTAGCATCAGGAGGCGAGGAACATGGAAAAAACAAGTAATAAATTTATAACTTTTTATAAGAAATTTGGTATATATGTATTTTTGGCGGCAGTCGTTATTATCTTCTCGATTATTGCACCGAACTTTTTATCTGTAGCAAACCTGATTAATATTTTGCGTCAGGTATCTATTTTCGGTATCGTTGTAATCGGCGTTACGATGGTCATGATCGGCGGAGGTATGGATTTGTCGGTCGGAGGAATCATGCGGTCGTCGGCATGGTTATGGGCTATTGTATGGTAAATGTCGGGTTGCCGATTCCGGTTGCCGTGATTATCGGCATTGCACTTGGTGTTGCATTTGGTGCCATCAATGGTGTCGTCGCCATCAAGCTGCATATCGCGCCGATCATTGTAACACTTGCCATGATGCTTGTGCTGCAGGGCGTGGCATATCTGATCACCGGCGGCTATCCGATCACCGGTATGCCGAAAGCATTTTTGACAGTCGGACAGGGATATATCGGACCGGTTCCGATTCCGGTTATTCTGTTTGTGATCTTCATCGTATTTGGCTGGATTGTCATGAACAAGACATACCTTGGCAGAAATATTTATGCACTTGGCGGAAACAAAGAAGCAGCCAGACTTGCAGGTATCAATGTCAATAAACTGACGGTACTCGTGTATTCTTTTGCAGGATTTGCAGCCAGCATTGCAGCAATCATCATGGTTGCCAGAACAAACGCATCGCAGCCGGGCGCAGGAAGCTCCTATGCATTTGACTGTATGACGGCAGCCTGCTTAGGTGGTGTCAGCATCGCCGGAGGTGAAGGTAAAATCAGCGGTACGGTTGTAGGTGTTATCATCCTTGGTATCCTCGATAACGGACTTGTGCTGATGGGTGTTAATTCCAACTTCCAGAGTGTTATTAAAGGACTGATTCTGCTTCTCGCAGTCGCAATCGACTGCTACCAGGGCGGACAGAAGAGAAAGAAGGCGTGAGACATGGTGACAAGAAAATTACCGTATTATGAGTTTGCAGATGGAATTTACGAGATTGATGAATTTGACTGTGTGAGTGTGTTTGTGATTGTCGGAAGCACGCGGGCGCTGGTGATAGACTGTGGAACCGGAATCGGGGATCTCAGATGGGTTATAGAGAACAAAATCACAGATAAACCGTATGATGTTGTGGCGACCCATAACCATGGCGACCATATTGGTGGAGCCGGATTCTTCGACTCCATCTATATTCACCCGGCGGATATGGACTGGGATAGCGGAAATACACTTCCGACTGTGGATTTCCGTAAGAGCTATGCGAAGATCATTGCAGACCGGGCGGATAAACATTACGACTATAATCTGGATGAGGATGTGCGGCCATGGCCGAAGACACCGGAGAAGCTTCCGCTTACGGATGGGCAGGTGTTTGAGCTTGGAGACAGGACGGTGACGGCATATCACTGTCCGGGACATACATTTGGCGAGATGGTATTTCTGGATGACAAGACGAAGACACTGTTGCTTGGAGATGCCTGCAACTGCAACTATTATCTGGCGGTTCCGGAGCGGGACGGGAAAAAGAACGGATCCGGGAAGCGAAGGCAGGTCTTGAACGTCTGCGTTCCATGAAGGACAAATATGATTTGATGTATAATTCCCATCATGATTTCAGAGGATTCGGCAATTCCCTCTATCCGGATATTATAGAAGATGCGATCCATGCATTTGATAGTATATTAGATGGGACAGCAACCTACATATCCGTGACAGATCCTCTGGATCCGGAACATAAGGCTAAGACGTATGTGTCTTATGGCAGATTCCGTGTCGCCTATCAGGGGGACGGAATAGAAAATGTAAAGTAATCACAATTTAAAACCCTTTCCTTTTTAAATATAAAATACCCCACCGGTGCGATCTATGACCGGTGGGGTGTTTCCGTCTTACACGTTCTTATTTATATGCTCTTACACCTCTACATCCCAGAAACCATCCAGCGTAGCGAAGTAATCTTCCGGTGTCTCGGCACGGCGGATCTGCTTTATGCTGCCGTCCTCACACAGCAGAAGCTCTGCGGATTTGAGTTTGCCGTTGTAGTTATAACCCATTGCGAAGCCGTGAGCACCTGTGTCATGGATTACAAGATAATCGCCCATGTCGATCTTCGGAAGCTTGCGGTCGATCGCGAACTTATCGTTGTTCTCACACAGGGAACCGGTCACATCATAGGTGTGGTCGCAAGGTGCATTTTCCTTGCCAAGGACCGTGATGTGATGGTAAGCACCATACATAGCCGGACGCATCAGGTTTACCGCACAGGCATCCACGCCGATGTACTCCTTGTAGATATGCTTCTCGTGGATTGCCTTTGTAACAAGGTGTCCATAAGGGGCAAGCATGAAACGGCCAAGCTCTGTGAACAGGCTGATATCGCCAAGTCCGGCAGGGACAAGCACCTCATCGAATACCTTGTGTACACCTTCGCCAATCTTCAGGATATCATTGCCTTCCTTATCCGGTGTATAAGGGATACCAACACCGCCGGACAGGTTGATGTAGGAAAGCTTGATGCCGGTCTTTTCCTTCAGCTCAACAGCTACCTCGAACAGGATCTTCGCAAGGGTCGGGTAGTAGTCATTTGTGACCGTGTTACTTGCAAGGAAGGAATGCAGGCCGAACTTCTTTGCACCTGCGTCACGCAGCTCTGTATAAGCTTTGAACAACTGCTCTTTTGTCATGCCGTATTTGGCATCGCCGGGATTGTCCATGATGGTTGTGGAGATAGAGAAGGTTCCGCCCGGATTGTAACGGCAGAATACTGTCTCCGGAACACCGCATGTATCCTTCAGGAACTGTACATGTGTGTAATCGTCTAAGTTGATGTTTGCACCGAGCTTCTTTGCGAGAACGAATTCCTCAGCTGGTGTGTCGTTCGATGAGAACATGATGTCGGAACTGTGATGCCCATTTCTCTGACATCAGAAGCTCTGTATAAGAAGAACAGTCGGTACCGCAG
>ENA-OQEN01000155-OQEN01000155.1-human-gut-metagenome-genome-assembly--contig:-NODE-155-length-29341-cov-2.921065_pt1 | contig 29341 bp, 26 predicted proteins | sample MGYA00242791_ERZ504627 | MGnify/ENA primary metagenome ERZ504627 (study PRJEB26092, sample SAMD00036316) | human gut metagenome | host: Homo sapiens | study: EMG produced TPA metagenomics assembly of... | reverse complement strand
ACACTTGGAGGTAGTTATCATTATGAAATGGTCTGGCTATGGATCAATGCCGCAAAGGAACGTGATACAGGATGTAGTGAAACATACGAAAAGCAATATAAAACTTGAAAATAGTGAAAAGGCGATGGATGGGTTTGCGAATGGAACGGTTTCTTATTATCTGGCATCTGTGCGGGAATTGCAGACATTTAATAAAAATGTAGTTGGATTGTATGAGATGCGGTCGATTCAGTCAAATACCTTGTGTGGACGATTCACGGATGCGTACAGCATCAGTGGAAGTGCCAGTAAAGAGGAGATTGCGGCAGCTAGAGTCTGGCTTCGGTACATGCTGGAGGAGGGACCGCAGAAGACCTATCATCTGGTGCATCGACATGCGATACCACTGCAGAAAGATGCATACAGAGTATATGTGGATAATAACAGTAAGCTAAGTTTGATTGATGGATATTTAGATAATCTGAAATTTTATCCGGAGAATGAGAAAAAGCTTGAAACACTGACGGCGGATTTGTGGAAGCAGGTTGTGCTAAAGCGAACAAAAACCATTGACGAATGGTGTGAGGAACAAAAATAAAGGGAGATATCGATATGGCTGATAAGTTATGTATGGGTTGTATGGAACCTACAATGATAAATATGATGTTTGTCCACATTGTGGTTATGTGGATGGAACAGCACCGAAAGAAGCATATCATTTGATACCAGGTACTGTGATTGAGGGACGATATATCGTAGGCAAGGTAATTGGAAATGGTGGATTCGGTGTGACTTATATTGCTATGATCCGGTATTAAACCAGAAGATTGCAATCAAGGAGTATCTGCCGGGAGAATTTTCAACCAGAGCTATGGGCTCTCCGGATGTGACAGTTTTCTCCGGAGAGAAAGAAGAACAGTTTGCAAGTGGAATTATAAAGTTTGTTGAAGAAGCAAGACGGCTTGCAAAATTCAAACATACGCCGGGAATCGTGGACATTCACGATAGTTTTCAGGCGAATCACACGGCGTATATCATTATGGAATATATTGATGGAGAGACGTTGAAAGAAAAACTGGAACGGGAAGGTAGGATTCCGGTTGATGAAGCACTGAATATTATGATGCCAGTGATAGGGGCATTAAAAGAAGTGCACAAAGAGGGGATTTTACACCGGGATATTTCTCCGGATAATATCATGATCTCGAAGACTGGTGAAGTGAAGATCATTGATTTTGGTGCGGCACGATTTGCAACAACAACGCATAGTCGTAGTTTGTCTGTGCTTGTAAAGCCAGGGTATGCGCCAGAAGAACAGTATCGGAGCCGCGGGGATCAGGGAACATGGACGGATGTGTATGCCTGTGCGGCAACGTTATATAAGATGATTACGGGTGTGACGCCGGAGGATGCGATGGAACGCCGTAACAAAGATACATTGCTTCCACCATCCAAACTGGGAATTAAGATCCCGAAGAACAAAGAGAATGCGATTATGAAGCTTGAATATTCGCATCGAGGATCGTACACAGACGGCAGATGATCTGGAAGCGGATTTGTTCAGTGACCAGGCTGTCAAGCGGAACAAGATTCATTTAAAGAAGATGGATATTGGTAAATGGCCGATTTGGCTGAAAATTACATCAGGCGTGGCGGCCGCTGCAGTGTGTGTATTTATTGTATTGCTGGTGACGGGCGTTATTAAGTTTGCTGATTTGTTCCACTCGAACCGGGGGCAGTTGGAAAATGGATATGTATATGCACCGGAAGTAGTAAACATTGCTCTGGCAGAGGCGGAAAAGACGGTCGGTGATGCCAATCTGATCACACAGATTACTGATAAGCAGCATTCCGATGAGATTGCAGAGGATATGGTGTTACAGCAGAATATTCCATCTGGAACAGTTGTACAGGAAAAAACGGTAATGGAACTGGTAGTAAGTGCCGGATATGAGAAGGGATATATGCCAGATATTGTCGGATTATCCAAAGATGAGGTAATGAAATTGCTTTTGGATATGGGTTGGGATGAGAGTGCAATAACTTTTGAAGATGTGGAGAGTGAAGTGGCTCCAGGCTATGTCGCAAAACAGGATGTGGAAGAAGGAACAACGGTTAAAATCGGTGAAAAGATAACGATTTATCTGTCAAAGGGTGTTGATGGATATGACACGAACAACAATACAAAGGTTCCCAATCTTGTAAAAGACAAATGGTCTGATGCACAGAGCAAGGTAAAGAAAGCAAAATTGTATTTGTATAAATCTGGAACGGATTATAGTAACACAGTTCCAAAAGGATGCGTTATATCTCAGAATCCCGAAGCGGACACAGAGGTGGCTGAGGGATCGAAAGTAGGTGTGGTTATCAGCCTTGGAAAGCAAGAGGATGCAATGGTACATGTACCGGATGTCCAATATAAGAGCAGTTCAGAGGCAATTGCATTGCTGCAGGCGCAGGGACTTGAGGTGCAGACAAAGAATGAGGAAAGTGATTCTGTACAGAAAGACCATGTTATTCGTCAGAGTGTTGCAGCAGGAACAGAAGTGCAGGTTGGAACGACCGTGGTTATTTATATAAGTTTGGGAAATCCGAATGCAGTAATTACGTATGATCCAACGACAACACAAGCCAATGTGACAACAGAAAATAGTACAACAGAAAAAACAACAGCATCAACGGATAATAAACCTTCAGATTCTTCTGGAAAGACTACGACGCAGGTAACTACAACAGAGGCAAAGCAAGAGGAAGAAGTCGTGAATCCGGTTACAACGACGGAAGCTCCACCACAGCCAGATCCAGAGGCAGGAAAGATTAAGGTTCCAAATCTGGTAGGAAAAACAGAAGCAGAGGCAAGAAAGAGCCTTAGTGATAAAAAACTTTCTGCAGGAGCAGTTACATATCAACATAAAGAGGGCGCCACAGATGGAATGGTGCTTCACAGGGAATAGAGCCGGATACAAAAGTTGCAAAGGAAACAGTTGTTAATTTGTTGTGTGCGACAACACAAAGGTAAAGTATTATCGCTATAGAAATGTGGAATCATATGATGAAAAAACATCAACTTCTAGTGCAACGCCACCTGCTGGCTATGAATATGTAAGAAGTCAGAACAGTACAAGCTATGGAGATTGGGGTGGCTGGTCTGATTGGGGAAAGAATGCAGTGGGATCAAGTGATACTTGTGAGGTTCAAACAGAATCTGGAGCGGACTGTGGTTGGTATTATAATCCGCAGAATGGTACATTTAATGACAAAAATGTAAATGGAGTATGTTCAAGACAAGAATACTGTGTACCGTGGTCTTCGTTATCAAAAATGAGTCCATTTCAGTGGGTTACAGGAGGAACTGAGCGGTGGTGCTTAAATGGATGTATTGTATATCGACATGTCTCTGGTACGGGTGAATGGTCGTGGTCAGGTACTATATATCGGTACAGGCAAAGAAGCAAAACGGTTATAACCACTTATTATTTCCGAAAACCTGTTTATGGTTCGTGGAGTTCGTGGAGCACGAGTAAACCAGCATCGTCGGCGAGAGAGAGATAGAAACGTCGGAGGAATATAAATACTAAATGAATACAAGGAGATAAATACATGTTAAGAATTGGCATTTGTGATGATTCGCAACATGACAGAGATTTAATCCGTGAAACTGTTGGAAAGGCACTTTTTGATTATGAAGAAATCGAGATTACAATTTTTACATCGGGAGATAAAGTTATTGAGTCAATAGAACAGGGGCAGTTTGATTGTGAATTGCTTTTGTTGGACATTATGATGGAGCCTGTTAATGGCATGCAGGTTGCTGAATATATTCGTACAAATAAGGTAGATGTGGATATTATTTTCATTACACGGTCTACGCAATATGTATATCAGGGGTATATATATAAAGCTTTTTCCTATGTTTTAAAGGAACAAGCGGGTAAAGATATGAGTCGAGAAGTGCGGAGATATGTAGATGAATTGAATGCTTCTGAGGAGTGCCTGAATGTAATTTCAAAGGGAAAGGCCCGAAGAATTCCTATTAATGCTATTCATTACGTTGAAAGCAGTGGACGGTTGCTATTGCTACACTTAGAAAAAGAAGACGTGCCATTTTATGCAAAAATGGCAGAGATTGAAGTCGTTTTGGGTGAACGGGGATTTATTCGGACTCATCAGAGTTTTATGGTTCGTAAAGCGGATATATGTAGCATGACGCGTGAACGGGTAAATTGTGGAACATATGCTGTACCAATCAGTAGACGTTATTATCAGGAAATCAGAGACATTTTTGACAGAAGCAAAAAATAAGGAGAAAGAAAATGCCAAATTCAAGAATTACAGTGACGAGAAGCCTGGCGATGAATCAGGATGATGCCGGGGCGATTATCGGAATAAAAGGATATTTGATAGGCAAAATCATTCGGCTCAAGCCGGAACAACGTGTGCTGCTTGGAAGGGATGCATCGCAATGTGATGTTGTTCTAAGTGGCGATATGGTAAGTCGTGTACATTGTTCTATTTGTTATGATGGAAAAAAGAAAACGTATATTGTAAATGATCTGTCTACAAATGGTATTCTCGTTGATCGTAAATATATGCTGAAAAAACGCCAGAATACAGAGCTTCCGACAGGAAGCCAGCTGTTTATAGGAAGTGAAGACAATATAATTTGTCTTGGATAATACAAAAATTACAGCAAACCTGTCAAAACTTACCAGAAGGATCAAAAAATTACAATTCGCGGTATGATGATCTCAACACGAAACAAGAACCAATATGAGGGAGGTCATTCATATGAAGAAAAAAGGATTAAAAAGATTTATCAGCAAATGTCTGGCAGCGTGTCTGACAGTGACGATTATGGCAACTGGTGGTTTTGGAACAATGGTTTCAAAGGCTGGACAGAGAGAAGATGTAGTAGCACTTGCAAGATCGCAGGTTGGATATCATGAGAAGGCATCCAATGCGAATCTGGATGATTACACAGCGAACAGTGGTTCCGGTAATTTCACGAAGTATGCAAGAGACCTAGGAGTTGGAAATGGTCAGCCATGGTGTGCATATTTTGTATGGTGGGTACTTCAGAGCAGCGGTGTGGATTCGAATGCATATCCAAGAACCGGATGGGTTCCAACGATTGCACAGTGGTTTAAAAATGCAGGATTGTATTATCCATCTGGTGGTTCCTATGTACCAAACCCTGGTGATATCGTTATTTTCGGAAGTGGCAACAGCCATGTAGGAATGGTGGAATATGTAGATCGTGGATATGTACATTGCATAGAGGGAAACGCAGGCGATTGCGTAAAACAGACGTCTTACAATCTGTACACTTCCTCTTATATGAGAGGATTCGGAGCTGTTAATTACAGACCATCCGATACAACCAAACCGACAATCACAGATGTGAAGGTGACGGAGCAGACAGCAAATACTTATACAGTACAATGTATTGCTACAGATGATGTATCAGTTGCAAAGGTACAGTTCCCAACATGGACCGAAAAGAATGGACAGGATGATATTCGTTGGGATACTGTTACACAGTCTGACAATGGCGTATATACATACACAGTGAATATTGCAGATCATGGTAATGAAGAGGGTGTTTATAACACACATATCTACGCATATGATTCAAGTGGAAATATATCTGATTGCCATACCGTACAGGTTACGATGGATAAGACAGCCCCTTCAATCTCTGTAGTGGAGATTCGTGAGATCACAACAGAAGGGTTTAAGCTTCGGTTTGAGGCAAGTGATGCTCTGACAGGCGTTCAGCACGTCGGATGTCTTGCATATACAAATGGAAATGAATTATCCATTCCGGAAAAATGGTATGAGGATGGAAAGAATTTTGCAACTAATGTCGGTGGCGACAAATGGGAATATGAAGTTAAAATCGCAGATCACGACAACACACGGGTAGTTACGATGTAAAGCTTTTAGCATATGATAAATGTAACAATGTGTGTGAATATATTATCAAAGATATTGTAGTACCAGAGCCTGAAAATGTTGTGAGTGGATCTGTAGCAGGAGATATCGCAAATAATCCGACAATCTCAGAGGCGCCGGATTATAACACTGGTAATGAATGGGATCCGGAGGATGCAACATCCACAGATGGACAGCCAGAGGATACAACGACAGAAGTGCAGGAACCGGCACAGAATGATACAACTCCAGACGACACAACAGGAGATACCAATATTGTGATCGATACAAACATTAATGTAGAAAACAATTACACAACGATTACGAATAACTATATTTCCAATAACACATACATTCAAAATGGAGTTACTTATACAGCATCAGATATTCCGGTATTAGACAGTGTTTCGGTCGCAGATACTTATGTTGCTCCAACATCTACACAGGTTGGAACAAATCCATCGCAGACAGTGGAGCAGCTCATGGATACCAATCCAGCACAGGCAGTTTCAGGAGTTTTGACACAATATGCAGGAAACTGTGCACAGTCTGCACAGGAGAATCCGGCAAACACCACAGCTGAGTCTGAAGAGATTGAAGGAGGACAGGAACCAACGGAACTTGTAAATACATTGTCACAGTTGCAGCAGAAGCCGGTGAGAAGACAAGTGTATCATATACAACAACGATTGATGGAAGAAAGGTGACATTTACAATTACCTTAAAATAAATTTCATATTACCACATGGGATTGTCTGGGTCAGGCAGTCCCATATGGTGGTTTTAGGGAAAGTGAGGAAATCCGGGGGTATGGGAATTATACGATGTGAGAAAGGGTTGCATTTTTACGATAATGTGAAATATGACAAATGCCCGTATTGCGAACAGCGGAAACAGCAGATACAGAAGAATACAAATATCATGCAGGAGCAGAAAACGGTTGCAGTACAGGCAGAAAAGCTTTCAGAATTGGAAGAATATATTTGCAGACAGGAAAAAGAAAAGATAGAAGCCAATGATTATGGAAGGACAATCGGGTATTACTCGCCGGTACGGGGAAACGATTATGTGACCGGGTGGCTGGTATGCGTGAAAGGTCCGGAAAAAGGACGAGATTATCGACTACACCACGGATTCAACAGGCTTGGGCGAAGTATGGATATGGATGTTATTTTTTCGGAAGACAGAAGCATTTCACGGGATACGCATTGCTCGGTTGTATATGATGGGAAATCCAATCATTTTTATATAGTTCCGGGGAAGGGAACGCTTACATATGTGAATCAGGAATTATTAGAGAAACAACGGGTATTACGAAGCGGAGATCGATTATATATAGGAGACAGCATATTTGAATTTATAGCATATTGCAGGGAAGGACATACATGGGAGGAAGAAGAATGAAAAATATATGGAAAAAACTGGTTTTATTTGCATCACTACTGTGCCTGCTTATCACTTCGACGATGACGTATGGGAGTAGTCAGAGTGTAAAAGCGAAGACGAGTGGAGTGGAGGTAGCGACGCCTTCTTCGCCAGGGACAACTACCGAAAAGACTACGACAGAAAAAAGCACAGAACAGACGACAGAGAAGAAAACAGAAACGACGACACAGGCAGTGCAGCAGGGGACAGGTAGCACGCAGGAAGTAACCAGTGAGCAGGAAACAACGGAAGCAGATCCATATAAAGACTATACACAGATCCATATGGAAGCGGATTCAGAAAACCGGGTAGAGCAGGTACAGGGAAATCTTCCTACGATTTGGATGATATTTTATTATAACGGAAAAAACGGAGCACTTCAGGCAACCGATCCACATAACGTCAGCATGCAGTTCAATGGAAACGAATGGACGGCATCCGAACTGTCTCAGTGGAAAAAGACTGGATATGGAATCCATTATTATGTGTTATTGGATACATCAGGATCTGTGAAGGGATATTTTGCAGAACTGATTGATGCAATCAATGGACTGGCTCTGAAGATGGAAGAAGCAGATACACTCACTCTTTATACGGTTGGAAATGCGTCCGATACATTAACACCTGTAATTGTAGATGCAACAGCAGATCAGACAGCGGAAATAAAAGAAAAACTGGATGCATTGTCTGCAAATGATGAAAGAACCTATTTGAATGATGGTATTGTGAATCTGGTAAAACAGATTCAGACGAAAAATCAGAGTATAGAAGGAGACAGTTTTACCGGCAGAGATATTATTTTTGTGCTGTCGGATGGTGAGAATGATTCGAACACCGGAAAGACAAGTGAAGAAGTGAAAAGTGCATTGAAGGATGCCAATATCCCGGTTTATGCGTTTATGAACAAAAATGCGCAGGCAACGAATGGGAATGCCTTGGAAGGAATTGCAGCATCAAGCAGTGGCGAAGGTATTTACGTTGAGGACAATGATTTTTCAAACAGCGTGGAAACGAAAATCAATGAGTTACAGGATGCATGGATTGCAACCTTTACCAATACAGATGCACAGGAGGGCATAGGTTATACGATCGGTCTGAAACTTATTCTGGAGGATAGTCAGGAAATCTGGAATTATGCAGAAAAGTCGGTTGTATTTAATAAGGCACAGCCGGATTTGGAGCCACCACAGGTCGTTTCCGTTGTCCGTTCTGGAGATAATAGCATTGATATCAAATTCAGCGAGTTTGTCCTTAGGCAGATTCTGTGGAGGCGTACAGAATCGTGGAAGACGGCGTGGCAACTGACAGTTCGTCAAGTGGGAGACAGGCAACAAGGCTGCAGTGTGTCAGCGTGTCGGAGACGGGAGCTCATACAGATTGTACATATCGACTTACCATGAATGACACGATTTATAAGGGGGATTATTGTATTTATTTTTCCGGTATAACGGATTTGCAGGGAAATGCACTTGCAGGTGATTACCATGTGAGCCTTACAGATGCACCGGAAAAACAGGTGGAAAAGGAAAGCTTTTTCAAGCAATTCTGGTGGATTTTTCTGGTAATATTTTTAATTATACTGGCTGTAATATTGCTGGTTGTTTTCCATGTGATTAAGAAAAATAAGGGAATTGTAGTTGTAGATGATAAGGCTGTTTTTGCAGAAAATACAGATGTGAAGCAGCATATCATTCTGGAACAGCAAAAAAGTGGACAGCCAATTAGTTTGTATTTGTATTCGAATGGGAAAATGATAAAGAAAGTAGATGCTGGTGTGCAGGGAAGCATTATCATTGGACGTTCGGATCTGTGTGACATTTTTATTGATGATGTTATGATGTCCAGACAGCATTTTGCAATCGAATATGATGGAGAGAGTTTTTATATTCAGGATTTGGATACAACCAATGGAACTATGTTGAATGGTGTGAAGATGACACATAAACGAAGATTGGAGAAAAACGATCGTATCACGGCAGGATCGTTGGATATCGTTGTAAGGTGGTAGGAGATATGACAGATTCAACAGTCGAATTAAAAAGTCAGCTGTGTCTGAATGGAAAATACATAATCCAGCATACACTTGGCGTCGGAGGATTTGGAATTACATATGTGGCGTATGATATGGAAGCAAAACGAAATTGCGCTGTGAAGGAACTGTTTCCACAGGGAATCGTAACGAGAACGATGGATGGAATGAACGTAGCGGTTGTTTCAACCGATAAGCAGGAAACGTTTGAGCACAGTAAGGAACGCTTTTTAGAAGAAGCGGAGATCCTTCAAAGTCTGAATCCAGTCAAGGAAGTAGTTTCGGTATATGACTTTTTCATGGAAAACGGAACGTGCTACTTTGTTATGGAATATCTGGAAGGGGTGACCTTGCGTAAGCTTGTGAAGATGTCCGGAAATGGTCTTCCATATGATGTTGTGATGGACACAGTGAGGAAGCTGGGACATGCATTGGTTATCGTGCATCAGCACAATTTTTTTCACAGAGATATAAGCCCGGACAACATTATTGTGACAGGAAATGGAGAGGTAAAGCTGATTGATTTTGGAAATGCCAAGACGCTTTCACAGGACGCTAATCAGAAATTGTCTGTAGTTTTAAAACCAGGGTTTGCACCGCTGGAACAATACTCATTGCATGGAAAGCAGGGTACATATACCGATGTATATTCTCTGGCGTGTACAATTTATTATATGATGACAGCCAAGAAGATACCGGATGCACTGGATCGTACAAAGGGAAAGGCCTATCAGAAATTAAAGGAATTCGGATATCCGGCATTTGTCTCCGATACGATAGATAAAGCACTTATGATTAAGTACACAGAACGTATACAGACGGTAAGTACATTTTTGAAATGCCTGGGGTTGGCAGATGATCAAAATATTCCGAAGGATCAGAAGGCATGGCTGACAAAGTATGTGCATAAGTCCCGGAACCTCAGCCATCCGCTACGAAAAGATATATACAGATTCTTCAGGTAGGAAAAGCAGAAGTAAAGTACGATCTTCCGGACAACAAGGGAATCACAATAGGGAGAGTTGCACAGTTTTGCGATATTGTGGTTGAGGGCGATCCACATATAAGCAAAAGCATTGTGAAGTGATATATGATGCAAAGGGAAGAAGATTTTTAGTGTTAGATCAGTCATCAAATGGATTATATATCAATGGACAAAAACTTCCACATGGTCAGCCGGTAATGATAAAACCAGGGCAACTGATTATGCTTGGCAGTAATAGCAGTGGATTTAAGGTAGGTGAAAAGGTATGACAGAAGAGGCTAGAAAGCAGAGAGATGTGACAACCGTTCGTTTTGAGAGAGATGTAGATATTGACAGCTTATTGGAGGCTTCGAATGCGTTGCATATAAATATGGGGATATCCAGTATTTTAGGAACGAGGAAAAATCAACAGGATACCGTGTTTGGAGCGGTAGATGGAAATCGTGCGATTGCAGTTGTCTGTGATGGTATGGGAGGTATGAATGGTGGTGAACTCGCAAGCCAGACAGCAGCAACTATTCTTATTGATGATTATTACAACACGACAATCACAGATGTGCGAGAGTTCTTTCAAAAAGAAGCGAAGAAGATGGATCAGGCAGTCAATAATCTGAAAAATGAAGATGGAAGACCGCTGAATGGAGGAACGACTGTCGTTGCGGTTGTGATTGAAAATAATAAAATGTATTTTCTGTCGGTAGGTGACAGCAAAATATACATACTGCGTGACAATGAGATCCTTGCAGTAAACCGGGAACATAATTACCGGTTGAGTCTGGATGAGAAACTGAAAAAAGGGCAGATCACAAAGGAGCAATATATTGCAGAAGAAGATCAGGCAGAGGCGTTGATCAGTTATCTGGGTATGGGAAATGTATCTCTGATGGATATTAACAACGAACCATTTATACTGCAGGAAAATGATATTGTTTTGCTTTGCAGTGATGGATTATATAAGCGATTGCCAGATAAGGATATCATGCAGATTATTCAGCTTGAGGAACCGGATATGAATCGTGCAGCACGCAGATTGACAGATGTAGTTATGATGCGCACACGAAAAAATCAGGATAATACATCGCTGGTGCTGCTGCAATATAGCAGACACTAGGATGATATCATAAATTATTAGGAGGATAAAAGGATGAATTTAAAGAGATGTAGCAATGGACATTTTTATGATGTGGATAAGTACGCAACCTGTCCACATTGTGCAGGTGCAAGCGGGGTTGATGACAGTATGGCAAGTACAGTTGCATATGGAGCGTCAGATGCAACGGTTGGGTATACGGTTCCTGATAATCAGGGAGCAACGCTTGGCAGTACAGTCGCTTATGATGGAAATGCAGGAAATATGGGAATCTCATTGATGAGTGAGCAGAGCATTCCGACAACACCAAACAATGGCGCAACAAAAGCAGGAAGTCTGGAGGGCTGGCTGAAGGATCATTCACAGGATACAACTTCCGGCTGGAATGACCCGGATGAGGATGATCAAAAGACACAGAGACATTCTTCTCTGGACAGCAATGTAGAACCAGTTGTTGGCTGGTTGATTTGTCTCAATGGTGAAGATGCAGGTAAGAGCTTTACGTTGAAGTCTGGAAGAAACTTTATTGGCCGAGGCGCAGACATGGATGTTGTTTTGTCTGGCGACATGAGCGTATCCAGAGAAAAGCATGCAATCATTTTGTATGAGCCAAAGAAACGTGTATTCCTGCACAGCCGGGAGAGTCCAAGGAATTGTTTTATGTGAATGATGAAGTTGTATTAAATGTTACAAGTCTGAATGCATATGACAAGATTGCAATTGGAAATACCGAATTATATTTTGTTCCGTTCTGTGGAGAGGTATTTGCCTGGGAGGACTTGGGTAAGGTAAATGAGTAGTGGATTTTATCAGAACCTATGTGTAACTGTATTTGATGGAGAAAGGCCCAGCTATGAGGTGCAGCTTGCAAGCGTAGGGAAGGATGTAATCAGTTTTGGAAGGCAGTCAGATTGTGATATTGTGCTGACTTCGGAGTATGCATCACGTATCCATGGATGTATTTATATGCAGGATGGAAAATGCTATATCGAAGATATGAACAGTACAAACGGGCTGTTATATCATGGAAAACGTGCAAAGCGCGTGCATGTGACAGACGGGGATTACATCCGGATTATTGCGCAGAAAAAGGACGCAGCAAAAGGGGTATTGTTTGTCTTTTCGGTTCAAAAACAGGAACAAAAATGGGTAAAATATGATCTTTCACAACTTGCATCGAAAGAACGTATTACTTTGGGACGAGATGAAACGAATGATATCTGTCTGAAACATGTGAGTATTTCGCATAAACATGCGGAAGTGATGAGATACGGATCAGACTTTATTCTTCGAGATTTAAACAGCACAAATGGTGTGTATGTTAATGGGAAGAAAATACATGATAAGGTAAAGCTTCGGGATAAAGACTTTATTTTGATATCTCATACGAGAATCATTTATGCAAATGGGACACTTTCTTATGTCTGTGCAAGAAATGGAATTTCTGTACAGGTTAAGAACGTGCAGAAACGTGTTGGAAAACATAAGGATATTACTATTTGTGATCATGTGAACCTGAGGATTGCACCGGGAGAACTTGTTGCGATTATCGGTGGTTCTGGTGCCGGAAAATCAACATTGATGAACTGTATCAGTGGCTATAGTAAACCGACAGCAGGTGAGGTACTTGTAAATGAAGTTGGGTTGTATCAGAATTTTGATATGCTGAAGCATATTATTGGCTATGTTCCGCAGCAGGATATTGTGTACGATAATCTGACTGTGGAGTCCATGCTATATTATTCTGCAAAACTTCGATTGCCAAAGGATGTAAAGGAAGAGGAACTGCATGCAATCGTGGATAAAGTGATTGATACAGTGGAACTGACAGAACGCAAGGACACGTTTGTACGAAATCTTTCTGGTGGACAACGTAAGCGGGCAAGTATCGCTGTGGAGTTACTGACCGATCCAAAGCTGTTCTTCCTGGATGAACAGCTTCAGGGCTGGATCCTGGAACGGAGCGGAGTCTGATTCGTACATTGAAGGGAATGACGGTTTCTGGTAAGACAGTTATTCTGGTTACACACAGTACTCTGAATCTGGATATGTATGATAAAATTGTGTTTATGGGAACTGGCGGAAAGCTGTGTTTTAGCGGAACCTATCAGGAGGCATTGGCGTTTTTCCAGACAGAAGATATTGTAGATGTATATGAAATGATTAGTAAGCATGCTGGTTTCTGGCAAAGTCGGTATGCTGAAAAGGTGAATGTGCAGAATACATCAGGGGGTAGTTCTGATAGTGAGAAAATCAAAAAAACGTCGAAAAAGGGATTTGTCAGACAATTTGGTGTTTTGAGTGCACGATATATAAAACTGATGCTAAACGACAGGCAACGTATGTTATTGCTATTGTTACAGGCCCCGTTACTGGCGTATCTGATCACACTTGTCGCAAATGGAAAGGAATTTGAACAGTATGAGGTTACAAAGAGTCTGCTGTTTGCGCTTTCGTGTTGTGGTTTCTGGATTGGAATCTTAAGTTCCATTCAGGAGATTTGTAAGGAACGCAATATATTGAAGCGGGAATATATGACAGGATTAAATCTGTGCAGTTATATTCTCAGTAAAGTGGTAGTGTTGGGACTTTTATGTCTGATTCAGACATTATTGATTGTGACAACATTTACTGTTTTGTTGAAATATCCCGGGGAGGGAATCTGCATGCCTGCATATCTGGAATATTGTATGACGACGTGGGGAACGGCTATGGCAGCGGCGGCTATGGGACTGTTTGTGTCGTCGCTGTTCTCAAATGCGGATCGGGCGATGACAGTGGCTCCAATTCTGCTTATGCCGCAGATTCTGTTTTCGGGCGTCATCTTTAATCTGGAGGATGCTACGGAAGTTGTATCGTATTTGACAGTGTGCCGATGGTCGATGGAAGGATATGGTTCAACTGCAAATCTGAATGATCTGAAGTTGAAGATGCAGGATCAGGGATTTGAAATTGTACATAAGGCAGAGGACTTTTTTACACATAATCTGCAGCATATACTGACAGTGTGGGGAATCCTGCTATTGTTTATCGTAGGATTTTCTGTTGCGTCTGGTCTTGTATTGCGAAGACTGAGAAAGGTTTAGGCAGGAGACACGGAGAGGAGACGAATATGGATATTATAGTAGTTGATCCAAATGGAAATCAGAGGAAATATAATATTGAAGCTTTTCAAAAAGAAGTGGTAAGCTTTGGACGGCAGCCGGATAATGATATTGTCTTTAATTATGATTTTGTGTCGCGTGTGCATGGTGTGATATATCGTGAGGGAATGCAGTATTATATAGAAGACATGAACAGTACAAATGGAATCTATGTAAATGGAAGCAGGACGAAGCGGGCAAAATTGAACATGGGAGACAGCATAGTACTGGCACGATCTTTCCAGGACGGAAGTCGGATTGAGATATCGGTAGGTGACAAGGTAGTCGCACAACAGCCATATGTACAACCATATCAGCAACCGGTTTATGCAGATGCAAATGCGAATGCGAATGCTGTGTATGGAAATTATATGCCGCAACAGCCGATGGCATGGTATAAGTTCGTCATTTATTTTCAGCTGCTTTTTTCTGCATTTATATGTGGAATGCTTGCATTTATGGCATTTTCTACTGTTTCAGATATGCAGGATTCAAAACCGAATATGCAATATTGGGAATGGACAGATGGTTTGTTTGACAGCTATTCGGATAGCATTGATTCTATTATAATACAGTATGTAATTTTGGGAATTTTGGCAATAACTACAGCAGTTATCTGTATAGTAGTGCGAAATGAGTTGGCAGAGTTTAAAACTAGCGGTCCAAGAAACTATTATCTGGTCAATTTTATGATTGCAGCATGTTTATGTCTGTATAATGCAATTATGATGCAGCTTGTATTTATTGAAGAAAATACATATGCGTGGATCGAGAATGGCGGAAATGCGATGAGTGATGATGTAATAGGTGCGATTTTGATTAGCTGTGGTATAATTGTGGCAGTAACAGCATTTTATGTAGTGCTGAACAAATCATATTTTGACAAGAGAAAACATCTGTTTACAAGGTAGATAAAAAGAGGAATGCATAGACATGAATATCAAAAAGTGTGAGCGAGGACATTTTTACAATGGGGACAAATATCAAACATGTCCCCATTGCAAGGAGCGGAGCCGGCAAAAAATATTCCTCAAGATGAGGAGGCAAAACCGGTACAGGGTTATCAGATTGATGAAAATATGCCGGAAACAATTGCATATGGAAGAAATGCAACAGCGGGTGATACGGTTGCATATATCCCAACCGATGCAGGTATGATCGGTGAACTTTTATATCAGAACGAGGATATGGTTCCTCAAAAACAGCAGCCGGTTGTGCAGCAACCAGTTGTACAGCAGTCGCATGTACAGAATTTACTTCCGGTAGGATGGCTGGTGGCAGTATCCGGATTGGAATACGGGAAGCAATATCCGATATTTACCTGTGACAATTTTATTGGAAGTAGTGCAGAAAATACGATTTGCATACAGGGAGACGCATATGTTTTGCCAGAGCATCATTGCACACTGTCGTTTGATATAATGCAGCAGAAAATCGTTTTGAACTTGGAAAGCTCAACTGGAGAAATTAGTGTAAACGATGTGCGTGCAACGGAAAGCTGTTATTTGAATCATAAGGATAAAATCCAAATAGGTGGTTCTGTATACATGTTGATTGAGTTGTGCAGAGATGGGTTTTCCTGGTGGAACACTTTGCCTGTACAGGATCAAAAAAAGACGGATCAGATTAATGATATCGATCTTGCTTTTCGGAAGAACAGCGCACAGGTACGAATTTAAATATGGAGGATATTCGGGCTAAGATGCGGGCACGACATTCTGTGGCATTTGCTCCACAGAAGATGCCAATATTAGCAGAGAGCAATATGCAGGATGTCGCTTCAATGAAAGCTGGTGAGACAAGCGTTCTTATGGGAGATGGCATGATGGATATGTCAGATCTTCAGGAGACAAACGTTCTGGCAGCGTCTACATGGAGATGCGCGATGTGTAATGGATTAAATTCGGAATTCGCAAATGTCTGTATGATATGTGGAGCAAAGAGAGTTTAGATGAAATATCCATCTGGTTATTTTCCTGCACTTACGTTATAATAAAGATAATTTTCAAATGAATAACATAATCGAGGTTAAAATTATGAATATCAGAAAATGTGAAAATGGTCATTTTTATAACGGAGACAGATATAAAATCTGCCCATACTGTGAGGAAGCAAAACTCTTGCAGAATCCAGACACAGAGAAGCAGGAGAATGCAAAAAAGGAAAAAACAGACAAGAAGAAAGAACCGAAGGTTCGTCCAGTCAAGAAAAAATATGTGGAGAAGGATATCCGGCAGGATTATCGGAATCTCACAGAGCAGTTGATCGAGCGGAACATATCGATTACAACAATGGAGAGTGCGACTGCCGGACAGATTGCGTCTCTGATTACGGATACAGAAGGGGCATCTGCCATCTTCAAAGGTGCGAGCATTACATATAGCAATGAGACGAAGATCATGCAGGGTGTGTCCGCTGAGGTGATTCATAAGTATACGGTGTATTCGAAGGAGACAGCGGAAGCCATGGCGACCGCCTGCGCGAATATGTATGGTGCGGACATCGGAATCGGTGTCACCGGAACGATGGGAAATACGGATCCGGACAATGCGGATGCATCGGTTCCCGGACAGGTTTATTTTGCGATAAGCCTGAAAGGTACTGTTAGGTCCTATGTTGTCGAGATTCCACAGCAACCAAGCAGGTTAATGTACAAACTGGCGGTGGCGAAGGAAGTCTATGATGTATTGATGAGATTGTTTGAGTAAAAAGAAAGACATGATATACACATCAAAATGTATGTCATGTCTTTTTGGTTGCGCAAAACACAAACAATTCACAAAACAACGCTTGAAAATATGGATATCCATTATAACATATTATTAGAAGTCTGTACCGCGGGGAAACTTCGGAATCAGGCAGATGATTGGAGACAGAATATGAAATATTACATACCAACAAAAGTATACCAGGAGATAGATGCAGTAAAGGTACATGCAGAGGAATTGGCAGGCTATGGAAGCTACGCACTGATTGTGACAGGAAAATATTCCGCACGCGCGAATGGAGCGCTTGCAGATGTGGAGGCAGCACTTGATGCATATGGAAAGAAACATGTGCAGTATGATGGGATCGAAGAAAATCCCTCTGTGGAAACGGTCATGAAAGCGACCGAGTTTGGAAAAAGAAATGGCGTGGATTTCGTAATTGCGATTGGCGGTGGTTCGCCAATGGATGCGGCAAAGGCGATTGCGATTATGCTTGCCAACCCGGAGAAGGATGCGGATTATCTGTATGAGAATGTCGCGCATACAAAGGCGCTCCCAGTTGTAACGATTCCGACGACCTGTGGAACCGGCTCAGAGGTGACTGGTGTCGCAGTGCTTACCGTCCATGCGAAGCGGACAAAGGCATCGCTGCCACACCGTGTATTTCCGGTGCTTGCATTGGCAGATCCGAAATATCTGAAGACCGCATCGAAGAAAGTCATTGGACAGACCGCGATTGATGCGCTTGGACATATGATTGAGAGTTATCTGAATACGACCGCGACGGATTACAGCCGGATGTTCGTTGATCAGGGCCTAAAGGTATGGGCGAGAAGCAAGGATGCCCTGCTTGGTATGAGGGAGATGACAGACGAGGATTACAGCAATTTCCTGTTGGCATCGACACTCGCAGGTATGGCGATTGCACAGACAGGAACGACGATTCCGCATAGCTTAAGCTATGCGATCACGTATGAACTTGGCGTGCCGCATGGCATTGCAATCGGATATTTCCTGCCGGGATATATCCGTGAAGCAGATGTGGCAGATCAGGAATATCTGTTGTCGACAATTGGATTTTCTTCTGTGGACGAGTTTGCAGATTTCTTTCAGGTTGTGAGCGACTGCGGCATCCTGCCGGAAGAAAACATCCGTCAGGTTGTTGATATTGTAGCCGAAAATAAAGCGAAGCTTGCGCTTTGCCCATATCCACTTGACAAGGAAGTATTGTTAAGAATCGCGAGCTGGAGGAAGTAATATTAGTTATAGATAATTGCAAAATATAATTGGATATGCCTGAGATATAACATGATTGTTCACCTGTGATATATAATTTCATGAAGCATATGATATGTTTGCAACTTAGAAATACTTGATGTTCCATAAATAAAACAGCAGTGTTTGAACACGATGTTCAAACAAGCTGCCACTGAGCCATGGATGGCGAATTGGCAGCGGCTGCGGGAGCATAAGAGATTGTAGATTGGAACATTTAGTATTTCTTGGTTGCAATTCATTATATGCTTCATGAAATGGATATATCGCAGATGAACGGTATGTTATATTCAGGTATATCGAATTATTTTGCAATTATCATAGATAGATTAGAAAGGAACACACAAATGAGTTATGTAGAGTTTAAGAACGTAAGCAAAACCTATAAGACCGGTGATGTCAGTGTTGAAGCCTTAAAGGATGCATCCTTTGAGATCGGGAAAGGCGAGATCTGTGTCATCGTGGGACAGTCCGGTGCAGGTAAGACCACCCTGCTCAATATCCTTGGCGGTATGGATCGCCTGACTGAAGGAGAGGTGTATCTGGATGGCACAGCGGTTTCGGATTACAACAAGAAACAGCTCGCGACGTACAGACGGCGGGATATCGGATTCGTATTTCAGTTTTATAATCTGATCCCGAACCTGACTGCACTGGAGAATGTCGAGATCGCGTCTCAGTTGTCCAAGGATCCGATGAATCCATCGGAGGTGCTTGCCCATGTCGGATTGGAAGAACGTATGAATAACTTCCCGGCACAGCTATCCGGTGGAGAACAGCAGCGTGTGGCAATCGCACGCGCACTCGCAAAGAATCCGAAGCTTCTGCTCTGTGATGAACCGACCGGTGCTCTCGATTATGAGACGGGAAAGGCAATTTTAAAGCTGCTGCAGGATTGCAGCCGGAAGCGTGGCATGACCGTTGTGATCATCACCCACAATCAGGCACTTACGGCTATGGCAGACCGGATCATTAAGTAAAGAGTGGTAAGATTGCTTCGGTGAAGATGAATGAACAGATTGTACCGGTAGAAGAAATTGAGTGGTGATAGAAGATGCGGGCATATAGAAAAAATATACGTAGAACAATTGGACAGAGTATGGGACGGTACCTGGCAATTCTTGCAATCATTGCGCTGGGCGTTGGATTTTTCTCCGGACTGAAGGTGACAAAGCCGGGCATGGTGGAAACCGGAAATAAGTATTTGCGAGAGCATAACTTCTATGATTTCCGGCTGCTTTCTTCGATTGTATTTGATGCAGATGCGGTAGAGGAAATGCGGAAGCAGGAGCATGTGCTGGCGGCAGATGGCTCTTACTACGAGGATATGATCTATGAAGATGCGGATGGTAAGGAGAAGGTGTTGCGCGCACAGTCCATTACGGAGCATGTGAATACACTGGAACTGCGGGATGGTCGTATGCCGGAAGCAGACGATGAATGTGTGGTGGATGCATATCAGTTCAAGGGACAGGATATCATCGGACAGGAAATTGAGATTGCGGACAGCAACACGCAGGATACAAAAGATGCATTTGCACACAAGAAATACAAAGTTGTCGGTACGGTGAATTCGCCAATCTATATCAATATCGAACGTGGAACGACGGATCTTGGAAATGGACGGATCAGTGCATTTATCTTTATTCCGGAAGGCGGATTTTCCTTTGATGCATATAAGGAAATCTATGTACAAAGTCAGGATTCCTATGATATCTATACGGATGCGTATGATGATTTTATCGATGATGTCACACCGGATATGGAGACTGCATTGAAGGCGGTTACCGATGATCGGTATGACCGGCTTGTGACAGAGCTGGGCAGGACACTTGTGGAGGACGCGGTTGAAAAGCAACAGCAAGAATTACAGGCGATGATGCAGGATGCGCAGAGCGGAACGCTCACACAGGAGCAGATAGCCCAGATGGAACAGTTACAGCCTCTTACGCAGGAACAACAGGATGCACTCGTACAGGAATATGGAGAACAGGCGGCGAAGGAAGCATTTGGAGATGTAAAGACGTATGTGCTGGATCGTTCGACGAATGTCGGTTATATGTGCTATGACAATGATACGAACATCGTCGATGGCGTAGCAAAGGTATTCCCGATTTTCTTCTTCCTGATTGCGGCACTTGTCTGTTCGACGACGATGACACGTATGGTGGATGATGAGCGTGGACAGATCGGAACATACCGGGCACTTGGTTATACGAATGGACGCATTATGGCGAAGTATCTGATTTATTCCGGAAGCTCGGCGTTCCTTGGCTGCGTGATCGGATTCTTCGGAGGAAGCTATCTGTTCCCATATGTAATATCTGAGGCGTATAAGATGTTGTATGATTTCGGAACAGGCATTGAATTTTATTTTTCACCAGGACTTCTGGTAATCTGCCTGATTGTGTCGCTGCTTTGCTCAATGGGAACGGCATTCCTTGCCTGTATCAATGAGCTTCGGTGTATGCCGGCAGAGCTGATCCGGCCGAAGGCTCCGGCAGCAGGAAAACGTATCTTACTGGAGCGGATTCCATTTATCTGGAAGCCGATGAAGTTCTTACATAAGGTAACAGCACGAAATGTATTCCGTTTTAAGAAGCGTATGTTCATGATGCTGCTTGGTATCGCCGGATGTACGGCACTTGTCCTGACGGGGCTTGGAGTGAAGGATTCAGTATCAAATCTGGCGGAATTCCAGTATGGAGATATTGATACTTACGATATGGAAGTAACCCTGAATGGCACATATAACGAGGATATACAGCAGGAGGTGGAAGATGCCGTCGGCGATGGCTTTGAATCATCTACGGCAATCCTGAAAAGCACGGTGGAATATCATGCAGCTTCTGCAATTAAAACAGTGTATCTAATTGCTGCAGAGCCGGAAGATTTAGAAAGCTTTGTGAAGTTTGATATGACAACCAGCAATGGCACTTATCCGGGAAACGGTGAGGTGATGTTGTCAAAGAAGATTGCGGAGATTGCGGATGTGACGGTTGGCGATCCGATTACCCTGCATGATACGGATGCGGGAGATGTGACGCTGACCGTATCGGGAATCTTCGAAAACTATGTATGGCACTACGCATATATCACACCGGAATGCTATGAGCAGTATTTTGACAAAGCATGCGAGGCAAATACAATGTATTTGCATGTCGATACAGACAGTACCGCTTATGAGGCAGGCGGGAAATTATCTGCACTCTCCAATGTGATGAGCGTCTCAGTTGTTGCAGACATCAAAGACCGTGTGGAGAATATGATGAAGATGATGGATGCGGTTGTCGGACTTGTAATTGGCAGTGCGGGTGCGCTTGCATTTATCGTGTTATTCAACTTAAGCAATATCAATATTACGGAGCGTGTGCGGGAGATTGCAACAATCAAGGTACTTGGTTTTTATCCGCGAGAGACAGGATCGTATGTTTTTCGGGAGAATTTCATACTGACGCTGATGGGAATCGTTGTCGGACTTCCACTTGGCTGTTTGCTGCATCGGTTTGTTATGTCCCAGATTCAGGTCGATATGGTGGCATTTGCAACGAGAATCATGAATATCAGTTATCTGTATAGCGTTCTGATTGTACTGGCATTCCTGATTATTGTGGATCTGGTGATGCGTCGGAAAATTGATAAAATAGATATGGCGGAATCGTTGAAGTCTATCGAGTAAGTATGTTATAATACAAATTGTGTCTGTGTGTGCAAGTCAGGCTGTGCATTCAAAAAACAGCTTAGATATGTATTTGCGAATATTGACAAAGACGCATAAGTAATATTTGGAGGAAAAAGAAATGGGTTTACATATGGTAAAGGCGGTTCCAACGCCGGAAGAGATTCGCGCAGCGCATCCGATGGACAAAGAGTTACAGGAGATCAAAGCAAAAAGAGATGCTGAGATCAAGAAGATATTTACCGGTGAGTCTGATAAGTTTATTGCGATCATCGGTCCTTGCTCCGCAGATTATGAGAATTCGGTGCTCGATTATCTCTGCAGACTGGCAGCTGTTGCAGAGAAGATCAAGGATAAGGTTTTTGTAATTCCTAGAATCTACACTAACAAACCACGTACAAATGGTTCCGGATATAAGGGCATGCTGCATCAGCCGAATCCGGAGGATAAGCCGGATTTCATCGAGGGTGTGAAGGCAATCCGAAAGATGCACATCAAAGCAATCCGTGAGACAGGACTGACTGCAGCCGATGAGATGCTGTATACGGATAACTGGCCATATCTCGAGGATATTTTATCTTATGTGGCAATCGGTGCAAGAAGTGTGGAGAATCAGGCACATCGTCTGACATCGAGCGGTATTGACGTTCCGGTTGGAATGAAGAACCCGACAAGTGGTGATTTCTCCGTTATGCTCAATTCTTGTGTGGCTGCACAGGCAAAGCATACATTCCTGTTCTCAGGATACGAGGCAAAGACCGATGGAAACCCATTGGCACACTGTATCCTGCGTGGATCTTTGAGCAAGAGCGGACGTTCGATTCCAAATTATCATTATGAGGATCTGAAGTACCTTGCTGAGGCGTATGGCAAGTATAAGCTTGTGAATCCTGCATGTATTGTGGATGCAAATCACAACAACTCTGGTAAGAAGTGGGATGAGCAGCCTCGTATCGTAAATGAGATTCTGCACAGCAGAAGACACAGTGATGAGGTAAAGCATCTGGTCAAGGGTGTTATGGTAGAGAGCTACATCGAGGATGGAAATCAGCCAATCGGTGGTGGATGCTATGGCAAGTCAATCACAGATCCTTGTCTTGGATGGAAGAAGACAGAGAGACTGCTTCTGGAGATGGCAGAGCAGCTGTAAGCAAAATGAGACTTATGGATAAGCTGCTGGTTCGAATCAATCAGCAGCTTATTTTGAGCCAGGAGGTTACATATGAATATATTTAGTATTTTGATTCCGAAGCACACATTGACGTACTTAAATGCAAATGATCCTCTGGATCAGGCAGTTGCATTTCTGCTTGGTGCCACATATACGGCAATCCCTGTGGTGGATGACCAGGGACGGTATGTCGGGATCGCCAGTGAGGGTGATTTCCTGCGTGCGGTCATGGAACACGGACGTGAGAACCTCGCAAAGTATAAGGTAGCAGATATCGTCAACAAAGACGAAGGCGCGAAAGTATTAAATACTGTAGAAAAAGATGAGATTATGGAAAGGATTCTGGATCGGAATTTCCTCTGCGTGGTAGATGACCGGGATTGCTTTATCGGCATTATCACACGAAAGAGTATCATTCTGTACCTGAAGAACTGATATGTATAAGTATGTATTTTTGGATCTTGATGGGACGATTACGGAACCGGAAGAGGGCATCATCAATGGTGTGTTGTATGCGCTTTCGAAGTTTGGAATTACAGTAGAAGATCGGACGACGTTGTATCCTTACATTGGACCCCCACTTCGGGATTCGTTCCGGGAATTTCATGGACTCTCGGAAGAAGAGGCAGAACAGGCGGTGTTGTATTACCGGGAATATTACAGCACGAAGGGTATCTACCAAAATGGTATTATGCCGGGGATGGAAGCTGCATTTCAGACGCTTCAGGAGCGTGGTTGTCATCTGTATGTGGCAACGTCGAAGCCGGAGCTTTATGCAAAACAGATTCTGGAACATCTGAAGTTGGATGGATATTTTGATATCATTGCAGGCAGTACCTTTGACAAATCAAGAGATACAAAGGCAGCGGTGATTGAGTATCTGCTTGCCGGGATTGCGGCAGATCAGGGAAAACCTTCGATGGACGATATCATTATGGTTGGTGACCGGGAGTTCGATGTAATCGGTGCCAGAGCATTTGGAATCGAGACGATCGGTGTACTGTTTGGATATGGCAGTAAAGAAGAGTTTGAAGCCTGTGATTGCAGATATCTTGCAGAGAATGCGGAAGAGATGGTGCAGATCATCCTGCGATAATACATGAGAATACGGGCGGTTATGTTTCTGTATAGTGTTAATACTGTTGGGGATGATCGATGTAACATAGGAAAGAGGTTATAATAAATGGATTTTCAGATTGGACAGATCATTCGAATGAAGAAGCCGCATCCGTGTGGTGGAAATACTTGGGAGATCCAGCGTGTTGGCATGGATTTCCGGTTGAAGTGCCAGACTTGTGGACATATGGTGATGATTCCAAGACGTGTTGTGGAAAAAGGCTTCCGTGGATTTGTAGAGGAATAAAGAAAAAGTAGAGCGGTTGGCTCTACTTTTTTGCTTTTCTTTCTTCGCTTTCTTTTCGATGTACAGTTTTTTATCTGCCTGTTCCAACACCTCTTCGATATCCAGATCTTTTGTACAGGCAACTTCACAGATACCGATACTCATCTCAATCCGGTATGGCTTTTGAACCATCTGATTATGGCGTTCTGTGATTTCTGCGATACGATGCTTCATGATCTTTTCGTAGTTTGGAATACCAAGCAGTGCGAAAGCTACAAACTCGTCTCCGCCGAAGCGGGAGATAACATCGGTATTTCGGAATGCTTCTTTTAAGATCATACCGATTTCCCGGAGCAAAATCACCTTCGTCGTGCCCGTATTTATCGTTGATCATCTTCAGGTTGTCCATGTCTGCATAGAGAACAAGTACCTCTCGGTTCTGGTTCATCGGATTCTCAATGATCGTCTTGACGTAGTCTAAGAATCCCCAGCGGTTGTATAAGCCGGTCAGCTGATCGGTCTTGGAGATCTCCTTTAAGATCAGATTATGCTTGGACATCTGCTCTAAGTTTTGCTGCAGATGTTCACTGATTTCTTTCTGCTGTTCTAACAAAAGCATCGTCTTTAACGCGGCAGAAATATGGATGCCAAGGGATGGAACCATATTGAAATAATCAAGCTCCGTATCACAGACAATCAGACCAAGCAACTGTTCCTGTGAGAACAGCGGTGCAAGGATGTAAGTTCTCCGTTTATCCTGCTGCATCTTTGTGTTGTTGAAAATGCTGTTAATTGTTACAAGCTGTTCGTTCTTCGGTACACCGAAGGACTGGTTTTCAATCGTATAGGCACGTAACAACAGCGAATCCGGTTTGCGGAATACTGTGTCGTGTGGATGATTGATCGGCTGTTTGAACGTATATAAGAACGAAGAGTGGATACCAATCGCACTCATATTTTTCAGGATGGATTCAAATGGAAGATCCATCAGTCTGGATTGTGACAGGTTTGCGCTGATTTCGTCCACCAGATGTGTGATCTGTGCCATACTGCCGTACTGCTTCTGGTAGGTACGGAAGTTGGAGATGGAAAGCTGCTGATACATCGATGAAAAGACATCGACGAACGTAATCCGCTTCTCTGGATCTTCAATCTGACGCTCCAATACAAATTGTAAGGAGAACAGCAGATTCACAAAAAGCTCTACCGAAGTATAGGAGAAAATCGGCTGTTCGATAATCTGTGTGAACAATGTCTGGACATCCATTCGATCTGCTGCAATATCGTTTGATGTTGTCAGATCGCAGATCAGACGGAAAAATACGGACAGGTCATCCTTTAACTGGAGGATGATGTTTGTGTCAGCGTAAGTGCTGAACAGATAGTTCATAATATGTTTCAGAATCTCTGGACGTTTCTTCTCGTCGAGAAGTCCAACCAATTGCAGTTTTGCTGCCAGAGAATCATAATCGTAGTTCGCACAGCCACAGGAGCAGCGGTGAATATAATGGGTTGCAACACGCTGTGCGACAGGTGCTGTATTCTCATCTAAGAAATCCGCCATATGGAGGATTGCCTTGTATGCAAGCTCAGCTGCGTTTGCCTCGACGGTTGTGAGAGGTGGATTTAATGTGGACGCGTAAGGCGCATTATCAAAGCCGATTGCTAAGATGTCCTTGCCGACCTTCAGTCCAAGCTTGGCAAATACACGATATCCGCCTTTTGCCATTTCATCATTTGCAAATACGACGGCATCTAATTCCGGATGGGTTGAGACGAAAGCTCCGATCAGCTTTTCACTACTATCCTCGAAATTGCCATAGACAACATAGTTTTCGTTATATGGAATATTCTGTTCTTCCAGAACCTTGCGATAGGCATTCAGACGTTCCATCGCGTCAATATTGGTCTTTGGACCGCTGACGTAACCGATGTTCTTCGCACCGTGATCGACGATCAGATGCCGGATGCCCTGCATGAAGGCGCCCTGATTATCAAAAATCATAGATGGATACCCTGGCATATCGGTGTAGAGGATGACAACCGGAATTCCAAGAAATTGTGCAAGGAATCTGCGGCGGGCGTCAAGATCAATACGACAACCGATCAGTCCCATCATAATATATAAAATATCCAGGTGATTATCATTTGCAAACTGGAACAGGGTATTATACTGATATTCGTACTGTAAATGGTCATCAGAAATAAGGGTATTATCAAGATACATACCCGGAAAGATATACATATTTGCATCAATGGCACGTGCGCCAAGCTCGGCACCTTTGACTGCCTCTGATGTAAATGGAGTATTCAAATCATTGATTAGCAATCCTATATTTTTTCGCAAAGAAAATTCCCCCTTGTTCCATAAAACAAACCACGAACCTTATAATTTCATTATCGACATTTTAACTGAAAATTCAACATAATTTTCAAAAATTGTAAAATTTGTAGCATACTATTGTGAAAAAACACAAAAAAATAGGAAACTATCTTTGCAAAAGTGCTGAAAATCTGGAGATTCAGAAAAACCGACTTACGATTTGCCTGCAAAAGTGATATTATAAATAGGTAGAATATAAGAGGGTTTAATAGAAAGATGGAGGCGAGAGAGTGTTTCATGTAGGCGATTATATCGTATATGGAAGCAATGGTATATGCCGGGTGGAGGAGATCACACATCCGGATATAGCGGGAATTGATGAAGACAAATTGTATTATGTGTTAGTGCCGGAAAAGACAAGGGACAGTCGGTTGTTTTGCCCGACAGACAATAGCCGGGTTGTGCTTCGGAGTGTGATCACAGCCGATGAGGCGGCAGCTTTGATGGAAGAGGTCAAGGAAATCGAACCATTGCAGGTAGAGAGTGAGCGGATGCGGGATGACAGTTACAAAAAGGCAATGAAAAGCTGTGATCTGCGCCAGTGTGTCAAGGTAATCAAGGCACTTCTGATCCGGAAAGAAGAGCGTGAGTCACATGGAAAGAAAGTGACGGTAACTGATGAACGGTATATGAAGCTCGCCGAGGAGGCTTATACAGTGAGCTTTCTCTGGTTATGGGAAAAGACCGGGAAGAAATCAAAGAGAAATTTTTAGATTATTGTAAGCAATAGTCTTTTATTTTTTCGGATAGTATAGTATAATATGCTTATCTAGGATAAAATTAAAGAAAAATGGAGGAATTACAAATGTTAGTTTCAGCTACAGAAATGTTGAAAAAGGCTAAAGCTGGTCATTATGCAGTTGGTCAGTTCAACATCAATAACCTTGAGTGGACAAAGTCAATTCTTTTAACAGCACAGGAATTAAACTCCCCAGTTATCCTTGGTGTATCTGAGGGTGCCGGAAAGTATATGACAGGATTCAAGACAGTTGCAGCTATGGTTAAGGCTATGGACGAGGAACTTGGAATCACAGTTCCAGTAGCACTTCATTTGGATCATGGAACATACGAAGGATGTTATAAGTGTATCAAGGCTGGTTTCACATCTATCATGTTTGATGGTTCTCACTATCCATTCGAAGAGAACCTTGCTAAGTCTACAGAGCTCGTAAACGTAGCTCATCAGCTTGGTCTTTCTATCGAGTGTGAAGTTGGTTCTATCGGTGGAGAAGAAGACGGCGTTGTAGGTATGGGTGAGTGTGCAGATCCTGAAGAATGTAAGACAATCGCTGATCTTGGCGTAGACATGCTTGCTGCAGGTATCGGTAATATCCATGGTAAGTATCCGGCAAACTGGAAGGGACTTTCTTTCGAGACATTGGATGCTATCCAGCAGAAGACAGGCATTATGCCTCTCGTACTTCACGGTGGTACAGGTATTCCTGCTGATATGATCAAGAAGGCAATTACACTTGGTGTATCTAAGATCAACGTAAATACAGAGTGTCAGCTTTCATTCCAGGAAGCTACAAGAAAGTACATTGAAGCTGGTAAGGATCTCGAGGGTAAGGGATTTGATCCACGTAAGCTCCTTGCACCTGGTGCAGAAGCTATCAAGGCAACAGTAAAAGAGAAGATGGAACTTTTCGGATCTGTTGGTAAGGCTTAATAAGTAACTTCTTTAAAAAAGACTAGATGCGAGTCGCTCTACATCATGTAGGGCGACTTTTTTCAACGTTTTTCTTCTGTATTTCTCTTGTTTCCTGTGTCTGCATGTATTATAATTATTATAATTATGCGGCAGTATGCCCATTTATGTAAACTACTGCCGAACCAGGAGAAAACGCATGGCTTTAAAACACGTAATGATCAACGATATAATTGCAGAACATAGTGCGCGGATGCAGAATCTGAAAAAGTACTATCCGTTTTTCGTGTTGAATGAGACGACTTTTACACAGTACAAGGAAGGTAAGTATGCGTTTTTAGATATGGGATATATCACGATGGCGTCCTTGCGGTTTTCATCAATGAAAACAATTTCCACGAAAAGGACGTCACGTATGAAGAATATGAGGATTTCCTGCGGGAACTTCTGACGCGGGATTCAAGCTGGAAGAGGAACTGGTAGAGCTGCGCGAACTGATCTCCTATATTTTTGATAAGATTAAAATGACGGGCGGGCGTTTCGAGTTTCA
>ENA-OQEN01000154-OQEN01000154.1-human-gut-metagenome-genome-assembly--contig:-NODE-154-length-29416-cov-5.481751_pt1 | contig 29416 bp, 29 predicted proteins | sample MGYA00242791_ERZ504627 | MGnify/ENA primary metagenome ERZ504627 (study PRJEB26092, sample SAMD00036316) | human gut metagenome | host: Homo sapiens | study: EMG produced TPA metagenomics assembly of... | reverse complement strand
CCGGGGGCCAACTCCGGCCCCCACGCCCACCCAGTGATCTGGGACGGATAAATCATTAGGTACACAATGATTTTTAATCCCCGTCCCAGAAAAATCACCAACACGTGAAAGGGACCTACATGGACCTTGCCGATATTCGCCAGGCCATCGATGGCATCGACACCACGCTGCTCAACAGCTTTGTCGAGCGCATGGACATTGCCACCGAAGTCGCCAAATCCAAGATCGAGATGGGTAAGGCCGTCTTCGACCCCGCCCGCGAGCGTTCCAAGCTTAACAACCTCGCCAGCCGCTCACCCGAGCGCTACGAGGCCCAGACCATCACACTGTTCCGCCTCCTCATGAGCATGAGCAAAGCCGAGCAGCAGCGCTACATCAATGAGCTCAAGGGCACCACGGTGTCGCAAAAAGCCCGCGCCACGGCCGCAGCCTTTGACACACCCTTCCCCCAGACGGCTACCGTTGCCTGCCAGGGCGTTGAGGCGCCTACAGCCAGATCGCCGCGTGCAAGCTCTTCGACGTGCCCGATATCGCCTTCTTTGAGACCTTCGAGGGCGTTATGCGCGCCATACGCGACGGCTTCTGCGAGTTTGGCGTGTTGCCCATCGAAAACTCAACTGCCGGATCGGTCAACGCCGTCTACGACCTGCTCGCGCAGTTCGACTTCCATATCGTGCGCTCGCTGCGCCTCAAGATCGATCACAACTTACTCGTCAAACCCGGCACCAAGCTCGCCGACGTGCGCGAGGTCTACAGCCACGGCCAAGCCATTGCCCAGTGCGCCGGCTTTATCGAGGGCCACGGACTGCATGCCACCAAGTACCCCAACACCGCTATGTCGGCAGAGATGGTCGCCAACTCCGAGCGCACCGATGTCGCCGCCATCGCCTCGCGCAGCTGTGCCGAGCTGTATGGCCTCGAGGTGCTGGAGCCCAACATCCAGGACTCGGACAACAACTACACGCGCTTCGTCGTCATCAGTCGCGAACCGCGCGTCTATCCCGGTGCCAACCGTACCTCGCTCATGATCACCACGGCCAATGAGCCGGGCGCGCTTTATCGCGTACTCGAGCGCTTCTACGCCCTCAACATCAACCTCATCAAGCTCGAGAGCCGCCCCATCCCCGGGCACGACTTTGAGTTTATGTTCTACTTTGACCTGGACTGCCCCTTTGGCAGCAAGGCCCTCGACGACTTGCTCGACTCAATCGACGACGTGTGCGAGAGCTTCACCTACTTTGGCAGCTATACGGAGGTGCTCTAGATGACCGATACCGTCGCGACCCGCCCCTACGGCGTGCTGGGCCGCGTGCTGGGCCACAGCTACACCCCGACCATCTACAAAGAGCTCGCTGGGCTCGAGTACGTGCGTTTTGAGCGCGAGCCCGAGGATCTCGAGGCTTTTATGACGGGCGATGAATGGGAAGGCACCAACGTGACCATCCCCTACAAGCGTGCCGTCATGGAATACCTGGACGAGCTGAGCCCGCTGGCCGAGCGCATGGGCAACGTCAACACCATCACGCGCCTGCCCGATGGCCGCCTGCGCGGCGACAACACCGACTACTTTGGTTTTCAGTGTCTGGTCGAGGAGCTGGGCGTTGAAGTTGCCGACAAGAAGGTCCTTGTGCTCGGCGCCACCGGTGCGCGGGCACTACGGCCAGTATGGTGCTCGGCGATCTGGGCGCCATCGTCGTACCCGTGGGTCGCACGAGCGAGGTCAATTACGACAACATCGCGCAGCAATCCGATGCCGCGCTGCTCGTCAACTGCACGCCTGCCGGCATGTTCCCCCACTGCCCCGACGCTCCCTGCACGCTCGAAGGCCTCGATGCGCTCGAGGCGTCATCGACATTGTCTACAACCCCGCCCGCACGGGTCTGATGCTCGAGGCCGAGCGCCGCGGCATCCCCTGCATCGGCGGCCTGCTCATGCTTGTGGCACAAGCAGCACAGGCTGTTGAGCGCTACACCGGCAAAGCCACCCCGCGCGAGCGCATCCTGGACGTAACGGAGCGCCTGTCTCACCGCGAGCAGAACATCGCCCTGATTGGCATGCCAGGTTCGGGCAAGACCCGCGTGGGCGAGCAGATCGCCCAGCTCACGGACCGCGAGCACATCGACCTCGATCGCGCCCTCGAGGAGCGCCTGGGCATGCCCTGCGCCGACTTTATCGTCGAGCGCGGCGAGGCGGCCTTCCGCGAGCAGGAGACGGCGGCGCTAGCGACATCTCCAAGCGCAGTGGCCTGGTGCTCTCCACCGGCGGCGGCGTGGTCACGCGCGATGAGAACTATCCGCTGCTGCACCAGAACAGCCGAATCGTGATGCTTAACCGCAAGCTCGACGAACTCGCTCATAAGGGACGCCCCATCACTGCCCGCGATGGCATCGAAAAGCTCGCCGAGCAGCGCATGCCGCGCTACCGCGCCTGGGCCGACCACACCATCGACTCGCGCGACTGCGCCGCCAACACCGCCCGCGCCGTCCTCGACACCCTCCCACCCGCTCTCTAACAAAAACCACCACAAAGGGGACAGGCACCTTTGTGGTGGTTTTTCATTCCGCCTCACCGCCCGACCAACCGCAAAGGAAGCAACCATGAAAGCACTCGTCATCAACGGTCCCAACCTCAACATGCTCGGCATTCGCGAGCCGGGCATCTACGGCAGCGACAACTACGACCGCCTGGTCCAGATCTGCCAGGAGGCAGGCGCTGCACAGGGTTTTGACGAGGTCGAGGTCTTCCAGTCCAACCACGAGGGCAGCATCGTCGACAAGATTCAGGAGGCCTACGGCAAGGTCGACGGCATCGTCATCAACCCGGCTGCCTACACGCACACCAGCGTGGCGATCCTCGACGCCCTCAAAGCCGTCGCCATCCCCGCCGTCGAGGTCCACATCAGCGCCGTCGAGAAGCGAGAGGACTTCCGCCAGGTAAGCTACGCCCGCCTGGCCTGCTTTGCCACCATCACCGGCGAGGGCCTGAAGGGCTACGTACATGCGCTAGAGCTGTTGAAAGAGCATCTGCTACACTAATCCCTGGGACAAAGACATCAGATATGTTTGTCCCTAAACTAAAGTAACTGTCCAATCGACATACAAAGGAGCATATCCATGTCCCAGTACGATTACCTCGTCGTCGGTGCCGGCCTTTCGGGCGCCGTCTTCGCCAATGCCGCCAAGCGCGCCGGCAAGTCGGTCCTGGTCATCGACCGCCGCGACCACATCGCCGGCAACGTCTACACCGAGGACGTCGAGGGCATCCAAGTCCACCGCTACGGCGCGCACATCTTCCACACCTCCATGAAGGACGTCTGGGGCTACGTCAACCGCTTCGCCGAGTTCAACAACTACGTCAACTCGCCGGTCGCCAACTTCCACGGCAACATGTACAACATGCCCTTCAACATGAACACCTTCGCCAAGATGTGGCCGGGCGTCGTCACGCCGGCAGACGCCAAGGCCAAGATCGCCGAGCAGGTGGCCGCCGAGAACATCGGCGAGCCGCAGAACCTCGAGGAGCAGGCGCTGTCGCTCGTCGGCCGCGACATCTTCGAGACGCTCGTGAAGGGCTACACCGAGAAGCAGTGGGGCCGTGATTGCAAGGACCTGCCCGCGAGCATCATCAAGCGCCTCCCCTGCCGCTTTACCTACGACAACAACTACTTCAACGACCGCTACCAGGGCATCCCCATGGGCGGCTACACCAAGATGGTCGCTAACATGCTCGAGGGCATCGAGGTGCGCTGCGGCGTGGAGTACAAGGAGCTGATCGCCGCCGAGCCGGATATCGCCACCAAGACGATCTACTGCGGCCCCATCGACGCGTTCTACGACTTTAAGCTGGGCACGCTCGAGTACCGCAGTCTGCGCTTTGAGACCGAGACGCTCGACGAGCAGGACCACCAGGGCGTGGCCGTGGTCAACTATACCGAGCGCGAGATCCCCTATACCCGCATTATCGAGCACAAGCACTTTGAGTTCGGCACGCAGGACAAGACCGTCATCACGCGCGAGTACCCGGCGGACTGGAAGCCCGGCGACGAGCCCTACTACCCCATCAACGACGCCAAGAACGAGGCCCTCTACAAGCAGTACGAGGAGCTGGCAGCGCAGGAGGCGACGTGATCTTTGCCGGTCGCCTGGGCGGCTACAAGTACTACGACATGGACAAGGCCATCGCCGCAGCCTTCGAGCTCGTCCGCAACGAGCTGGGCGTGGAGCCCACGGAGCGTAAGAGCCCAACAGCCAAAGGCTGATAGCCATTCTGGGATGTAGAAAGTCCGGTGCAGCATCGTTGCATCGGACTTATTGTTGAGGGAGCACTGCACGCGCACGCGTCCCAAAAGCAAAGACCCGGCACAATAACCGGGTCTTCAAAAACTCTCTGGTGCTCCATGGCGGATTCGAACCGTCGACCTTGGGATTAGAAGTCCCCTGCTCTATCCAACTGAGCTAATGGAGCATAAGGCCGCACGTCCAAGCGGGTACAAGTTCACACGGCCAATAAATTATAACCTACTTGAACTGGTCGTGGTACGCCTTGCAGACCTCATCCACGGGACCATCCATACGCAGGTCGCCCTTCTCGATCCAAACAGCACGCTGGCAAATGCGCTCAACCTGCTCCATGGAATGAGAAACGAACAAGACCGTGACGTCACCGCTCTCAATAAAATGCTGAATACGGCGCTCGCACTTCTGCTGGAAAAAGACATCACCAACAGAAAGCGTCTCATCAACGATCAAAATATCCGGCTCGGTAATCGTAGCAATAGCAAAGGCAATACGCGCAACCATACCCGAGGAGAAATTCTTCAGGGGCATGTCGACGAAGTCTTTAAGCTCAGCGAACTCAATGATCTCGTCAAAACTAGCGTCGATAAACTCCTTGGTGTATCCAAGCAGCGCACCGTTAAGGTAAATATTCTCTCGAGCGGTAAGCTCGGGATCGAAACCGGCGCCAAGCTCAATCAGCGGTGCAATATTGCCGTGGACCTTAACCTCGCCTTCGCTGGGCTCCAAAACGCCAGCGATGATCTTGAGCATCGTAGACTTACCGGAACCGTTAGTACCAACAAGACCAACGACCTCGCCGCGATGCACATCAAACGAAATGTGCTTAAGCGCACGGAATTCTTCAAAGAACAGCTCGTGCTTTGCGAGCTTAATAAAGTACTCCTTGAGGTTTGTAAGCGACTCAGACGCCATATTAAAGATCATGGTGACGTCTTTGACCTCAACAGCAAGGGGCTGCTTGCTGTAATCAATAGCAGATTCAGTCATGAACAGCACTCCTTAGATGTAGAGAATAAACTTGTGCTCGGTCTTATGGAACACGGTATAGCCAATAGCAAGAGCAATAACAGCCCAAACAACACACAGCCCAAAGGTAAGCGCAGAAGGCACGGTATTAAACAGGAAGATATCACGCATAAACTGAAGGTAGTTGTACATGGGATTCACAACCACAAGCACCTGGATCCAATGTGCCATTTGGCTAATGTAATCGGTCGTCCAGAAAATAGGCGTCAGATACATCCAGGCCGTGATAACAACAGTCCACAGATGCATAACATCCCGGAAAAAGACCGCCAGCGCCGACAGCATCATGCCCAAGCCCATGCAGAAGCACATGAGCAACAGCAAGCAAACTGGCAGCAGAATTAAATGCCAGGTAGGGACAACACGGAACCAAACCATAACCAAAGCCACAGCAACCAAAGAGAAGGAAAAGTTGACAAGAGAAAACAGCACCTTCTGCACCGGAAACACCCAGCGATGGACCTTAACCTTCTTAAGCAGAGAAGACGCCCAAATGATGGACATGAGCGCCTGGTTCGTCGACTCGGACATGACGGAGAACGTAATGTTACCGACAATCAGATACAACGGATACATTTCAGGCGTAATTGATCCATTGCGGCTCTGACCAAAAATCGTCGAAAAGACAATCGACATAACAACCATCATCAGCAGTGGGTTAAGCACAGACCATGCCACGCCCAAAACACTGCGACGATATTTAATTTTAAAATCTTTGGTGACAAGCTGCTTAAGAATGAACTTGTCCTTTTCAAAATCATTTTTAGCGTGAGAGGCCGGTTTAGCCACCGCTTTCTGACTCTCTACATTGTCAGCCACGGACCATCTCCTTGTCTCGTAAAACATAACATTGGAAAGTATAGCCCTCCCACGTTAACGATAACCCACCGCAACAAATCTGGAAAACTAACCCATATCTAATCAAAGGGGCAGGCGATAGGTATACTTTCGACCAGATGAGTCATTAAAGGAGGTCCTACATGGACTATTCGAATACCGCCGTCATAATCCCCTGTTACAACGAAGCACTGACGATTGGCAAAGTTGTCGACGATTTTCATCGAGAGCTGCCCGGCGCAGTTGTCTATGTCTACGACAACAACTCTTCCGATGACACTTCGCATATCGCTAAGCAGCACGGGGCTACGGTGCGCCACGAGCCCAGGCAGGGCAAAGGCAACGTGTGCCGCCAAATGTTCCGTGATGTCGATGCCGAATGCTACTTGATGGTCGACGGCGACGATACCTACCCCGCCGAAGCTGCCAAGTCACTCTGCAATCCCATCCTTAACGGCGAAGCGGATATGACCGTTGGCGATCGCCTGTCAAACGGCACCTATGCCGAAGAGAACAAACGAGCCTTTCACGCTTTGGCAACAACCTTGTTCGCGCCATGATTAAATGGATATACGGTTACAGCTTTGACGACGTGATGACCGGCTATAGAGCCATGAGCAAACCCTTCGTCAAGACGTTCCCCGTCTTGAGCGAGGGCTTTCAGATCGAAACCGAGCTCTCCATCCATGCCGTCGACCACCGCTGGCGCATTCAAGACGTGCCGGTAGAGTATCGAGATCGACCTGCCGGCTCTGAATCCAAACTCAACACGGTCAGCGACGGCATCAAGGTCATCGCAATGATTGGAACGCTCTTTAAAGACTATCGTCCGCTCAAGTTCTTTAGTCTTATCGCGATCATCTTTGCCATCATAGGGCTCGCTCTCGGTATACCAATCGTCGCAGAGTACTTCCAGACCGGATTAGTCCCTCGCTTCCCCACCGCAATGCTCGCCGTCTCGTTCATGTTCCTGTGTGGACTGAGCCTGGCAACGGGGCTTATCCTCGACTCGGTTGCGAAGATTGAACGAAAGCAATGGGAGCTACAAGCCTATAAAACCTATTCAAAATAAGAAGGGGTCGGACTGAGTCCGGACCTCTTCTTATTTAAGTCCCAAGTACTCTTCCCAGAACTCTCGCGAAGTCATGTACGGCATGGCATCTTTCCATGCTCCTCTGACGCTCTTGCCTTCTTTACGATAGCGCGTCATCAGTTCGTGCTCTCGGCGGCGAATACTCTTGAACCGTGCTCGATCCATCGTGCGAACCGAGCCCTTCTCGCGGGTCGGATCAAGAAAGACCAGCGTCTTGCAACGTGTCGAGTTACCTTCAAGCGTACAGCTGCCGTTCTTAACAACATAACCGGGCTTCCCGCGCAACAGCGCATCGGGAAGATAGTGTTTGTCGTAAGGAATAGATCTCCAATACTTCATAAATTTCGAGGGATGGAATTCCAGATTAACATTAGCGAGTATTTGCTCCGTAACCCCGCCCTTGCGAAGAAGCTCCGGATCCATTTCAGAAACAGGAATCAGTTTTTCGTTTAACTTACCCTTGCCGATCATCGTCGCGGCGCCATCAAGCTTCTGGAGATACTCAGGGCCACGCAGATAATCCTCAAAGCCATCGAGAATAAACTCGGCAGCCTGATAGTCCATATCGCGCAAGTTCTGACGTACCCCTCGCTGAATACGAAGGACAAACATCTTCTCATCAGCACAATCATCGAGAGCAATCATGGCAAAGAAGTTGCGGAAGTACTGGTAGCAATCAACCGATGCGCGGAAACGCCCCTCAAAGCTTGCATGCCACACGCAAATGCAATTCATGGTCATGTAGACAGGCTTATTGCGCATGCCAAACTCAACGTCGTCGCAGCGGATAAAGAAAGGCATGGGAAGGCCGTTCTTTTCGATAGCCTTCACCGGAATGCAGCTATACCACCAAGCTCCATAGGCCTGATCAACTTCAACGTTCGTACGTTCATTTTCGAGGATGTCGGACAGCTTGCCAACATTCAGGTCCTCTTTTACGCGACGATAGGCACCGGTAGTCGCCACATACGAGACATCCTCAAACTGACGAGTAGGGTCCTCCATTGAGAGCATGGCGCCGTTAATAAAGGCGTCTTTATACTTGCCCTTAGCAAGAGAGAGGAGATTGAACGTGCGGATCAAACTCTCGGGCATGATAGAGACATCGTCATCCATCAAGATGATATGGGTGAACTGACCAGGAGTTTCGGTAGCCGCCATCATTCCACGTGCAAATCCTCCCGAACCGCCTGTATTGGGATTCGGGAGTACGGTAACCAACTCGTCAGATAGCGCCGCGGAATCGAGCGTCTGGCCATTGTCGACGACAAACATGTGGAAGTGATCGCGAATCGGACCGTCCTCTTTAGAGATGCCGGTTTTAACGAGCTCAATGTTTGGAAGAATATATCGTTCATTCTTAAATGTGGTGGTAGAAAGAGCAAGATTGATCGGGTTAATTGAGCCCTCAGGAACATCCGTCAGGTAAGAAGCGCTCAAAAGGTCAACGGAATAGCCCTCGTCGCTCTCAATCCAAAAACCGATCAAGTCGTAGCCGGTTGTATCGATATCGATATCGAGAAAGCAAGGATCAAGTTTCTCGCCATCAAAAGGATACGATCTAAGCTCGACAGGATTCAGCTCGCCAGACCTCACTCCATGAACGACAACCCGTCCTCTGCCAAATAAAGCCATATGCAAGACGACGCCGTCAACAGACGCATATTGATGCCATTTGCATGCAGATAGGCCATTTACATACGTCAGAAAGTCAACGTTTCCATTGATATGAAGTGAATGAATGTTGTCATCATACGAAGCATCACCGGAGAGCACGCGATAGTAGAGTTCAGGAAAACCCTTTGCATGCTTTTCAACTTTAAGTACAACATTCGCAAGTTTAAACTGCATTTTAGATACCTTAATCAAAGCCGTTGCAACTACTAATTACATTCGTCGACAAACCTTGCCATCGCGGAACGAACATCAGGATCAGACAAAACATCCTTTGCAAAATGATCATGCCCGCAGATGTCCATAGGCATGTAAGGCCATCCAGGATAGCAATCATCAGCGACCTTTTCCGCTTTCGCGGGAACCAAAAAAGAAAAGCTGTCAAACGGATGCTTTCTTACGGGAAGGATATCGTTGCAGTCCCAAATTATTTTACGTTTAGGGGCATCAAAAACGTTATCAATCGCGTATGCAAAATCACCATGAGACTCATCGGTCAACAAACCTAGATCATGAGCCTTTTCGTTAAACGAATCGAATACGCTCTGGACAAGATCAATCTCCGCAGAAGAAACAACTGTTCTCTGAGCTTCCAAGTCAACATCCCCGCACTGCACGCTAAGACCACTTTCGGATGAACCATCCAAGGATTATCTTTCCAAAAACTAAACTCACCCTCATGTTGGTCAAAATAGTCCATTAGTTCAATTCTGAGTTGCCTAAGCTGATCGTTCGCGCGCTTGGAATTCACGGCCGCCCGGTCGTAAATCGAAATGTCCACAAAACAAGGTATAAGCGAATTAGTTGAACAAAAGCGAACTTGACGACACTTTACAAACCAGTCATATACGAGAGTGATTTGATATTCAGGGTCGTCTTTCAAAACGGCAGCGAGCTTATCCACATCGGACCTAATCATGCAGATATCAATATCGTCATCCCAAGGAATAAACCCCGATCGAGACAAAGTCCCCACAAGAGAGCCGTAAGAAAGCCAGTATTGGATATTATTGGCAGTGCAAATCGCGTCCAGCTTACTCATCAACGCCGCGTTTGCCTGCTGCATCAATCTAATATCACCCTCGGCGTCGGGTAACGCATCAAAGATTTTACAACGGAGCTCAAAGGGGGTGAGATCAGTACGCACGTCGCGCTAACAATTCAAATCGAAGGCTCATTTGTTCTGACAAACTTTGTTGGCGTTGCTTGAGCAATTCGATTTCTGGAAATAACCGAGTATCGAATTTGTAATTGATATTCATATTGATGCCGTTATCAGCCTGCTCGATACGCGAAAATACCTCGTCAAAACGGCGATCCATATCCTCATGCATGGCATGTAATGATCGGGATGAGCGGGAAGAATCTTTTTTATATTTGAAAGCAAGGACATGACTTAACCTTCCCAACGACAAACAATGAACGAAGCACAATTACACTTATGATACAAAAGAATGAGTGGGTCCCACTTTGAAACCCACTCACACGAAGACTACTCAGACGCCTCTTTCAAATACTGTTTCCAGAAATCAATCGAAGTAAAGACATCTCTATACGAAGCAAATTCGGCATAAATCTTATCTTTGTTACGCTTGAATTCCCTCTCGGCCTTTCGAAAACGAGTCCAAACCTCTTTGAATCGCTTCTTATCCATATGTCTAATGGCGCCCTTTTTATTAGGCATATCTACCACAATAAGCGTATCAACATCCCTGATTTTACCGGCGGGATAAACCCATCCCGCAGCATCAATAACAGCAACCTTGCCCTTACGCTTTACCGAATCGTTAACGAAACGGTGGCCATTAATGGTCAGATAATCCTTAAATGCCTGCAGCCTAGACCTGTCGCCCTCAAGACTCAAATTGCCAAAAGTTAACTGCGTCAAGTCGACGCCCAGCTCTAGCGCTTGAGGGATGAGTTGCTCGATGGGAATCAATTGTTCCCTTTCACGATTTGCCGCCATAAAGCGAGCTTCAGCAACCGGATGAGAAATCCACTCCGGACCTCTCAAAAAATCTTCAAGGCCTTTTACCGCAAGAAGAGCATCATCGTAGTCAAATTTCTTCAGGTCGAGTTCGACCTCACGACGAATCTCATAAAGAAAATCAGCAAGGGGAGCAACGCCGGTCGTCGCTTGGCTAATCAGCGTATTTCGGCTCACCTGATAACGCTCCACAGCGGCACTATACTTAAACTTAAAAGAATTATGCCAAACGCAAATACCATTCATGGACATGAACCTAGGTTTACAGCGAAGCGCGTACTCGGCGTCATCCGAACGAACAAATAGAGGCAAAGGCAGCCCCTCGCGCTCAATCGTTGCGGTAGGTATAACGCAATACCACCAGCCAGCATACTGTTGGACAGTGTCCTCATAAAGGCCAGTTGGGGCCTTATATATCTCGGTCTCAACTACATCATGAAGTGAAGTCATATAGCCTTCAGGCTTAAGGGGAGAAAAAGTTCCCTTAGCAGTAAAGAACCCCAAATCCTCGGTACGCAAATTGGGCTCTTCCAAGCTCATCATGGCGCCCGATAAAAAGGCGTTAACATATTTTTCTTTGAGAAGAGAAAGCAGGTTGAACGTACGGATAAAGCTCTCGGGAAGAACCTCAACATCGTCGTCCATCAGGAGAACATGAGTCGCTTTAGGATTCTGCTCCAGCGCCTCAATCATGCCACGAGCAAACCCACCGGAACCGCCGACATTTGGATTAGGATGAATCGAAATACGATCCGATCCAGAGTTGCAGTCTAACGATCTGCCGTTGTCGACAACATGGACATGAAAATGTTCCGAAATTGGCTCTTTACCAGAAAGAATCCCCTCTTTAATGAGATTTAGATTGTTAAGGACGTACTGTTCTTTTTTAAATGTCGTAATAGCAAGAGCTAATTCGACTGGATGAATGCAGCAAGGATCAACATCCGCATAATAATAGGCATCATCAAGCGTCAAATCGCCGGCACTTTCAATGCTGAAGGAATGTAGTATTTCACCAGCCTGCTCGGTAATTTCGATATCAACGGAAGCCCAAACATCAGAAGAAGAGAAGCTACGATTGGAGTCCGGAACAACACGGGAGCTCCAATCAAGATTACCAACGGTCCTCTCCTGAAAATCAAAACCGGCACCCCGATATTTGAAATGAAGATAAAAAGACCCAGCATTCGAGTACTCTTTCCACTTCATTATAGAAAGAGAATTAAAATAAGTAGAAAAATCAACGCAAGAAGAACCAAGCAATCTCAGAGAAGATGGAGAATCGGAAATCGCCCTACCGGCTAGCTCTCTAAAAGAGAGGGTCGGGAATTGATCAAACGCCTGATTACCACTGAAGATGAGATTCGCCAACTTAAACTGCATGAGGCTCCAATTTCAATTGATACTAAAACAATAATTACTCTAAATCGATGCGATACAGCCTAGAATGCCCCGATTTTTTTAATAGTGTAAACCCAGGAGTCTTATCGTTAATCTCCTCGATACCATCCCAGTCATTCGGGTTATACGTAAAAACATGACCTCTTGATTTACAATTATCGGAATCGAGCAATAGCACATAATGGGCACCAGATGCTTTAACGGCCTGCCTTATCTCTGAATCCGACCCAATCTTATAGAGTCCATGCCTTATGGCCCTACTGGCAATCGACTCGTTAGGGTCATTCTCGGGAGAGCTGTTTAAAGAGCGATAGTACACCTGAATATCAGAAGACCCGTAAAGAAAAGCTGATCCGTCGTAGGGCGAATTTAAAACAACGGAATCACCCACAATCTCCTTTACCGACGATGCAAACTCAAGCTCTTTCACATTTAATTCCTCTGGGTTGCACATGTCATAGTCTCGTTTAATTACATTCCTTGTTTTGCCAAAAACCATTTCAACGTTTAGCAAGCCCGGAATCTGAAATGAAGGATAGAAAACAGCCGTAACAAAAAGCACGACAAATACAGCGGGATAAAGTCGATTGAACGATCCGGCAGACATATGCTTGCCGTCAAGAATTCTCTTTCTTAGCTCAACGAAAACAATCGAAGAACCAAGGACCGCCAACGGAAACGCAGCAAGCGTGCACAACGTAGCTGTTCTATATGGATCTGTATACCAAAATCCAGCAAACCACGGTTTAAATACTGCCTCTGTAGCACCTGTGGAGAAATGGATGGCTAACGCAAGAAAATAAGAAACAGGCATCCAGCGAAGCTCAACGCGCTGCAGAGTATAAAACAGTCCCACAATGACGAATAAACCAAGAACCAGATTACTGGGAGAATCCGGAGAGTACGACTGACAGAGGAAATTGACCAACATTTGCGAAGGCGACGTATAATGACCCCAGCTAATGCTAACAACTCCTTGCATCATGGGTAAATTATATGCAACGATCCAAGCGGCAACAAAGCAAACAACTAGGCCAACCGCAGCAGAAAACGACTTGAGCGGAGTGAGATTTTTCGCAATGCAAAAGTTATACAACCTTGCAGCCGCGTATGGAAGCAGCAAAACGCCAACAGAGAAAACCCCATTAGGTTGAAGCAAAAATAGATCGAACAACCCGAAAAGAAATAAAAAGGCCAACAAAACTCTGTTTTGGATAGACAGGCCTTCGCCCTTAGTTAGACTCATGAATACGGAACAAACTGAGCATACAAGGCAAAAAGCGGCAAGATTTGAATATAGGACGCCGAAGGTAAGCAGCCTCCACGGGAACGCATATGCAGTAATGCAAATTAAAGCTCCCAGTGCGAGACAAGTCTTTTTTTCAGTAATGGCACTCATCAACGCAAAGCAGCTCATTGGAAATACGAAAGCAACAAACGAGAAATTAACTGCATTGATAGCGACAGCAGCGCTAATAGAAAGAAGATTGCTCACCAGTGCGCAAATTACATGCCATGCAGCGGGGTAAAACCCAGCTCCAGTGGAACCATATCCAGGAACGGTCGGGTAAACGCTTATTCCCGCAGGAGAATAGCAGCCAGTGGCGGCAAGAGCATGAATCTCATTGAGATGATACGAATTGTCTATCGAAACTGAAAAAAACTCAGGCGAACCGAGAACGGACACAAAGACATAGATAGCAGCAATAAACCCAACGATCAGGTACAGGACTTGATGGAAATCAACGTCTTTAGTATTCAAATAACAAGAACAGGACCCTACGGGCATCTGAACAGATCTCACAAGGCGCCAGACAAAAGATGCAACGAAAACCAAAATCGGAATCGCTAGTTCAAGGCAAATGAAAACCCACACATTTACAGAGTGAAGAAATACCGAAGTAATAACACCGGTCACACAAGTAATGAAAATAGAAACGATTGGAGCAATTGCCAATTTTGGCAACCGAATACTCTTAAAAGGGGAAAGTAAAAGGTACCCAGGAAAAAACAGCAGAAAAGTAGCCACTGCAATTGCGCCAGTAAATGTAATCCAAATGCTCATACAGAATCCTATTGCCTAAAAGAAGGTGCTATTTATCTAATGCGACCGCCTGAACAAGAGAATTCAAGCGTTCCTCCAACTTAGCCAAGCGCAGGGAATTGCAGAAATCGCGCACTACGAGAACAGCAATCACGTATAAAAACACTAAGTTCGAAGGCGAAACAAAACCGAAGAGAGCTGAAAAAGCGGTTGCTATTTCGGGAAAAATGCCTAAAACTACAAAACTTAAGCTAAATAATAGCCAAAACAACGAATCCAGAGCTTGCATCTGGGACTTCTTAAGCTTTCGGGCAACAAAAATCAAAACAACAGCAGCGCTGACAATCAGCAACACGCGAAGTGATATAGACACAACAATCACCTAAACCACTGAACAATAAGAAGCGTTACAAATACCCGGAGCATATACTGTATGGACTTAACCGGATTCAAGTAGCTCTCTCCACCTTGGCGTTCACGCATGGAAACCTGGACCTCGGAGACCGAATATCCTTGTTTTAAAAATAAGGCAATTGATTCTGGCTCGGGATTAAGAGTGTTGTCGTAATAATACCTTTCGAGCACAGGGCGACTAAACAGCCTAAAGCCGGATGTGGGATCACTGATGCGATGTCCAGTCAGCGCCTTAATCAAAACAGTAATCATGCGAGAACCAACCATACGCATCGATTTATCTTTGCGAACAGTCAGAAACCTAGAACCGATAACAATGTCGGAACCAGTATTTACCGCCTTCTCAACAAGAGCTGCCAAATACTCCGGACGATGTTGCCCATCAGCATCGAACTGAATCATATAGTCGTAACCCTGATCGACGGCATATCGAGCGGCGGTCTGAAAACCAACTGTCAGACCGCAATTAATTGGCATGGTAATAACGTTACAGTTCAACGAACCACAAATTTCGCCTGTACGGTCGCGAGACCCATCATTAATAATCACGAAGTCAAATTCAGGTGCGATAGCCCTAAGCTCAGTAACGGTATTTTTAATACACTCTTCTTCATTATATGCAGGAATTGCAATAAGAGCTTTTGTATGATTAGACAAACCCCACCAACCTCAGTCTAGTCGAGAAGGAAAAGAAAACTACATAGCACTTTATAATAAGGCAAGAACGCTCAATTAATTAAATTTATGCGCCCAACAAATGTCCGGACGATGAATAAGTGCCGTAAGGCAACTTGTTTTTCAGCATATCTAGAATTGTTTCTGCTATCGAGTGCGCATCATTATTTGAAATTAAATGGCGATCAAGACGAATAATGTAATGGCTAGGGCAGCACTGAACCGCAATCTCTTCCATTGCCTTAGTCAGACCTAGAGGCAGCAAAGCACCGTCTAAATCAAGCGAAAGATGGTCGCTGTCAGGTCTACGAGCTGTAAATAAGCTGAGGCAAACGAGATTGATGCCGTATTCGGCACAGAAGCGAGCAAGATGAACCGAACCCATAGCATCGGCAGTCCAAACATCGCTCTCACATTCCGCACCACCACCCAAACTATCACAGCCGCTAGTTGAGCAATTGATAATTGCGCCGTACATAGAACCGTCAATGCTTTCATAGGTTCTTGGGTCACAGATATCGAAAGCTGATTTATCCAAAAAATCATATTCTTTTAAGCTTGTCTGACATTCGACGATTGACCTAATTGCATTTCCAACCTCAGTCTCGCTTCCTACAAGCAGCGTCCTTTTAGGAGCCATAGGCACGACATCCTTTAAAAATGGATGGTTTAAGTCTGCTTCAGAAATGACGGCATCACTAAGCGGGATAGGCCACTCGATACCGAGCTCGGGGTCAGCAAGATTCACGAAAGTGTAGGTCTTCTTCAGCTCGAGCGACCAGTGGGCGTCCACCAGATAGGTGTATGCAGTGCCATCCTCCAGCGCTTGGAAGGAGTTGCCCACGCCGCGCGGGACGTAGATGGCCCTGGACGGGTCGAGCGTACAGGTGAACACCTTGCCGTAGGTGGCACTGCCCTCGCGCAGGTCCACCCAGGCGCCGAAAACCGAGCCGCGGGCCACAGAGATGAACTTGTCCCAGGGCTCCGCGTGGATGCCGCGGGTGACGCCCCTCTTCTCGTTATAGGAGATGTTGTTCTGGACGACACGGAGGTCGGGGATGCCCAGAGCGGTCATCTTGGCACGTTGCCAGTTCTCCTTGAACCAGCCGCGTGAGTCGCCGTGGACGGCCAGGTCGACGACCTTGAGGCCCTCGATGCCGGTCTCGGTGACGGAGAGGTCCTTCTCGAATGCGATGTCTGCCATGTGGGAAAAGCTCCTATCGACGATGTTCAGGTTGCGGGCGCCCCGGGCGGGCCGCAAAATCATCCCCATGCCCTGCGGTCCGCCGGGCGCCCCGTAAGTACTCGGGCGGTCTTACTGGCCCTGCGCGCGGTAGCGGGCCTCGGTGGCTCCTTGGCCGGGCGCCACCAGGACTCGTTGGCGACGTACCAGTCGATGGTGGCCTTAAGCCCTCGGCGAAGTCGGTGTGGGCCGGCTCCAGCCCAGCTCGCGCTGCAGCTTCGTGCTGTCGATGGCGTAGCGGCGGTCGTGGCCGGGGCGGTCGGCGACCCAGTCGAAGTCCTCGGGGTCCTTTCCCATCGCCTCGAGGATCATGCGGAGAACGGTGATGTTGTTCCTCTCGCCGTCGGCTCCGATGAGGTAGGTCTCCCCCATGCGGCCCTTGGTCAGGATGTCCCAGACGGCCGAGGAGTGGTCCTCGGTGTGGATCCAGTCGCGGACGTTCTCGCCCTTCCCGTAGAGCTTGGGGCGCACGCCGTCGACGATGTTGGTGATCTGCCTGGGGATGAACTTCTCAACGTGCTGGTAGGGGCCGTAGTTGTTGGAGCAGTTGGAGATCGTGGTGCGCAGGCCGTAGGTGCGGGTCCAGGCGCGCACGAGCATGTCGGAGCTCGCCTTGGTCGAACTGTACGGCGAGCTCGGGTGGTAAGGCGTCTCCTCGGTGAACTTGGCGGGGTCGTCGAGCGCCAGGTCGCCGTAGACCTCGTCGGTGGAAACGTGGTGGTAGCGGACGCCGTACTTGCGGACAGCCTCCAGCAGGCGGAAGGTGCCCTCGACGTTGGTGCGGAGAAAGGGCTCCGGATCGGCGATGGAATTGTCGTTGTGGCTCTCGGCTGCGTAGTGCACAATCGCATCGTGCCCCGGGACGATGCGATCCAGCAGCTCGGCGTCGCAGATGTCGCCCACGACGAGCTCCACGCGGTCGGAGGGCAGCCCGGCGATGTTCTCGGGGTTGCCGGCGTAGGTCAGCTTGTCCAGGACGGTGACGTGGACGTCCGGGTGGTTGTTCACGACATAGTGCACGAAATTGCTGCCGATGAAGCCGCAGCCTCCAGTGACGATAATGTTCTTAGGTTCAAATTGCTCAGGCACGATTGACCCTCTCGACTTCATCTGCAATTGATAAAATATACTTACCGTAATCGGTTTTCTTCAGCTTTTCACCCAAACGGCGCAGGTGTGAGCAATCGATGAAGCCCTGCCGATAGGCAATCTCCTCTAGACATGCAACGTAATACCCCTGACGACTCTGAACCGCCTCAACATACTCAGCAGCCTTGAGTAACCCAGTGGGAGTGCCAGTGTCAAGCCATGCCATTCCTCGGCCCATAAGTTCAACAGACAGCTCACCCCTATTAAGATAAGCACTGTTGACGCTGGTAATTTCAAGCTCTCCCCTTGCCGACGGCTTTACCTCAGCCGCAATGTCGGAAACCTGGCCATCGTAGAAATAGAGCCCGGGTACTGCATAGTTTGATTTTGGAAATTGCGGTTTTTCCTCAATGCCAATTACTCGATTCCTAGAGTCAAATTCAACGACGCCAAAAGCCCGCGGATCCTTGACTGGGTATCCGAATACAACTGCGCCGCCTTGTTGTTCGACACTGCATTTCGCAGAATTGATAACCTTAGAAAGCGACTGACCATGAAACAAGTTATCGCCAAGAACGAGCGCGCAAGGCTCTCCTGCCAGAAATTCGCGACCAATAACAAAAGCGTCAGCAAGGCCTCTAGGCTTCTCTTGAACAGCGTATTCGATCTCCATCCCAAGATCGGAACCATCACCTAAGAGCGTTTTATAAGAAGTCAAATCAGATGGATTTGTAATTATTAGAACTTGCCTAATACCAGCAAGCATAAGAACAGATATTGGATAATAGATAAGTGGCTTATCGTAAATGGGCAACAGCTGTTTATTGACGGCTTTAGTAATAGGATGAAGGCGCGTGCCAGACCCTCCCGCAAGAACGATACCTTTCATTCGAATCACTCCCCAATCAATTAACGTTATTCAGACGCTCGCTATTTGAATAAACACGATTAACAAAGCGGGCAATAGGCTCAGGCCAGAGCTCACGTAAAATCAACAGCGTTTCACCCGTGCGAATATTTTCATCGAGGTTTTTAGAGGTGGCTGAATCGGCGTAAATCCTATGACCCATGAGAATTTCAGGAATGTAGCAGAAGCGCCCGTTGGTGGAAGCCAGCTTTACCCATGTCTTGTAGTCACAACTATCGCGAAGCGTCGTATCGAACACGCCCGGTCCCAATAGCTCCTTATTTAAAGTAACCGAAGGACAGCATATGGGACATCCAAATCTGAGCACGGTCTTTTTTAAGAACACAGTACCGTTGCTAGGCAACAGGAATAGTTGATTCATAATGCGCTTGATGGCAAGCATAAAATTCGAATTAATCCGCGAGCCATTTCTAATCTCATAGTAATCAGTGAACGAAATGGATACGTCCTTTTCTATATAACGATTAAAGCAATCAATTGTTTTCTCTAGAAATGTTGGAGAATACAAGTCATCCTGATGGGCGATGGTAACAAGCTTTGAATTAACGCTGTCGTAGCCAAAGTTCCAATCATCACCAGCGTAATGAGGTTTGGGGTTAATAACCATTTTTACGCCACACTCAGAACAAACCCCCTCAATATATGGAGATGGAGTTGATGTTGAGACAACAACATTCGAGGGCACCGTCTGGTTCTGAAGCGACCGTATTGTTTTTGTCAAAAACGGATTATCCTTATAGGCACAAACGACAAATGAGTGATCAGCCGAGCTATATGACATCTTAGGAAATCTCCAAAATTGAGTTGATCTTCGTAGCATCTCCCCAAACAGCAGGAGAGTCATAGGGGCGATCCGGATAAGCACCGTAGTCCAACCTAATATCCAAATGGTGCTCTTCAATAAAGGACTCAATCTTGTCTCCTAGGGATACTGGAACCCCAGAACAACAGTTAATTATCCCATTGATTTTATCTTGCATAACGACGGCGGCAATTTGATCTGCTAGGTCATCGACAGAAATGAAATCATATTTATTTTTCCCCGAAGTAAACGGGAATGTCGATTCGCCAGCAGCATCAGCCCGCAGCAACTTACCGAATATAGACCTTGAGTTAATATCATCTCCGTAGATATAAAAACCTCTAATCCACTGGCAAATCACCCCTCGGCCTTTCGCATAAGAGAAAAACGCCTGCCTTAATGCGTTCTTACCGATTCCATATAAACCCTGGGGATCGCATGGGGTATTCTCGTCAATGGCACCTTCCCAATATCCAACTTCATGCATAGTGCCCATGCCACACACATGCTCAACACCAGAATCAATGGCGCGTTTCATAAAGGCGTAATGAAGTGGCATGTCATCCAAGTGGGACGAAGCGTTATGATCGAATCCGTTTCTCCAAGCCAAATGAAGCAAAGCATCAGGAACAATGTCAAAGGATTCGAAATTAAACTCAGGAGAGAGCACATCCCCTTCGACATAACGTACGCGAGCGTTATCGCTGAAGGCGCTGGAACAGACACGATCGACAGCAATAATATCGGCACCAAGTTGACTCAGACTGCCAATTACATGCTTACCGATATATCCATTAGCGCCTGTAACCATAATCAATTTCGACACTATTTGCCTCGCTCAATACTCTAAGTACAATAGATATAGACAAATTAAAGAATAGCAGAACGGAGAGCATCGATGTTATATGCGGCAATAATTACACCATTGGAGAGGTGGGAAAACTCGTCTATTCAACAATCAAAACTAGAATTTTCTTTCCTGGAGCGCGCCTAATTAGGAGTCCCTTTTATATCCGAGGCAAAAAAAGAGTGAGCTATGGAATGGGTTTTTCAACCGGATATGGCTGTCGCTTTGAGGCAATTCCTGATTCGAAAAACGACTCTAATATAAAAATCAAGATAGGCAATAACGTCCATATCGGCGATAGAGTTCACATTGTCGCAATTGACACCGTATCTATCGGAGACAATGTGCTCCTAGCATCAAATATTTTCATTAGCGATTGTAATCATGGCAAGTACTCGGGTGATAGTCAGTCTTCGCCCGCGATACCACCAGAAAAACGCGAGCTGCATGGCTCACCCGTCAATATCGGCAATAATGTCTGGATTGGCGAAAATGTTTGCGTTTTGGCCGGCGTAACGATTGGAAACGGTGCAATAATTGGCGCGAATTCGGTAGTTACCAAAGACGTTCCTGCTAATACCATCTGCGTAGGAGCGCCCGCTAGGGCTATCAAGCAATTCGACAGCAGCCTCAACCAGTGGAATTCAATTGCTACCCCGAATTAAAACATGTGAACACGGATAGGAGTGTGGGGCTTAACACTGAAGCCCCACACTCCTATCAAACGCCATCAGAATAAGAGATTTTAAGAATCAGCTGCAAAGTAATGAATTCAATGAAGCGACAATACGCTTCTCCAAATACTTTGACTCATCATTGGTTGCCCCCTTGACGAACTCATAAATTTTAATTTTCGGTTCAGTACCAGACGGTCGAACAATAACGCAAGAGCCGCCCTCAAGATTAAATCGGATTACGTTGCTTGGAGGCAGTGTTTGTCTTGAATCCCCAGGGAGATCGTTAATCACCGGCATTTGAATACCCGACTGATAATCAACGATTTCCACAATCGTTTTTCCACCCAAATCAAAGGGAGGTTCGGAACGGATGGCGTTCATTACGTTTGTCATTTGAGCCATCGCATCAGGCCGTCAAATTGGATATTAATCTGACGATCAATCCAATAACCATGCTCGAAATATAGATCTTGCATCACTTGGAATAGATCTTTGCCACGCTGTTTCCACCATGCAGCAGCCTCACATGCAAGCATGGTGGAAACAATTCCGCATTTGTCACGAACATGAGTTCCCGAAAGATATCCGCAGCTCTCTTCGAACCCCATAAGGAAATCAGATTCTCGGCCTTCGGATTCAAGTAAAGCAATTTGTTCGCCAATAAACTTAAAGCCGGTCAACGTTCGACGTAGCTGAAAGCCGTACTTCAAGGCAATATCATTAGCCATTGGGCCCGAAACAATTGACGTACAAGCAACCTTATGAGACATATCGCATTCATACTCAGACTTACGACGAGCCAGGTAATCAAGCAAGACTAAACCAAGCTCATTCCCCGTCAGCTGCTTCCATTCCCCACGGTGGTCGACGGCAACACCAATTCGATCACAATCTGGATCAGTTGCAATCAAAATATCGCAGCGACTACCTTTAGCAAGCAGAAGACCAAGCTTCATGGCATCGGCATTTTCAGGATTTGGCTTTGGACATGTTGGGAAATTACCGTCAGCTCTTTCCTGCTGCGGGACAACGTGAACATCTTTAACAAAGATATCCTTCATTATTCGTTTGCATAAATTCAACCCGGTGCCGTTGAGGGGTGAATATGCAACTGTCAAATCACTACAGTCAACGCGAGTCGACACGCGAAGGGTGCTTTTGATGAAAGAATCGAGAACATCTTCCGAAACATATGATATCAATCCGTGAGTAACCGCATTATCAAAACTGATAGCAGGCTCAACCGTAAAAGGGTCAATAGCATCAATAGCTTTTTGAACATTGTTGCACAAATCAATAGTAGCTTGGCAACCATCTGACCCATAGACCTTATATCCGTTGTATTCTTTAGGGTTATGGGACGCGTGATAACCACCCCCGCTGAGCAGTTCAGCTCGCGTACAGTATAGGAAAGCACGGGAGTAGGTTGTATGGATTCGTAGTAATGGACCTTTATGCCACTTGAAGCCAGTATCTCAGCCGTTCTACGCGAAAATAATTCGCTGCAAAGTCGCGAGTCGCGGGCAATTGCAACCGAGGGGCTTTCAAAATGTTCTAGCAAATAATTTGCCAAACCTTGGCTAGCAGCACCAATCGTCCAAATATTCATATGATCGAGACCCATTCCGAGCTTTGCCCGAAGTCCTCCGGTGCCAAATTTCAGTTTGTTGAAAAATCCAGAATAATTCTCCACCTGAGCGCGGCACAACTCATCAACGGATTTCACATCAGCCGAATCAATAGTATTAAGCCATTTTTCATACTCGGCTTTTGGGTCGAACATTAAAACATAGCTCCTTAAATAAGAGATACGAGTTCTTTTAGACGAGGGCTCTGTTCCTTAGAACAGACCAAGATCCCGTCAACCGTAGCAACGACAACTGCATCGTTTATACCAGAAACGATTAGCGGAATATCGAGCTCATTGATAACATGCGTATTCTCACAGGTAGAAGAATCAAGCACAGTATGCCCACTCTTGCGATCCGCCATCTCGGCGGAAAGCGTATTCCACGTACCAAGATCTGCCCAAGGACCAGAATACGGCACTACCGCAATTGAATCAGCGTTTTCAACAACTTCATAATCAAAAGAATTAATCGGAAGCTCAGAATACCGTGCCCTCAGGTCGGCAAAATCCAGATATGAACCATAATTATTGATTATGTTAAGCACATAACCGAGCTTAAATCCGAAAACGCAGTTGTTCCAAAGCGCACCTTTAGAAATTAAATCAGCAGCCGTACTAGAATCGGGCTTCTCAATAAATCTTTCTACTAAACGAGGAGAGCCAGTGGACGAACTGGGGACAATATAGCCATATTTTTCAGAAGGATAGGTCGGCTCGGCACCCAGAAGACATATATCTGCCACATTATTTTTCACAGCTGCGGCAACATCAACTATGCGATCGAAATATGAATCGTCTACATATGAATCAATAGGCAAAACAATAACAACGTCATCATTATCTATGCCCTGAACACTATGCAAATGCTCGCACGCAAGCATAATAGCGGGAGCAGTGTCACGACGCTCTGGCTCAACTACAACTTTACAGTCAGCCCCTACTTGCAGCCGAAGGATACGCTCTTGAGAGGCACAAGTCGCAACTGTAATATCTGCTTGAGGAATCGTGCGCTCAATTTGAGCAAAAGTACGCTGCACCATGGATACGTGATTGCCGCATTCATCCCTAAGCACTTTAAGAAACTGCTTAGACCGAGAGTCGTTTGACAAGGGCCAGAGTCTGTCCCGGATCCACCAGAAAGCAAGACGATATGAATGGAATTCAAGTACATAAAAGTGAACACCCTATCTATGAGGAAAAACCGATTGAACCATTAACAAACTCTCAACTATCATTCTCAGCTCAACGTTCAATGCTTGAACTTTAAATTAGATTTAAGGCGCTGATAAAAAAAGGACAACGCTATTAACATTCCGACAGAATAACTAACAATAACAGCAATGCTAACACCGTTGGCGCCAAATCGGCTAATAAGAGAGGCGGAACACAGATACGAAATTAGCAAAGCGGCTGAAGTGGCAATAAATGAACCCCGAATCTCTCGAATAAGGATTAATAAATCGAAGGAAAATGCAAAGATTGTGGTAAACGCAGTTGCAATAATTGCAGGAATAAGCAAATCGAATCCCTGAGAAATTGATGAGCCAAATACGGCCTGCAATAGGTTATCTCCAAAGAGAGAGCAGAAAACAATGGCAAGCAAGGTGAATAAACAAATGCACGATATAACTTTTCCATAGCGTTGTGCAAATGAAACACACTCGTGCTTGGACCATATCTCAGCAAATCCAACGAGTAAAGGGCCATATAGATAGGAGGCAGCGGCCTGAACAAGAACCGTAGGCGTTGAAACGGCAGCATAAACACCAAGGGCCTCTGTTCCTTTTAACTGGGCAAGCTGCTGGCGAGAAACTGAAACGACAGCTCCGAAAAACACGGCAGTAAGTACAGACGGAAAATACTTTTTAATTAAAACCAAAGCCTGATGGAAACTAATGCTAGGAACAATCTTTCCGTAGTTCGAGGCAGAACGAGCATCGAATAGCCAAGTTATGAAGCAGCAGAAAATCGCAAGGGACAGAAAGGCGTAATTGATCGATAGCCAAAAACCAAAGGAAGGAGAAACAGCACAAGCCCCCCAAGCCCTCGAATTGCTTGAGATATCCCAATGTAATCCATCCTTCCCTCTTTTTGCACCATTGCATAAAAAACTGAGCAGAAGGCTTCATCTGCCTTAAACAATAGCCAAAAAATTGCGGAAACAATCAAGCGAGAATTACTCGTAGACAAGAATAGGTAACCAACAATTGGAATAAAGGCCAAACCTATAGTAATGAACCGAAAAGCGATATATTCAGAGGAAGAATGCTCCTCCCTTAGATCGGACACTTGAATAGTACGCATATTATATGTAGCAAACGGGTAATAAATATTGCCGACCGACATCGCGAATGCAAGTATACCCGAGTTGGCATAATCATGCGAAACAAGCACAACCGCAACAGTCATAAGCCATAGACAGCCTTGATAAAATAGGCATCCAATGGTATTCCAGAGCATATTCTGCTTTACCGAAAGAGAAGAACCGTTCAAAGAAACCTCAAATTGTTGAATTAAAGCAATGATTGATAAAAATCAAAAGTTGAATCAGCCATGAGATCCCAGCTGAAATGACGTGAACGTTCAAGTCCCGACATAACAATTGAATCAAAGCACGAATCGAAACTACAAAGGCCCTCTATACGCTCAGCAACAAGCGAAGGGGAAAGTTCGTTGAGAAGAATCGCTGAATTTCCAGCAACTTCAGGAATAGAGCTTTTATTTAATGCAATGACAGGGCAGCCAGAAGACATAGCTTCCAGAACAGGAATTCCAAATCCTTCGTATTCCGAAAGATACAATAAAGCGGCAGAAGAATTGTAAAGTCGCGCAACTTCAGCCGAATCCGGATAAGTATACGCAACGTATCTACCCGGAAGTTTCTTATCCAAATATTCGCTCTCGGCAACAGATAAAGGGGCGCCTACAATCTGAAGAACTACATCGGAACATAACGCAACAGACTCAACAGCTAAATTAAAGTTCTTATATGAAGCAGACCTGTTACCAACGAATACAACTTTTTTCTCGCGGACAGCTTCATGATAACGATACCGATCAGAATCAAAACCCAAAGGAATCACGGTCATTTTTTTATTTATTGATTCTGGGATGATTTTTAGCAAATCGTCTTTAGTGCTATTCGAAATACAGATGATGGCATCTGCATTCTTAACAGCTTTTTTCATCTGGTTTAACTGGAAATATTTAACTAGTCCAGTGAAATAGTACTCACAGATGAAGTCATAAATAGTGACGACATTGATTGCCCTGTTATTAGACCCAGTACGAAAATAGGATGAATGCAGGATGCATGGACGGTCAACGCGCACGCTCGTCACTTCATCGATACGCACAGGAAGCCTAGATTGTAAGATACTATACTTTTTAATCATATCCTCTAGCTCAGAGCGTTGAATATTTGAGCCAGAGTCGGCTCTATCATGGAATACAAGATCGAATAGACCACAGTCCATTGCTCTTGAAATTAAATTGAACCAATAAATGGAGCCTCCACCCGTTTTCTGAAGGCTAAACACCATATTGTCAAAATCAACCGGAATCAAAGAACTCATATACCGATGGCAACTCCCAAGCCGTAAAGGATACTTTACTCTAAAAATGAATCATAGATATGGCGGAGTGTATTCTCTATAGGTTCAACAGCTGACCATTTTAATAGACTCCGGGCTCTAGAACAGTCAGACACAATAAAGGGGTTATCAACTGGCCTCAATTTTGATTGATCAACTTTCACCTCAATATTGAAGTCGGAAAATTTAATGATGCAATCAAGTAAGTAACTGAGAGGTAGAGATCGTTCTGAGCCGAAATTAAATGGAATTCCACTGAAGTCACTTTCAAGAAGACTACGGTATCCACGAACAATGTCACTGACAGACGAGATATCGCGAGATACTAGAATATTTCCGACTTTAATGACTCCACTGCGCCCCAGTCGTTGGATTTCTGCGACCTGCTTGCACCAACCCGGAATCACAAAACGTTCAGATTGACCAACACCAGTATGGTTAAAGGGGCGAGCAATATATACCCTTAGTCCATAGTTAGTGTTATATAGAGAGGCGATGTTCTCCGCGGACATCTTGGACAAACCGTACGGATTACCCGCATTAAGCAAATCTTCCTCACTCAAAGGTTCATTAGAAGCAGCGTATTCTTCGGATGAACCAACTAAAAGCACCTTCGACTCTGGAGAAGTCTTACGAACTGCCTCGAGAAGATTTAATGTCCCCATAGCATTGACTTGATAGGTTAGCAACGGATTGTCCCACGATGCGGAGACAGAGCTAATAGCAGCAAGATTGACAATACAGTCAGCAGAACTGGCTTCAACGATAGACTTAACACTGTCATAATTGGTTAAATCAAAAGAGTGATATTCATCATACCTATCAGGATTCACTGATTTGTCCTGAATGTCAGCTCCAATAACGTGGTAACCATTATTTGCGAATTCATCTGCTAAATAGGCTCCAACAAAACCGTTGGAGCCTAGCACTAAAACCCTTCCTCTCTGAGGCATTAAAGCAGGCCTTTCTCCTTACGAGCAAGATCGATATCGTGCTCAGTCATAATTCTACAAAGTTCCTTGCAAGTCGTCTTTTGTGGATTCCAGCCGAGAACTGACTCCGCCTTTGACGGGTCTCCCCAAAGATTGACTACGTCTGTGGGTCGATAAAAGTCGGGATTAATTTTGACGACAGTTTTTCCAGATGCCTGATTGATTCCAATTTCATTAACGCCCGTGCCCTGCCAAGAAATTGAAATGCCAGCATAATCAAATGCCCACTCAACGAACTCTCGTACGCTATGCTGCCTGCCCGTTGCAATAACGAAATCATCGGGCGTCTCCTGCTGAAGAATGAGCACATGCATTCAACATAGTCCTTGGCGTAACCCCAGTCTCTTAGGGAATCAAGATTTCCTAGCTCAAGATGATCCTGAAGGCCCTCAGCAATTCGTCCGACCGCTCGAGTAATCTTGCGAGTAACAAACGATTCGCCACGACGTTCAGACTCATGATTGAAGAGGATTCCATTCGCAGCGAACATTCCGTATGCCTCACGATACTCTTTGATCATCCAGAAGCCATACTGCTTGGCAACTGCATAAGGACTATAGGGATGGAAAGGCGTATTCTCGTTTTGAGGAACTTCTTCTACTTTCCCGTAAAGCTCAGAAGTAGAAGCCTGATATATTTTACAAGTTTTGTCCATCCCAAGCATATGGACGGCCTCAAGTATCCTCAACACGCCAATCGCGTCAATGTCTCCGGTATATTCTGCGGCATCAAAAGAAACTCCTACATGAGATTGGGCCGCAAGATTGTAAATCTCAGAAGGCCTAACCTTCGAAATAATCCGAATAAGCGAGGATGAATCCGATAAATCGCCATCGTGCAGGTGTAAGCGGGACGAAGACAGCAAATGATCAATTCGACCCGTGCCATGAACGGAGCTCCGGCGAACGATACCATGTACGTCGTAGCCCTTCTCTAAAAGCAATTCGGCAAGATAGCTGCCGTCTTGACCAGTAATACCCGTAATTAAAGCGCTTTTCATTTCAAAATCCCTCTCATGATTTAAATTGCCATTACTAATTTAATTGATAAAGTCTTGTCAGAATCCTACGTATTTTAACTCCGTAAGAAACATCACTCGCCCATGTGCCGCTCAGATTTTCAACAAAGGGGGCAGTGCCTCTCTTAACAAGATGAAAACGTGGGTCAATACATTGGTTAACCAGCTCACCAGTGCCTGAATATGCTTTAAGGTGTTGCACTTGTGCCCTTATCCCCATTCGAACCGATTCGGAACCATAACCATTAAAAGACGCCCCACAAACACCTGAATCAAGCGCGCCGATACCTGCAAAATTACACTGTTCTGGGGAAACCTGCCCTCCAAATTTAAGCCAACCAGTTTCAACCATTGATTGTGCAAAAACAACGTCGGGATTTATCCCTTCCGCAAGAGCCTCTTCATAGATCAGCTTGCAAAACTGTTCAATATCAGATGCACCATATTTGGAATATATGGATGACGGGAAATCGGACATCTCCTTAAACAAAACGGCCATTTTCGCTGGATTTGAATTTGAAGAAGAGCCTATCGGAAAACGAGAGCCATCAAAATACAACTGTTGACTTTTTAAAGAGCATGTAAACGTATCAAACGTTCCCCATAGCTTAATCGAATATATTCCAGCATCGCCGAAGTCTGCTGCGGCGGGCACCTCGGCGGCCCAGGAGCCGTCGGAGCCCCTCGCTGCCTGGTACCAGCGGCAGGCGCCGGAGGGGGCTGCGACCTGGACGGCGGCGTTGGAGGCTGGGAGCTGAAGCCGGTGGCGCTCACCGACAGGGACCCCGACGACGCGGAGCAGGACAGCTTCACGTCGGGACGGGCGACGTCGGCGGAGGCCTTCGCCCAGCGCTCGGTCGAGGACCCGTAGGTAGCCCACAGGGAGACGGAGTAGGAGCCGAACTCGCCGAAGTCTGCTGCGGCGGGCACCTCGGCGGCCCAGGAGCCGTCGGAGCCCCTCGCTGCCTGGTACCAGCGGCAGGCGCCGGAGGGGGCTGCGACCTGGACGGCGGCGTTGGAGGGCTGGGAGCTGAAGCCGGTGGCGCTCACCGACAGGGACCCCGACGACGCGGAGCAGGACAGCTTCACGTCGGGACGGGCGACGTCGGCGGAGGCCTTCGCCCAGCGCTCGGTCGAGGACCCGTAGG
>ENA-OQEN01000153-OQEN01000153.1-human-gut-metagenome-genome-assembly--contig:-NODE-153-length-29509-cov-5.054455_pt1 | contig 29509 bp, 42 predicted proteins | sample MGYA00242791_ERZ504627 | MGnify/ENA primary metagenome ERZ504627 (study PRJEB26092, sample SAMD00036316) | human gut metagenome | host: Homo sapiens | study: EMG produced TPA metagenomics assembly of... | reverse complement strand
CGACAAGCTCATGGGCCAGCAGGGCACGGACGGCAGCTTCGAAGCGGGCGGCACGGTGACGATTGGCGGCCCGATTGCCGCACACTTCTCGGCGCAGAAACTCGCGCTCGGCATGTTCACGAAGTCGGCCGGCCTCGAGCGCAAGGTGCACGGCACGGCCGACATCGAGGCCGCGTTTGGCGGCACGACGGGCAATCCGTCTGCCGATGTCACGATCGCGGCCAACAACGGCGGCTTCCAGGGCTCGACCTTTGATGCGCTGGATGGCGAGTTCCACCTCAAGAATGGCCTCGTCGATGTCAAGAACTTTTCGGTGGAAAAGTCCATCAACGGCAAGGATTACATGGCTTCGGCCAAGGGCATCGTGCCTTTAAAGGCGCTCTTTGCCAATCGGGAAGAAGAGCTCAACGACTACGAGCGCATCAAGCTCACAGTCAGCCTCGACCAGGCCGACCTCTCCATCCTGCCGTTTGTCTCCGACCAGATTGACTGGGCGCTCGGCCCGACGAAGGGCAAGCTCGAGATCACGGGTACGCCGGCGCACCCGCTCGTCAAGGGCAGCGTCTCGCTGTCGGATGGTGCGGTCAAGTTCAAGCCGCTCACTGTGCCGTCACGGCCATGGCGGCCCAGGTCGATTTTAATGGCGACAGCATGACAGTCCGCAATTTTTCTGGTAAAATGGGCGAAGGTACGTATGCGGGGCAGGGCACGCTCAAGATGAACGGACTGACACCTGCTTCGTACGATTTCTCGCTGACGGCGGACAAGCTCGACATCGAGAGCGACTTCTTCAAGGGTCCTCTGAGCGGTCAGCTGCGCGTCAACAAAGACAAGTTCTTTGGCTTGGAACTGCCGAAGATCTCGGGTCAGATCGACCTTGCGGACTGCACAATCTCTGTGCCGGCCATCCCCGACAGCGATGGCGAGCTGCCGGACATCATCCTCGACGCTGACGTCAATGTCGGCGACAGGTCCATGCCTACAGCTCGTACCTCTACGACATGTACCTGACAGGGAATGTCCACTTCGGCGGCACGACGCGCCATCCGAAGACGTCGGGCTCGGTGTCGGTCAAGCGCGGCGGCACGATCAACTACCTCAAGACGGAGTTCAATGTCCGCGAGGGCACGGCCTACTTCAACCAGGTCGATTCGTTCCTGCCGAGCATCACGTTCCTGGCGGACACGCGCCTGACGCAGGCCAAGGTATTCCTCTCCATTACGGGCCCGCTCGACAACATGACGTTCACGCTGAAGTCGACGCCGGAGATGAGCCAGTCGGAGATCATCCGACTGCTGACGCTGCGCGACGCCTACAAGGCCGGACAGGCCAATCTCGACGCTGGCGACCTCCTGATTGTCGGCCTGCAGATGAGCTTCCTGTCGGAGGTCGAGGACGTCATGCGCAACATGCTCTGGCTCGACCGCTTCACGATTGCGCGCGGCAGCGGCTCTGCCTTTAACACGCACGACGAGGAGTCGAACAAGGCTATCGATGTCTATCACGTCGAGATGGGCAAGTACATCTCAGACAAGGTCATGTTCAAGTACACGCAGCAGATCGGTGGCGACGATACGCACCGCTTCGGCCTGCAATACGACATGAACGACCGTTTCGGACTGTCGCTGGAGAAGGAAGCTCAGAGGTTCATTGTGGGCCTCGAAGCCCGCATCCATTTCTGATAGCAGTCCTCTGAGCAATGATCGCCGCAATGAGAGGAGGTGAGCCGTATGCAGCTCAGTGAGTACATGAAGGAACTGCGCAAGGTCAAGACACTCGACCGCGCGCAGGAAGCAAAGCTCTGGGCCGCGTTCAAGGAACGCGGCGACGAAGAGGCGCGCCAGCGGCTCATCGAATCGTATCAGCCGCTCGTCTTCAAGCAGGCGGCGCCATTTGCGCAGCTCGACTGCGTGCTCGACCTCATCCAGGAGGGCACGGTCGCCTCATCGAGGCCGCAGAACGCTACGACCACACGCGCGGAGTAGCCTTCAGCCTGTTTGCCGTGCACCGCATCCGCGGCCGCATGATGGATTTCCTGCGGCGCGAGGGACAGGTCGACATCGCCTGCCTAGAGGAGAATCTCGAGGGCGGCAGCCTCAAGGAGAACCTCGTCGACACGGCGGCGTCGGTGCCGGAGCAGGCGGAGAGCCACGAGCTCGCGCGCATCTCCACCAGGCGATGGCGCGGCTGCCGGACAAGGAGCGGGCTGTGCTCGAGGGCATGTACCTCTGCCGCGAGGACGCAGCGGGCATGGCCGATGCCCTGCACGTCAGCTCCTCGCACATCTACCGCCTGCAGAAGACGGGCATCCGCCGCATCCGCGGCATGCTCTCGCGTTTCATGCATTACTGGTGAAAGGCGAGCAATTGAGTGAAAATGGCCAGAAAACACTGGAAAACAGCAGATGGTCGCATGGCATCTGCGCATATCGCGCGATACGGCATGCCGATACGGAGTGACCGCCTCGGATTATAGGAATAAGTCTTTGAAATCGGGCAGGGGGTGTGTCATGAAGGAACGGAATCAGAAACAGCGCCGTCACATCCGGGCGGCAAGGCAGTGGCTCGGGGAGGCGGAGCACTCACTCGCGGAGAACCACAGAGTCCGCGGTGAGCTCAAGGTCATGTTGGCCAAGGCAGAACTGGCCCGGGTGGAAGGCACGCCGGGCCATCGCTTTGTCAAGAAGTGGTCCATGCGCATCCTGCCGGCACTTGCGGCGATCTTCCTCGCGGGCGGCGGCTATGCGCTCTGGCAGGCGCAGCTTCCGCGCAATGCGTCGGTGACGGCTCCGGTGGAGACCGTGCCTCCTGCGGCTTCTGTGCAGCAGGAGACAGAGGCGGCACCTCTTCCCGATGAGACGCCTGCAGAGGAGCCTGTACCGGAACCTCTGCAGCCCTCGCAGGAGCCTGTGCAGGAGCCGCCGGTGGAGATGCGCCCGCACAGGCTCCTCAGAGAGAGGAGAGCGCTTCGCAGGCGGAAAGCTGCCGGCAAAGCCAGCCGCGCCGCGCGTCCCCGATGACGGGATGCAGAAGTTGATGCAGACCGCAGGCAAGACACTGCGGAAATGATAGATATCCCCTCCGCATCAGGAAGGTATTGCATAGGAGGTTTGACCTTTGAAGAAACAGAACTACAGATCCCTCGCTTACGCTGTGGCAATTGCCGTCAGCTGTGCGGCTGTGCCGGGCACGTCCTGGGCAGCTGAGGCGCCTGCTGCAAGTGCGCAGCCCATGTCTTCTTCCGCGGCTCCGGCAGTTCCGGAAGCTGCCAATGTCAAGGCGGATGCCGCAGCTGCTCCGGCAGAGGAAAAGGCCGCTGAGACGAAAGATACTGCCGCTGACCATTCGGCTACCGCACAGGCGGATGCCGTTGCGACGAGCACGGTGGACGAGCGCACGCAGAACTGGGCCAAGGTGCGCCCGCAGGAGACGGCCATCGCGGACAGCATGAAGAAGTACGAGGGGCAGACTGTCGTCGAGACGGTGTTTGACGGCACTTCTTCCCTGACGGAGGGCACGGCGAAGGCCGCCATCTCGATGAAGGCCGGTGACATGTTCACCGTCAAGGGCCTCGATGCCGACCGCGACAAGATCTACAACACGGGCTACTTCTACGACATCTACCGAGCTTCGAGAAGGTGCCGGAGGCGTCGTCGTCACGTACACGTGCTGGAGAACCCGGTCTTGAAAGGCGTCAACCTCAGCGGCAACACGGTCGAGAGCACAGAGACGCTCCAGGGGCTCATCACCATGAAGACGGGCGAGATCCTCAACAGCCGCGAGCTCAATAAGGATGTCATGGCCATCCAGGAGCAGTACCGCCGCGACGGCTACATCCTCGCGAAGATCACGGACATGAACATCGACAAGAACGGCATCTTGAACCTCAAGGTCAACGAGGGCATCCTCGAGGGCTACAAGGTCAAGGGCAACACGAAGACGAAGGAGCGCGTCATCCTGCGCGAGATGCGCCAGAAGCCGGGCGAGCCGTTCAACTCGAAGCTCGCGCGCCGCAGCATGCAGCGCGTCTACAACCTCGGCTTCTTCGAGGATGTCAACATCAAGATGAATCCGGGCGTCGACCCGAATGCTGTCGTCATGGAGCTCGATGTCACGGAGAAGCGCACGGCTCGTTCGGCATCGGTGCCGGCTACTCGAGCGAGGACGGCGTCCTCGGCATGGTCTCGATCGGCGACACGAACTTCCGCGGCACGGGCGATGCGATCAGCCTGACGTATGAGAAGAGCGGCGACGACACGGATGCGCACGGCTACACCTTCTCCTACCGCCGCCCGTGGCTCGACAGCAAGGAGACGGTCGGCACGTTCCGCATCTACAACCGCACGTACGAGTACGACGATTACGACACGGACGGCGACCTCAAGGAGACGTACATGCGCAAGTATACCGGCGGAGAGCTGACGTTTGGCCGCCCTGTCACGGAGTACACGACGAACTACGTGACGCTGCGCAACCGCAAGGACTCGTATGTGCGCCATGTCGATGACGGCAATATGGGCGACCGCAGCCATGATACGAAGTGGCTCGACGACAACTTCGGCACGACGCGCAGCATCACGCTCGAGCACGTCACGGATACGCGCGACAATGTCTACAACCCGATGAGCGGCAGCCGCGTGAGCTTCTCGAGCGAGTTCGCCGGCTTTGGCGGCGACTTCGACTTCCAGAAGTACACGTTCGACGGCCAGCACTACATCCGCGCCGGCCGCTCGCAGGTCTTCGCGCTGCGCGGCCGCTACGGCGTTGGCACGGGCGACATCTCGGAGTTCAACCAGTACCGTATCGGCGGCCAGGGCTCGCTGCGCGGCTACCGTGAGGACCAGTTCCGCGGCGACCGCGAGTTCCTCGGCACGATCGAGTACCGCTTCCCCGTCTGAAGAAGGTGCAGGGCGCGATCTTCACGGATTGGGGCGGTGCCTGGGACAGCGGCCTGACGCCCGATGACCTGCACGGCAGCATCGGTGTCGGCATCTCGCTGACGACGCCGATCGGTCCGCTGCGCTTCGACTACGGCTGGGGCGATGACGGCGGCCGCGTCCACTTCAGCGTCGGCAGCTCGTTCTGATGGGCGCGTGGCGAGAAGAGTTGCCTGAGAAAAGAAGGGATGCTTATTGACGATACAGCTTGGGCGGGGAGCCGTCGGGCAGGTATTCCTGGCCTGCCTCCTATCACTCGCCGCTATCGGCGTCTTTGCCTGCTCTGCGGCGCAGGCCGCCGGGCGGGTCGAGGCAGTGACGGCTCATGTCACTGCACCTGACGGCCTGCCGCCGCTCGTGCAGCAGCGCATGGAGACGAGCGTGCAGGTCATCTCTGAGCAGCTGTTGCTCGGCGATGACCTGCACGCCGCAGATGCTGCAGCGAAGAGCGAGATTATCCGCCAGGTCTTCGACAAGGTGCTTGTCGGCTATACTGTGCGCGATGTCAGTCTCCAGCTCGGCGATACGGCCGAGGTCACGGTCGAGCTCTCGCCGTGGGCCGACCAGATCCGCACGATCTCGGTCGAGACGCATGTCGAGGGCATGCCGCCTGAGGTGGAGCGCCTCGTGCGCGAGGACCTCGCGGATGTCAGCGCCGTCTTCTCGGATGCGCTCTACGGCCTGCCGGTCGCGGCGACCGACTGGACGAACGGCGTCCTCAAGCACCATCTCGAAGCTTATCTCGCGGAGCACCTGCCGGAGTTCCGCGGCGACTTCGAGGTCGAGACGGATGGCAGCGCGGCGGAAGTCAGCCTGACGGTCTACCCGCGCCTGCCCGTCGTCCGCACGGCGGACCTCTCGATGCGCTCGAGCACCATTCCGAACCTCACGCTGCTCAACCACCGCGAGCTCATGCAGGAGCAGGCCGATATGCTCGTCGGGGTTCCCGTCGCCTTTGTCGCGCGCCATCAGCACGACTTCGAGCACCTCTTCTCGGAGCGCCTCGACGCGCAGCGCGACTTCCGGGCGCTTCGCATGAAGACGACCGTGACGATCGCGCCGCAAGAGCGCATGACGGTCATGAGCCGCTCGGACTCCTCGCGCTACCGCGCACGGCTGATGGGGTGGGTCGACATGGGGCGCAAGGAGGGCAAGTACGAGCGCGAGGTGGACAGCCTGCGCTTCCGCCTCCACGCCGGGCGCATGGTGACCGCTCGCGATGAGCTCTTCGCGCAGCTCGACTTCATGCCGCAGAAGGTGGACTGGGGCTGGGAGATGGGCTATAGCCATCGGATCGGCATGGGCACAACGCCGATGCTGCGCTACGACATGCGCGAGAAGCGCTTCGTGCTCGGCGCCATGCAGCGCTCGCGCCACGCTGGCAGCTCCGCTATGAGTACCGCTTCACCGACCACCTCGGCGAGGCCGGGCTCCTCTATCAGATCCACGACTTCCTCGGTGTGGAGTACGTCCTCGACAAGACACAGGCTGGCTCCGCCTCATCGGGAATTTCTGAATGCTCCGCAGGGGAAATCCTTGTAGACCCCTGCGAAGTCTGTTATAATAAACGTGTTTCTTTGGAATCGTAAGAAGGAGAAGATAAAATGGTTACATTGCAGAAAAAACAGGTCAAGATCATCAGTGTCCTCATCGCACTCGTCTTTGTCGCTCCGTTGTCGCCCTTGCTCTGACGCAGTCCGGCTCGGGCATTGCAAGCGCCGCAAGCTCGAATGTCGGCGTCGTCGATTACCGCCAGATCGCACAGCAGAGCTCGCAGCTCCAGGACATCCAGTCCCAGATGCAGAAAGAAGTCCAGGACGCTCAGAAGGAGTTCGAGGAGAAGTCCGCTAACATGAGCGACCAGGAGAAGAACGACTACTATCAGCAGACGCAGCAGCGCCTCGCTCAGAAGAACCAGGAACTCATGGAGCCGTTCCAGAAGAGCATCGAGGATTCTGTCAAGAGCGTAGCAGAGGCTAAGGGCCTCTCCGTCGTCCTCGAGAAGAGCTCGGTGGTCTACGGCGGCCAGGATATCACGCAGGATGTCATCAACAAGCTCAGCAAGTAATCCTCTGAGGGTCATATGGAGCGTCGAGTACCGAGCGGGTTTTACGCTCGGTACTACTTGTAAGGGGGCGAGAGCGCGTGGACAATCCAGATAAGACAAAGCCTCGGGCACGCTCCAGAAGGCAGGTCTCTGGAAGACGAAGCGCAAGGAGATCCTGCTCGGCAGTGCCATTGCCATCGGCTCGTCTTCCTCGGGGCTTGGGGCATCCGCGCGCTGATGCGGGGCATGAAGCCGTCAAACAGACGGCTGCTGCGAGCATCGGCCTCGTCGACATGCAGAAGGTCATGGAGGCGCATCCCGACTACGAGAAGCTCCAGACGCTCCAGAAGGAGTACAAGAGCCTGGAGCTCTCCTTGAAGGATACGGAAAAGCTGCCCGAGATGCAGGTGGAACCGCCTGCGGTCGAGTCGAAGCCGTTCGACGATTCGGTCTGGCAGAAGAATGCCCAGACCGTCATCGGCGGCCGCACCGAGCTCGAGCGCGAGGCCAAGAAGGTCGAGCAGGCGTATCGCGAGGCCCACGAAGCCGAGTACGAGAGCCGCCGCAAGGCTGTCGACGAGGATTACCAGAATGCGATCCTCAACCTCAACATCAAGATCGACAACCAGAAGGCCATGCATCACCCGTGGACGAAGCAGCAGGACCTCGATGAAGAGCGAGCGGGCTGGGAGAACCAGCGCGCCCTCTTGCAGGAAGAGCGCGGCATGCGCCAGCGGGAACTCGCGAAGGCCTGGGAGCGCGAGGTCAATGACTACGTGCAGTCGGTCATGGGGCCGAAGCTCGCCGCTTGGCGCGAGAAGGCTAAGAGCTCGCTCTCTCAGCAGAAATCCGCAGCGGTGCTCAAGCAGTCTGAGGCGCAGCAGCGCGACACGGCAGCCATGCAGCAAGAGATGCAGATGACGGCGGCACAGAAGCTCCAGCAGCGCGCCCAGATCAAGGAGATGATGGCGCAGAAGGCAGAGGAGATCCAGGCCCTCGACACGCACATTCGCAACGACATCTCGGGCAGGGCGGCCAAGATCGCCATCCTGCACCACTTCACAATGATCTTGGCGAATCCCGCGAGGATCTCGCGTTCAAGCTCCCCGTGGACCTGCCCGCGAGCATGAAGCCGGAGCGCTTCATGCCGGTCGTCGGCAGCGATACGGAGGATGTCACGGATGAGCTTGTCAGCGAAGTCAGCACGCTCAGTGATGACGGCGCGGACAGCTCGTCCGAGAACTCATGATACCATCTTATCCCTAACCCAATCATAGAAAGAAGCGAATCATCAACATGAAATTACGTAAGAAATCCGTTGGACTCCTGGCAGCTGCTTTTGCGGCAACGATGCTCATGAGCGGTTGCGGTCAGGTCAAGATCGGTTATATCGAGGGCTCCCGCGTCATGCAGGAGGCCCCGCAGGTCAAATCCCTCGTCGATGAGGCAACCAGAAGATCAATGAGGCGCGCGAAGAGGCGCAGAAGTCGCTGCAGGACAATCCGGACATGAGCCAGGAGGACGCGCAGAAGGCACAGGTCGAGGCACAGCGCAAGATGGCCAGCCTCAACCAGTCGTACCAGATGCAGCTGCAGCAGAAGGTCAGCGCTGCGCTGCAGGACATCGCGAAGGAGAAGAAGCTCGATGTCGTCGTGGACAGCGAGAAGGAGCAGCCGACGGCACTGATGGCTGCGTCGATGTGACGGATGACGTCATCGCCAAGCTGCAGTAAGGATGTGATGTGACATGAAAAAGACCTTGCAGGAAATCGCAGAATACGTGGGCGCCGCGTCGAGGGGGATGCCTCGATCGTCATCAGCGGCCTCGACAACATCGAGGCGCCGGTGAGCACGACCTGACCTTCGCCGTGGACCCGCACATCGAGGAGGCCAAGGCATGCGGCGCGGCAGCTGTCATGCTGCCGGAGGGAGTCGAGGACTTCCCGAAGACGGCGCTCTACGTCGAAGAGCCGCGCGCGGCGTTTGCGCGCCTCTTGGAGCTCTTCACGCCGAAGCTCCAGTTCCCCAAGGGCGTCAGCGAGCAGGCCCACATCGGCAAGGACGTCAAGCTCGGCAAGGATGTCGTCATCATGCGTTCGCCGTCGTCGATGACCACGCGGTCATCGGTGATCGCGTGACGCTCTACCCGCACACGTACATCGGCCAGTACGCGAGATCGAGGACGATACCGTCATCTACTCGAGCGCCACGGTCCGCGAGCACTGCCACGTCGGCAAGCGCTGCGTCATCCACTGTTCGGCCGTTATCGGTTCGGACGGCTTCGGCTTCACGACGCACGAGGGCGTGCACACGAAGGTGCCGCAGGTCGGCAACGTCGTCCTCGAGGACGATGTCGAGATTGGCGCACATGACGGCATCGACCGCGCGGCCATGGGCTCGACGGTCATCGGCCACGGCACGAAGATCGACAACCTCGTCCACATCGGCCACAACTGCAAGATCGGGCCGAACTGCCTGATTGTCGCTCAGACGGGCATCTCGGGCTCGACGACGGTCGGCCACAATGTCACGTTCGGCGGCCAGGTCGGCACGGTCGGCCACATCAAGATCGGCGCCAACTCCGTCTACGCTGCGCGCTCCGGCATCATCGGCGACATGCCGGAAGCGTCTTCTGCGCGGGCTTCCCCGTCCAGAGCCATGCGGAATGGCTGCGCATGCAGGCTTCGATGAAGCACCTGCCGGAGATGTACAAGAAATTCCGCCAGCTCGAGAAGAAACTGGCCAAGTACGAGTCGAAATAACGCGCATGGCGCGATGAAAGCCTTCCGGAACAGGGAAGGCTTTCTTGCTGAAAGAGGGGAAAACGATGTTGTCATACTATCTGTTGAAGGCACTGAGTAAGCTCTGCTGCCTGCTGCCGCGCGGCGTCTGTGAGACCATCGGCCGGGCCCTCGGGGCCCTGGCCTGGCCTCTCGTGCCGAAGCGGCGCAAGAAGCTCGCGAAGGACCAGATCATGATGTGCCTCGGCGTCGACGAGAAGGAGGCCGAGCGCCTCGCGAAGGCAGCAGTGTCCGCTTCGGCCCGATGCTCATGGAGGTCCTGCGCTTCCCGGTCATCCGCAAGCACATCGGCGATTACGTGCGCATCGAGGGCCTCGACAAGCTCGAGCGCGGTCTCGCGCTCGGCAAGGGCTGCATCATCGCGGCGGCACACAGCGGCAACTGGGAACTCATGGGCGGCGCTTTCGCGCAGGCTGGCATCCCGCTCGTCGGCGTCGCGATGAAGCAGAAGTCGACGGGCGCCGACCGCTTCATCAACGAGTACCGCACGCTCATCGGCATGCACATCACCTACAAGAGCGGCGTGCGCGAGATGTTCGACATGCTGCAGAAGGGCTGGGCCATCGGCCTCATCATGGACCAGGACACGAACCGCCGCAGCGGCATCGTGCTCGACTTCTTCGGCAAGCCGACGAACTGCGTGCCGGGCGCTGCTTCGATGGCGCGCTTCCAGGGTGTGCCGATCTTCCCCGCGTTCATGCATCGCGATGAGCACGGCTTCCACACGCTGATCGTGCAGGACCCTGTCTTCGTCGAGAAGACAAAGGACAAGCGCGAGGACATCCGCAGGACGACGCAGGTCCTGACGAAGTGCATCGAGGATCACGTGCGCCGCTACCCCGAGGAATGGTTCTGGCTGCACGACCGCTGGAAGTCCATGCGGGAAGAATAATCGGCTGGCTCGCATCGTGACTTGCATCGCGGACCATTGTTTTGTACAATAGAGTAAGGCATATTACGGCAGGAGGTATGATTTTGCAGAAACAGAGAACATTGAAGACAGAAGTCTCTTATACGGGCATCGGGCTGCATTCCGGCCGTGAGGTCCATGCAACGCTGAAGCCGGCGCCAGAGGACACGGGCATCGTCTTCGTGCGCAAGGATCTCTCCGGTGAGCCGCAGATCCACGCGAAGGCCCAGAATGTCACGTCGACATTGCGCGCGACGACGGTGGAGGAGAACGGCAACAAGGTCTTCACGATCGAGCACCTGATGAGCGCGTTCCACGCGCACCGCATCGACAATGCCTACGTCGAGCTCGATTCGGAAGAGCCGCCGGTGGCGGACGGAGCCTCGCTCGTATTCTTCGAGCTCATGGCGAAGGCCGGCATCGTGGAGCAGGCGAAGGACCGCAAAGAGATCGTCATCGACAAGGTCTACCGCATCGATGATGAGAAGACGGGCCGCTTCGTCATGGTCCTGCCGTACGACGGCTTCCGCGTGAGCTTCACGTCCCTGAATCCGCACAAGCTCATCGGCGTCCAGTACGAGGACTTCCACGTCGATGAGGCGGTCTACCACAAGGAGATCGCCCCGGCCCGCACGATCGCGTACGAGAAGGAAATCCAGGCACTGCGCGAGATGGGGCTAGGCTCGGTGGTTCGCTCGAGAACGTCATCGTCTACAACGACGAGGGCTGGCTCAACCCGCTCCACTTCGAAGATGAGCTCGTGCGCCACAAGATCCTCGACGTCATCGGCGACCTGCGCCTTGCCGGCATCATCCGCGGCCACGTGATCGCCGTGGCCTCCGGCCATGCGCTCAACACGCAGCTGGCGAAGCAGATCGCCGCTGCTACGAGCATCAATGAGAACTTGTAAAAAACTATCCTGACAACGTTTTAGAGGAAGAGGGAGAAATCATGGTATTAGATATCAACGACATCCAGAAGATCCTGCCGCATCGCCCGCCGATGCTGCTCGTCGACCGCATCATCGAGCTCGAGCCGTTCAAGTCGGCGACGGGCATCAAGAACGTCACGATGAATGAGCCGCATTTCCTGGGCCACTTCCCGGGCCATCCGATCATGCCGGGCGTGCTGATCCTCGAGGCAATGGCTCAGGTCGGCGGCGTCGCCATGCTGTATCCGGAGGAGCACCGCGGCAAGATTGCGCTGTTCGGCGGCATGGAACACGTCAAGTTCAAGCGCCAGGTCGTGCCGGGCGACCAGCTCGTCACGAAGGCACAGCTCGTCCGCACGCGCGGTGACTTCGGCCTGCTCCACTGCGATGGCTATGTCGACGGCGAACTCGCCGCTTCGGCAGACTTCAAGTTTGCATTGAAAAAGGGCGAAGATCTTTGATTTCGGCCTGTATCAATTGCCTAATCGCATGTAGTCTTTGTTCAACTCGTAAAACGCCCAGATTTGCAGTCAAATGAGATACAAGAATGATGAGGGTATTCAGGAGTATATAAAAAAGGACAGAGCAAATTGGCCGGAAAGACCGGCTTTGGAGGAAGGTTAAGGAGTTGGAGCAGATGAATACGGACAACAAGGTCACTGCAAATATACATGAAACAGCTGTCGTCGCACCTGGTGCGAAGATTGCGGAGAACGTCGAGATCGGGCCGTACTCGGTCATCGGCGAGAACGTCGAGATCGGCGAGGGCACGAAGATCGGCCCGCATGTCGTCATCCACGGCTGGACTCAGATCGGCAAGGACTGCCGCATCTTCCAGGGGGCTTCCATCGGCGAAGAGCCGCAGGACCTCAAGTTCAAGGGCGAGAAGAGCTACACGATCATCGGCGACCGCACGACGATCCGCGAGGGCGCTACGATCATCGCGCGACGGGTGAGGGCGAGGAGACGCGCGTCGCAACGACTGCCTGCTCATGGCGCTGACGCATGTCGCGCACAACTGCGTCGTCGGCAACCACGTCATCATGTCGAACCTCGCGAGTCTCGCAGGCCACGCCATCGTCGAGGACCGCGCGGTCATCGGCGGCATGGCCGGCGTTCACCAGTTCGTCAAGATCGGCCGCAATGCGATGGTCGGCGGCATGTCGAAGCTCACGCAGGACGTCGTGCCGTACACGATCGTCGACGGCAGCCGGCCAAAGTCGTCGGCCTCAATGCCGTCGGCATCTCGCGCGCCGGCATCAAGCTCGATGCGCGCCGCAATATCAAGAAAGCATACAAGCTCCTCTATCGGTCGGGCCTGAGCCTGCAGCAGGCGATCGCCGTCATCGAGCAGGAAGTCGATTCCTGCGAGGAAGTCGAGCACTTCCTGCGCTTCCTGCGCAATGCAGAGCGCGGCATCTGCCGTGAGCGCAGAGAGCGCGACTGAGACGGTCGGGAATCGGCCAGAGGGTTAAAGAATTTCGGGGGAATCGTTATGGAAAGAATCGGACTGCTGGCCGGTGCCGGCAAACTGCCAGTCGAGTGTGCGAGAGCGGCAAAGCTCCTCGGTTATGAGGTCTATGCCGTCGCCCTGCTACCGGAGACGGATGCAGAGCTCAAGGAATGCACAGCGGACTGCCAGTTCATCAGCATTGCGCATCTCGACGATGTGCTGAACTACCTCAAGGAACATCAGGTCAGCAAGGTCACGATGATCGGCAAGGTCACGAAGGAGCTGCTGTTCTCGGGCAAGGTCCAGCCGGATGCGCGCATGATGAAGCTCATCATGGAGCTGCCGGACCGCAAGGACGACACGATCATGATGATGTTCGTGCGTGAACTCGCCAAGGCCGGCATCCAGGCCTTTGACCAGACGGCACTCATCCGCCGCCTGATGCCGCACCGCGGCGTCATCACGAAGCGCGAGCCGACGGTCGAGGAGCGCAAGGACATGGAATTCGGCTTCCGCATGGCCAAGGAGATCGGCCGCCTCGATGTCGGCCAGACGGCCGTCGTCAAGAACATGGCGGTCATGGCGCTCGAGGCCATCGAGGGCACAGATGCCTGCATCCACCGCGGCGGCGAGCTCGCGCGCGGCGGCGCGGTCGTGGCCAAGGTCGCCAAGCCGCAGCCAGGATGACCGCTTCGACGTGCCGACCGTAGGCCTGGCTACGATCCAGAGCATGGTGGATGTCGGGGCGACGGCTCTGGCCATCGAAGCAGATAAGACGCTCCTCGTCGAGCGCGAGGAGATGCTTGCCCTGGCAGAGGCCAACAACATAACGATTGCAGCCCTGTAAGCGTGTGATTGTGAGACGCGGCGGAACCAAGAATGCTGGTACCCTCGCGTCTTTTCGGCTTTTCTTATGAGATGCGATCCTGAGGAGGTGTGTGGATGAAGATCATGATGTCAGCCGGTGAGGTGTCGGGCGACCTGCACGGCGAGCGCCTCGCGCGCGCCATACGCGAGCAGGCACCCGATACCGAGCTCATCGGCTTCGGCGGAGCGCGCATGGAGCGCGCGGGCGTCAAGCTCTTCCGCAATTTCGCGGACTACAATGTCATGGGCGTCTGGGAGGTCATCAAGAACCTCAGGCGCATCCTGAAGCTGCTCGATGACCTGACGGCTACATGGAGAAGGAGCGGCCAGACCTCCTGGTGCTCATCGACTACCCCGACTTCAACTGGCGCCTCGCGAAGCGCGCCAAGAAGCTCGGCATCCCCGTCTTCTCGTACATCCCGCCGTCGGCCTGGGCCTGGCGCAAGGGGCGGGCGAAGAAGTGCGCGGCGCTCGCTGACACCTTCGTCGCGATCTTCCCGCACGAGCTGCCCGTCTACGAGGCAGCTGGCGCCAACATCTCATTCCTCGGGAACCCGCTCGTCGACACGGTCAAGGCGGAGCTGCCGGAAAAAGAGGCGCGCGCGTTCTTCGGCATCGCGCCGGAGGACCACGCCGTGCTGTTGATGCCGGGCAGCCGCCGCCAGGAGATCACGATGCTCCTACCGGCCATGCTCGAGGCGGCGAAGCTGCTCGCGGCAAAGCGTCCGGGGACGAAGTTCTTCCTGCCCGTGGCGGCCGCTTCGTACGAGCCGCTCATCGAGCAGCTCGTGGCGGAGCACAGCGTAGAGGTCAATCTCACGCACGAGAACCGCTATGCGCTCATGGGCCTCGCCGATGTGGCGGCGGCGGCTTCGGGGACGGTCGTCATGGAGGCGGCCTGATGGGGCTGCCGTGCGTCTCGCTCTACCGCCTGGCCCCGCTCAACTACATGATCGGGCGCGCGCTCGTCCACGTCGAGCACTTCACCCTGCCGAACATCTTGCTCGGCGAGACCATACAGCCGGAGCTCCTGCAGGACGAGGTCGAGCCCCATCGCTCGCCGATGCCGCTCGCGCGCCTCTACCGCGGCGAGGCGGCGCGCGAGAAGACGCGTGCCAAGCTCCAAGAACCTGCCAGCGGCTCGGACCACCGGGCGCGGCGGCCGCGTGGCGGCCAAGATCCTAGAGGCGGCGCACGACAAACGACATTCAGGAGAATAACATGAAGAATTACAAGCGGCTGCTCCAATACATGCGGCCATATGTCAAGCAGCTCATACTGGCCATCATCTGCATCATCATGGCGGCGGCGGCCAACCTCTACCTGCCTGGATCATCAAGGACATGATCGATAAGGTGCTGGCCGAGAAGGACATGGTGATGCTCAACCTCATCTGCGTCGGCATCGTCGTCGTCTTCCTCTTGCGCGGCATCTTCTACTACGGGCAGTCGTACCTCGTCTCCTTCATCGGCCAGAAGGTCATCATCGATGTGCGCGAGGTCATGTTCCGCAAGTTCCAGCGCATGCCGATGGCTTACTTCGACCGCCATCAGACGGGCGAGGTCATGAGCTACATCACGAACGATGTGGCGGCCATCCAGTCGGCCCTTGTCGACCAGCTCATCGAGATGGTCACGGAGGGATCCATCCTCATCGGTTCGCTCGTCATGATGATCGTGCTGGACTGGAAGCTCTCCATCCTGACGCTCGTCATCATCCCACTCGTCGGCCAGGCCATGAAGATCTTCGGCCGCAAGATCAAGCGCAACGGCACGGTCATCCAGGAGCGCATGGCTGACATCACTTCTCTTCTACAGGAGAGCGTCTCGTCCATCCGCGTCGTCAAGTCCTTCGTGCGCGAGAACTACGAGATCAAGCGCTTCTGCCGCCAGAACGAGCTCAACTTCCAGGCGGCGATGAAGAACGTCCAGCTCACGAGCCTCCTGACGCCTTCGGTCGAGTTCCTCGCGGCCATCTCGGTCACGGTCATCATCTGGTTCGGCGGCTACGAGGTCGTCAACGAGCAGCTGACGGCCGGCGCACTCGTCGCCTTCCTGACATACGCCGTCAACCTGGCCAACCCGGTCAAGCGCCTCTCGCGCGTCTACGGCAATCTGCAGCGCGCGATGGCGGCCGTCGACCGCGTCTTCGCCGTCATCGACCTCAAGGAGACGATTGCGGACAAGCCGGATGCCAAGGAACTGCCGAAGGTCAAGGGCCACGTCGTCTTCGACCACGTTTCCTTCGAGTACAAGAAGGGTGTGCCGGCTCTGTCGGACGTCAGCCTCGAAGTGAAGCCTGGCCAGATGATCGCCTTCGTCGGCCCGAGCGGCGCCGGCAAGTCGACGATTGCCAACCTGATCCCGCGCTTCTATGAAGTCACCTCGGCAGTATTTCCATCGATGGCTTCGACATCCGCGACGTCACGGTCGCGTCGCTGCGCGAGCAGATCGGCATCGTGCCGCAGGAGACGATGCTCTTCTCGACGACGGTGCGCGAGAACATCCGCTACGGCCGCCTCGACGCGACGGACGAGGAAGTCGAGCAGGCGGCCAAGGCCGCCAATGCCGACGGCTTCATCCGTGAGCTGCCGAACGGCTACGACACGAAGATCGGTGAGCGCGGCCTCAACCTCTCGGGCGGCCAGCGCCAGCGCATGGCCATTGCGCGCGCCATCCTCAAGAACCCGCAGATCCTGATCCTCGATGAGGCAACCTCCGCGCTCGACACGGAGAGCGAGAAGATCGTGCAGGCGGCCCTCGACAAGCTCATGGTCGGCCGCACGTCGTTCGTCATCGCGCACCGCCTCTCGACCATCTTCAACGCCGACCAGATTTACGTCATCGACAACGGCCACATCAAGGAGCACGGCACGCATGAAGAGCTGCTCAAGCTCGGTGGCCTCTACAGCTATCTCTACAACATCCAGTTCAACAAGAAAAACGCTTAGAAAGGGAAGAGGATATGCAACTACTGTATAATATAGCGGGCATCATCATCGTGATCCTGATCATCCCGATGTTCATGGTCCGCGCGGTGCGTGAGAAAGGCTTTGTCGAACGCATCCGGCAGAGCATGGGCTTCTTCCCCGAGCATACCCTCGACAAGGTGGAGAAGAAGGACTGCATCTGGGTGCACGCGGCTTCCGTCGGCGAGATCGTCGCGACGAGCCCGCTGATCAAGGAGTTCCGCAGGGAGTTCCCGAAGAGCCCAATCCTCGTCTCTGTCGTCACGACGAGCGGCTACGAGATGGCCAACCGCATCATCAAGGATGCTGACGCCATCATCTACTTCCCGCTCGACCTGCCGTGGCTTGCCGGCCACGTGCTGCGCCGCATCCGGCCGCGCGTCTTCCTGCCGGTCGAGACGGAGCTCTGGCCGAACTTCCTGCGCACGGCGCGCAAGATCCACGTACCGGTCATGATGGTCAACGGCCGCATCAGCGACAAGAGCGTCAAGCAGTATAAGCACCTGCACGGCCTGCTGCGCGACATGATCGGGACGGTCAAGCTCTTTGCGATGCAGTCGCCGATCGATGCGGAGTACATCATGCGCTCGGTGCACCGAAGGAGCTCGTGACGGTCACGGGCAACACGAAATTCGACCAGACGTACACGGATGTCAGCCCCGAGGAGAAGCAGCGCATCATCGAGGAGATGGGGCTCACCGAGAATGACGGCATCTTCCTCGCGGGCTCGACGCACCGCGGTGAGGAGGAGCCCGTGCTGCAGGCCTTCAAGGCCGTGCGCAAGACGCACCCGCACGCGCGCCTTGTCATCGCGCCGCGTGAGCTCCTGCGCACGACGGAGGTCGTGCACCTCTGCCGCAAGGCCGGCTTCACGGTCACGACGCGTACGAAGCTCCAGCACGAGGTGCCGCAAGGTGAGGACATCGTCATCCTCGACACGATCGGCGAGCTCGGCAAGGTCTACAGCATTGGCGACGTCGTCTTCGTCGGCGGCAGCCTCGTGCCACACGGCGGCCACAACATCCTCGAGCCGGCTGCACACGGCAAGGCCATCATCGTCGGCTCGCACATGTTCAACTTCAAGGACACGTACGCGCTCTTCAGAACCGCGACGCCTGCCTGACGGTGAAGAACGGCGCGGAGCTGGCGACAGAGGTCACGCGCCTCTTCGACGAGCCGGAGCACCGCCATCGCATGGAGGAGGAGACGCGCGCCATCGTGCGCGAGAACAAGGGTGCTTCGCGCAAGTCGGCCGTCCTGCTCCACCAGATGCTCGACGCCTACGAGAGCAGCCCGGAGAACCGGCACCACGTGCGCTCCACCCAGAAGATCACGAACTTCCAGACCTATTTCATCGACCTTGTCCATAGTAAAGAAGTGGATGGATTTTTCCCGAACATCATCATGGGCATCCTCTACGTCTTCTCGCTGATCTATGGCCTGCTCGTCAACATCAAGCTGGCCGGTTACCGGTGTGGCATCTTCAAGAAGGCGAAGCTCGACTGCTTCGTCATCAGCCTCGGCAACGTGACGGTTGGCGGTACGGGCAAGACGCCGACGGCGCAGCGCCTCGCGCGCGACATCCGCGACATGGCTACCGCGTCGTCATCCTCAACCGCGGCTACCGTGCCAAGTGGCACGGCGAGGTCGGCATCGTCTCCGATGGCAAGCGCCTGCACATGGATGCGGCGGAGGCCGGTGACGAGGCTTACATGCTCGCCAAGCACCTGCCGGAGGTCCCCGTGCTCATCGGCGCGGAGCGTGCCAAGACGGGCCGCTACGCGATGGAGCACTTCGGCGCGGAGGTCGCCATCCTCGATGACGGCTACCAGCACTGGCAGCTCGAGCGCGACCTCGACATTCTGCTCGTCGACGCGGTGAACGTCTTCGGCAACGGCTACATCCTGCCGCGTGGCACGCTGCGCGAGCCGATCTCGCATATCAGCCGCGCCGACATCTGCCTGATGACGAAGGTCGACCAGGCGGCGGCCGGCTCCTGCGACTACATCCGCGAGACCGTGCACCGCTACAATCCGGATGCGCGCATCGTCGAGAGTATCCACCAGCCGCGCTGCTTCATCCCACTGACGGAGTGGTACGTCAACATCGCGAGCCAGGGCATCGACATCGCGAAGATGCACGGCAAGCGCATCATGGCCGTCTCGGCCATCGGCAACCCGGCCTCGTTCGAGCAGACGCTCTCCGACCTCGGCGCGGTGATCATCGAGAGCCTGCGCTATCCGGACCATCACGACTACGCTATGTCCGAGATGACGGATATCTTCCAGCAGGCGGAGAACGCCGGCGCGGAGGCCATCGTCATCACGGAGAAGGACGCCGTCAAGATCCCGGCGGATGTGGCCCGCGAGAAGTGGTCCATCCCGATTTACGTCATCTGCGTGGAAGTCAACTTCCAGAAGGGCAGTGAGGGCCTGAACGAGGTGCTGCACAAGCGCCTCTTTGAGCGCTTCGGCCACTGATTCCCGCTGTGTATAGAGAAAGGACAGGAAACCCATGAATGTTCTCTGTGTCATCCCGGCGCGCTACGCATCGACGCGCCTGCCCGGCAAGCCGCTCAAGGACATTGCCGGCAAACCCATGATCTGCCGCGTCTACGAGCGCGCGGCCAAGGCCTCGCGCGTGGCGGCCGCCATCGTCGCGACGGACGACAGCCGCATCTACGACGCCGTCCTGCAGCATGGCGGCAAGGCCGTCATGACGCGCAAGGACCATCCGACGGGTACGGACCGCCTCGCCGAGGTCGCCGAGAAGTACCCGGATGTCGACCTCATCATCAACGTCCAGGGCGATGAGCCGCTCATCGAGCCGAAGCTCATCGACGAGCTGGCTGCCGCCTTTGACGGCGATGCGGACCTGCAGATGGCGACGGTCTGCACCGAGATCACGGATGAGGCCGAACAGCAGAACCCCAACAACGTCAAGGTCGTCATGGATAAGCAGGGCTACGCGCTCTACTTCTCGCGCTCGCTGATGCCGTATCCGCGCCATCCGGGCACGCCGGTCTACAAGCACATCGGCATCTACGCTACAAGCGCGACTTCCTGCTCGCCTACGCAAAGATGGCAGAGACGCCCTTGGAGCATGCCGAGAGCCTCGAGCAGCTGCGCGCGCTCGAGAACGGCTACCGCATCAAGGTCATCAAGACGCCGTACCGCTTCGTCGGCGTCGACACGGCGGAGGACCTCGCGAAGGTCAACGCAATCTACCGCCAGATGATGCAGGGATAAGCCTGCCCGTATCGAATCCTTATGGATGTCAGTATGAATGACAGCCGGGTAGAGATAGAATAGAAAGTGGAAGGTGAAACGCATGAATAAGGTCAAGGTTGGAAATTTCATGATCGGTGAGGGAGAGCCCCTCGCATTGCTCGCAGGTCCCTGCGTCCTCGAGGGCATGGACCGCTGCCTGCTGATCGGGCGCACGATCAAGGAAATCTGCGGCCGTCTCGGCATCAACTACGTGTTCAAGGCTTCTTTCGATAAAGCGAACCGCTCGTCCTATCATAGCTTCCGTGGGCCCGGTCTCAAAAAGGGCCTTGAGATGCTGCAGGAGATCAAGGAGACGCTCGATGTGCCCATCGTGACGGACATCCACGAGACGACGCAGGCAGAGCCCGTCGCCAAGGTGGCCGACATCTTGCAGATCCCGGCATTCCTCTGCCGCCAGACGGACCTCCTGCACGCCGCTGCCCAGACGGGCCGCGTCGTCAACGTCAAGAAAGGCCAGTTCCTCGCGCCGGAGGACATGCGCAATGTCGTCGACAAGCTGCACGAGTGCGGCTGCGAGCAGATGCTCTTGACGGAGCGCGGCGCTTCGTTCGGCTACCACAACCTCGTCGTCGACATGCGCAGCCTGCCGATCATGCGCAGCCTCGGCTATCCGGTCGTCTTTGACGGCACGCACAGCGTGCAGCTGCCGGGCGGCAACGGCACGACGTCCTCGGGCAACCGCGAGTACGTCGAGTACCTCGTGCGCGCGGCGGCCGGCGCCGGCATCGACGCGCTCTTCCTCGAAGTCCACGACAATCCGGAAGAAGCGCTGTCGGACGGCGCAACATGGTCTACCTCGACAAGCTCGAGGGCCTGCTGACGGACGCCTGGCCATCCACAAGATCGTCCATCGTCAGGCATGAGGAGGGACTAGCGTGAGTATCAAAGAGAGAGCAATCGAGACCCTGGACATCGAGGGCAAGGCCGTCCTCGCACTCAAGGATCGCATCGGCGACGAGTTCGTCGCGGCTGTCAACTGCATCCTGAAGTGCCCGGCGCGCGTCGTCGTCACCGGCATGGGCAAGTCCGGCCACGTCGGCCGCAAGATCGCGGCGACGCTCGCGAGCACCGGCACGCCGTCTTTTTTCCTGCATCCGGCTGAGGCGTTCCACGGCGACCTCGGCATGGTGACGGAGAACGACGTCGTCATCGCCATCTCCAACAGCGGTGAGTCGACGGAGATCGTCAACATCCTGCCAATCATCCGCCGCATCGGCGCGACGATTATCGCGATGAGCGGCCGCCGCGAGTCGCAGCTCGGCAAGTTCTGCGACTACTTCATCGACATCAGCGTAGAGCGCGAGGCGTGCCCCCTGGGGCTCGCCCCGACGGCCAGCACGACGGCGACGCTCGCCATGGGCGACGCCATCGCCATGGCCCTGATGTCAGAGCGCAACTTCACGAGCCAGGACTTTGCGATGTTCCATCCGGGTGGTGCGCTTGGCCGCCGCCTGCTGCTGAAGGTCGAGAACGTCATGCACACGGGCAAGGACAACCCGCTGATCCACTGCGGCAAGACGGTCAAGGATGCACTGTTCGTCATGACGGACAAGGGCCTCGGTGCTGTCTCCGTCGTCGACGATGAGGCAAGTTCGTCGGTCTCATCACCGATGGCATCATCCGCCGCGCGCTCGCGAAGGACTACAAGTTCCTCGATGAGGCCGTGGAGAAGATCATGTTCACGGAGCCGTTGACAATCGCGCCGCAGCAGATGGCGGCGGCCGCGCTCTCCGTCATGGAGAAGCACAAGCCGCGCCCGGTCACGGTCCTGCCTGTCATCGACGAGAAGGGCGTCCCGGTCGGCATCGTCCATCTGACCGACCTCTTGCGCCAAGGAGTGGTCTGATATGGAGTTCACAGCAGAAGCAATCCGCCGCGCCGAGCGCGTGCGGCTCATCATCTTTGATGTCGACGGCGTCCTGACGGACGGAGGCATCTACATCGGTCCCGAAGGCGAGCTCTTCAAGCCGTTCTTCTGCCGCGATGGCCTCGGCATCACTCTCGCACACCGCGCGGGCTCAAGACGGCCATCATCACGGGACGCGAGTCGGAGCACCTGCGCTACCGCGCCAAGGAGCTCCACATCACGGAGGTCTACCAGGGCAATCTCGACAAGCGCGCGGCCTACGCGGACCTCAAGGCAAAGCTCGCTCGCGGATGAGGAGCTCGCTTACTTCGGCGATGACCTCGTCGACCTGCCATCATGGGGCAGGTCGGTTTCCCCGCTGCTGTCGCCGACGCCGTGCAGGAAGTGCGTGAGGTGGCCGTCCTGCAGTCGGACTATCCGGGTGGGCACGGTGCCGTGCGCCAGCTCATCGAGTTCATCCTCAAGGCGCAGCAGATGGGAAGATTTAGTCGCGTCCTTCCAGGCGAAGAAGAGCATGGAAGGCCTTGCCCAATAAGAATCAGAAAGACATTGGAGGCATTTTTTCATGCAGTATAAACTCGTGATGTTCTTGAGCAAAGTGGCCTGCCACACGCCGTACCGGCTGCTGATGGCTGTCGGCTGGGTGCTCGGCAATCTCTACTATCTCCTGATCAAGAAGGAGCGCGAACGCGCCGTATCGCAGATGATGCCGGCGCTCGGCATCGAGGAGCCGGAGGCCCGCCATCTCGTGCGGCTGTCCTTCATCAACCTTGCCCGCAATGTCTTGGAAATCCTCTACATGCCGCATCTCAACGAGAAGAACTTTGGCGAGTACATCGAGATCGACCATCTCGAGCGCCTGACGGACGCGCTGGCAGAGGGCCACGGCGTCGCCATCGTCACGGGCCACATCGGCACGTGGGAATGGTTGTCGGCCGCCTTTACCTTGAACGGCCTGCCCGTCACGGCCATTGCCAAGCCGCAGCCGAACATGCAGTACACGTACGCGCTCAACGACCTGCGCAAGACCATCCATGTCGAGATTTTCTCGCGCGGCACGAGCGAGCTCATCGCGGCGGCAAGGGCGCTCAAGAGCGGCAAGATCCTCGGCTTCCTCGTCGATCAGGATGCGGGCCCGGGCGGCGCCTTCCTGCCGTTCCTCGGCCGCATTGCGGCGACGCCGATGGGGCCGGCGGTCTTCGCGCGCAAGTTCAATTCGCCCGTCATCCCCGCGTTCATCCTGCGCCAGCCAAACGGCAAGCACAAGGTTGTCGTCGGCGAGGTCATGCGCTATCATGATACGGGGGACACGGACAAGGATCTCTTCGACTTCACGGCCCGCATGACGAAGGTCGTCGAGCAGATTATCCGCGACAACCCGACGCAGTGGCTCTGGTTCCAGAAGCGTTGGAACACGAAGCCGGAACAGCAGAAGACGGGCAAGCATCACACGGTAAGGGGGCAGGAGCAGCAGAAATGAATGGCAAGCAGAAGACATTAGTCGCACTCGGCATCCTGTTCTTTGCCTGCGTGGTCATCTGGGCGGTCCGCACGGTGCCGGAGGCACCGAAGGTCGACCACTCGGATGACGATCAGCCGCGCATCATGTCATACGACAACAACACGATCAGCGAGGAGAAGGACGGCGTCAAAATCTGGGATCTCACGGCGGACCACCTCGAGGTCGACATCGACTCCCGCAATGCGGAAATGACGGGCATCACGGGCCATTTCTACCAGAAGGACGGCCGTTCGGCTGAGGTCACGGCAGACCACGGCTCGTACGACAATGAGACGAAGGACATCCAGATCGACGGCAACGTCAAGATCACGACGAGCGACGGTGCGACGCTGACGAGCGATGAGCTGCGCTGGACGGCAGAGCAGGGCATGCTCTCCGCCATCGGCCAGGCCAAGGTGTCGAATGATACGATTCGCGCCTGGGGCGAGCGCATCGACAGCACCGACGGCTTCAACAAGGTCAAGATCTCTGGCAAAGCACATATCGAGAAACTCATGGAGGGGGCAGAACAACAATGAACAGTAAGAAGATGAAGGGCGTGCTCGCAGCGGCTGCAGCCATCCTGTCCCTGCACATGGGCACGATTTACGCCGCAGAGAGCGTGCCGGCATCGCTCGATGCCGATACACTCGAATACGACATGCGCACGGGCGAGGCCACGGCCACGGGCTACGTGCTCCTGACGCGCGGCGACTCGCACGTTACCGGCAACCGCGCAACCTACAACTCGAAGACGCAGGCCGCGACGGTCGAGGGCAATGTCATCGCTGTCTACCAGGGCACACGCCTGACCTGCGACTACCTGATGTCGGACGGCCAGGAGCATATGATGGCCACGGGCAACGTCCACGGGACGCGCGACGATAAGACATTCTCGGGTGAGCAGGTCGACTACTTCCCGCAGCAGAACGACTACATCGTCATCGACCGCGGCGGCCAGCTCACGAGCGGTGACGATACCTTCACGGCAGACCGCATCTACGGCTGGCTCAAGGATGAGCACTATATCGGCGAGGGCAATGCGCACGTCGTGAGCCCGTCGCGCGCGATGGAAGCCGGCGGCGACCAGATGGACTACTACGGCAAGGAGCAGGGCAAGGCCGTCATCACGGGCAATGCCTGGGCCGTACAGGAGAATAACACGATGCGCAGCAATCGCATGACGATTTATCTTGCCGATGACGGGTCCGCTAAGGTACAATAAAGTGATAGATTGAGCGAGACTGCCGTGGCTGCGGCAGAGGATATGTTGGAGGGCACGATTTTGCATATCGAGGCAAGGAATCTGGTAAAGACATTCAAGAAGCGTACGGTTGTCGACCGCGTTTCTCTGCGTGTGGACAAGGGAGAGATCGTCGGCCTGCTCGGGCCGAATGGCGCGGGCAAGACGACGACGTTCTACATGATCGTGGGGCTCGAGCGCCCGACGTCCGGCGAGGTGTTCCTCTCGGACGTCAACATCACGGACGAGCCGATGTACCACCGGGCAGCGCTCGGCATCAGCTACCTCACGCAGGAGGCCTCGATCTTCCGCAAGCTCACCGTCGAGGAGAACATCATGGCCATCCTCGAGACGACGAAGCTCTCGAAGGCCGAGCAGAAGGACAAGTTCGAAGAGCTGCTCGAGGAGTTCCACATCGGCCATGTGCGCGAGCGCAAGGGCACGGAGCTCTCGGGCGGCGAGCGCCGCCGTGTGGAAATCGCGCGCTGCCTGGCACTCGAGCCGCAGTTCATCCTGCTCGACGAGCCGTTCGCCGGCGTCGACCCGCTGGCCGTCGCCGACATCCAGGAGATCGTCCAGTACCTCAAGGAGCGCGGCATGGGCATCCTGATCACCGACCACAATGTCCGCGAGACGCTGCAGATCGTCGATCGGGCCTACATCCTCAACAGCGGCAAGATCCTCCTCGAGGGCGACAGCCAGACCATCGCGAACAGCCCGGTCGCCAAGAAGTTCTACCTCGGCGATAATTTCACATTGTAACGGAGACACAGCAAATGCATATCAGAATCTTAGACAAATACATATTCCGGGAGGTCTTCAAGGCCTTTATCTTCGGCATCTGCGCATTCTCTGCTGTCTTCATCGGTTCGGGTACGCTCTTCAAGATCGCCAAGTACATCACGGATTACGGCGCATCGCTGTCGGCCGTCGTCAAGGTCTTCGTCTTTGGCCTGCCGTCGGTCATCATGTGGACGTTCCCGATGTCCATGCTGCTCGCGACGCTCCTGACGTTCGGACGCCTCTCGAGCTCGAGCGAGATCACCGCCATGAAGTCGTGTGGCATCGGTTTTTACCGCATCGCTGCACCGGCCGTCATCATGGGCTTCCTCGTCAGCATCGGCGCGATCGCCTTCAACGAGTACGTCGTGCCGTGGGCCAATACGGCCTACCGCAATGTGGTCTACTACGAGATCCAGGGCAACAACGGCATGAAGTCGCAGGAGCACATCATCCTCAAGGACATCCAGGACGGCAAGATCCAGCGCCTCGTCTATGCGCGCCGCTACGACGGCGATACGCAGACCCTGCAGGGCGTGACCATGCAGGACTTCAACCAGGACGGCAAGGTCAGCCACGTCGAGAACGCGGAGTACGCCGAGTACAGCATGGACAAGTGGATCATGCACAACGGCATGCTCTACGACATCTCGGAGGGCCAGAGTGAGCACAGCATGCGCTTTGACACGCAGGTCCTGCCGATCAAGGCGAGCCCGAAGCAGATCGTGCGCGAGCAGAAGGACCCAGAGGAGCTCACGATGAAGGAACTGCGCGCGCAGATTAACATCATGAAGACGCAGTACGTCGATACGAACAAGCTCGAGGCGGAGCTCTACCAGCGCATCACCGTGCCGATGGCCAGCCTGATCTTCGCGCTCATAGGCGTGCCGCTCGGCCTGCAGCCGACGCGCAACAGCTCTTCGGCGGGCTTCGCGATGAGCGTCATCATCATCTTCTTCTACTACGCGCTGATGACGATGGGCAACGCTCTGGCGCGCAGCGGCGCTGTCGCACCAATCATCGCCGTCTGGATCCCGAACATCGTCGGCTCATCGCGGGCTTCATCCTCATACGCAGGGCCTCGCGTTGACGGCAGCGGGAATCTGAGGACAGGAATCAAGAAAGAAGGAAAGGTGGTAGATACAGGATGTATGGTGTCCTACTCATCGTCGTACTCATCATCACGGGCGGAGCCATTGCCTTCATCGGCGACCGCCTGGGCTCGAAGGTGGGCAAGAAGAAGCTCTCCATCTTCGGCCTGCGCCCTCGTCATACATCTATCATCGTGACGATCTTCACGGGCGTCTGCATCACGACCCTGACGTTCGGCGTCATGGCGGCGGCTTCGCAGAATGTGCGCACGGCGCTCTTTGGCATGGAGAAGCTCAACCAGAAGATGAAGACGACGCAGGCGGACCTCAATCAGCCACGGCCGACCTGCAGACGGCGCAGCGGCAGCAGCAGGAGCCAACGACGCGCTCGACCAGTCGCGCAAGGACGTCGAGACACTCAAGGCACAGCAACAGGAGCTCGAGGCAGAGTCGCAGCGCCTGCAGGAGGGCAACCGCCTCTTAGAGCTCGCGAAAGCAGAGCTCATGCAGCGCAACGATGTGCTCGTCGCTCAGAATGACCAGCTCGGGGCGCAGAACAGCCAGCTTTCTTCGACCAATACTTCGCTGCAGGGACAGAATTCGCTGCTGACGGGCAAGAACGCGGAGCTCACCGGCAAGAATGCGAGCCTGACCGCGGACAACAAGGACCTCGAGAAGCGCAATCAGGATCTGCGCAATGGCCTGCTGACGATCCGCGAGGGCGACATCGTCTTCCGCGCTGGGGAGGTCATCGCGAGCGGCGTCATCCGCGGCAACCGCCCGGCGGCGGAGGTCGACAAGGACCTCCAGGCGCTGGCACAGCTCGCGAGCCGCAATGTCTCGACGCGCCTCGGGCAGGACGTCTCCGACAAGGACGTCTGGATCTACAAGCCCGAGTACAATTCGGCCGTGCAGGCCATCGCGAGCAGCCCACAGGACATGGTCGTGCGCATCGTGGCGGCCGGCAACCTCGTGCGCGGTGAAGAGGTGCGTGCCTCGCTCGAGCTCTACAAGAACAGTGTCATCTACAAGGACCGCGAGTTCATCCTCGCGCGCCCGATTGCGCTCAAGGGCGCGGGCAATGGCGAGGCCGAGCAGGCCGTCATGGGCTTCCTCAAGGAGGTTAATGCCGCGGCATCGGCCAAGGGCATCCTGCCGGACCCGATCCGCGGGTCGATCGGCGTCATGGACGGTGCGCAGTTCTACGAAGTCGTCAACGCCATCAACGGTGCACACGGCACAGTTGTCCTCTCCGCCTACGCCAAGGGCGATACGGATGCACTCGGACCGCTGCGCCTGATCATCAAAGAAGAACAGCTGCCAGACCAGCCGTGATACACAGGGCTCTGCCAGGCCAACGGCCTTGGGCAGAGCCCTTTTTGCTGTCGCGGTCCGCTGGTTTCTGGAGGAGAAGAAAGGAAATGCTTATGGAACGGATTGCTGCACTCGACCCCGGCCGTGAGAAGTGCGGCTTCGCCGTGCTCAGAGAGGACGGCAAGGTGCTCATGCAGCGCGTCATCGAGACGGCTCGGCTTGAGCAGGAAGTCCGGGCGGCACGGGAGGAGCACGGTTTCGCTGTGCTCGTCGAAGGCAATGGCACGACGAGCCGCGAGGCGCGCGCCCGCCTGCAAAAGGCTTTGCCGGACCTATGCATCGAGGTGGTCGACGAGTATCGGACGACGGACCTCGCCAAGAAGGCGTACTGGAAAGCAAAGCCGCCGCGCGGCTGGCGCCGCCTGCTGCCGGTGACCATGCAGGTCCCGCCGGAGCCCGTCGACGACTTCGTCGCCGTCATCCTCGCATCGCGTTATATAAAGGAGAACCATCATGAATGAAAAACAGCATCGTCCCGATTGGACGGAATACTTCCTCGACATCGCCAAGGCTGTCGGCCGCCGCGCGACCTGCCTGCGCCGCCGCTACGGCGCCATCATCGTCAAGGACAAGATCATCATCAGCACGGGCTACAACGGCGCGCCGCGCGGTGAGGCCAACTGCATCGACACGGGCAACTGTGAGCGCGAGCGCCTCCACGTACCGAAGGGGCAGAACTACGAGCTTTGCGTGGCCGTCCATGCCGAGCAGAACGCCATCATCAACGCCGACTCCGCGGCGATGGAGGGCGCGACGATCTACATCGTCGGCGTCAACGCTGATGGCAGCCTCGCATCGGGCAAGCCGTGCCTGCTCTGCCGCCGCATGCTGCGCAATGCCAAACTCGCCAAGGTCGTCTACTACGAGACGGATGGCAGTGTCGTGAGCTGCCGCCCCGACGAGATCCACGACTGACAAATGATTGACAGGCTCAGGCCCTTGCGTTAAAATAGGTTTGTTATAATGGATTGCACTCTGGATGTCTGTGGCATTGCAGGAGTGCAGCTGTGTATTCGAGAAAAAGGAGTGCGCTTGTATGCCAGTCTATATGTTGGCGTTCATCATTGCTGCCGGTGTGGCACTGCTGTTGACGCCTGGTGTCATCTGCCTTGCGGGGAAAACGGGGGCAATGGATGCCCCGGATGCGAGAAAGGTCCACAAGAAGCCGATTCCGCGCATTGGCGGCATTGGCATCTATCTCGCTTTCATGGTGGCAATCCTCAGCGTCCTGGCCTTCACCGAGGTCTCGCCGGAGGTCCTCTACGAGATCATCGGCCTCTTGGTCAGCGGTTCGATCATCTTCATCGTCGGCCTCATCGACGACTACGTCAATCTGCCGGCCAAGGTGAAACTCCTGGGCCAGATCATCGCGGCTGTGTGCTCGTCTTTGCCTTTGATGTCCGCATCGACTTCATCACGGACCCGTTCGGCGACTACATCTACCTCGAGTT
>ENA-OQEN01000152-OQEN01000152.1-human-gut-metagenome-genome-assembly--contig:-NODE-152-length-29525-cov-2.572896_pt1 | contig 29525 bp, 33 predicted proteins | sample MGYA00242791_ERZ504627 | MGnify/ENA primary metagenome ERZ504627 (study PRJEB26092, sample SAMD00036316) | human gut metagenome | host: Homo sapiens | study: EMG produced TPA metagenomics assembly of... | reverse complement strand
TCCGAAGTTCAAAGGGCTTTCCCGTTATCGTTTCGATACCAAGGCCTCGATACCACTGATAAAACCAATTGTGGAGTTCCCAGGGATCATTCAACCGATCCCCAATCAATACGGCAAGGCTCTGTGCATCCAATTTTCCAGCAGAAACCAGCTCTTTCAAGAGGCTCATAACGGATTGTTCCAACATTGTTCCACTTCCACTCCCTATACTTTATATATTTCACGCTGCTCCCCCTGATACGTAGAATTCGGTTTCTCCAATTTTTCCACACACAGCGAATGGGGTTGATTGTCTAAAATTTTTTCACTGAGCAGCTTGCCTGCCGCAAAGCCGTGCATAAATCCATGCCCGTTAAAGCCGCTGATCTGATACAGATTTTCTGCGCCGCCAATGATTGGCCTGCCGTCCGGCGTCTCATCATAATATCCGCTCCATTGGGCACAAACGCTTGCCTCGTGCAGGAGTGGAAACCATTCAACTGCCTTTTGGGCATGTGCCAAAAACCAATTGTAATCGGTTCGTATACGATCAGACAGATTCGGCTCGTAAGGGCGGTTATATTGCGTCAGTATTCCTCCTCCTTCTTCATGAAAGCCAATTCCTAAATCGGGATAAATCGCAACCGGGAACGCTTTGCTGATCCCCGGCAGCGGATCCGTTACAAAAATCTGCTGAAAAGCCCGCGCAACTGGCAGGTCAATCCCAACCATGCGTGATATATCGCTACTCCATGGACCGGCAGCGTTGACCAAACGGGAAGTATAGAATGTATCCCCGTGTTCTGTCTGTAAAACAAAACCGCTCCCTTTTCTTTGTATGCCGGTAACGCACGTGCTGCACAGGAGCGAAACCCCCGCATATTGTAATGCGTCCGTCAGAAAGGAAACCACTTGATGGACATCCAGGATCCCCTCCTCGGCGCCAAAGGTAATAAACCGTACGCTTCATACTGAAGCCGTGGTTCCCTCTGAGCAAATTCTTCCCCCTGGAACAGACTCACTTCTACACCCAGTGCCTTCTGCAAATGGTAAGCCTCCAAATAAGATTGCTCCCTTTGCCGGTCTGTGATGAAAAACGCATATCCACATCGATTCAATTGAAAGGATATTCCCGCTTTTTGCCCAGTTTCCTGCATCAGACTCCAACTGAGCTGGGATAAGCGGATATTCATCTCATCCGCAAATTGGTATCGAAGCCCTCCGGCGCACCGCGTTGTGTTATATCCTCCGAAATAAGGTTCCCTGTCAACCACCAAAATGCGCTTCATTCCGCCTTGATTCAGATAATACGCTGTGCATAACCCCATGATCCCGCGCCGATAATCACAGCCTCATACTGCATCCGCTTTCTCTCCTTTCATAAACGCCTCTAAAAATGCAGGGATCCGGCAGGTTTTTTCAGGCGGTTTATCAGGGTATATTTCCCCTTCTTTTTCACTAATTGCAGCTTTCACTTACCACATATGCGGTCTGTTTCCATGAGCTGTTCCATATCATAGATACGATAACCTGCATTCTCCTGAAAGACAGCATAGACACCGCAATCTGTCAGAATGACTCCTCCGGATATATTCTCACTGATATGTACCACGCTGTAGAAAAGCAATGCCCTAGATTTAGCATCTCCTGTTTTGCATCGTATTACCTGATCTGCTGTCATAATACGGTGGTTTTCTACAAAAATCGATTCCTCCCGGCATTGATGCAGAAAAAGAAGCGTCCCATTTCTGCCATAGCGCATTGCAAACGCCTGAACCAGCTTACTTTTTACACTGACATAAACATACACCTGCGGGTTAGGTACAAAAAGGGACTGAAAAGCATAAACGGCCCATGAAAAAATCGAATCCGGAAACTGTTTGCGGTATTGAAATATCGCTCGGCAGAAATGTCGGCTTGATTCTCTTGGATTCCCCTGCGGAGAAAGCTGAAATGCGGCCTGGCCCGAAGCCTTCGCCCGGGTCAAAAGATGCTCCAGCTCTTCTGTGTGAAATGAACCGGAAATCTTATTGAGAACGCAAAGCGGGCCGTCCTCTTGTTCAAACAGAACAGTTTTCCGAGCGCTCGCCACCCAGTCGATTCCGAAGGCGCGCTCCGGGGGCATATAGCAAAATATGGCCGTTCAGAAATGGGGAACGCGTCATTTCTTGAAACCACATAGGTCTCACCCACATCAACAATTAACTTATCCTGACCGTCTAGGCGCAGCTGCATCAGATTATGCAGGGGAATCCGCAGCAGAAAAAGCAGAACGTAGAAAACGACATAAATGTGTTGCATTCTACCGGTACTTTTTCTTTTTTCCGGTACAAATAGGCGCATTCCTCCATACTGAACCATGGAACCACAAATTTGCTTTCCCAGGTGTCTTTCTTTTCCTGTTTATACAGGTTGGTTTCACAGTTGCTGACCATCCAATTATAGATTCGTTGGAACGTACTACAGGCCGTTTCTCTCTCCCGGTAAAGAATATGAGCAACCATATGGGATTGCATCGACATCGCGCAACTGAGCAGCACGGCACATTCAATTTCGGGATGGCTCGCTCTGCCAAGCGCAGAGCGGTGCACCGCCCTGGAATATACTTTATAGCTGCTCTTTTCCTCATACCCATCCAGCAGCCGGCTAAGCTCCGCCTGATTCCACCAGTCCTCCTCTTCACGGCAAACTCTCTGCAAGATTTCCTGCAAACCGGGGCTCTCCCCAAAGCCTTGAAAAAGGGTGGGTGGGTTATAAATCTGCACGATTTTATAATCTGTTTCCTTTATAGGATCTATATAAAACGTAACTGTCTCATGGAATCGATATCCAGTTTGATAAAAAATCTGAATCACACAGGTAATCATGCAGTACGTCCCCTGGGATAATCTTTCCATCTCCACCTCGACAGAACAGATTTCTCTGCGGCAAAAATTATGTTGAAACCATTCCAACAGCATCGTATTTGCATAGGCACTTGCAAGGTGTAGATGTGACGCCCACCGGCCAATGTCGCCACGGAGGATGCAATCTTTTATATCCTGACACATAAAATCTATGGTCCTTTGCGAAACGGTCTGCAAAACAAATCACCTATTCCTTATACTTCCTGACCAGTGCTGCCAAATCATCAATGGAAGAAAAAGCAACGGATCAGTTCCTCCTCATCCTCAATAAATATGCCAAATTCCTTTTCGATATCGATAATAATTTCAAGTGCAATCAGAGAATTAATTCCATAGGTATCGATCAGATTTTTTCCTTCCAGTTCGGGAAGCGACAGTTGCTTTTCCAATTGCCTGCTCAAAATTTTACACAAGCCAGCCTGATATTGCTTCAGCTCCATACCAAAAACTCTCCTTCTCATAATAATCCATCTAAAATAGCCACACAGCGCTGATTTCCATGGTACTCCGTAATTTTTTTTGAAAACAGGTGCAGACGCTCCCGATCAATCTCATCCATCGCCATTTGCACCAAACGCTTTAGCTTGCGAGGGCGCAATTCATAAATACTCATCCAATATGCCAGCTGGTTACGCTGCATCTGCTGCGCATTGAACGAGCGCTCAAAATGCTTCCCGGGAATGCAGATGCTGGGTTTTTCGTGAATCAGGCTGGTCAACATCATATCCTGCCCCCCATGAAACACCACGACAGCACAATGCGGCATTACATCCTCGATATTGATGTATTGGACGAATCGGATATTTTCCGGGAGGTCTGTTATAATATCTTCCCTTTCATAATGAAATCCTAGGCTGCACAGCACGTTAAATTCACCATCTCCAAATGCACGGGCAATGATTTCACTGTATAGCTTTGGCGGAATCGCACCTACACTGGTATAAATAAAAATGAGCGGCCTGCCGTCCAGTCTATCCAGCAGCGCGGTGCTATCCCCGCCACTCTGTCGGTTCAGCACGCTTCCTGCAAACTGAACTTGCCGGTAACGGTCAAGGCCGGGTTCTAATTCGGGAATAGATGGATTGATGACGCAATCCGCCCGGTCAAAAACCAGCTCGCATACATTTTTAATGGGCGGCTGGCGGTATCGTTTTAAAATCGGGTTGAATGATCCGTCAGTACTCGCCAGCCGCCTCATTCGCAGGAAATTCCGGCGTTGACGGGGTGCTCGCAAAAAGGACAAGCGGAATGCGAAGCGTATTTGCCAGAATCGTCGCCGCCGGATTGGACTGACTGAATATCACATTGGGACGGAACTCGCCGGCAATCTCCAATCCTCTTTTCAGTGCATAAGAAAGATAACCCTCTTCCGCCATCCCCGTCCATTCAACAAACTCGATGTAATTATTGATATTCTGAAGCTTTGTATGGTACTCAGGCGGCTCGCTGTAATACAGGCGGTAGGATGCCGCTTCAACCAGCTGTGCAACATGCCCGCCAAGCACAAAAGCCGTTTCCCAGCCATCTTCAACTAGATTCTGCGCCAAGCCGATAAACTTTAGCGTTGAGCCCAGGGAGCCGGAATTCGGGGGGCTGGGCATGATTAATACTTTTTTCCCCATGGATGATCCTCCAATACATACAAAGCCTTTAAGCCTTCTTTCATCGTCGGATACAGAAAGGTGTAGCCAAGCTCTTTCTTCACCCGCTCGCATGATAGCCGAACGGAAAACATCCGGAGCACATGCAAGCTCCACAACATCCTCTCACTGGATAAATCCGGCGCATGCCAGCAAACGGAGATCTCGCCGTCAATCTGCTGCACGCAAGCATAAAACTCTCTTTGTGTAACCGGCAACTCGTCGCACACATCAAAGATGCCCTGTGCACTGGTATCTACGGCTAATTTACAGAGGATACGAACTGCGTCGTCTACGTGAATACGCGCGGACAAGGCATCTCCATTGCCCAACAGGCTGATTAATTTGCTGCGGAATGGGCTGCGTTCTCCCGGACCATACACCTCTGCCAGCCTCATGATGGCATAAGAGCTTCCCATGGCCTCAGCACACTGCCGCACCATATTCTCTGCCTCTGCCGCCATGGCCGGATAGGGATGCTCCCTAAGCAACGCTTCTCCAAATTCCTTGCCAACTGCTCCTGCCGCCCCATTGCTCGCATAGAGCAGCCTTTTGACTGGATTACACGCCACAACAGCCAGAAAACGCCCCAAATCTCCCAGCATGCTCTCCTGATTCTGCCGAAAGGTCGCATAATGCCCACCTGCCAGGTAAATTACAGTATCCGCCTCATGAAGCGCCTGCTCAATTGAAATAGGATCCTTGAGATCCCCCTGCATCCACTGCGCGCCTTTTAGAAGAGGAGAAGTGCACTGCTTGTCATACACTCTGACTGGCTCTGATAAGCTTTGAATCAGCTCCTGATAAAGACGAGAGCCAATATATCCGTTTCCCCCAATGATCAATATCAATTCCAATTCACCATCAATCACAGTTTTCTGATCTTTTTGCCGGTTGACGTCAGGTCGATTTCGTCTACAAAGATGATTTTTCTCGGCACCTTATAGTCTCCATTCCATCCCGGCAAAACGAATCACATCCTCTTCATCGGGAGGGTTCTCCCGATCCGCCGCAACCACTTTTGCATAAATACGCTCATTGTGATCATCATCCGGCAATGAAAACACCGCCGCGTCCTGAAGCCCTGGGTGCAAAATCAGCCTATCCTCCACTTCCTGCGGATTCACCAGATGGCCGGCAATATTCATCGTTTGGGAGACGCGCCCCTTCAAGACAATTCCCTCCTGCGTCACACATCCGAAATCCCCTGTGTGAAAATAATCCGGATACTGTTTTGATATTAACCTTTGCTGGCATATATCATCGTTATAATATCCAGAGGCACAATGCTCCAGCAACCAGAATCTCACCGCAGACGCCGTGAGGGACTTCCGCTCCATCGCTTGCGACAATCTTGATATCAACTCCCTTTACCGGATGCCAACGCTGCTTTGCGCTTTTGTCAAATCGTCGCTTGCCTGGTATGAGATTACGCCGCACTCTGACGAACAATAGATGGAGTGAAGCACTTTGCCGCTTTTTTCATAGAGACCTACAAAATGCTGCGGAGCCATGTAGGAGGAACTAGTGAGACACAGGCGAACATGATCCCATTCAATCTGGTCAATCGCTGGACTTTCCAGCAATTTGGCATAAACAAAGGGTACGCTGAATAGGACCGTGACTCTATAGCGATTGATCACATTTTTCATTGCTCCGGGTAAGAAGGTCTTTTTGATAACAACCGTTGCGCCGCTAATCAGACCCGGCAGGTAGATTGTGGTGAGCGCTGAGGTGATCAAATGCGACACTGGCGTGTAGCAGACATCTGACGGTGCCAGATTCAGCGATTGAGCAAGATCGGCGATATTTCGATACATTGCTTCATGAGAAAACACCACACATTTCGGCAAGCCCGTTGTGCCTGAAGTATACAAAAAAACAGCTGCGTCAATTGGAGCCGGCGTGCTATTAGGCGCCTGTCCGCCCTGCGGAATCAGATATACACTTCAGAAAGGACCGCTCCGCCCGGCCGCATCTCCCCGCACAGGAGATAATCCAGCCCAGCCTTCGCCTGCACCTGGAAGGTGCATGTGCACTGCACTCTTCCATAGGGACAACAATACAGTCGTGCTGCCACAAAGCCAGAAGAACGGCGATATATTCCACGACGTTCTCCAGAGATACGGCTGCCACACAGCCTGCTGGCAGCTGCCGCAAAATCAGTTGTTGCCGATAATATTCAACACGCTGAAGAATTTGGGCAAATGTATAAACATCACCCGTATCATTTATTTGAATCGCCGGCCTCTGACCAAACTGTTTCATATGCTCCACTATTTTTTCGCCCAGCATAGAACTCCTCCTTTACCAATCCAGAACAATGGAATGCGCCGTGCCGCCGCAACCTGCCTGAAGCATATCGATTATATTTTCATGATGGACAAACGCCGACACAGGCGGACGCTCCATACCGCGTATGCAGCAAAGAATATCTCTGTGTACGTCGCAAGTGAGAAAGCGGCGGTCAAACCTCCCACCACAAAACAACAGATCTTTTTCAGCCGGTACCCCGGTGAATAAAAACATATCGGCATTCCTCTTCGTCGGGGTCAGCGCCTCGCCCTCGTAGGCGCATACGGTGGAAAACATCTGCTCCAGCAGGCTATTCCCTTGGATCGCTGCGCCATCCAATCCACTGCTGATATAGCAATCAAAAACAAGATATGCGACATATAGCAAATCATAAAACAAATAGGGAATTTCATACTCGGGCTCTACCCGTATGACCGGAAATTTCTGTAAATCCTCTTCTGTATAAAGCGTATACGGTTTCTCACCGGCATAAATCAGCACGAGTTCTCCTGCTTCAAGCGGAAAGGATGGGCAACAGGCAGAACACACTTCAGCAACGCTCAGGCCGCAAATCAAGCCATGCAACCGGCCCGGATATCCCAGGAAAGACAAGGCGGGCGGATACAACTGCGTATGTCTGCTTCGGAAGAGAGCCGCACACTGCAACGGCCCGGGGTCAGTATTCAGCACCTGCAAGGCGCCTTCACCATCCTTAAAATCATAAATGTTCACAAATGCGGATCGACCTTCCACCAACATAAGGGGAGTGAAATTGAGGCAGCCATGCGTGAAAACTCATCTGCCCAGCTGAATCATACCCGCCAATCAGCATCAGCCGGCCTTCATATTTGGTATTTGGCAGCCACGTTTTATATTTTTCATCTGTGGTAATTCCGCAGAAGGCATAAAGTGATGCCACAAGGACTAAATACCGCTCCAACGTAAGATTAAGATCTCCCTGCTTTTTTATCACCTGCTGGATTTCCCTTCCAGTGCGATCCAGCAGTTCTGGCTGTGTCGACTTTTTGACAAAGAACCAACAATCCTCTTCCTCTGGATTCTGCTTTACCAATGCGCTGCTTTCCGCCCAGGTATGAAAATGGAACAACTCACTCAGGTCTTTTGCAGAGAGCCCCTTGGGCAGACAGCACAACAGCTCTCCCCGCTCCCGGAACTCCCGGATCTCCTCCTTATAAAAGTAAGGCCGGGTCAAGTGAAATGGCTTGCCCGTAATTTGTTCCACACCCAGCGTTTTATACCAATGCTCCATCTGGCTGCGCACCTCGTCCGGATGATCCGTATCGATTTCATTGGACCTATAGCAAAGCAGATCCGCCGGTGTGATGATCTCCTCTTTTAACATTTCTGTAATTACGGACAGCGCCGCCTCTTTCAAGTCCCTCATGTTACCCATCCTTCCTGCGATTTAATATCATTTGACTGAGTCTGGGCAAGACATCATAGAAATCCGCCACGATTCCTACAGTAGCGTATTGAAACACAGTGGCATTCGCATCACGATTGACTGCGATAATATTCTTACATTTACGCAGGCCTATCAAATGCTGAGAAGCTCCTGAAATACCTAATGCGATATATAGCTCCGGCTGTACGGCCCTGCCGGATAAACCAATTTGATATTCCTTAGGAGCCCATCCTTTTTCTACCAGTGCGCGCGTACACCAATATCCGCATGGATCAGATCCGCCATCTGCCGAATCTGATCCAAGTCTTCTTTCCTGCGCAGCCCCGCGCCCACGCCGATCATAATCTGATTGCTTTCCGTTCCGGCAAAGTGCCGATTCGAAACCGACAGCAACCGCTCTGAATTTATGCCTGCTGCTTCGCACGGATGAATACAAATGTTAGCCGCAACATCAGAATTGCGGGGATGCGGATCGAATATATTTTTTCTGATGGTGCAAACGAGTGTGGAACCGGTCGCGCAAATATCCGCGTATGTATTCCCCTCATAGACTGGTCGTGTCGCGACAATCTGCTCCCCATGCTGGCAAATCTCTACGCAGTCTGCACACATGCCCAGTCTCTTCCGGCTTGCCAGCTGAGATAAAACAGTTTTGCTGTGCACTGTATTGGGCGCTAAGATCAAGTCGGGCCGGTGACTATCGTAATATTCACAAATACCCTCTAAATAATTCCCGTCCTCAAAATATTCGAACGCATCTCCTATATAAATATCTATCCGTTCAAAGGAAAGCTGTTGCACTTCACGCAGAAGATTTTTCAACGCATTCCCAGAGCACAAAGCCAGCCCTGAAATGGTAAATCCATACCGCTTTTTCAGTTCTCGCGCCACAGTAATCAATTCATCACTGAACGCTAAAAGATGACCGCATGCATTTTCCAGATAAACACATACTGTACGTCCAGCGCCATCCTCAGCCATAAATTTTCTCCCCCTCTTCATCTGATTGATACGAGTTATTTGAGCGTACAACTGCTCTATTCCCTCATCTATCCCGTACAATTCCGCCTGCCTGAAGGAATTCTCTTTCCGGTCTCTCAGCCGGCATACCCGGGTTTGCGATCCCACAGTCCCCACCATAGAAGCATCACAGGGGAGCACCTGCTGCAATTCAACCTTTTTATGATTTTCAAGAATTTGTGCAAGCTTCGGCCGCTCCGATTCTGCCCAGTTTTTAATGGTCAAAAGTGCCGGAACGGAGGCTTCCGTTTTTACAAAATAACGCTCCAACTCCCGCTTAAGGAGGAAACAGCCTTGTTGACCCAGCGAAATTTCCACCACATTTGCATAGCAGGGCATTCCGAGGCTTTCGGCAAGGCTGGCAGGAACCTGACCTGTTTCACTATCGCTGGATTGACAGCCCGACAAAATCAGTTCATAGTGCCCCTCATTCCTGATCCAGGACGCCAAGGCATAGGAGGTTGCTACCGTATCTGAACCAGCAAGGAGCGGATTGCTCAAAAGCACAATCCGATCTGCCCCATAGGCATACAAGGGCTCCAGGCACTCCACCGCGTTTGCAGACGACATCGCCAGCAGGGTAACAGAACCTCCCGCCTGCCGCCTCAGCCAGAGTGCGCAGCTATAGGCAAGCAAATCCTGTCGGCTGATTTCCAGAGCCGCCTTTTCTCTCGTGACCATTGCACTGTCTGCTCCGGCCAACGCGGGCTTCACACATACCAATATGTTCAAATCGCCACGCCTCCTCTGCAACTGCTTCCAAAACCGATAAACTGCGCTCAAGCCTTGCGGCATCATAACGCAAGGCTCGCTGGGCAAATCCGCGGCAGTAGCCACAATCCCGACAGCTTTGCAGATTGCAGGAATGAGTTAGGAAATGCTCCATAAAGCCGTCGAGCTTTTGATTGTCAATATCGATTTCAAGCTGCATGAGGCTCCTAAGAGTTTTTAAATCCGTTTTACTAACGTGTTTGCCATGCATCATCTGTTTATTTTGAAAATGATTCATGTTCAGAATTTCTGACAAATTCCCCTCATATTTTCCACTGCAATAGGCATCAGCTGTTCTCAACAGCCATGAAGAGGATTTATTGCGATCTGTCAGTTTATATTTTTGGATTCCGATTTCCTCATAAAAATGGAGATCCTCCGGCCTGCACCAAGTAGAGCGCAGCAGATTCTCCGGCTCCCTGTATTTTTGCAGAAGGCAATGAAGCGTGCAATAATTTGTACTGATTTTTTCATCTACGGTGTACTGCGACATGTGGCTGATGACATTATTATGATATTGCTGATAGGGGCAATGATAAAGCAAACCTGGTTCACCATAACCTGTAAATTGCACGAAATGGCCGCCTGCATTTTTTCGAGCAGCCTGAAATCCCGCTCAATCCCATTACGCACTGTAATTTCATGAACACCAAGCTGTTATAGAACTTAGCCGCTTCAATGCTGTCCACCATGGCGAAGGAAGAAACGCTAATTTTCAGGTTTGGATACCGTTTCCTGCATAAATCGATCAAAACAGGGTTCGCCAGCGTGACCATATCCACCTGCGCGGAAACAAGCCAATCAAACTGCTCTATGATTTGATTCAATTTCTTCCCTGTATATTCCATGTTTCCCATACATGCAGCATTCACTAAATAATTAAATTTCTTTCCAGCACTATGGGCCAGACGTACAGCATCTTCGATCCCCCGTCGGTCAACATTAGCCATTTGAGATACCGGTCTTCCGCTACCAACCGGATTTTGTGATGCGGTGCCAAAATAGCATTCAATCAAGTTTATGGAATTCGCTTTCTGAATCAATTCAATATCTCCATTAAAAGCCAAAGAAAATTCCATAAAATCCCCCATAAAATATCAATTTTTTGTTATATGATACTACGTTATATATATGATGTCAACATATTTTAGACCTATTTCTAGAGTTTTTATGAAATAAATCCTTAATTATACATATAGGTTTTCAATTCCCAAAACATTCATGTTGAAACTTTGCAATCTCAGGCGATCTCACGCACACCGGCTGTATTCATTGCTGTTGATCCGTCCACTGCAAGAAAAGTCCGAAAAATCTGCCCGGAATCCTATGCCGAAATCGCAAAGGATCCCAGAAAAAACGCCCGGGCAGAACTCGGGGTTCTAGGCCGGAGAGCTGCTTGGGAAAACGCCAAAAAGTCTGCAATCCCCACCAATAAAGGAGCGGTGGGTGGTAAATTTGCACCTACCGGGCACAGCCGTACCACAATCCAATTATCATTAAGATGGAGTTTATTTTTTAATCATACATATTTTGAGATAGATAACCACAAATAGGAAATAAAAAACAGGCTGATTAGATCGCTATGCTTTTTCATATCATTAGAGAATAACCAAAAACGCTATTACACGGCTACTATCACTTTACACAATCGTAAAACGAATATAGCAATCAAGTATGATAGATAACCAAAAAAGCCCTTTGGGAGAAGGAGACATGCCCCTCAGAAAATCCTTGGGCATTGTCACACAAACAGGAGCCCGGAAAGCTACTATCGCTTTCCGAGCAAAAGGAGCCCGGAAAGCTACTATCGCTTTCCGGGCTCCTGAACATTTTATTTTATAGCTTATTAGTCCCTGCGGGGCGGGCGGCCGCCGCGATGGTCATTGCGGCGGTCACCGCCACGGTTATTATCCCTGCGCGGGGCAGGGCGGCGGGGCGCATCGGAGATGGTATTCTCCGGCACGAGGCCCTCCACCTTAATCAGCGCATTGCGGCGGGAGAGGTTCAGCCCCTTCTCATCGGTGCCGAGCACTTCTACAATCACTTCATCGCCCACATTGACGACATCCTCCACCTTCTCCGTGCGCTTTACATCCAGATGGCTAATGTGAACCAAGCCTTCCTTGCCGGGCGCAATTTCAACAAACGCGCCAAACGTCAAGATACGAGTCACAACGCCTTTATAGATCGAGCCGGGCTCTGGATCGTTTGCAATCGTCTCCACCATAAGCAAAGCGCGTTTGGCATCGTCGATTTCAATTGCGGAGATAAAGACGCTGCCATCCTCTTCCACATCAATTTTGCAGTTGCATTCCGCACAGATCTTCTGGATCACCTTGCCCTGCTTGCCGATCACTTCGCTGATCTTCTCCACCGGCACCTTGGTGGTAAGCATCTTAGGTGCATATTTGGAGAGCTCCGCGCGAGGCTCAGGGATGCATTTGAGCATGATTTCATCTAGAATATACAGGCGTGCCTTGTAGGTTTTCTCAAGCGCCTCTTTGATGATCTCCGGTGTAAGGCCGTCGATCTTCAAATCCATCTGGATGGCAGTGATGCCCTTTTTCGTGCCGCCTACCTTGAAATCCATATCGCCGAAGAAATCCTCCAGGCCCTGGATGTCAACCATCGTCATAAAGCGGTCGCCCTCGGTGACGAGGCCACAGGAAATGCCCGCTACCGGCGCTTTGATCGGCACGCCCGCCGCCATCAGGGACAGGGTGGATGCGCAGATAGAAGCCTGGGAAGTGGAGCCGTTGGAGGAAAGCACCTCAGAGACCAGGCGCAGCGCATAGGGGAATTCCTCCACGCTCGGGATCACCGGCAGCAGTGCGCGCTCTGCGAGGGCGCCATGGCCAATTTCGCGGCGGCCGGGGCCGCGGCTCGGGCGAGTTTCACCCACCGAATAGGATGGGAAGTTATATTGGTGCATATAGCGCTTGCGATCTTCTTCATCGATGCCGTCAAGAATTTGGGCGTCGCCCACCGGGCCAAGCGTTGTCACAGTGAGCACCTGTGTCTGGCCGCGGGTAAACATAGCGGAACCGTGCGTGCGCTTGAGCACATCAACCTCTGCTGCCAACGGGCGGATCTCATCAATGCCGCGCCCATCCACACGCTTGCCGTCATCCAGCAGCCAGCGACGTACAACGAATTTTTGGAGCTTATACAGGCAGTCGTCGATCTTATCCGCTTCCTCTGGGAACTTCTCATCAAATTCCGCATGCACTTTATCGTAAACAGGCAGCAGGCGCTCATCGCGCACGCGCTTATCGTCTGTGTCAAGCGCTGCGCGCACATCATCGATGGCAAAGGCCTTCACAGCCTCAAACAGCTCTGGAGAGGGATCGTTTGACGGAAAATCAATTTTTTCGCGGCCAACTTCCCGCTGGATTTCTTTGATGAATTCGATGATCTGCTGGTTTGCCTCATGCCGGCCATGATGCCGTTAAACATCACATCGTTGGAAACTTCCTTCGCGCCCGCCTCGATCATGGCGACAAGCTTGTCCGTTGAGGCGACAGTCACCGCCATTTCAGAGCGCTCGCGCTGCTCAGCGGTGGGGTTGATGATATACTCCCCATCGATATGGCCGACGGAAACGCCGGAAATCGGGCCCTTCCACGGAATGTTGGAGATGCTCAGCGCAATGGATACGCCGATCATCGCGGTAATCTCCGGAGAGCAGTCCGGATCGCAGGACATAACAGTGGCTACAACGCCACATCATTGCGCATATCCTTCGGGAATAAGGGGCGGATCGGGCGGTCAATCACGCGGGATGCTAGGATCGCCTTCTCGCTCGGGCGGCCCTCACGGCGCTGGAAAGAGCCGGGGATTTTGCCCGCGGCATAAAGCTTCTCCTCAAAATCAACGGAAAGCGGAAAGAAATCGATGCCGTCGCGCGGCTTGTCGGACATGGTGGCGTTGCAGAGCACCTGCGTTTCACCATAGCTAATCATGCAGGAGCCGCCTGCAAGCTGTGCCATTTTGCCGGTTTCCACCGTCAACGGGCGGCCAGCAAGCATTGTTTCGAATTTTCTGTACTGTTCGAACATATTTCTACCTCGTAAAAATTTATTTCCACGGGAGGCAGCACGCTTAGCAATAAATCCAGCGCACGGATAAAGCCATGCGCTCGATTCACTGCTAAACCATGCACCCGCCCGAATGGATGCAAAAGAAATCGTATTGCGTCGAAAATGCGTGGTAACATACGGAAGGCAGGCCGGGGAAGAAGGCCTCCCCCGCCTGCCTCAATGCGGTTTTATTTACGGATGCCGAGCCGTGCAATGATGGCACGATAGCGCTCAATATCGTTATCCTGCAAATACTTAAGAAGATTGCGCCTATGGCCGACCATCTTCAGCAGGCCGCGGCGGGAATGGTGATCCTTCTTGTGCACCTTCAGGTGGTCGGTCAGATCGTTGATGCGCTTTGTAAGCACTGCGATCTGCACTTCCGGGGAGCCGGTGTCGCCCTCGTGGAGCGCATATTCGGCCATGATTGCCTTTTTTTCTTCGTTGGTCATGCTTGTCACCTCATTTAAAAATTCGCCGGGCTCCCAGCAGGAGCAGGTGGCGCACCGCTTGGCGGTTTCATCCAGCTGCCGAGAGCAGGGCATAATACTTGCTTATTTTATCATATAGAATGGGAATTGTAAAGAGAAACTTGAAATTCATGAAACAGAGCATATTTCTCTCAGCCATCAATAGCGCACATATTGAATCTCATCCTGCTTAAGCGTTACGGAAGAGCCGTCCATATATGTAACCTCAATACCTCGTATCTGTGCGGAAGTAATGGAAGGATTATACCATGCGTTTTCCCAGAGATATGCGCCAGAATTCCCCTGGCCTTTTTTATAAGGGCCGGTTTCCTGCCCATAAAAAGTGGATGACCTGCGGATTTCACAGGAAACCACATCGCCCACAGCGTTAATGGGAACCGCCTCAAAATCAACATATTTGATCGTTTTGTCGGACATGTTCTTCCATACGATATATAAATCGACACCCCCCGCTGAATTGGGCGTCCCCGTATAAACTTTAGAAACCCGGATAATCTCCCTTGCTTTATCCCGCGCATTTTTTTTCTTTTCAGCGGCAGCTTTCGATTCCGCTGCCTCTTTTGTGCGTTTCTGTTCTTCCAGGGTCTTGTCAATCTGCTGTATGATTTGCTGGGCCTGCTGATCCTCCGACGTTCCGTTGAACTTCTTGTGGAGCGTTTGCGCAAGCTGCTTTGCCTCGTCATATTCCTTCTTTTCAAAATGGTTTCTCACTTTGACCAGAAGATTTTCCTTGCCGTTTTCATATTCGTCAACCTTTGCCGAAAGCTCCAACGCCTCTGCTTTTAATCGCGTATTCTCAGATTCCAGCGCCTGAACCTGCGCCACCACACCCTCATGCTCCTTTTGCGATACACAGCCTGTTAACCCCGCCAAAAAAATAGCCGACGCAAGCAGGGCAAACACAATGTTCTTTTTCATATCTCATCCTACTTTATAAAATTAGACTAAATCAAACACTATTTTACAAGAAGAATGTGCGTATTGACTAAAAATCTTTTATTCTGGCTAAAAAGGCCTGCTGATGCTAAAGTTTTCATGCCTATTCAATTGCGAAAGGATCCAGATAAACGCGGTGACTGTTTGCATCACTACACTGTCCGCGGCAAATCCTCCAGCAGCCCGAGCACCTGGGAAACCCGCCGAATCTCCGGCACGCCCTGTGTGCGCTGCCCGGCAAAGGTGCCGTAATCCATCCATATGGCTTGCATGCCCGCGCCGAGCGCGCCCTTGATATCATTCACCGGGTGATCGCCCACAAACAGGCACGCTTCATTCGGCACATTGAGCTTTTGCGCCGCAAGATCGAACAGGCGCCTATCCGGCTTGTGAATTCCATAATCGCCAGACACGGCCACCACATCGAACAGGTCGCGGATTCCCGCCGTATCAAGCTTTTTATTCTGCAAAACAGATGGGCCGTTGCTGACGACGCCAAGCAGATAACCCTGCTCTTTCAGCGCCTGAATGGTGGGAATCGCATCGGGGAAAAGCGCAACATGCTCGCCATAGTGCTCGTTAAAATGGCGGCAGAGCAATTCCACCGGCGGATGGCTCTCCCACCCCCACAGCGCGATCATCTCCGGAAAGTATTCCTCACGCTTGCGGTAGCCGCCTTCAATATGCGCTTCCATCTCATCGATGCGCCGGGCCTTCTCCTCCGGTGGGAGAGCAGGGAAGAATTCCCCCAAAAAGGCCGCGCAGTAGGCCCGATAGGCCGCCTCGCGATCCTGCAAAGTATCGTCAAAATCAAACAACACAGCCTGAATGTTATGCATTTGATGCTTCCTCCGCCTGAACAAAATTTCTAGCCGCCTGCGCATCCGCCGCAATTTGCGCGCGTAGCGCATCAAGAGACTCAAAACGCACCTCACCGCGCAAAAAGTGCAGGAGGGATACCTCAATATTTTGCCCGTACAGGTCACCGCTGAAATCCATAATATAGGTCTCGCTGCGCAGGCTCTGCGTTCCGATCGTGGGGCGCATGCCGATATTGGTAACAGAAGGATGATATCGGCCCTCCACCAATGTTTTGGATGCATAAACGCCGAACTTCGGAACGACAAAGCCGGATGGAAAAAACTGGTTGATAGTGGGAGCACCGAGCTTTCTGCCGCGCCGATCGCCTCCCACCACGGTGAAATCGTAGCAGAAAGGCCGACCGAGCATGGCGTTGGCCTCCTCCGGCCTGCCCTGCTCCAACGCCGCGCGAATGCGGGTGCTGCTCACCGGGAGCCCGCAGAAATCAACCTCCTCCGTCATAGAAAAGCGGATTCCATAGCCTTGGCACAGTTCCCGCAGCTTGGCTGCATCTCCCGTGCATCCCCCTCCAAAACGGTAATCATACCCACACGAAAGAGCCCGCGCATGGAGGCGGCGCACCAAAATCTGCTCGACAAACGCTTCCGGAGAAAGGCACATAATCTCCTGAAAATCAACCACACAGATGGCTTGTGCACCCGCGGCCTCAAAAGCCCGCAGACGCATCCGGTCATCACAGAGCCGGGCAGGAGCGCAGCCCCGCAGCACAGCCTGCGGATGCTCCCGAAAGACCACCGCACCGGGCAACAGCTCCCATCGGCGCGCCATTTGCACGGCCTCACTGATCACTGCACAGTGGCCAGTGTGCACGCCGTCAAAATTTCCTAGTGCAAGCGAGGTTCCTGTTTGGGGCAAGGTGTGAAAATTAGTCACATACGGCATGGGCTTTCCTCCTTTCTGAAGAGAGGTTCCTTTCATCAAGTGTCCTGTAGCACCCGCCGGACTTTCAGCTCGTCCCCTTGCACGGGCAATTCCCCCAGGCCGAGAAAATTCTGATCCGGGCTGTATACCCGGTAGAAGCCGCTCTGTCTCTTCGCAAAACGGAGCCTGCCCGCATCAAGCGCGCCGCCGTTTGCAAATCGCACAGCCTGCGCCTCGGTCACCGTCAGGGACGGGTATGTTCCCAGCGCCCGCTCCAGCGGGATGATGCATTGCGAAAGCGCACCATCTGCCGGAATGCTGCGAGCGCATCCAGCGTGACGCAATCCTCCAGGAAAAAACCGGCGGCATATGACCGGCGTAAGGCCGACATGGCGGCCCCACAGCCGAGCGCACGGCCGATATCGTCCGCTAGAGAGCGAATATAGGTGCCCTTCGAGCAGAACACATCGATTTCAAACTCCTGCGCCTGCTCATCAAACGCCATCAGCTCCAGCCGGTAAACCGTTACAGGCCGTGCGGGCCGCTCTACCTCCTCGCCCCTGCGTGCAAGCTCATAGAGCCGCACGCCATTCTTCGACAGGGCGGAATACATCGGCGGCACCTGCAAAATAGCGCCTCGAAAACCGCAGAGCGCCTGCTCCAGCTGCTCCCTTGTCACATGCGGCTCGCTGCGTGTGAGCACTGTGCCCGTCGTATCAAGGTATCGGTGGTCAACCCCAGCCGAATGTGCGCTCGGTAGCCCTTATCCTGCACCGGTAAAAACTCCATAAAACGGGTGGCCCCGCCGAACAACACCGGCAGGACCCCCGTTGCCATTGGGTCAAGCGTGCCCGCGTGGCCCGCCTTCTTCTCCCCTGTGATCCGGCGTGCGCGCGCTACAGCGGAGAAGGAGGTCATATTTTCCTGTTTGTCCACACAGATGATTCCGGTCATTTACGCCTCCAAAACTGCACGAATCTGTTGAAGCAGCACTTTCTTTGCACATTCCAGCGGGCCCTCCAGCTGGCAGCCCGCCGCGCGGGGGTGGCCTCCGCCTCCCATGCGCTTGCAGAGCTCGGCTGCATCCACAGGCCGGTGGGTGCGCACAGAGGCTTTAAAGGTGCCATCCGCCTTTTCCCGCAACATCGCGCCAACGAGCACCCCCTCAATCTGACGCGGCAACGAGGCGATCGGATCGCACTCGCTTTCGTTTGAGCCGCTCAGGCGATACATCTCCTGCGTCACTGTAATGAGGGCCGCTCGGCCGTTGCAATAGGTTTCGAGAGAATCCAAGGCAAGCCGCTCCAAGGCGGCGTAAGTGCGCGTTTTCGTCTCAAACATGACCTGGTTGATGATGGGGGCGTCCGCGCCGCAATCAATCATATCGGCCGCAATCCGGTGCGTACGCGCGGTCGCATTGGAATAGCGGAAGCAGCCCGTATCTGTGGATAGGCCGGTATAGATGCAATCGGCAATCTGCTCATCCATCTCCACCCCTAGCTCCCGGAGCACCTCATAGATGACCTCACAGGCCGCACCGGCGGAGGCATCGAGCAGCGTTTGAGCCGCATAGAGAGTGTTGGAGCCATGATGGTCTATGCACAAATCAATATGCGCCGCATAGCGTTCCTCCAAGCGCTTTCCCAGCAGCTTTGGATCCGCCACGTCTACAGCCACAAAAAAGCGGGGGGCAAACGCCTCTTGCTCCACCTCCCGCCAAAGGTAGCTAAATTTTGCGGGGATCTCATCCGTGCATTCCACGCGCGCGCGTTTGCCACATTTTTGCAGCCCGCGGCAGAGCGCAAAAGCGCAGCCCAGCGTGTCCCCGTCCGGATGGCCGTGCGTAAGGATGAGAAAATCGTCCTGACCTTCCAGCAGCCGGGCGGCCGCTTTTCATCAATCCGCATCCCCATCCTCCTTCACGAGCGTTTCAATTTTTTTGTGATTTCCATGCCGTGTGCAATGGAGTCATCCGCAATGAATTTCAGCTCCGGCGTTTTGCGCAGGTGCAGGCGGCCGCCCACCTCGCGGCGGACGTAGCCCGTTGCGCTTGTCAGGCCTTTCACAGCAAGCCTCGCCGTCTCCAAGCCTTCCATTGCGCTAACATACACCTTGGCAAAAGAGAGGTCTGAGCTAACCTCCACGCGCACGACCGTCAGCATCCCCTGAATGCGGGGATCCTTCAGCTCACGCATAATTGCAATGATTTCCCGCTTGATATCTTCCGATACGCGGTCAATTCGGTATCCTGCCATTTATCGTTCATACCTTTCGGCCCGCGGAGAACGCGGTGCCATGCTTTAATCCCTATATTCTTCTAAAATGAAGGCTTCCAGAATATCGCCTTCCCGGATATCGTTAAATTTCACAAGCCCGATGCCGCATTCATAGCCCTGGGCCACCTCTTTGACATCATCCTTGAAGCGGCGAAGGAGGCGATTTCATCCTCCGCCACCACAATGCCGTCACGCACAACGCGAATTTTTGCATTGCGCTGCACCTTGCCATCTGTTACATAGCTGCCGGCAATCCTGCCCACGCTGGAGATGTTGATCGTATTGCGCACCTCCGCACGGCCAAGCTCCACTTCGCGGATTTTCGGAGCAAGCATGCCCTTGATTGCATGCTCCACATCCTCAATGCAGTCGTAAATGATGCGATACATCCGCATCTCCACGCCATCGCGCTCCGCCTGGCTCGCCGCCACCGGATCTGGGCGGACGTTGAAGCCGACGATAATGGCATTCGACGCATGGGCGAGCATCACATCGGATTCGCTGACCGCACCTACGCCGCCATGGATCACATGCACGCGCACCTCTTCGTTTGAAAGCTTTTCAAGGCTCTGTTTGACAGCCTCCACACTGCCCTGCACATCGGCCTTAATAATGATATTGAGCTCCTTCATCTGACCATCCTGGAGGGAGGCAAAGAGATTATCCAGCGTTATCTTCTGAATGGCATTGAACTGCTCTTCCTTGGCCTGCTGTTTGCGCTGATCGACCAGCGTTCGCGCCAGGCGCTCATCGGAAACCGCATCGAATGCATCGCCAGCCTGGGGGGCCTCCGCAAGGCCCATGATCTCCACAGGGACAGACGGCCCCGCCTCTTCCACCTTATGGCCATGGTCATCCGTCATCACGCGCACACGGCCGACAGCCGTGCCTGCCACGATGATATCGCCGGCATGCAGCGTGCCGTTTTGAACGAGCAGCGTCGCAATCGGGCCACGGCCTTTGTCGAGGCGCGCTTCAATCACAATACCCTTTGCGGCGCGGTTGGGGTTGGCTTTCAATTCCTTCATCTCTGCAACGAGCAGGATAGCCTCCAGCAGCTTGTCAATATTCTGATGCGCCTTGGCGGAAACCGGAACGCAGATTGTATCTCCACCCCACTCTTCGGGGACGAGCTCATATTCCGTCAGCTGCTGCATCACGCGCTCCGGGTTGGCGCCGGGGCGATCCATCTTATTGATTGCGACAATAATCGAAACATTCGCCGCTTTCGCGTGGTTAATCGCTTCCACTGTTTGCGGCATGATGCCATCATCCGCTGCAACCACCAAAACCGCGATATCTGTCGCCTGCGCGCCGCGTGCGCGCATTGCAGTGAAGGCCGCATGGCCGGGCGTATCCAGGAAGGTGATATCCTGCCCGTCGATAGATACGCGGTATGCGCCGATGTGCTGCGTAATGCCGCCCGCTTCGCCCTCTGTTACCGAGGTGTTGCGAATCGCATCCAGCAGGGAGGTTTTGCCGTGGTCAACGTGGCCCATCACCACAACAACCGGATCGCGGGGTAAAAGATCCTTATCGTCATCCGCGCTATCGTCAATGATCCGGTCCTCAATGGTGACGACCACTTCTTTCTCCGCTTTAATGCCCAGCTCAGAGGCTACGATCTCAGCCGTATCGTAATCGATGATCTCATTGACCGTGGCCATCACGCCGAGCGCCATCAACTTTTTAATCACCTCTGCGGCAGTGCGCTTCATCATGGCGGCCAGATCGCCTACTGAAACTTCCTCCGGCACCCGGATGACAAGCTGCGGCTTCTTCGCGCGCTCAGCGGCGATGCGCTTGAGACGCTCTGCCTCGGACTCCCTGCGTGGGGAGCGCATACCCTGCCGCCGGTACTGCTGGGAGCGCTGCTTTAATTTTTGCTTTTGAACGCTCTGGTCACCTGCGCCGCGCGTGTTAGTCGGCGCAATCTTCTCATAGCGCTCGTTGTATTTATCCAGCTCCACCTGCGTTGTGCGGGTGTTCACCGTGCGCGCCGCACCCTTGGTGCGAGATTGCGCCGGGCGCTGCGGTTGTTTATTCTGGCTCTCCTGCTTCTTTTGCGGCGCTGCATTCTGCTGCGGCTTCTGGCCCTGCTTCGTGCTTTGAGGCTGCGCGCCTTTTCCTGCTTCGGCGCCGTGCCCGGCTTTGCCGGCTGCTCCGGCGCTTTTTTTGCGGCAGGCGCTTCCTTCTCTGCCGGCCTTGCAGGCTGTTCTGCCTCGGCAGGCTTGCCCATTGCAAAGTATGCGTCAAAACTCTCTACTTCATTCTGCTGGGTAAAGGTTTCAAAAATCACATCGAGCTCTTTCTCCTCAAGCGCCGTCATATGCTTCTTTGGCTCCTCAAAATATTCCCCCAGCAGGTCGATCACCGATTTGCTCGGCTTATCGAAATCCTTTGCCACCTCGTGAACCCTGTATTTATTCATCATCATACGCATTATCCTCCCCTGTCAGCAGCTTTTCTGCAAAGCCGTCGTCATCCACCGTAAGCACGCCCGCTTTTGCGCCGATTGCGCGGTGGAATTGTTCCATCGTATACCGGACACGCCTGAGCGGGATGCTCTTTTCACCCTGTGTCATGCGGAAAAATTCCCGTTCCAGCCGGTCGGACGCATCCGCGCTGATGAGGCACAGCCGTGCCCTGCCCGCGAGGACGGCGCCCTTTGCAGCATCGTGCCCAAGGCTTAAGCGGCCCGCTCTTCTGGCGATTCCCAAAAGCCCGAGAGCTTTGTCATCCATCATAAGCGCCCTCCTGATGGCGGTAAATTGAAAATAACCATTTTCAATTTTGCCTCATCTCCTCCTCCATGCAGTCATAAACCTCATCCGGTATTTTGCACTGGAACGCGCGCTCCAGCTGCTTTTTTTTGCGGGCCTTCGCAAGGCATTCGGGGTCATGGCACACATATGCGCCGCGGCCGGGCTTGCGAGAGGTTAAATCCAGTGAAATCTCCCCCTCCGGGCTGCGCACAACCCGCACGAGCTCCTTTTTGGGCTTCATTTCACAACAGCCGACACACTTGCGCAGCGGAACCTTTTTATTCTGCATTTCCATCCCCCTTACCGCCTAAATGCAAGAGCCTTCGATCATGCTTCTGTTTCTTCTTCCTGCTCCGCTTTCGGCTCATAGAAGCCGCTCTCCGGCTTGATATCGATCTTCCAGCCGGTCAGCTTTGCTGCCAGGCGGGCGTTCTGCCTTTGTTGCCAATGGCCAGGGAAAGCTGTGTATCCGGCACAGTTACATGGCACGAATTTGCCGCGCCGTCTTCTATTTCTACGCTGAGCACTTCCGCCGGGGCCAATGCCGCCGCGATAAACTCAGCGGGGTTTTCGCTATATTTAACAATATCGATTTTTTCACCGCCGAGCAGGTCAACCACCTTGCCCACGCGCGCGCCGCGCGGGCCGATACAGGCGCCCACGGCATCCACATTCGGATCGCGCTGTAAACTGCCAGCTTCGTGCGGGAGCCGGCCTCGCGGGATACGGCCTTGATCTCCACCGTGCCGTCATAAATTTCCGGCACTTCCGTTTCAAACAGGCGCTTGACCAACCCCGGGTGGGTACGGGAAATGATCGCTTTCGGGCCGCCTTTTTCGCTCTCGCGTACGTCTACGATGTACACCTTAATCAGGTCGCCCTCCGCGATGGTTTCTCCAGGCACCTGCTCACCCTTAGGCAGCACTGCTTCTGCACGGCCAATTTCCAACGTTGCATTGCCGGAAACTGGGTCTACCCGCGTCACCTTAGCGGTTGTGATCTCCTGCTGGCGGCTCTGGAATTCCTGCATCACCTGGCCGCGCTCCGCTTCGCGGATGCCCTGCCGGATCACGTGCTTCACCGTCTGCGCGGCAATTCGGCCAAACTGCTTGGGCTCCAGCGGAATTTCCACAATGTCGCCCGGCAGGGCACTGGGCTTATACTTCTGCGCCTCTTCCGTCAGGATATCCGTATCTGGATCTGAAATTTCGTTAACTACCGTTTTGTGCAGAAAAACGTTCAATTCGCTTTCCTCAGGCTTGATTTCACAGCAGACAACATCTTTATCGTGGTAATTTTTGCGAACCGCCACAATGATGGCAGTTTGTATTTTTTCATAGAGCAGCTCTGCTGGCACGCCCTTTTCCTTCTCCAGAATCTTAACCGCCTCAAAAAACTCGGTATTCATTTTATGACCATTCCTTTCCATATCAAAGCCGGGTTCGGATCAGCGCCTGCTTTCAGGCCCTATCCCTGACTGTGCCAAACGGACCGGCCATTTTCTTAACGCGCAAATTAGGCCACCCGATTCCGGCGTATGTCAGGCGCTTTCTATCGGGCTTTTTAAAATGCATCTGCATCATCCAGCCGAATCCAGGACGCCTCTTTTTTTTGTAGCTGCATCTGCGTGCCGTTTTCCAGCAGCAGCGTAATTGCTCCGTTGTCAAAGGATAGGAGCTCGCCAGTAAAATCACGCACCTGATCCACCGGACGGATCAGGCGCACCTTAATGCGTGCACCCAGCAGCGCCTGAAAGTGCTCATCCCGCGTCAACTCCCGTTCTAAGCCGGGCGACGAAACCTCTAAATAATAGTTTTGCTCGATCGGGTCCGTTTCATCCAGCGGGCCATCCAGTGCATGGCTCATCGCCACGCAGTCATCCACGCTGACGCCGCCTTCCTTCTCCACAAAAACGCGCAGATACCAGGAAGCGCCCTCCTTGACAAAGCGGATATCCCAAAGCGTAAGCCCTAACTGCTGCGCCAATGGCTCCGCAAGCGCCCATACGGCGGCCACCGTGTTGCCGCCCTTGCCCTTCGATGACAAAAGCATTCCTCTTTTCCCACAAAAATTCCCGCAGCCGTTTCAAGCCAAGCGGCGGGTTTGTTGCAAAATGGCTATGACAAGCAGAAAGAGCGGGTTGCCCCACTCTTTCATACTAGTCATCTTCTTTATCGTATATTTTATCACACTGCAAATAAAATAGCAAGCAAAAAATAAAAATTCCCGTGATATTGCGCCTTTTTTACAGCGTTCCACCCTCTTGCACGCTGAAGGGGCCAGCGCACGCGCCTATTTCTGCGTGGGGATCGTCAGCGCCATCTCCTCTTCGTTCATAATATGGTCGGTCATCACGAGCCCGCCGCCATCTGGGAAAGTCGCCATAACGCCATTGTAATCCACTGTGGTAAAAAGTGCAGATCCAGTCAGGGCCAGCCGCCACTTCACCGTGGGATAGATCATTTTAGAGCGGCGGTTTGTCGCAACGGTCACTTCTGGCTCAAAGTGTTCAAAAACTTCTGGGAAGAGGAGAACACATAGCCATGATGCCCGATCTTCAGCAGATCAATCTTGCCGATCTCCGGCCCAAGGCGCGTCTCATCCCCGCTGAGGTTATTCAGGTCGCCTGTCAAAAGCGCCCTGGTGCCGTCCTTTTCCAGCAGCGTCAGCACGGAATTATCATTTTCATCAATGCCCTGATGCTCTGTATCAATTTCCGTATTCAGAAAACGGATCGTAAAATCCCCGAACGGGAACGCCTGCGTTGGAATCTCGGAAACAATTTCAGCGCCGCGGGCATTCAGCGCCTGCACCATCTGATCATAAACTTCCTGATTATCCCACTGGCGTTTCTCCTTACTGCGGATATTATCCGGGCGGTATGGCTTCAGATACGCCCGCTTCACGGTAATATCCGGGTCGGAAATCACTGTATCAAAGCCTCCCATATGGTCAGAATGGGCATGGGTGGCCAGCACAAAATCGAGCGTTACCTTTCCATTCCCATCCGCGGCATGATCCTTCAAATATTGTAGAACGACCTGCTCATAACCAGTATAGATCAAGTTGGGCCGATCTGCGGGATAGTCGCTATCCTCCCCAGCATCCACAAGAGCAAAGCGGCCGTTTGACTCAATGAGGATTGCGTCTGACGAGCCGGTATTTAAAAAATGGATGCGGTCGGCGCCTTCCCTCTGTGAAAAGTCTTCCGAATGGATGGGGACCTTCTGTGTATTCCGGCGCAGCAACAAGGCATTCCCGGCAAAGAGCACAATAAGTGCGGCCGCCAGCACAGCGGTGGTCACGCAGACGGACAAAAGAATTTTCTGTTTGGTTGTCATCGTTTTCTGCTCCTCTCTATCAATCAGGATACGAGCCGCCCTCTCTCTCCCTGGGAGATCGTATCCAATATTTCCACCACACCTTCCGTTTTGCTTTCTCCAAAGTGTACCCACTGTGTACAAAGATCAATACGCCTGCCAGCGGCGAAAACCAACGCTGGCGGCGTCATCGTCCTTGGTGGACGCCAGCCCGGCAACGAAAGTTACGCAGTCAGTCTCCGAAGATGCCCTAAAAAAACCGTGTTGCTCTTTGTACACCGAGGGTATGCCCATCGTATCATTGGTATGAGATAGATCCTTTTACCAGCAGCCAAATAAAATGAGCCCGATGAGCTGAAAACCGTCCGTTATCCAAGCACTTTACTATATAAAAGACATCGGAGCGCCACTTCCTTGTTCCCTATTTTCAATGTAATATCTTTTTCCTGCGCCAATTCAAAACCGCGATGCTCATAAAACTGGTATGTACAAGCACTGTCGGTATATAAAAATACTTTTTTGCCTTTTTCTCGTTCTTCTAATTCTCGCAGCAGCATACTGCCAATTCCTTTTGCCTTGATATTCGGATTTGCTGCTAAAAAAATAATTTCTCCATCTGGCGAATTGTGTTTACAGTATTCTACCAACATTCCTCGATTCGCCTCGTCATAAGGCGCAACACCATTTTTTACAAACAGGTTTTGTAAAATCAAAAATTTTTACATAGGCAGACTTCCAAATAGAGTGATCCTTTTTTGCTTCTCCTTTCATTTCACAGAGTAACACGCCCGCTAGTTCGTCACCTTTATATGCTGCGATGGCTTGTGTAGCCCTTGACATTTCAAGATACAGAAAATATCTGCCGTAAAGATTTTGCAACAGCTTATTATCTAAATACCAGTTAAAGTGCATACCTTCTATGGCAAATTGAATCGCCTTTTTATAATCAGCTTTTTTTAATTGTCCAAATTCTAGATCCATCAAAAGAACCTCCAAAACCAATTGGCATGTCTATCTGATCCGCTAAAACGCACGCTTCACGCTCATACGAATCAATTCTGCCCATCGTGAGAAAATCGCATTTCCTTGGCTCGTTGCTTTTATATCAAGGTTCAGTCCTTCCTATAAATAGTGTATATCAACCAAAACAGGAACGCAAGCCAAAACTTGAAGTATTTGGAAATATTTCCTTGTTTGGGAGTTGCGGGCTGACGAAACAAAAACGAATGAGCGAAGCGTGGGGCTGGTTCTATTTGCATCCAAGTAGATAACGGCAGGAAAGACCAGCACGCATTTGCATACCGAAGGTCTCCTGCCGTTTAAACCAGCCGCTGAGGCAGCCGAATGATTCTGATTTTTACTCGCCGAGCAGCTCCTTGAGCAGCTTGGTAACCTCCTGCGCAGGAGCTTTGCCGCGCAAGGCCCGCATTGATTGGCCGATGAGGTACTGGAATGCCTGCGTTTTTCCGCCCTTATATTCATTAACGGATTTTTCATTTGCTGCAAGCACTTCTTCCACCGCGGCGCGGATTGCACCCGTATCGTTGAGCACGCCGAGGTTATTTTCCTTCACATACTGCTCCGGATCTACGTCTAATTTAAACACCTGCTCAAACACTTTTTTGGCCGACTGGCGGCTGATCTTATTCTGTGCAAGCATCAAAATAATTTTGCCGAGCGAATCCGGCTGGAAAGCCATGTTTTCCGGCAGCGTGCCCGTATCATTGAGGAGCTTCATCAAGTCGCCCATAATCCAATTCGCCGCTTCTTTCGGGCTGCCGCAAACCTCTGCCGTGCGTTCAAACAGCCGCACAAAATAAACGGAGCCTGTAATCATATTCGTATCGTAAGCCGAAAGGCCAAGCTCCTCCATATAGCGCTTTTTCTTCTGCTCCGGCAGCTCCGGCAAGCCCGCACGCACGCGCTCTACCTCTTCGTCGCTGATCGAAATCGGCGGAAGGTCCGGCTCCGGGAAGTATTTATAATCCTGCGCATCCTCTTTAGAGCGCATGGCCGTGCTTTCTCCCTTACTATCATCCCAACGCCTGGTCTGCTGAATCACACGCTCGCCGCTCTCCAGCAGGTCAATTTGCCGCTGCGATTCGCTTTCGATGGCGCGGGCAATGGCCCGGAAGGAATTCATATTCTTCATTTCGGTGCGTACACCAAGCTCCTGTGATCCAGCGGGGCGCACGGAGAGGTTGATATCCGCGCGCAGAGAGCCCTCCTGCATTTTGCAGTCCGACACGCCGACATATTGGAGCACTGCCCGCAGCTTTTCTAAATACTCGACCGCTTCCTCCGCCGAACGCAGATCCGGCTCGCTGACAATCTCCAGCAGCGGTACGCCGCAGCGGTTGTAATCAACGAGCGTGCAATCCTCAAATGGATCATGGATGAGCTTACCCGCATCCTCCTCCATATGGATCTCCTTGATACGAATCTCCTTCGGCCTTCCCTGCCCTGCACCTCCACATGCCCCCAGGTGCAGATGGGCAGATAGAGCTGCGAAATCTGATAAGCTTTCGGCAAATCGGGATAAAAATAATTCTTGCGGTCAAATTTCGTATAGCGCGTGATATCGCAGTTGAGCGCAAGGCCCGTGCGCATTGCATATTCGACAACGGCGCGGTTTAACACCGGCAAAGTGCCGGGCATCCCGGCGCATACCGGGCAGACGTGCGTATTTGGCTCGCCGCCGAAGGCCGTTGTGCAGTTACAGAAAATTTTCGTTTTGGTAGAAAGCTCCGTATGGACTTCCAGGCCAATGACTACCTCATATTTCATGCTTATGGACATTCCTTTCTTGCGCCGTGCCGCAGAATTGTGCGGTTTTGGCGCAGCCAAAATTTCGAGCGGAATTTATGATCGAAAAGCACAAAATGCAGTTTGAAAGATTTCTCTTTCAAACTTCTCCTCCCGCGCAAGTATTGGGCCATTGGTGGTGGAACTGCGTCGCCTGCTCATATTGGCGGGCCGCCTGCAAAATCCCCGCCTCGTCAAAGGGCTTTCCAATGAGCTGTAGGCCGACCGGCATCCCTTCCCCATCAAATCCGCACGGCACGGAGGCCGCAGGCAGGCCGGCGAGGTTAATCATCACCGTATAGATATCGCCCAAATACATCTTCAACGGATCAGAAAGCGATTCTCCCAGCTTCGGCGCGTGGTGGGCGCCACGGGGCCAAGGAGCATATCGTATTGCTCAAAGGCGTCAAAAAACGCCTTTTGGATCAGCTTCTTGGCTTGGAGCGCTTTATTATAATACGCGTCATAGTAGCCGGAGCTCAATACGAAGTTGCCCAGCATGATGCGGCGCTTGACCTCCATGCCGAAGCCCTCGCTGCGGCTTTTGACATAGGTTTCCATCAGGTTCTCTGCATGAGGCGATGAGTAACCATATTTGATGCCGTCATAGCGTGAGAGATTGGAGCACGCCTCAGCAGATGCAATGATATAATAGGTCGGCACGGCGTATTCGACAATTGGCATTGCAAATTCTTCCACATGCGCGCCGAGCGATTCCAAAAGCTTTGCCGCTTCAAGCACACGGGCCTTCACGTCCGGCTCAATGCCCTCCCCGAAATAATCCGAAGGGATACCGATGCGTTTGCCCGAAAGGCCGTCCGCCATAACCGCCTGCCGATCAAAGGCAGGGAACTCCATAGAGGTGCCGTCACGCGGATCCTTTCCACTAATGATTTCGAACACTGCCGCGCAGTCCGCGACATCCTGCCCCACCGGGCCAATCTGATCGAGGGAGGAGGCGTACGCCACCAGTCCAAAACGGGAAACCGCGCCATAGGTGGGCTTCAGCCCAGGCACGCCGCAGAAGGAGCAGGCTGGCGGATTGATCCGCCCGTATCCGAGCCAAGCGCCAC
>ENA-OQEN01000151-OQEN01000151.1-human-gut-metagenome-genome-assembly--contig:-NODE-151-length-29634-cov-7.566849_pt1 | contig 29634 bp, 40 predicted proteins | sample MGYA00242791_ERZ504627 | MGnify/ENA primary metagenome ERZ504627 (study PRJEB26092, sample SAMD00036316) | human gut metagenome | host: Homo sapiens | study: EMG produced TPA metagenomics assembly of... | reverse complement strand
ACGGAATAAAGCACATCACGGCAAAGGCCGAGAACACGCCCGAGATGGCCGACAGCACCAAAAACGGCGCCACGATGCCCATCAGGTAAAAACCGGTACGGGCCTTGCCCTCCAGACGCTCGGCCTCGACATGAGCGCGGCCGACCAGATCGCCACCCGAGGCACCGTTGGTGCCGGCGTGACCCATGCCGCCAATGCGGACCTCGTCGCCATCGTGCGTACCGGCAGGAAACTCAATCGTCTGCTCGGAGGTCACACGGACACGGCCGCTGCCGCCGCAATCGGGGCAGGGGTCGGCGACGACCTTACCGGAACCGCCGCACTCGGGGCAGACCGACTGAAACGTGCCGGCACCGAACAGGAAGGACAGGTCGACATCGATGTGGCCGCGACCACCGCAGCTCGGACAGGTATGTGCATGCTCGGACGAAACAGAACCCGAGCCGCCACAGTGGCCACAGGTATCGAAGCGCGTATAGCGGACGGTCTTGCGGGCACCGCCCTTGGCCTCCTTAGCGTCGAGCTTGATATCGACGACCACGTTGGCGCCGTTCTCGGGATTATAGGCAGCTGCCCGCGACGCGGCTGGCCCCAGGCGCCACCAAAGGGAAAGCCGCCCTCAAAGGGATTGCCATAGCCTGCGCTGCCGGCGTAGCCGCCGCCATAGGGCGAAGCCGTAGGAGCGCCGGCGAAGGGGTTGCCCGAGCGCATGGCGTCGTAGCGCGCACGCTTCTGCTCGTCCGAAAGCACGGCGTAGGCCTCGGAAACCTCTTTAAACTTTTCCTCGGCATCAGGTTCTTTGTTGACGTCCGGATGGAGCTTGCGGGCCTTTTGCTGGAAGGCCTTCTGTATATCACGCGAGGTGGCGTCCTTGGAGACACCCAAAATCTCGTAGTAATCTTTTTCGTTCATCGTCGCCATGCGCGGCAACCTCCTGCTCACAGCAGCGTATATATTGCGGTAATTCTACCCGAGCGGCCTAAGCTAGACCCCAAAACAGCTCGAACAGCACATTTCCATCGAGCCAGCCCAAGTGGGTGGGCGCTAAACGGGCGTGGGCACGACCTGCGATAACGTCTTTCGAGGCGACGCACCCCACATGCCCCTCGACATGGTCGGGCACCCAAGTGGCAAGGCCCAACTCGAGCGCACGGTCACAGCCGCCGCCAGCTCGTCTGCAGCGATCACGCTTGCCGAGCGAACCAACAGATCGGACCCAATGCCACGCGTCATGCGGCAGGCGAGCATCAAATCCTCGGCCGCAGCATCGCGCTGCGACAGATACTCGGCATCAAACGTCGTCGCAGCATCGCCGCGTTGCACCAAGCGCACGCGATACGCATCGCCGCGAGCAGGCACGTCGGGAAACAGCCCGACCAAGCGATCGAAATCCTCGGCGTCGAGCATACCGGCGGCAGAGCGACCCAAGCCAGATAGCCCTGTCCGGTCCAATAGGCAATGTTGTGGGCACACTCATGGCCGTCGAGCGCGTAGCTTGCCACCTCATACGGGTGATAGCCGGCCGCACCCAAGCACTCACGCGCCGCATCCATGCACGCAGCCTGAAAATCCTCGTCGGGCTCGAGCGACTCGTCGTGACACGCCATACGGTAGAGCGGCGTGCCTTCCTCGAGCGTGAGCGGGTACACCGATACATGATGCGGCGCTGCCGCCAACACGCCATCGAGCGTGCGCTGCCAGCTTACGGCGGTCTGCCCGGGAAGTCCGCACATCAGGTCGCAGGACACATCGAGCCCAGCGTCCTTAACCGTCGTGATGGCAGCGAGCGCCCGATCGGCATCGTGAATGCGACCGATGGCGGTAAGCTCGGCGTTATCGAGCGTTTGCACGCCCAGAGAGACGCGTGTGACACCAACCTCGGCGAGCGCAGTGGCAAGCTCGGCGGTCAGCGACTCAGGATTGGCCTCGCAGGTAAACTCAACGGGCTTACACCACGCAGAGATACGCCGGGCAAGTTCTACCAGACGCTCCCCCGCCAGCGACGGCGTGCCGCCGCCAACATAGACGGTGCGGATCTGTGCAAGCGCGCCTGCGTCGCCAAAGGCATCGAGCGCGCATACAGCTGCCCAAAATAAGTATCGAGCGCAGCGCTCAGGTCGCACGGAGCAATACTGCGCGAGTCAAAGTCGCAGTACCGGCACTTTTGGGCGCAAAACGGCACATGCACGTACAGCGCAGTAACGGCCACCGTTAGGCCTCCAGCGGAAGAGCGGGCACCGACTCGCCGGCGGCAAGTGCGGCCTCGCAGGCCACCACATCGCGCTCGATATCATCGACCAATGCCATGAACTCCTCGTATGTGGAGCAACGCACCACCTGGGCGCGCCAGGCCGCAGCATGGGGCATGCCCTTTAGATACCAGCTCGCGTACGTACGTGCACGCGACATGAGCGGCAACAGCTCGTGCGTGAGCGTCAGGTGCTCGCGCAGGGCATCCAGGCGCTCGACGGAGCTGCGCACCGACACCGGTATGCCATCGAGCGCAAGGGCGCGGGCATCGCCGAACACCCAGGGGTTGCCATAGATACCGCGCGCGATGAACACGGCGCTGGCGCCGGAGTTGCGCAGATGCTCCGCGGCATCCTCGGCGCAGAACACGTCGCCCGAACCGATAACGGGAATCTCGACGGCGTCGGCCACCTCATCGACGACCGACCAATCGGCCTGGCCCGTATAGAGCTGCGTGGCACAGCGACCATGTACCGCCACCGCAGCGGCCCCTGCCCCCTCGAGCATCTGGCAAACGTCGCGGCATTGCGGTCTTCGGCGTAAAAGCCTTGCGGATTTTTACGGTCACGGGCACGTGCGCCGCGCCCACCGCTGCCTCAACGATCTTCTCTGCCAGATCGGGCGTGCGCATAAGCGCCGAGCCCTCGCCCTTGGTGACGACCTTGCGAGCCGGGCAGGCCATGTTGATGTCGATCAGCGACAGGCGATCGCCAACGCGCTCCTCGACAGCAGCGACGGCGCTCGCAAACTGATCGGGCTTGGAGCCAAAGAGCTGTACGCAAATCTGCTGCTCCTCGTCAGCCGGTAGCACCAGGCGCCAGGTCTTGTTGCTGGCATAGGCAAGGCCCGCCACGCTCACCATCTCGCTGTAGGCAAGGTTGGCACCGCGGCGACGACACATGATGCGATAGGCGGGATCGGTCACGCCGGCCATGGGAGCCATAAGGAACGGCTGCTCGGCATAGGCACCCAGCAGCCGCGTACTGTATTCAGAAAGCGCCATGGACCTACTCGTCCACCTTGAGGATCGCCATAAAGGCCTCCTGCGGGACCTCGACCGAGCCGATGGCCTTCATACGCTTCTTGCCCTCTTTCTGTTTCTCGAGCAACTTGCGCTTACGCGAGATATCACCGCCATAGCACTTGGCCAAAACGTCCTTGCGGCGCGCCTTGACGGTGGAGCGGGCGATGATCTTGTTGCCGATGGCGCCCTGAATAGGTACCTCGAACAGCTGACGCGGAATAATTTCCTTGAGCTTGTCGCACAGACCGCGGGCCAGGCCATAGGCCTTGTCCTTGTGCACGATAAACGAAAGCGCGTCCACCTCGTCGCCCGAAAGCAGGATATCGAGCTTGACGAGCTCGGAGGGGCGATATTCGTTGAACTCGTAGTCGAGCGAGGCATAGCCCTTGGTACGGCTCTTGAGCTGGTCAAAGAAGTCCAAGATAAGCTCGGCGAGCGGCATGTCGAAGCGCATCTCACCGATTTGCTCGTCAGGTGGATCATATCGGTCGTAACGCCGCGGTGCTCGATAGCGAGCTGCATGACGGCACCCGTATACTCGGGCGGGCAGATAATCTTGGCTTTAAGGTAGGGCTCCTCGATGCGCTCGATACGCGTAGCCTCGGGCAGATCCTGTGGGCTGCGGACATCAATCATCTCACCGTCAGTCTTGTAGACGTGATAGTCCACCGAAGGGCTCGTGGCAATGAGGTCCAGGTTGAACTCGCGCTCCAGGCGCTCCTTGACGACCTCCATGTGCAGCAGGCCCAAGAAGCCCACGCGGAAACCAAAGCCGAGCGCCACCGAGGTCTCGGGCTCCCACACCAACGACGGGTCGTTGACATGCAGCTTATCGAGAGCGTCGCGCAGATTCTCGTAATCCTTGTTGTCGATCGGGAACAAACCCGTGTAGACCATGGGCTTAGCCTCGCGGTAACCGGGAAGCGGCTCGGGGCAGGGATTCGACGCCACGTGAGGGTATCGCCCACGTGCACGGCCTCGGGATCCTTCAGACCCGTGACCACGTAGCCCACCTCGCCGACCGTCAGTGCGTCGACCGGCGTCTCGGCGGGACGCTTGACGCCCACGCCGTCGACCAAGAAGTCGCCCTCGGCCTGCATCATGCGCAGGGTATCGCCCTTCTTGATGGAGCCGTCGAAGACGCGGACCGTGGCAACGACGCGCGGTACTCATCGAAGTAAGAATCCAGGATAAGTGCCTTGAGCGGAGCGTTCGCATCGCCCTTTGGCGGTGAGATCAAAAAGACGATGGACTCCAGCAGGTCGTGAATGCCCTCGCCGGTCTTGCCCGATACGCATACGGCATCGTCGGCAGGAATCGCCAGGTCATCCTCGATCTCGGTCTTAACCTCGTCGGGGTGTGCCGACGGCAGGTCGATCTTGTTAATGGCGGGCACGATATCCAGGTTGGCGTTCATGGCGAGCGTCGCGTTGGAGACGGTCTGTGCCTCGACGCCCTGCGTGGCGTCGACGACGAGCACCGCACCCTCGCAGGCGGCCAGCGAACGCGAGACCTCGTAGGTAAAGTCAACGTGGCCCGGCGTATCGATCAGGTTGAACTGATACGTCTCACCATCGTCGGCGTCATAGGAAACGCGAACGGCATTGGACTTGATCGTGATGCCGCGCTCGCGCTCGATATCCATGGTGTCGAGCAGCTGCGACTCCATGTCGCGCTCGTCAACGGTATGGGTGAGCTCGAGGATGCGGTCACTGATCGTGGACTTGCCATGGTCGATGTGCGCAACGATCGAGAAGTTGCGGATGTGGGAAATGTCAATTGAAGTATTCATGCGGACTATCTTACCCGAGCGGTACAAAAAATGGAGCCTGTTCCATAAAACAGGCTCCATTTATGCGCGTAATCTGTGTGGTGTGAAATTTACAACTTAGGCGTTGATGCTGTTCACGAGCTTGGCAAGACCGGACTTGCGGTTGGAAGCCTGGTTCTTGTGGATAACATGCTTGGCGGCAGCCATGTCGAGACGCTTGGTGACGGTCTTGAGGCAGCCTGGGCCTTCTCGGCGTCGCCCTCGGCGACGGCGGACTGGACGTGCTTGGTCAGCGTCTTGAGCTCGGACTTGACAGCCTTGTTACGCATGCGAGCTGCCTCATTGGTGCGGATACGCTTCTTCTGAGACTTGATGTTTGCCACTTCTGGAGTTCCTTTCGAGTTCCTTGCAAAAAATGTATGACACCTCTGAGACACGGTGAGGTCATGCAAGCGCCTACTATAGCACGCTCCCCCTCAAAGGGATAGAACGAATTTGTCAAATAGGCAGGTATCATCACGATTTTCTCAAGATGTTCGTAATCCAGAGCAAAAGCGCGGTCTCCGAATCAGCCGAACCCTTGAGCGCGAGCTCCACATCGACGGCACCCTCGAGCGCGGCAACGAGCTCGGTCATCGAAAAACGACGGGCCCAGGTAAGGTGATTTTTGACCTGCCAGGCTGAAGCTTGAGCGTCGCGGCCAGCTCACGACCCTGTCCACGCGCATCGAGTGCCTTGGCGACGATAAGCTCGCGAATGCGCCCGCACAGCAGCGTGTAGGTCCACACATAGCTCTTGGCGGGCAGTAGATTGAAGAGCTCAAGCGAGCGGCGCATGTCACGGGCCGAGACCGCATTGAGAAAATCCCAGGGCTGGACTTCGGCCGTGCGCACGATCCAGCGTTCCACATCGGCAAGCTCAATTTGCGGCGCCTCGACCATCTGGGCAAGCTTGGCCAAGTCGTTATCGAGCATGCGAGTGTTCTCACCCGAGCGCGAAACGAGCTCCTCGGCGGCCGCCGTCGAGATGGACTTTCCGTGCTGCGTCGCCATCTGCTGCACGCGGCGCGGGAGCTCCCAGCGTTTGGTGCCCGAACAGTCGATCACGGCCTTCTTGTCAATCTTGGCGATTGCCTTATACAGGCGCGTATTCTTGGCAAGTGAGTCGGCAATAATGAGACAGACCGTCGTGGGGCTGGGACTTGCGAGGTACTCGACAAGCGGTTCCGAGACCGCCTTGGCAAGCTTGGAGCAGCCGTCGAGGATCACCAGGCGAAACTCGCTGCCCATGGGAAAGGTATTGAGCGAGCCGATGATCGACTCGATATCGGGATCTTTCGTCATGTCGCGTTCATCGAGGTTGAACTCAACCATACCCGACTTTTCCAAGCGAGCTTTCATACGCGAGACGGCGTGGTCGCGCTTGACCCCATCGGTACCGACGATCAGATATGCCGGCAGCAGACCGGTTTCGGACATTGCGCTCCCCTCTCGCAGGCTCTCGTGTTTGTACCGTGCCATTTTAGCCCAGGGGTTGGTCCCGCGCCAACGACGGCATCACGGCCGCTGGCATCGCATGGCAAAGCCCTTCGCGGTCGGCGTGACGGTAATGTCGCCGTGTTCGATGGTGCATGCGAACGCACCACCCGCTTCCTTAACTGCATCGATGCAGGCATCCGACGGATGGCCGTAACGATTCCCCTCGCCGGCGCTCGCGATAGAGAACTCGGGCTTAAGCGTGCCCAGCAGGTCTGTGTCGACGGAAACTTTTGAGCCATGATGCCCCAGCTTGAGCACATCGATATCTCCCACCTCCTGTACAAACTCGCGCTCCTGATCGAGCTCGGCGTCACCAGTAAGGAGCACGCGCAGGCTCTTACCTTCCTGAGCGTAGGAGAGCAGCAAAACAAGAGAGTCCTCATTGCCCTCGCCATCCACCGTGTCAAACGGCCACATCACACGAGCCCGAAATGCGCCGATATCGACCGTGTCTCCGCGAGCCACCTGCCGATACGTTACACCCGGGCGATTCAGGACCTCAGTAGGCGCGCCGTCAAGTGCATCGACCGCGACCGCAATGGTTCCAACCGAAAAACGATCGAGTACGCCGGGAAGACCGCCCCAATGGTCTTCGTCCCAATGCGTCACGAAGACGGCGTCGATATGGTGGACGTTATTGCGAACCAACGCCGACACCACGCGGTCATCGAGCCCACAGTCGACGAGTGCCACGGCGCCACCCTGACGAACCAGAATCGCATCGGCCTGGCCAACATCGAGGACCGTTACCGAAGGCGGCGCACATCGATCCCAATAGACATACGGAACACCCGCTGCGAGCATTAAACACAGCAGCCCCGCTGCCATGCTCCGCGCGCGGGGGCGTGGCCACCAGACCAAGAGGGCCACCAGCGCGAACGGCACCACATATACCAAGGGCGTATCGGACGGCACGCTTACGGATGCGCCCGGAACGGCAGCAAAGAGCTGCTCAAAGAACAGCGCACAGCGGGCGACAATCATGGGCACCACGAGCGCCCCGTGACGCAGCAGCGGCACAAGCGAGCAGGGCACCAGCACAACCGATACAGCGAGCAGCACGCTTATCACCGGACCGATCACGGCATTTGCAAGTGGGGCAATGAGCGAAAACGTCTCAAATGCGGGAATCGTAACGGGAAGTGTCGCCAGCTGCGAGCACAGCGTGACAGACAAAACGCTGGCGACACCCGATGGCATGCCCAGCTCGCCCAAGGCGTAGGTGGCGTAGGGGCAAAAACAAAGGATGGCAAAAACACTGACGCACGAAAGCTGAAAACCCATTTCGAACAGCACTGTCGGCCTGAGCAACACAAAGATTGCCATGGTCAAAAATAGAGCCGAGAGGCCATGCTGACGACGCCCGGCGCCGTTGGCGACAAGCGACGCCGCCACCATAGAGCACGCGCGCACGGCCGAGGGAGAAGCGCCCGTAAAAACGGCATAGGCAGCGAGGGCCAGCACCAACAGCCCCCGCTGCAGCCCACGAGAGAGGCGTGTCTGTTGCAGGGCGCTCTCAATCACAAACCCCACGATGGCAAGATGACTACCCGAGACAGCGATAAGATGTGCGGTGCCCGTTACCGAAAACCAATCGCCCGCCGGCTGGGCACGCAGCTCGGCCGAGCGTCCGCAGACAACGCCGGCAATGAGCGAACGCGCTGGATCGGTCGCGGGCGCGATAACGGCAAGGAGCTCGTTTCGAAGCCAAGACAACGGGCCTGGAGGGCCCTCGTCGATCGATACCAACCGGACGACTTAACCTTTCGAAGCTCGCCCCGAAGCACGCGTGAGCGCCCATACGCATCATTCTCAAAGCGCGAAATTCGACCGATAGCACGTACATGCGAACCGGCGCCAAGCTCACGATCACACGACAGCCGTACCTGACCCAAACGCTTTTCGCCCGCATACGCATCGCAGGTATAGGAGTACGCACCGTCATTGATGGACGGGTCGCCGCGCACAACAAACTCGAGACTGCTCGCAGCCCGATTATCCAGTGCCGTCGATGCGCGCAGCGCCCCTATCGCCCAACCCGCGGACACGACCGCCCCCGCCGCGAGGCCAAGGGCCGCGGCATACAGCCATCGCCTCCACCGCACATGACGCATACAGAACCGGGCCAAAACGATGCACGCCGCAGCCGCAACGGGAATGGCCATAAACAAAGTGACGGGCGCTGCCCGCCCTCCCAGCAGCACATCGGCTGCCGCGTTAAGCACCAAGCCACAGCTTGCACACAAGCCGGCACAAAGGGCCATCGTCCACGGCATCAAGGGGCGCGGTGGCATCACATGCTCGCGCTCGATCGCACTCATACGCAGATGCAATCTTTAATTTTGGCGAGCTTCTTCTCACCGATCCCCGATACGCGCATAAGGTCATCAACCGAGGCAAAGGCCCCGTTTTGCGTCCGTTCGTCGATAATTGACTGGGCCATAGAAGGCCCGATGCCCGAAAGCGTCTGCAGCTCCGCCGCACTTGCCGTATTGATGTTCACGAGCCCCGACGAAGACCCCGCACCAGGAGTCGTGGCAGCACCGCTTTCGGCCCCGCCGACTGCCGCAGCCGTTTGCTGCTCCCCTACCGTCGGCACATAGATCTTTTGTCCATCGGTGATCTTGGACGCACGATTAAGCCCTGTCACATCCGCCTCGGCCGTGAGCCTCCGGCAGCATCGATCGCCTGGGATACCCGTGCTCCATCTTTGAGTCGGTACACGCCAGGCCTCGCAACGGCGCCATCAACATCGACGTACACCTCGGCAGCAGAGGAGCTGTTGGCAGACGACTCATCGGCATCGTCAGGTGAGGTATCCCCGGCCCCGTGCACACCCGAGGCGCTCGACTCATCACTACGCTCAAACGATACGCTGCTGGAGTGGCCGCCAAAACTTGCCATCGCCAAGCCGCTCGCGGCGGCAATAACAACCAGAATCGCCACGACCACCGCCTTATGGCCGAGCAGCTTTTCTGCCCAGCGATCCATACGTTTAACCCGTTCGTGTTGCTCGCGCTGCGCCATAGCAAACACCTCCCAACACCATCGTGTCAGGAAACGAACGCCGCAGCCTCCGCACGCCCACACCGGTTTTCGCGGTCAAACCAAAAGCTGACCAAAACCTTGCGGAAAAGTGTCCATGTATTCAGGCACACGTCGACAAATGAACCGTTTATCGCCTAATGCCCAGATACAAAAAGACCGACGATGCAAAATCACCGCCGGTCTATACACAACATTATTCGTGATCTTGGTAAATCTCACGTGGAGCGAGCTCGGAATGTTTGCGTTTTAAGGTCTTAGGGGCCTTATACGTGTTGCTCTCGAAGTCGATATACTCGGTCTGTTTGAGCAAACGCTCAATCATCTCCTCGTGATCGAACAGCTCCCAAGCCTCGTGCACGGCATCGGGTTTGGCGTGCGTCTCGGGGCGGCGCGGCATAAAAAGCGTGCAGCAATCGGGAGCAGCTCGGTCGAGATATCGAAGGTACCGATTTCCTCAGCGCGTGCGATGATCTCCTGCTTGTCCGAACCGATCAACGGACGGAACACGGGGATCTTCACGGCCTCGTTGACGGCATGATGTTCTCGAGCGTCTGGGAGGCAACCTGACCGAGCGATTCGCCGGTCACGATAGCTTGGCGCCCTCGATATGCGCAATGCGCTCGGCAACCGAATACATAATGCGACGGTACATGATCACGCGCAGGTTGCTGGGGCAGGTCACCGAGATCTCGCGCTGGCAGTCGCCAAACGGGACAACGTACAGGCGACCGATCTGAACGCCCGGCTCAAGCGCACGGATGATGTCCTGCACCAAATACTCGCTCGTATCGGGCGTCTGCGGACGGCCGGAGAAATGTACCGGCACGCACACCGCGCCGCGACGCGCGAGCATCCAGGTCGCAACCGGAGAATCGATGCCCGACGACAGAAGCGTCACGACCTTGCCGGCAGAACCCACCGGCAGACCGCCCACGCCGCGCTCGGAGCGTGCGTACACGTAAACGCTACCCTGGACCACCAGCACGTGCACCATTGCGTCGGGGTCGTGCATCTGGACCTTTTTATCGGGAAACGCCTCGCACAACACCTCTCCCACCTGACGATTGATATCAATCGAGGTGAGCTCGTAGTCGGTGTTCGAGCGCTTGGCATGCACCTTAAACGACTCAAAGGGACCAAACTCGCGCAGCGCCTTCACGGCGGCGGCGCAGTACTCCTGCGGGTCGCGGTTCGTGTGATATGCCAGGGACACGCGAGCAACGCCGGGGACGGTGCGAATGACGCGCGCCGCCTCGTCGGCCTGATGCTCGTTAAAGGTCACGAGGATATAACCGGAAATTCGAGACACGGCATTCACGGAAAAGGCGGCCAAGGCCGCCTTGATGTTATCCATGAGGATATGCTCAAAATGTGCGCGGTTCTTGCCCTTCAGTCCAACCTCGTGATAGTGGACCAGGCAGACGCGGGCTGCCATTTAGGCTTCAGCAACCTTGTGGCCGAGCGCCTTCTCGTAACGGGCCTCGTCGTAGGAGATATCGCCGTCGACAATCTCGTCCATAGCCATCGAGATGGTATCGGCGCCGGAAAGCGCAATGGTGATGTCGTCGACATCCTGGACGGCGAGCACGCGGTTGTGCTGGCCACGCAGCATGCTGTTAATGTCGCAGGCGCGCTTGGAGGCAAGCGAGGCGAGCAGGAAGCGGTTGTGATCGGTCTTCTCCAGAAGATCGTCAATGCAAGGCTTTACAACGGACACGGACCTCAGATCCTTTCATGCATATCGAGAACGCGAACGAGCTCATCGGTCGCGCGGTCGAGATCGTCATTAACCACGACGTCGTCGTAGCGGTCGGCAAGGGCAAGCTCATGGGCGGCGTTTGCCATACGCAGCTCGATCGTCTCGGGCGCTCGGTACCGCGACCGACCAGACGCTCGCGGAGCACCTCGAGCGAAGGCGGCTTGATAAAAATCAGCACGGCCTCGGGGAAACGCTCCTTGACCTGCAAGGCACCCTGGACATCGATCTCCAAGATTAGAGACGAACCAGAGGCAAGCTTGGATGTAACCTCGCTCACCAAGGTGCCGTAGCAGTTACCGTGGACCTCGGCCCACTCAACAAACTCGCCGTTTGCCACGCGGCGGTCGAACTCCTCGCGCGTCAGAAAAAAGTAATTGACGCCGTCGACCTCGCCTTTGCGTGGGGCTCGCGTGGTAGCCGAAACCGTCAGGCCCAAGTTAGAGCGACGCTCGCGCACACGAGTGACGAGCGTGCCCTTGCCTGCACCTGACGGTCCAGAAATCACAAAGAGCTTTGAATCCTGAGCGCTCACTTATTTGGTCAGCTGCTCGAGGAGCTGCTCGCGCTGACGGACACCGAGGCCCTGGACGCGACGGGTAGCGGAGATGCCGAGCTCCTCCATGATCTTGGCGGCCTTGGCCTTGCCATAACCGGGCAGGGACTCGATGAGGGTGGAAACCTTCATGCGGGAAGCGATGGGGTCATCGGAGTTGAGCACGGACTCGAGGGACTTCTCGCCCTTCTTGATCTGCTCGCGAAGCTCAGCGCGGGCGTGACGTGCGGCAGCAGCCTTCTCAAGAGCCTGCTTGCGCTGCTCGTCGGTAAGCTGAGGGAGTGCCATTCGAACCTCCAAATAGTTGGGTTATATCTGATGCAATAATTGGCATTTTAGCACGTCAAACGCACTAAATGCCCGATCGACGGCATCATAGGTTAGACGATACCTGCGAAAAGTGCAATATACGCAGGTCAAAGTTGAGCCCCTGACCTGCGATTCCACACAAAGGATGGGAAAGTTTTCGCAGGCACAGGGGCTAATTTGTGCTAATGAGACCCAAAAGTGGTGACTTGAGGGAATCTTTTAGGCGACGTTTTCGACCAGCTCGGCAACGATAGCGTCAAATGCGGCAACCGGGTCGTCGGCACCGGTGATGGGTCGGCCCACCACGATGTGGCTCGCACCGCGCTCGATAGCCTGGGAAGGCGTCGCCACGCGGGATTGATCGCCCAGGGCGGCACCCACCGGACGCACGCCCGGAGTCACAATGAGGGCATCGGGGCCCAGCAGCTCGCGCATGTCATGGGCCTCCATCGGCGAGCACACGATGCCGTCGATGCCGTTAGCTGGGCAAGCTTTGCCAGGCGGGCGGCCTCCTCGGCCACGGGCGACTCGACACCGATCTCGGTCAGCGCATCCTGGTTCATGCTCGTGAGCACGGTAATGGCAACGAGCTTGGCGCGGTCCTCGCGAGCCTCCTCGGCACCCTCGCGGCAGGCAGCGAGCATAGCGCCCGAGCCCAGACCGTGGACCGAAAGCAGGTCGGCACCGGCAAGCGAGGCGGAACGGGCGGCACCGCGCACCTGATGCGGAATGTCATGGAACTTGAGGTCGAGGAAGACCTTAAAGCCAGGTCCTTGAACGTCTTGACGATCTCGGGGCCCTCAGCGTAATAGAGCGTCATGCCCACCTTGAGCCAAGCAGCATGACCAGAAAGTTCATGGGCGAGCTCAAGCGCACGCTCACGGTCGCAGTCGAGGGCAACGATAACGCGGTCGCGGGCATCGGTCTCTAGCATTCGAAAGCACCTACCAGCTCGTTGATGTCCTTCACGCCCTGGGACTCCGCCCAGGCCTCGAGCTCGTGCGCGATCTTGAGCGAAGCGCACGGATCGACGAAGTTGGCCATGCCGACCGACACGCAGGTGGCGCCAGCAGGATAAACTCGGCCGCATCTTCGCCCGTCATGACACCGCCGACGCCGTTGATGGGGATATCGACGGCCTGAGCGACCTCCCAGACCATGCGCACGGCAATGTGGTGGCACAGCGGGCCCGAAAGGCCGCCCTTGGGCTTGGCCACACGGGACTTGCGGGTGTGCACGTCGATGGCCATGCCCTGGATGGAGTTAATGACCGAAAGGCCATCGGCTCCCGCGGCCTCGAGAGCTTGGCAATCTCGGCGACGTTAACCGGAGCCATCTTTACGAACAGCGGCTTATCGGTCACCTTACGGCAGGCAGCCATAACGGCAGAGGCGCCTCGGGCGAGGAGCCCATGGCGGCACCGCCGGCGGCAATATTGGGGCAGCTGACGTTGATCTCGTAGCCGGCAGCCCAGGGGCACAGCTCGACATACATCTCGAGCGCGCGGACAAACTCGTCAACGGAGTGACCGGCGACCTGGCAGATGACCTGGCAACCGTCCTTGGAGAGCTGCTCGAGCCACGGACCGGACTCACGGGCAAAGGCAGCCACGCCGGGGTTCTGAAGGCCCACGGAGTTGATCATGCCGCCCGGGATCTCGGCCATGCGGGGCGCGGGGTTGCCGGGCCAGGGCTCGGCAGCACAACCCTTGGTGGTGATGGCGCCAGCTGGGAGACATCAAAGAAGTTCTGGAACTGCCATCCGTAGCCAAAGGTACCGGCTGCGGTGTTGATGGGGTTTTGCATCTTGACGCCGCCGAAATCGACGGCCATGTTCACGGTACCCACTAGAAGACCACCACCTTGGAAGCATCAAACACGGGGCCGCACATGCAGGCGCCCTTCATACCGTCGACCGTCTCGACATTGCAGGTGTTGCAGGCGCCAAAGCCGCAGCTCATCATGCGCTCGAGCGACACCTCGCAGTACGCACCGACCTCGGCGGCAGCGGCGGCGACCTTCTTCATCATGACGGCGGGACCGCAGCTGGCCACGTAGTCGTAGCCGCCCTCGCCAAGCAGCTCGGCGGCAGGATCGGTGCAGAAGCCGTGCGTGCCAAGCGAGCCGTCGTCGGTGCACACGTTGACCGTGGCTCCCAGAGCGCGGAACTCATCGATGCCCACGGCCTTGGACGCGGTGCTAAAGCCCAGGCACACGTCGACGGCCACACCCTGCTCGGCAAGCTTGCCGGCAAGGCACAGCACGGGCGGAACGCCAATGCCGCCAGCGACGAGCAGCGCCTTCCTGGTGCCTCGGGCACGAGCCAGCCGCGGCCGCCGGGGCCCAACAGATTAGAGGTGGAACCGGGAGCCATCTGCGACAGACGGCGGGTATCGTCGCCCACGACGGCGTACCACAGCTCAACGGTGCCGGCCTCGGCGTCGGCGCGGTAGTAGCTCAGAGGCACGCGAAGCAGCGAGGACGCATCGCCGGGCACGGCGATGTTCACAAACTGACCGGGCTTGAGCGCGCTTGCAAGCTTGGGGGCCGAGATGACGAGCGAGAAGATGCCGTCGGCGATCTCCCGGTTCGAGACGACCTCGAAGTCGTGCATGCGTGCAGTGGAAGGTGTGGGCATAGACGCTCCAATCCCCCATGCGGTTGCATGGTCTAAACGAATAGAAAGCGCGGCACCGCAAGGGCGCCGCGCACAAAAGCGATAAGGCTATGCTAGCAGATGCAGCCGTCGGCAAGCGTCTGTTTACCGCCGACAAACACATCGGTGGCACGACCGGTAAGCGTGCGACCGGCGAAGCCGGAGTTCTCGGCACGCGACTCGTAACCGCCCTCGCCAACCGTCCAGGTTGCGGCGGGGTCGAACACGGTCAGGTCAGCAACGGAGCCCGCCTTGACCTGAACCTGGTCGAGGCCCAGGATCTCACGCGGTTTGATGGCCATGAGCTCGACCATGCGGCCCACGCTCATCTTGCCCGTGTTGACCAGCTCGGTGAGCACGAGCGACAGCGAGGTCTCGAGGCCGATCATGCCAAAGGGTGCGAGCTCGAACTCGCGGGCCTTCTCCCACGGAGTGTGCGGAGCGTGATCGGTGACGATAACATCGACGGTACCGTCGATGACACCCTGACGGATGGCCTCGGCGTCCTCGTCGGTGCGCAGCGGCGGATTGACCTTGAGCGAGGTGTTGTAGGTCTCGTCCAGGTCGTTCTCGGTCAGGAACATGTGGTGCGGGGTGGCCTCGCAGGTAACCTGAACGCCAGCGCCTTACCGGCACGCACGATCTCCAGGCCATGGGCGGTAGAGATGTGCTGGATGTGCAGCTTGGCACCGGTCAGCTTGGCGATCTCGATGTCGCGAGCGATCTGGAGCTCCTCGCCGGCAGCCGGCCAGCCCTCGAGAGCCAGACGGGTCGAGACCTTGCCCTCGTTGATCTGCCGTGGCCGACCAGGTCCTCGTCCTGGCAGTGGCTCATAAAGACCTTGCCGAACATCTTGCCGTAGTCCATGCAGCGACGGAGCATGCCCGCGCCTGCACGCCGCGACCGTCGTCGGTAAAGGCAACGGCGCCGTGGGCGACCATATCGCCCATCTCGGACATGGCCTCGCCCTTAAGACCGCGGGTCATGGCGCCCGACGGATAGACGCGGCAGTGACCGACCTCGGCAGCGCGGGACTTGACGAACTCCACGACGGTGCCGTTATCGGTGACGGGATCGGTGTTGGGCATGGCGCACACGCCGGTGAAGCCGCCCTTGGCAGCTGCGCGGGTACCGCTCTCGATGTCCTCTTTGACCTCGTAGCCGGGCTCGCGAAGGTGAACGTGCATATCCACCAGGCCGGGGACGAGGTACTTGCCGGAAAGGTCGCGGACCTCGGCTCCCTCGACGGCGAGATTCTCGCGACCTCGGCGATCTTGTCGCCGTCAATCAGGACGTCAACGACACCGTCAAGCTCGACGGACGGGTCGACGACGTGGGCATTCTTAAGAAGCAAGGCCATTATCGGCACCTCCAAGCAGCAGATACAGGATAGCCATACGCACGCAGATACCGGCGTAGACCTGCTCCAGGATGACGGAGCGTTGCGGGTGGTCGGCCATATAGGAATCGAACTCGACGCCGCGGTTGATGGGGCCCGGGTGGCAGATGATCGCATCGGGCTTCATGAGCTTCTCGCGGTCCTTGGTCAGGCCGAAGAGCTTGTGGTACTCACGAATGGTCGGGAACGGGGCGCCCTCGAGGCGCTCCTGCTGCACGCGCAGCATGTAGACGACGTCCAGCTCGGGCAGGACGGAATCGAGGTCGCTCGTCACGTGGTCGCAGCCCAGGACCTCGGGCGCCGGCGGCAGCAGCGTGCCGGGGGCGACGGCGTAGGTCTCGCAGCCCATGATCTTAAGTGTGGGGATCAGCGAGCCGCACACGCGGGAGTGCGCGATATCGCCGACGACGGCGACCTTCAGACCATGGAAGTCACCCTTGTGCTCCCAGATGGTGTACAGGTCGAGCAGGGCCTGCGTAGGATGGTTGTGCTTGCCGTCACCGGCGCAGATGACGCTTGCAGGCGAGTTCTGCGTGACGATGTAGGGAGCGCCGGCGTGCTTATCGCGCACGACGATGCAGTCGATCTTATAGGCGTTGAGGGTCTCGACGGTGTCGACGAGGCTCTCGCCCTTGACCGTGGAGGTCGAGGAGCCGCCAAAGTTAAGGCTGTCGGCCGAAAGACGCTTCTCGGCGAGCTCGAAGGAGCTGCGGGTGCGCGTCGAGGGCTCGTTGAACATGTTGACGATGGTCTTGCCCTTGAGCGTAGGGACCTTCTTGATCGCACGCTCGTTGACCTCGGAGAACGCCTTGGCGGTCTCGAGGATGAGCTTAATGTCCTCTTCGGAGTACTCGGTAATGTCGATCAGGTGCTTATGGTTGAACGCCACGGTACTACTCACCTCCCAGCGGCGCGGAGCCACGTGGGAACCCGGCGCGACGTCGTTAATCTCGACGGCGGTGTGGCCGTCGACTTCCTTCATATATAGGTGCACGTTCTCCTCATGCGACGAGGGAACGTTCTTGCCGACAAAGTCCGGCGAGATGGGGAGCTCACGGTGGCCGCGGTCAACGAGAACTGCCAGCTCAATACGGCTCGGACGGCCCAGGTCCATGACGGCGTCGAGAGCGGCGCGAATGGTACGGCCCGTATACAGGATGTCGTCCACCAGCACGACGCGTTTGCCGTCGACGCTAAAGGGAATGTTGGTGGCGTGGATCGCGGGAGCGAAATTGGTAGCGTAGTCATCGCGGTAGAAGCTGATGTCGAGGCTGCCGAGCGGAACGTCGACGCCCTCGATCTCCTTGATCTCCTCGGCGAGCTTCTTTGCCAGAAGGTCGCGCGCGTGACGATGCCGACCAGAGCGAGGTCTTCACAGCCCTCGTTGCGCTCGAGAATCTCGTGCGCGATGCGGGTCATCGCTCGATTGACGGCGGTCTCGTCCATAATGACCGCCTTGGGGGAAGTCGTGCCCATCGATCTCCTTCCTCACATGTCTTGACTGCTGACACAGTCAAAAAAATAGATGCCCGACCGCTCAAAGCGGAACCAGACACCCACAGGAAGGGCTGCTCTTTGGCAGCTATGTAATTCCATGTGGGTATCTCGTACCCCTTTAATGGTCAAGGGATAGTGTAGCCAACCTCAAGCTGAATTGCGAGCATAAATACAGAGCATTCCGTAAACGGAGCCCAATGCTCAATAAACCTATATATATTTGTGGGACGAGCTTGAAAACGCACACACGAGCTGGCATAATCCCCTCTGCTGCACGCAAATCGGATCTACGTCCAGGGCCGTGGCGTGGGCACTATCGCCAAAAGAGAAATATCTCTGTGTAGATTACGCACAGGGAGCTGCTTCTGTGCTATAGTTCAGGCTTGTTTGTTAACGCGACATGTTCGTTTGTCGCCCAAGGAGGGTCAGTTATGTCCAAAGTTTGCGAAGTTTGCGGTAAGCACCCCGTTGCCGGTCGCTCCATCAGCCACTCTCACCGCGTCACCAACCGTAAGTTCCGCCCCAACATCCAGCGCGTCTACGTCGTCGTCGATGGTCACCGTCGCAAGATGAACGTTTGCTCCACCTGCCTCAAGTCCGGCAAGGTTGCGCGCTCCTAAATAAGGTCTTACCAACAAGTACCTCGGACTCTCCGGGTCAAAGACCTCGCGTTCACATAGAACTTACCAAAGGCGCCCTCCCTACGGAGCGCCTTTTTGCACTCATTGGGGACAGGCTTACATGAGTGAAAGCACTCATGTAAGCCTGTCCCCAATGAGCGGGGCGATGCACTGGTAGATAGTTTAGTTAAAACGCTTCAGTTTATTGAAGCGTTTTAGTGTGCCTTTTACAGGAATCTGACCGTTCGCCGAATAATTTCTTGCTATCATGCAAGGCGTAGGGTAAATCTCCGATCGCAAGGAGACACAAATGGTGAAAAAGTCACCGGAAAACACTACTCCCGCAATTGTGGACAACGTAGAGGCGCTTGAGGCTAAGCTCGCTCAGATGCGAGAGGCCCAGGCGCTTTTTGCTACGTACACGCAGGAGCAGGTCGACAAGATCTTCTATGAGGCCGCCATGGCCGCCAACAAGGCTCGTATCCCGTTGGCGAAGATGGCCATCGAGGAGACCGGCCGCGGCGTTCTTGAGGACAAGGTCATCAAGAACCACTACGCCGCAGAGTACATCTACAACGCTTACAAGAACACCAAGACCTGTGGTGTCCTGGAGCGCGACGAGGCTTACGGCATCACCAAGATCGCCGAGCCCATCGGCATCGTGGGCGCCGTCATCCCGACGACTAACCCCACCTCTACCGCGATCTTCAAGACGCTGATCAGCCTGAAGACCCGCAACGCCATCATCATCTCTCCGCACCCGGCTGCCGCCAAGTGCACCATCGCCGCCGCCAAGCTCGTGCTTGACGCCGCCGTCAAGGCCGGTGCCCCCGAGGGCATCATCGGCTGGGTTGATGTCCCCTCCATCGAGCTGACCAACATGGTCATGCGCGACGTCGACATCATCCTCGCCACCGGTGGCCCGGGCATGGTCAAGGCCGCTTACTCCTCGGGCAAGCCCGCGCTGGGCGTTGGTGCCGGTAACACCCCGGTCGTCATCGACGACACCGCCGACGTGCTGCTCGCCGTCAACTCCATCATTCACTCCAAGACCTTCGACAACGGCATGATCTGCGCTTCCGAGCAGTCCGTGACCGTCATCGACACCATCTATGACCAGGTCAAGGCCGAGTTCCAGAAGCGCGGCTGCTACTTCGTCAAGCAGGGTGCCGAGATGGAGGCCCTGCGTGCCGCCATGTTCAAGAACGGCGCTCTCGATCACCGCATCCCCGGCATGGCTGCCGCCAAAATCGCCGAGCTCGCCGGCATCGAGGTTCCCGCCAAGACCAAGATCCTGATCGCCGAGGTCACCTCTACCGACCCCGCCAAGGAGGAGTTCTCCCACGAGAAGCTCTCCCCGGTCCTGGCCATGTACCACGCCAAGGACTTCCAGGAGGCCGTCGACAAGGCCGAGCACCTGGTGCTCGCCGGTGGCCCGGGCCACACCGCCTCTCTGTACGTGCACCCCGCCCAGGCCGAGAAGATCAGCCTGTTCGAGCACGTCATGAAGGCCTGCCGTATCGTCATCAACACCCCGTCCTCGCACGGCGGCATCGGTGACCTGTACAACTTTGGCATGAAGCGTCTCTGACCCTGGGCTGCGGCTCCTGGGGCGGCAACTCCGTCTCCGAGAACGTTGGGGTGAAGCACTTGATCAACGTTAAGACTGTAGCCGAGCGCCGTGAGAACATGCTGTGGTTCCGCGCTCCCGAGAAGGTCTACTTCAAGAAGGGTTCCACGCCCGTCGCCCTCGACGAGCTCGGTACCGTCATGGGCAAGAAGCGCGCCTTCATCGTCACCGACCAGTTCCTCTTCAAGAATGGCAACACCCGCGCCATCGAGGCCAAGCTCGACGAGATGGGCATCGCCCACGACTGCTTCTACGACGTCGAGCCCGATCCGTCGCTGCAGTGCGCACGTCGCGGCGCCAAGCAGATGGCTCTCTTTGAGCCGGACGTCATCATCGCCGTCGGCGGTGGCTCCGCTATGGACGCCGGCAAGATCATGTGGATGATGTACGAGCACCCCGAGTGCAAGTTTGAGGACATGGCCATGGACTTCATGGACATCCGCAAGCGTATCTTCACCTTCCCTGAGATGGGCAAGAAGGCCTACTTCGTCGCGTCCCGACCTCTTCGGTACCGGCTCCGAGTGCACGCCGTTCGCCATCATCACCGACAAGGAGACCGGCATCAAGTGGCCGCTCGCCGACTACGCGCTGCTCCCCAACATGGCTATCGTCGACGCCGACAACTGCATGGCCGCCCCGCGCGGCCTGACCGCTGCCTCCGGCATCGACGTCATGACCCACGCCATCGAGTCCTACGTCTCCATCATGGCTTCCGACTACACCAAGGGCCTCTCCGAGCGCGCTGCCAAGCTCGTCTTCGAGAACCTGCCCTCCAGCTTCACGAACGGCGCCAAGGACCCGCATGCCCGCGAGGAGATGCACAACGCCTCCTGCATGGCCGGTATGGCCTTCGCCAACGCCTTCCTGGGCCTCAACCACTCCATGGCCCACAAGCTCGGCGCTTTCCATCACCTGCCACACGGTCTCGCCAACGCCGTCATCCTGACCCGCGTTATGCGCTACAACGCCGCCGAGGCTCCCGTCAAGATGGGCACGTTCTCCCAGTATCCTTACCCCAACGCGCTGCACAACTACGCCGAGATGGCCAAGTACTGCGGCATCGAGGGCAAGGACGACAAGGAGGTCTTCGAGAACTTCATCACGAAGCTCGAGGAGCTCAAGGACTTCATCGGCGTCAAGAAGACCATCGCCGACTACGGTGTTGACGAGCAGTACTTCCTCGACACCCTCGACGAGATGACCGAGCAGGCATTCAACGACCAGTGCACCGGCGCTAACCCGCGCTACCCGCTCATGAGCGAGATCAAGGAGCTCTACCTGGACGCCTACTACGGCCGCGAGCCCCAGGACTACGCCGTCTGCTAATTTTTAGCACGGTTATTTGCGGCGGGGGTGCACGGGTGTACGCACGCCCCCGCCGTTGCTTCTATCGCATCGTTGAAAGGATGCAATCATGCTGCTCCCCGATTCCAAGACCGAGCTCGTCCGTCGCGGCAACAAGGTCGTTTACGACCTGGGCGACAAGATCGTCAAGGTCTTTAACGAGACCAAGCCCGTCTCCGACGTGTTCAACGAGGCTTTGAATCTTGCCCGCATCAATGAGTGCGGCATCCGCAGCCCCAAGGCTCTCGAGGTTTCCCAGCTCGAGAACGCCAACGGCTGGGCACTCGTGACCGAGAAGGTTCCGGGCACCACCCTTGCCGAGAAGATGACTGCCGAGCCTCAGCGCTTTGGTGAGTACCTCGAGATGTTCGTCGACCTCCAGATCGAGATCCACGCTACACCTCCCCGCTGCTCAACCGTCAGCGCGATAAGTTCGCCCGCATGATCGACAGCCTCGATCAGCTCAATGCCACCACGCGCTACAATCTTCAGGAGCGTCTGGACGGCATGACCAAGGAGTTCAAGGTCTGCCACGCGACTTCAACCCCTCCAACGTCATCGTCGGCGACGACGGCCAGCTGTACGTCTGCGACTGGGCACACGCCACCCAGGGCTCCCCTGCTGCCGACGTTGCCACCACCTACCTGCTCTTTGCCCTCAACAGCAAGGACCAGGCCGAGGCCTACCTGGAGCTCTACTGCGACCGCGCCGACATGCCCATGCAGGTCGTGCGTCAGTGGACGAGCATCGTCGCCGCTTCCGAGCTCGCTCGTAAGCGCAACGTGAACGATGAGTTCCTTAAGAACTGGATCGACGTCGTCGATTATCAGTAATATCTGAGCGATTTATTTCGCATCGGAGGCACAGAAAACCCCGCAGCTCACATGGGCTGTGGGGTTTTCCTTTACCCATCAAGCATATTCGCGCAACAAAAATAGACTGCCCCGCATCTCATCCTAAGAGAGATGCGGGGCAGTCCCGCAATTACATCTACTAGCGGAAATGTCGATTAACGGCGTGCTGCCTTCACAAGCTCGGCGACCTTAGCGACGATCTCATCGATCGCCACGTCCTCACGCTCGCCGGTAGCACGGTCCTTGAGCTCCACAGTGCCATTCTTGAGGCCACGCTTACCCAGAACGACCTGATACGGGAAGCCCATAAGGTCGTTGTCAGCAAACTTAAATCCGGGACGCTCGTCACGGTCATCGACGACAACCTCGATACCCTCGGCGCACAGACCCTCGACGATCTGCCCGCAGACGGTAGCGCACTCCTCCTTCTTGGGGTCGAGCGGAATCACCGCGACCTCGTACGGGGCAACGGAGACCGGCCAGACGATACCGTGCTCGTCGTTGTGCTGCTCCACGACGGCAGCGAGCGAGCGGGACACGCCCACGCCGTAGCAACCCATGATAAGCGGCTTCTCCTTGCCGTCCTCGTCCATAAAGGTGGCACCCATGGCCTCGGAATACTTGGTGCCCAGCTGGAAGACCTGGGAGACCTCAATACCGCGGGCAGCGGAGAGCGGCTTGCCGCAGTGCGGGCAGGGATCGCCGGCAACGACGGTGACTAGGTCGGCCCACTCGTCGACGGTAAAGTCGCGCTCGGGGCAGGCGCCGGTAAAGTGATAATCGACCTCGTTGGCACCGCAAGCCCACTGCTTGGACTCGCGCAGACTCTCGTCGCACACCAGACGGATGCCCTCGGGCAGGTTAACCGGTCCGATAAAGCCTTGTGCAGCCCGTAGGTCTGGAGCTCCTCGTCGGTCATCATGCGATAGCCCTTGCCAAAGACGTGCTCGGCCTTGCAGTCGTTGAGCTCATGGTCGCCCGGAACGATGGCCACAACCGGCTTACCCTCGGCGTCGATAAGAGCCAGGGACTTGCGCGTGCCGTTCTCGGGGAAGCCGAAGAACTTGGCGACCGCCTCGATGGTACCATGCCCGGAGTCTCGACCTTGGTGAGTGTGCCGTCGCCGGGGCCCTCGGTCACGACAACCTTGGTGCTTGCCGCCTCGTCATCGGCAGCAAAGCCGCAATCGTCGCAGTAGACCAGCGAAGCCTCGCCGGCGTCGGCCAAAGCCATGTACTCGACGGAGGTGTCACCACCGATCTCGCCGGAGTCGGCAACGACGGGCAGAGCCTTGATGTAGCAGCGCTCGCAGATGTTGGCGTACGCCTGCTTCATCTTGTCGTACTCCTCCTGCAGACTCTCCTGCGTGGCGGAGAAGCTGTAGGCGTCCTTCATGATGAACTCGCGGCCGCGCATCAGGCCAAAGCGCGGACGGAACTCGTCGCGGAACTTGTCCTGGATGTGATAGAGATTCACCGGCAACTGCTTGTAGGAACGCAGCTCGTTGCGCACCAGGCAGTCACGGTCTCCTCGTGCGTGGGACCCAGCACAAACTCGCGGCCGTGGCGGTCATCAAAGCGCACGAGCTCCTTGCCATAGGCATCGATACGGCCGGACTCGCGCCACAGCTCGGCATCGACCATGATAGGCATCATGAGCTCCTGGGCGCCGGCAGCGTCCATCTCGTCGCGCACGATGTTCTCGATCTTGCGAATCGAGCGCCAAGCAAGCGGCAGATAGGAATAGAGACCGGCGGCTCCTTGCGAATCATGCCGGCACGAAGCAGCAGGCGATGGCTCGCAAGCTCGGCGTCGGCCGGATCCTCTTTGAGCGTCGGAGCATAAAGCTTAGACATATACATTGCTCGAGTCATTTATTTCTCCTCAATAAGCTTGTCGACCTCGGCCATTAGCGCGTCGACAATTTGGTCCTCAGCTACTTTACCAATGATCTGGCCGTGCGAAAAGAGCAGGCCCTGACCTCGTCCGCAGGCAACACCCAAGTCGGCGTCAGAGGCCTCGCCGGGGCCATTGACTGCACAGCCCATCACGGCAATCGAAAGCGGCGCGGAGTAGTTCTTAAGCCGCTCGGTGACCTCCTCGGCGATAGGAATGAGGTTAACCTGGCAGCGAGCGCACGTGGGGCACGAGACGATCTCGGGACCACGGCGGCGAAGGCCGAGCGACTGCAGAATACCCCAGGCGACCGGCGGTTCCTCGACCGGATCGGCCGTGAGCGAGACGCGCATGGTGTCGCCAATGCCCTCGGAAAGCAAAATTCCCAGGCCCACAGAGCTCTTAATGGTGCCCTGGAGCTTGGTTCCGGCCTCAGTCACGCCCAAATGAAGCGGAACATGGGGGATTTCGCGCGACAGGGCACGATAGGTGTCAAGCGTCGTGGACACGCTATGAGCCTTGGCGGAAAGCACGATATTGGTAAAGCCGCGATCCTCAAAATGTTTGACGAAACGCTCGCTCGACATCACAAGCTTTTCGGGCTGCGTAAGGTCATCGCGCTCGGCGATATCCTGCTCAAGCGAGCCGGCGTTCACGCCAATGCGAATCGCGCACCCAGCGGCGCCCGCGGCATCGATCACGGCATCGACCTTAGCCCAATCGCCAATGTTGCCGGGATTGATGCGGAGCTTAGCGGCACCGGCCTTAACGGCACCAATGGCGAGCTTATGGTTAAAGTGGATATCGGCGACAATCGGCACCGGAGACTCCGCACAAATCGTGCGAAAGCCTCGAGCGCAGCTCGGTGGGCACACTCACGCGCACAACATCACAACCTGCCTGGGCAAGCGCGCGCACTTGCGCAAGCGTTGCCTGGGCGTCGGCGGTATCGGTGCAGGTCATGGACTGAACCACCACCGGCGCGCCGCCGCCTATCTGCACGTCGCCCACAAACACGGGGCGCGTCAGCTCGCGCGGCAAAGGATGGGACAAAGACAATCCAAACACTCCCCTACAAAATAAATCGAAGGACGTCGGAACGAAGCATATAGACAAACAGCAGCGCAAAGAGCGCGATGCCCACATAGCTCACAATCGTCTGGACCTTGAGCGGAAGCTCGCGGCCCGCAATCTTTTGAATGATCTCGATGACCAGCTTGCCGCCATCGAGTGGCGGGATGGGCAGCAGGTTCATAAAGCCCAACGAGAACGAGATGAGCGCGGCAAACGTCAAGAACGTCGCGGGGCCGGCGGCAGCCGCCTGAGAAGACATGACGCTGATGCCCACAATCGAGCTGGACTGATCGAGTATCTCCATCGTATGCTGCGGCTGCAGCAGACGCATAACGCCCTCAGCAGTCTGCTGAACATAGGAGAACGACAGCCGCGCCGACGTAATGGGGTCCAAATGGACCACTTGCGTGGAGGCATAAACGCCCAAACGCTCGTCCTCCTTGAGCGCGACCGAGGTCGAAAGTTTCTTACCGTCGCGCTGGTACTCAATGGCAATATCGTCCTGACCGGCAGCCTTGCCGATGGCATCATACACATCCATCCAGCTGGAGCAGGACACGCCATCGACACTAAGAATCGTGTCGCCGGCTCGATGCCCGCCTTGGCGGCTATCGAGCCTTCTTCGACCTGACCGATCACATTGCTATCGACCGGCACCGATACGCCGGCGATAGAGTAGATGCTCATAAGCAGCAAAAAGCCCGTCAGGATATTGACGAGAATGCCCGCGAGCAGCATAAAGGCACGCTTGAGAAAACCCTGGCCCAGATAGGTATGCGAACGCTCCTGCTCGAGGAACTCCGAAGCAGTGACCGGCAGCTCCCACACATCGCCCTCGGCAGTCGCATGCTCTCGATCGAACTTGCGGCCGTCAAAGGTGGTATATCCTGCAGCATCGCGCGGCAGCGTCTGGTACCTAACCGGATAATAGCTGGGTGAAGGCTTCTCCCTTCCTCGTACCAAGCGCAATGGAACCCCAGCCCAAAAGCAAGGCACAAGCCTCGAGAACATCCTCCTCGGGCAGCTCCAGCTCGACGGAAAGGTCTGCAACCGAAACGCGACCATGACGATAGATCGCCGCAAGCACACGGTCGGCGCACGAGACATCGGTCGGGTCCATACCGCAGATAGCGGCATAGCCACCCAGCAGCAGCGGCGTCACGCCAAACTTGGTACCGATGCGACGCGACGTACGATGAATGTCAAAGCGGCACGGTAGGCCCAAGAAAAACTCGGTGACGCGCACGCCGCACGCACGGGCCGCCAAAAAGTGGCCGCCCTCATGCAGAAACACGAGGACGGATAGCATTAAAAGGCCCCAAAAGACTGAGGAGAGAACGCTCAGAACAGTATCCATAAAACGAAAAGCAATCCTTACGATTAAGAGCGGGTTGCAGCGAGCACCTCGGCGGCTTGGCACGAGCCCACGTATCGATATCGCGAAGCTGCTCAAAGGATGCGACCGCCTGCGTATCGTGTGCATCCATGCACGACTCGACGATACGGTCGATATCGGTAAAGGTACAGGCATCGTGCAGGAAGCATCGACGGCAACTTCGTTGGCGGCATTCAGCACGCACGGCATGGTGCCGCCCGTTCTGCCGGCACGCTCGGCCAGCGCCAGGCAGCGGAATGTGTCCATATCGGCAGCATCAAACGTGAGCTGCCCGAGCTCGCGGAAATCGATTCGAGGCGCTGGGGTATCCCACCGCTCGGGATACGAGAACGCGAACTGGATGGGAATGCGCATGTCGGACGCACCAAGATGTGCCATCACAGAGCCGTCCGCATACTCGACCATCGAGTGGATCTTTGACTGGCGCTGAACGACCACGTTGATAAAGTCGAGATCGCACCCGAACAGGTGCATCGCCTCGATACGCTCCAAGCCCTTATTCATGAGGGTCGCAGAGTCGATGGTGATCTTAGCACCCATGGCCCACGTGGGGTGTGCCAGCGCATCGGAGCGTGTCACGCAATTGAGCTCGTCGCGCGTACGGCCAAAGAACGGACCACCCGAGCAAGTGAGCCAAATGCAGTGAGCCTCGCGCGGATTCTCCCCCAGATAGCACTGGTAGATGGCGGAGTGCTCGGAGTCGACCGGAATAAGCTGACCGGGCTGCGCCAACGGCATCAGCAGGTCACCGCCGACAACGAGGGACTCCTTGTTAGCAAGTGCAAGACGCTTGTTCGAGGTCAGGGCTGCATGGCTCGCTTCGAGCCCGGCAGCGCCCACAATGGCAACAAGCACACAGTCGACGTCATCGCGACGCGCGAGCTCACAAACCGCCTGCGCACCAACACCGAGCTCGGTGCCCTCGGGCAGCTCCTGCAGCACAGCGTCCGTACCGTGGGTGGTGTCGGCCACGGCAACGGCCGGAACCGAAAACTCACGGGCAAACGCAACGAGCTCCGAGGTGCTGGAGTTAACAGACAGCGCCGTCACCTGCAGTCGATCGGCATGCTGACGGCAAACATCGAGCGCCTGCGTGCCGATAGAGCCCGTACAACCCAGGATGGCAACGCGAAGACGTCCATCGGGGCCATACGTCGTCTGGAATGACATTACAGCACGCCTCCGATCATCAAAAGCAGCTGCGCGGTAATGCAGCCAAAGATAAGCGAGTCGCTACGGTCGAGCATGCCGCCATGGCCCGGAATCAGATTGCCGGAATCCTTAACGCCCACGCCACGCTTGATGCGTGACTCAATAAGGTCGCCGATAACGCCCAGAATGGACACGACCACGCCGCAAAGCAGTGCATAGGCAAGCTCAGCTTATAAAAATGCGTCGCCCACAAAATGAGCCAGATGAGAACCGAGCCCAAGATACCGCCAACAAAGCCCTCCCAGCTCTTTTTGGGAGAAATCTTGGGGACCATCTTGTGCTTGCCGATACGGCTGCCAACGATGTAGGCAAACGAATCGGAAACCCAGAGAGACGCGCAAACACCCACCGAAAGCAGGGCGCGGCAAAACCGGGCACGGCATCGCGCAGCAGCACGATGGCCGACAGCATAAAACCGGTGTAGATGGGACCCATGAGCGTCACAGCAACATCGGAAATGCGGGTACGCGCCGACCAGACATACCAAATACCCACCGCAAGCATCAGAGCAAAAAGCAGGGCATTCAACAGCGGCGAGTCGCCCAGCGCCGAGAGCGGAAAGAGCACGGCGGCAGCGATACCCAGGCGTTCGTTGGCCACCTTGCCATCGAGCTTCGTCATGCGGAAAAACTCAAAGCAGCACAGGCCGCTCATGACGGAGACGAAGATGGCGGTGGGAACGATACCCAAAACCAAGCAGAGAATAAATACGACGGCGTAGACGATACCTGCAGCGGCACGGGTAATAAAGCCGGCAAGCCACGAAGTCGCAGCCGCGCCGCTTTTGGCGGCAGGCGCCTTGGGAGCAGACGCCTTGGGACGATCGGACACGATTAAGCCTCCTCGGTCTTGCTCAGTCCACCAACCTACGGTCGCGGCCCTGATAGGCCAAAATGGCGTTGACAAGACCCCAACGATCAAAGTCGGGCCAATAGGTATCGGTGACATAAAACTCGGAATAGGCAACCTGCCACAGCAGATAGTTCGAAAGGCGAAGCTCGCCGGAGGTTCGAATCACAAGCTCCGGATCGGGTAGCCAGCGGTGTACAGGTGCGAAGCAACCATATCATCGTCGATAGCGGCCGGATCGATCTTTCCGGCAGCGGCATCGAGCGCGATCTGACGGACAGCACGGGTGATCTCGGCACGGGCTCCGTAGTTGACGGCAAGTGCCAGCGTCATGCCGGTATGGTCGGCACACTCGGCAAGACCTCGCTCAAAGACATCGCGGGTCTTCTTGGGCAGTGCGGAAATATCGCCCAAAAAGACAACGCGCACGTTTTCGCGCTTAAGCAGCGGCAGCTCATCGATAAACGTCTTAGCAAACAGATGCATTAAAACGTTGACCTCATGCTGCGGACGATTCCAGTTTTCGGTGGAAAACGCATAGGCCGAAAGGACGTCGACGCCCAAACGCACGCATGCGGTAATGATCTCGCGCAGGGAGACGATACCGGCCTTGTGTCCCTCGGTGCGGGCAAGACCGCGCGCCGTGGCCCAGCGACCGTTACCGTCCATGATGCACGAAATATGATGCGGAATCTTATTGAGGTCAAGGTCGGAAAAACCGACGCCCGCAGGGGCGTCGGCAAAGTACTCGACCAGTTTGTTCTCGTCGTATTGCACCTTAGATCTCCATGACCTCGGCTTCTTTTTCCTTCAGAAGCTCCTCAACCTTGGCAACATACTCATCGGTATACTTCTGGACCTTGGCCTGCTCGCGACGGACATCGTCCTCGGTGAGCTCTTCATCGCGCTCGAGCTTGTTGTTAAGTCGCGACGGATGTTGCGAATGGAGACCTTGGC
>ENA-OQEN01000150-OQEN01000150.1-human-gut-metagenome-genome-assembly--contig:-NODE-150-length-29663-cov-3.813448_pt1 | contig 29663 bp, 36 predicted proteins | sample MGYA00242791_ERZ504627 | MGnify/ENA primary metagenome ERZ504627 (study PRJEB26092, sample SAMD00036316) | human gut metagenome | host: Homo sapiens | study: EMG produced TPA metagenomics assembly of... | reverse complement strand
TTAAATTATTTTTCGCTTCATTTTATCTCCTCCAAACATATTTCTGCCGGATTATTGCCGATTCAATAATATTCCTTTTGTATTTTTCTGTCAAGTGTTTCTTTTTAGGTGGGTATTTTATCGGACAGTGATTGGACTTAGCGCAGCAATATAAAATGATTCTTCTTGAACTTCAATATTCCGTCATCCCTGAGTGCGCAGAGCTGGGCGGACATTGCACTGCGGTCAACGCACAGATAGTCGCGAGCTGCTGACGGTCGAAGGGAATGTCAAATTCATTTTTTCCGCTCTTCATGCTTGCGCCGAAAGATATGACATCAGCTTTTCGCGCGTCGTGCGCTTGCCCATGTGACCGAGCTTCGAGTTGAAATTCAGATTTTTGCGCGCAAGCTCGGATATCAGATTGCCGACGAGCTTTGCGTGCCCGGCGCACGACTTCGGGCACGAGCCGAGCACATGCCCGACTTTCAGCCGCATTATCTCGCATTCGCTCTCCGCCTCCGCGCCGACGGTCAGCTTTTCGCCCGTGCAGGCAAACGACTCGGCGAAGATTCCGCCCTGAGTTATCCGCGCCATGATATTACGGTTGCCCCAGAAATCGTCCTGCACTATCAGTACACTGCCGCTCATCACGAGCCCGAGCGAGTCCGTCTTTTCGCCCTCGGGCATTATTATTTCGCCCTTTTGATATCTGCGGCTGCGCGCATCGAGGGCTTCGAGCAGTTCGGGCAGCTCGGCTTCTTCTATGCCCCAAAAGAGCGGCGCCGCTTTTATTTTTTCAAAATTTTCCGACATATTTTTATCACTCCGTTGTTTTTGCAACAGTATTTTTGTCCTGATTCTACTATAATAAACGCGTCAGGTCAAGAAAAAACAATTTTACGCTCGGAGGAATTTTTATGAAGCGCAGAATAATCCATATTGACGAAGAAAAATGCAGCGGCTGCGGAGCTTGCGCCGCCGCCTGCCACGAGGGCGCGATAGCCATGGTCAACGGCAAAGCCAAGCTCATGCGCGACGACTACTGCGACGGGCTCGGCGATTGCTGCCCGCGTGCCCCACAGGCGCGATAACCTTTGTCGAGCGCGAGGCAGCCGCCTACAACGCCGAAGCGGTCAAAGAAAACATGATGAAGAAAAGAGGCGGTGGACATCACGGCGGATGTCCGGGTTCAAGGCTCATGACGATTAACCGCGAGGAAAACGCCCCGTCGGCTCAGCCCGCCGGAATGCAGAGCCGACTGCGCCAGTGGCCGGTTCAGATAAAGCTCGTGCCGGTAAACGCGCCGTATTTTGACGGCGCAAAGCTGCTCATCGCCGCCGACTGCACCGCCTACGCCTATGCGGCGTTCCACGAAAAATTCATCAAAAACCACATAACCCTTGTCGGCTGCCCGAAGCTCGACAGCGTCGACTATTCCGAGAAGCTGACGGAGATAATCGCGAACAACAATATACAGTCCGTGACGGTCGTCAGAATGGAAGTCCCCTGCTGCGGCGGGCTCGAACACGCCGCAAAAACAGCATTGCAGAACAGCGGCAAATTCATCCCGTGGCAGGTCGTGACGATATCGACTGACGGGCGCATCCTCGACTGAGCGGTTGATTTATCAGCCCTTTGCGGTATCATATACTGCGGAGGCGTTGAGATGAACAAAATCAACTATCAGCTCGAACTCGACCGTGAAATTGATGAAATAAAAAAGCAGGGGCGCGTGCCGTCCCTGCTGCTGCACAGCTGCTGCGGACCGTGCAGCAGTTATGTGCTCGAATATCTGACAAAAGATTTTGATGTCACCGTGCTCTACTTCAATCCGAACATCTACCCCGCAGAGGAATATGAACACCGGCTCAGCGAACAGCGCAGAATAATATCTCTCCTGCCCGCGGAGCACAATGTAAAAATGCTCGAATGTGAATATAATCATACGCAGTTCACCGACGCGGCAAAGGGATATGAGCAGGAGCGCGAGGGCGGTTCGCGGTGCGAAAAGTGCTTTTATCTGCGTCTCGAGCGCACGGCTCAGGAGGCGAAGAAGCACGGCTTCGACTATTTCACGACCACTCTTTCCGTGAGTCCGCACAAGAATTCGCAGATACTCAACCGCATCGGCGAAGAGATGGGCGAAAAATACGGAGTGCGCCATCTGCCCGCAGATTTCAAGAAGCGCGAGGGCTACAAGCGCTCGATAGAACTTTCGAAGCAGTATGATCTATACAGACAGAACTACTGCGGATGCGAGTTTTCAAAGCAGGGGTAAAATTATATAAATTCGTCCGCCGCATTTATATCTATACGGCGGACATCTTTATTTTATTTATCTTCAAACACCACAACGAGCAGCATCTTGAACTGCTCTTTGCCGTAGACCGCATGCGGGTGTCCGGCGGGCATGACTATGCTCTCGCCCTCGTGCAGCTCATAGTCAACGCCGTCTATCGTTATTTTTCCGACTCCCTCGAGGCAGGTGACAAATGCGTCGCCGCCGGAGGCGTGGGTGCTTATCTCCTCGTCCTTGTCGAAAGCGAAGAGCGTTATGCTCAGCGCGTCGTTCTGGGCGAGGGTCTTGCTGACCACCTGGCCGGGCTGGCAGAGCACCTGATCTCTCAGTGTCAGAACCTCGGATTTTGAAATATTTTTCATGAGCTCTTTCATTTTTCTTCTCTCCTTTTTATATATTATCTGCGCATAAGACTGAATTATGTCTGCGTATACAGTATACCACCGCCGCTTGGCAAACGCAAATATAGCTATAGAAAATCTCTTTATCTTATGTTAAAATAGTATACAGATAATTTCAAGGGAGTGTGTCAGATGAAAGAGAACAAGAAACTTGTCAATGAAATAATCAGCGATGTCAAGCACGATATGAGCAACGAGGATATCATATCCCTGCTCGCCGACAGCAGGATATCGGCAAACCCCGACAAGGAGAAATACACATTCGGTCAGCGCGCCGCAGATAAAATCGCGAAGTTCGCCGGCAGCTGGGCATTCATATTCTCGTTCTCCGCCCTGCTGATACTCTGGATGGTCGGCAATGTCATACTCGCAAAACGCGCGTTCGACCCCTATCCGTTCATACTGCTCAACTTAGTGCTCTCGTGCGTTGCCGCGCTGCAGGCTCCGCTGATAATGATGAGCCAGAACCGCCAGGAGGAAAAAGACCGCCGCCGCGCCGAGAACGACTACAAGGTAAATCTCAAAACCGAGATAATGATCGAAGATATCCACGGCAAGATGAACCGTATACTCGCCCGTCAGGCAATACTGATGAAGCTGATGAAGATAGACGAAAACACGATGAAGCAGATAACGCTCGAAAAGCAGGAGGAGATGTGTGCCGAGGCGTGCAGAGCCGAGAAGAGCAAAAACGAGCACAGCGAGCATAAAGAACCCGAAGAAAAGCCCGAAAGCTGAATTTCGCCTTGCTTTTGAATTGCGTTTATTGTATACTGACCCTTGATAAAAGCCCTTCGGAGGAAAAGAAAATGAAGCAGCTCAATATTATTCCCAATCCCAACAAAATCGACTATCTCGGCGGAAGCGTCAAGATGGAAAACATCGATTCCGAAAGCTTTTCCGCGCGTCTGACAGACAAACTGCCCGAAGAGGGCTATGTGCTCGAAGTGACCGAAAACGGTGTCGAAGCCACCGCCGGCGGCGAGCGCGGAGCCTTCTATGCGAGCCAGACATTGAAGCAGCTAAAGCAGCTCGATATCTGCCCGTGCGTGAGAATCGAAGACGCGCCCGCGTTTGAATACCGCGCATTCATGCTCGACTGTGCGCGCCACATGACGACGGTCGAGAACATCAAAAAGCTCATCGACGCCGCCGCACTCGTCAAAATGAACACCATGCACTGGCATCTGACCGACGACCAGGGCTGGCGCGTTGAAATTGACAGCCACCCCGAGCTCATCACAGTCGCTCCCGCCGCCGCAGCTCGGATTTCGGCCAGTACCACTTCGCCGAGGAATATTCCGGATATTTCACAAAGGATGAGATCCGCGAAGTAGTCGCATATGCCGACGACAACTATATTGAAGTTATCCCCGAGTTCGATATGCCCGGCCACACGCTCTCCGTGCTCGCCGCCTATCCCGAGCTCTCCTGCAAGGGCAAGCCCCTCGAGGTCGGTACGAAGCAGGGCATCTATGACGATATTCTCTGCGCCGGAAACGACGATTCGCTGAAACTTGTCTTTGACGTGCTCAGCGAGATGATTGAGCTCTTCCCCGGCAGATATTTCCACATCGGCGGCGACGAAGCGCCCAAGGTCCGCTGGAAGAACTGCCCGAAGTGCCAGGCGCGCATGAAAGAACTTGGTCTCAAGGACGAAGAGGAGCTTCAGGGCTGGTTCGTGCTTCAGGCTGTTGACTTCCTCAAAAAGCACGGCAAGACAGCTATAGTCTGGAACGAGAGCCTCAACAGCGGCATGATGCCCAAGGACATCATCGTCCAGCGCTGGATGGACAAAAAAGACCGTTCCGTCGAGTTCGCAAACAAGGGCGGAAAGATGATAGTCTCCGAGTTCTATTATTACTACTGCGACTACCCCTACGGCATGACCTCGCTCAAAAAGACCTACAGCCTCGACCCGTATATAAAGGGACTGACCGAGGCGGGCAAGAAGAACGTGTTCGGCGTCGAGTGCCCGATTTGGGCGGAGTATGTCCGCGACTTTGACAGGCTTTCATATATGTGCTTCCCGCGCTTCTGGCTGTCGCCGAGGCGGGCTGGACGAAGAGAGCCAATATGGATTACAACAGCTTTGAGGAGCGTTTTGAGGCTCTGCGCACGATGCTCGAAAATATCGGCATAAAACCCGCTCCCCGCTCGGATTGGAATCCGAATCCCCTGCGCTGTCTCTCCGAACTCAGAAAATTTTTCAAGGGCACAGCCAGCGCGTCGGATATAAAAAACATGATTCACAACAACCACGCATAAATAATATAGAGAAAGCTCCGCACTCGTCTGCGGGGCTTTTTTGTTTTGCGGCTCAAATCTTTTTGGCAAAATAACTAAAAATCTATTGTAACCCCCGCGGCAATAATATATAATTGTCATGTACCGCAGGTTAAATTATTTTGACGGATAAATCAAAGAATTTTCCGAAAGGAGCAATCAAATGAGTCATGTAGACATCCGCTTCACGGACAAGAACTCCGAGCGCTTCATGCTCGCCAGAAGGGTCTACAAGGTCATCGAGGACCTTGAGAATGAATATCTCTACCCCGACAGCGAGACGCTCGGCGGCTTCAAATTCCGCGACGGGCAGTACAAATTTTCACAGATCGACGAGGGCGAATGGACGGATTTCGACTCGGAGAACGACTACTGGGGCTATAAAGAGGACTACGCGTGGTTCCGCCACAGCTTCACAGTTCCCGAGCGTTTTGCCGGCAGACCCGTGGTCTATCAGCTGACCCCCTCCGCAAGCGGCCCGTGGAATCGCAGCAACCCGCAGTTCATCATGTACTTCAACGGCGAGCTGCGCCAGGGCGGCGACTCGAACCACAGCGAGATACGCCTGCTCGACTGCGCCAAGGGCGGCGAGAAATTCGACTGCTGCCTCAACGCATATTCCGACGCATGGGAGTTCAAAGGCAAGCTGAGAATGGGCGCGCGCCTCAAGGTCGTCGATGACCTTGTCAACCGCCTCATCTTCGATCTCAAAACCCCGCTCAAAGTCGCGTCCCTCTATGACGCGGACGATCTTCCGCGCATCGATATAGTCAAGGCGCTCAACGACGCCGTCAATCTTATCGATTTCAACACCGCCGATTATGATACTTTTGCGGCTTCCGCCGAGGCGGCAATCGACCTGCTCGACAGGGAGATATATTCAAAAGATGCCATGGACGCGACCGCCTGCTGCATCGGTCACACACATATAGATGTCGCATGGCTCTGGAGACTCCGCCAGACAAGAGAGAAGGCCGGCCGCTCCTTTGCGACCGTCCTCAAGCTCATGGAGGAATATCCCGAATACAAGTTCATGTCCTCGCAGGCTCAGCTCTATGCCTTTGTCAAGGAGGACTATCCCGAGGTCTATGAGGCATCAAGAAAATGATCGCCGCAGGGCGCTGGGAAGTCGAGGGCAGCATGTGGGTCGAATCGGACACCAACGTCACCTCCGGCGAATCCCTTGTCCGCCAGTTCTTAGTCGGCAAGCGTTTCTTCAAGGACGAGTTCGGCGTTGACAACAAGATAATGTGGCTCCCCGATGTTTTCGGCTACAGTGCGGCTCTCCCGCAGATCATGAAGAAAGCCGGAATTGACTATTTCATGACCACAAAGATATCCTGGAACGAGTTCAACAAAGTGCCCTATGACACATTCATGTGGAAGGGCATCGACGGCACGGAGATTCTCTCTCACTTCTCGCCGAGCACCGACTGCTTCGACGAAGGCGACTGCTGGCAGACTACATACAACGCCTATCTCAATCCCGAGCACATCCTCGGCGGCTGGCACAGGTACTCGCAGAAGGATCTCAACAAAGAGTATCTCTGCACCTTTGGCCACGGAGACGGCGGCGGCGGACCGACCCGCGATATGCTCGAAATGGGTCACCGCATGGCAAAGGGCATCCCCGGCTGTCCGAAGGTCAAGCAGGAGTTTGCAATAGACTTCTATCACGACCTTGAAAAGGAAGTCAAGGGTTCGCGCAGGCTGCCCAAATGGGCGGGCGAACTCTATCTTGAGTTCCACCGCGGCACCCTGACCTCGCAGGGCAGAAACAAGCGCTACAACAGAAAGAGCGAGCTGCTCTATCACGATATGGAGACTATCTGCGCCATCGCCGACTCAAACGGCATCGCGTCCTATCCCCGTCAGTTCATCAACGACGGATGGAAGATAATACTCCTCAACCAGTTTCACGATATAATCCCCGGCTCTTCGATAAAAGAGGTCTACGAGGATTCCAAGGAGCAGTACGACAAGCTCATCTCCGAGGGTAAAGCTGAGATAGCGACACTCTCGGCAAGATAGTCTGCACTCCGGACGGCAGCGCCCTGACCGTTTTCAACACCTTCGGCGCAGAGCGCGACGATGTCGTTATCACCGATATGCCGCAGCCGAGCACTTCTCGATAGTCGACGCCGACGGCAACGTCATGCCGTGGCAGAAATCAGCCGACGGACGCCTTGTGTTCTTCGCAAAGGGCGTGCCCGCAAAGGGATACAAGACCTTCAGCATTGTCCGCGGCGGCGAGTCCGGCGAGAACACCGTAAAGGTCGAGAACAAGACTATAGAGAACAAGTTCTTCACCGTCAAGTTCGACAAGGATATGAACATCGCGTCTCTCATCCACAAGGCAACCGGCAGAGCCGTCGCGCCCGAGGCGAAGTTCTCAATAAGATCTATGCCTATGACGACAGACCGTTCAACCACGAGGCATGGGATATCAAGGTCTATTTTGATCAGAAGTACACCGAGATAAACGATGTCAGCGCAGTCGATGTGACAGAGAGCGGACCCGTCCGCACGGTCATAAAGGTCACGCGCAAGTTCCTCTCCTCGACCATTGATCAGAGCTTCATCTTCTACGCAGACCTGCCGCGCATCGACGTTGACTACACGGTCGACTGGAAAGAGAAGAAGATACTTCTCAAGGCGGACTTCCCCGTTGATGTCAACGCCACCGAGGCCACTTATGATATCCAGTTCGGCAACTACAAGCGCCCGACCCACCGCAACACGCTCTGGGATTTCGCGCAGTTTGAAGTCGTCGGTCACAAGTGGGTCGATCTCAGCGACAACAGCTTCGGTCTCTCCGTCCTCAACGACTGCAAGTACGGTCACGACATAAAGGACGGTCACATCAGAACGAGTCTCCTGCGCTGCGCCGTAAACCCGAACAGCGAGCAGGACAGAGAGATTCATCATTTTACATACTCCCTCTACCGCACGCGGGCTCGGTCGACACCTCCGATGTTGTCAACCAGGGTTATTCGCTCAACCTGCCGCTCTATTGCGTCAGCGGCAAGGCGGCTCACGACAGCTACTCGCTCGTGAGCACCGACAAGGACAATGTCATCATCGAGACCGTCAAGAAGGCTGAGGACAGCGACGATGTCGTCATCCGCGCATACGAGACATGGAACAAGACGACCGACTGCGTCTACACCTTCGACCGCGCCCCGAAGAGCGTATATGTCTGCAACCTGCTCGAAGAAAACGAAGAGCAGCTCGAAGTCAGCGGCAACACAGTCTCGCTCAGATTCAAGCCCTTTGAGATAAAGACCGTAAAAGTCACATTCTAAAAATCAAAGCACAAAGCCCCACCCGCCAAAACGGGTGGGGTCATTTCATCGCAGCACAAGCATCATACCGCAAATGCTCAAATAAAATTCACGGCAAATTGCAAATCCGCTTGACAAAGCCCGGCACATTTGCTAAAATATCATAGCCGTTAAAAATACGGACAGGTATCGAAGTGGTCATAACGGCCCTGACTCGAAATTTTAGGGCTGCTTGGTCGTTTCGTCCGCCGGAAATCCTTGATATAAAAGGGTTTTCAAAATTGAAAATCGAATATTTTTCAGTGTTCTCTCCTGCTTTTCTCTCCAAAAATTTTTCGAGTATAAAGCAGACAGAAATATACGGAGATGTACCAAGTGGTTGAAGGGTCCGCACTCGAAATGCGGTAGGTCGGGAGTTCCCCGGCGCAAGAGTTCAAATCTCTTCATCTCCGCCACCATATCGAGCAAAGTTCGCTTTGCTCCGATATTTTTTCTTCATTATTCACTTCTATCGGCAATCTCCCACTTGCTTGTAAAATTACCGCTTTCAGGTAATTCAAGCCCTGTTTCCATCGCCTGTGCCGAGGTGATTTTGGAACTGTAATCAAGGTGCGCATAGATATTTGCCGTCGTGGTAAAATCGCTGTGTCCGAGCCACTCCTGAATGTGCTTCAGCGGTACACCGTTTGCAAGAAGCAGGCTTGCACAACTGTGCCTTAAATCGTGAAAGCGCATACGGCGCAGTCCGTGCCTTTCAAGAAACTTCGGAAAAGCCGATGTTAGATAATTCATCTTCATACGCTCGCCCATTTCATCCACAAACACAAAGCCGTCGTATTCGTAGTTATAGCAGTTACCGCAGACTTTCTTGTTCAGCTCTTGCGCCTCTTTAACTTGCAAAAAGTAATCACGGAAACTGCCGACCAAAGGCAAAGTTCTCAAACTGGATTTTGTTTTTGCGGACTGTTGTTCCACTTCCCGATAAGTACCGTCTGCTTTTGTAAAAGTCACCGTACGCTTGACGGAAATTGTGCCTCGCTCAAAGTCGATGGCATCCCATTTCAATCCCAGTACCTCGCCACGGCGAAATCCGTAAAAGGCGGCGACCAGTACAGGAAGCTCCAGCCTTGTCCCTCGGAGTGCTTCAAACATCTTTTGCATTTCCTCTGCTGAAAGAAATACAGGCTGAAAGTCATTTTTCTTCGGTCGGTCAACCTTGTCCGCCACATTCTGCAATAACATATCGGTCTTCACTGCATATTTGAGTGCCGAATGAATGACGGCGTGATAATGAATGACGGTGTTAGCCTTAACCTTTTTGAGTTGCTCGGAATAAAACATCTGCAAATGCCTTGCTTCAAGCTCACGAAGCGTCAGCTTCTTCTTGCGGAAATATGGTTCAATAACGCTTTTGATAAGTCCTAAATAAGAAGAATAGGTCGCTATTGCCAACCGCCCTTTGGCGATTTCCAGCCATTCGAGAAGATAATCGGCGAACAACATATCGCTGCTTAAATCACCTACCTCCTCGGGAACTTCAAATTCCGCCCGCAGCTTTGCCAGCTCGGCTTCTGCCTTGCGCTTGTTGCCCTTTTCGGGCAGTCCTAAGGAAATCCATTTTGTTTTTCGTTTGCCCTCGGCGTTTTTGTAATTGAGCACGGCATAATAGTTGCCGTGCTTTACGGATAAGTGTCCTGCTACCATTTTATTTAACCTCCTGAAATTGAATTTGCAGAACAGAACTCCAAACCGACAGCACCAGTATACCATCGGTTTGAGGTTCTCTCTACTGTGCGTTTTGTCTTGCCACATTCGTATCAATACGAATCAGCGTGCATCACGGTTGCGTTCTCTCTGCCTCTTTAACAGCTCCAATCCCTTGATGATGTCCCGACGCATTTGCTCGTCGGTATAACCAGCCGGAAAATACTTTTTCAAATCCTCACGCTTGAACTTTATCTGCTCCTGCTGATTTGGCTTTTCCTCCGACATCACCGCATAAATCATCTGATCGTCCAGCACGCCATCTTGCGACAGCTTTTTAAGGCGAATGCTCTGTGCGTGGGACGGGGTGCAGTCGTTCAACTCCATAGCGTCCAGCAATACCCGTTGTTCCGATTGTTCTAAGTAAGATATTTCCACCGCAGGATTGAAAGCAATTTTATTTTCGTCTACCATTGAAAGCAGCTCGGGGATTAAGTATGTCAGGCGAATATATCTTTTAATTTGATTGCGGCTTTCTCCTGCATCATCAGCCACAATTTCTACGCTCAACAGCTTCTGCCCAACTTGGCAGAAGCTACACCCTGATGTTTTATCGCTTCCAGCTTCATCTTATAGGCGAACGCTTTTTCACTGGGTAAAACCGTTTCCCTTTGCAAATTCGCGTCCACCATAGCAATCACCGCTTCGTCGTCGGACATCTCACGGACGATAACCGGCATTGTTTCAATCCCGAGCACCTGACACGCCGCAAGCCGTCTGTGCCCGGAGATTAACTCATAGCCGCCGTCAGGCAGAGGTCTTGCAAGTGCCGGAGTGATTGCGCCCACCTTGCGGATGCTTTCAATCATTCGTTCCATTTCCTCATTGTTCTGCACCTTAAAGGGGTGATTCTTGAACGGATGCAGTTCGGAAAGCGGAATGTTTTGCACACGCTCCAGCTTTGCATCGTCCCGCATTTCCTGCGTGGTAAATAAATCGTCCAACGTAGGTAAAGTAAAATCTGATTTTCTCATTGTTGTTTCCCTCTCTTTCGTTATTTCCATTTGAGTTTGCTTTCGGCAGGGCGTAAAAAGGTCGCCTCAATGTCCGCCTGAAAGCGGTGCCAGCGGTTGGCTTCGTTTTTTAACATCGGCACATCAATAAATCCCAGCGTGTGCGCTTTGGCGGCAAGCTGATTGATGTTGTTGCCGATAGCGGACAGATTCCGCATCGCTTCATAGAAACGCCCGTCCGGCTTTTCTCTCGCTCATAGCCACGGATAAGCAATCGGACGACTGCCGTCTCGGTAAGCCCGGCAAGCTCTGCCTTGCGTTTTAGTTCTTCGGCGTCTTTGGGTGACAGCCAAAACTGTTTTTTGATTCTTTTGTTCATAATCTTTCCTTTCCGCAAGAGGTTTTAGGGTGCACCCTAACGAGCTTTTACCGTTTGGGAGTACAAACGGTCTGCTTGCTAAAGATTGTGCAGACTATAACCTCCGCTTTGTTTTATTACTTAAGCAAATTTTCTATTATGTTAATCCGATAGAGAATTTCGTTTCTTTCGAGTGAATCGAAATCCTTTTTCAGTTGCCTAATCAGCCGAAAAGCCTTGTAGATTTTCTCATCGGTTGCGGCCTTTACATTCTTTCCAAGCCTAATCTTCTGAGATATTCCGACAAAGAAAGTCCGCAATAAAATGCGTTTTCGCTGAGCTTTTCTTTTTCGGCAGCTGTCACACGCACATTGATTCCGAGCGTTTTGCTTCGCATAATCTTCCCTCCTTCCACAGTTTTGTGACGGCAATGACGGTTATGACGGACTTTTCTCTATATAGTGAAATCGCTGTCATTTTCGTCACCGCCGTCATTTCGTATAAACTTTATAAGCCTGCTTTTGCCCGTGCGCCTAGTTCGGTACTCAATGCCCACAGGCTCCAAAACCTCGCAGGAAAACTGCCCTAAGTACTTTGTAACCACGTTAGGCGTGGTTTCGGTCTCCTTCATTTCGGCAAGTAATTCGGTTGCGTGCCTACCCATTCGGCTCGGCTTTCCATAAAATCCACTACCCGAAAAAGAAATTTCGGCAGCTCCGCTTTGTGAATATCCTCGTTGTTTTTTCGCTCCACCAGCTCCCAAACGAGGTTGTTAAACTGCAAGGTCAGCTCCTGATATTCCATATCACGACCGCTGACTAAAAGCGTGGCGGCGTTTGTGCTTCGCTTTCGTTTGAACACATAATTGGTGTCCGCCGCACCGATAATCCCCGTCGAGCCGCTGACCTCGTTGAACGGATCGTCGCTGTCCTTCAGCTTTCGCAGATGGTGAACGAGAAGAACGGCGATGTTGTATTCGTCAGCAATCTTCTTAATAGAGGAAATATCATCGTAGTCGTTTCCGTACATTCCTGTCTTGCCGGCGCCGCCTTTGGTGTCACGCACCTTTTGGAGCGTATCAATAATCACAAGCTTTGTTTTCGGGTGGTCGCTTAAAAAATCGGTAATCTGTTCCTCCAGTCCGCCGCCGATAAGACCGCACATCACGGCAAAATACAGATTGCTCGGCGCTGTGTCGGTCAGGTTATAGAGCCTGTCCTTAATGCGCCTTTGCGTGTCCTCAAGCTCAAATACAGCACATCGCATTGCTGTGTCGGCAGTCCCCAAACGGGCACTCCCTGCGCCACCTGAAGCCCTAGCCACAGCATCAGCCAGCTTTTGCCGATTTTGCTTGCACCGCTGATGACATTGACGCCCTGCGGAATAAGATTGTCGACGATGAACATTGTTTTGCTCATCGGTGTGGATAACAGCGTTTCCGCATCCACGGTTTTCAGTTTGTTTTCCATAATAAAAATCTTCCTTTCATTTTTGTGTGGACAGTTAGAAAGCCGAAATCGGGGGTTTTAGTATATTTACCCTAACAGCCCCGATTCGGCTCAAAAAAAGCCCTTGTAAACAGGGCATTTCCACACCCCTAACTGTCCGCTCGGCGCTTTCTTGCGCTCTCGTTTTTCTGCTTTCGGTGAACCTTTCGGCTGCAGGCCGGGCAGTATTTTTGTCGGTTGGAGTTGGGCACAAAAGCCGCTTTGCACTCGGCGCAATGATAAGTACGCTGTCTGAAAATCTCTGCATACAGTTCCTTGTCGGCTGGTAAAACCGCATTACGAAAATACTTGCATATCAGGGAAAGCGAAATCATCTGCACGCAAACGCACCCGTCGCCCTCGTCCAGTGGCAGGCAGTTCCCGTTATCGTAATTGGCACAAAGCCTGCGAATCAGGCGGTTACAGCGTGTCCGCTGTGACGGGGTAAGCTCTATTCTTTCAGGCACCGGGTTTCACCCCCTTTCGCTCTCGGTCACGAAATTGATTACGCTGACCTTCGGAATTTTCAGTGATGAACCGATTTTGACCGCCTGTATTTCGCCGTCGTTAATCAGCTTATAGGCAAGGTGTCGCTTACGCCGAGCATTACCTGAAGTTGTTTGACGGTTACAATGTCCGGATAATTCGGAAACATCATTTGATATAGCTCTTTGAGCTCTGTTTTTTTCATAGCATTCATTCCTCCTTTACAGCTATGTAAAATCGAATATCGGCTGAGGAATCCCTTGCCGCCGATATCCGCCGCCGTTTTACCCGAATGTCGTTTTTCTATCCCTGCCCCTGCTTAGCGGCGTTGCTTCGCTCTCGTAGTCTCCGACTGTCATCGCAAAGTCATATCCCATTCGGACGGTCATTCAATTGTCAAGGTACATAGAGGGATTACTCATTCAGCCTCAAAACCGTTTTGAAGCTGAATCAAAAGTCCTCTCACTATTCAATTGGGAAATTTTCAAGTGAAAATAAAAAACTTTTTTGTTTTCAAACCCCTTCACTAGTTCCGAATCGGGTCGGTCGTTTTGGCAGGCCTTTTTTGAAAAAAATTTTTGCTCAAAATACAAAAACCGCCGAAAAGCCTGATAAACAGGGCGTTTTCAGCGGTTAAAATTTTTTTGAATTTTTTCTGCTTTGATTGCAAAAAGGCAGAAAATCAGTTATAATTGTAGAAAAGGTCAACTTACGATATGATAGGTGATGAAATGTATTTTTCCAATTTGGTGCACACTTTACAGAATATTTCTGCGGACGAAAAGGCGGTATTTGTATCAGGTAAACCCGGCTCGGGCAAGACCTTTGCGGCGCTACAATTTTGTACCGAGCATAAAGAAAGCTTTTATTTTTCTTTCAAAAATCTTGATACTGCCTTTGCGCTTCTGGTATTCTGTAATGCTCACCCCGAAATATTTGGCGACTGTAAAAGCTGGAACGACTTTTTCGGTTGCTTAAAGCATTACGGCAATAAAAAACACCCGCTTGTCTTTTTTGACAATGCAGGTGAACGGAATGATAAAGATGATTTTTATGCGGCGCTGAATAATTTTTGCAATCGGATAGCAAAACAACGGTTGTATTACTCGGCAGACCTTGGGAGGCTCCACCTATTCCTTGTCGGGAGGTGGAAATCAGCAACTTTTCAATGCCGCAGCTTGCGGATGTCTGCTCACTGTCGGATGAAACGGCAGCGAAGCTTTACTGTTTAACCGGCGCAATTCCGGCGTTGCTTTCTTTATACAATAATGAACTGTCCTTTGAGGAAAATGTAAGAACATTTTTACGCACCAATTCAATCTTCTATCATTTGGCGGCAAGTTGGATGAACGAAAGCTTTCGCACGCCTGAAAGCTATAACACCCTGCTCTATGCAATGGCAAACGGCTATAACCGCATCGCTGAGATAGCAAAATTCTCGGGCTTTCCGAAAAACAAATGCGATAAATACATAAAGACGCTGATAGAACACGGGTTAGTTATAAAAGTTCCCGGCGAAAACGGACACACAAAATATCTTCCCGCTAACAGTTATTTAACCCTATGGTATAAAGTTTTGCTGACCGTCGTTCCGAATGCAGACGGAAGCTTCGGAGAGGATGTTTTCAATCGGTTTGTGCAAGTTTTCAATGACGAGCCGATGGCGGATTTTAATAAATATATGTGCGACTATTGGCTGGAGAAAAACCTTAACTCCATTTCAACCGAGTACATCGACACCAAAAATTCAAGCTATCATAACGTCAAGGTAGGCAATGTAACCTTTGACTTTGCCTACGAAAAAAAGCAGGCTGTATATGCGTATTACGATATAACTCCCGGTGGAAAGCTTACACAAAAGCTCTGGAATGAGATTGAAAACAGCACCACAAAGAAGCGACCGTTTTACGAGAATGAATATGTTATCTGCACCGTAAACCTGTGCCGGACAGCTTTTGGACTTTAAGTAAGCGTTATGATAACGTGCATATCGTCTCTCAGAAAATGTTATTTGCAACATATAAGAAAGAATACAACAAAGCGGCACATCCGAGATTTGTGCCGTCGTTTGTATGATAAGTGCATCAATTATGAGCCAATTTCAAGTTTACAGTATTTCTAACTCAGTTTTCGAGCAAAATACATTGACACAGAGTATAACATTAGATATAATATTAGATAGAAATAATGTTATATTTAAGAGGTGGCATTATGCAGAAACTTATAAAACAGATAAGAGCATATTTGAATATGAGTCAAACCGAGTTCGCCGAACAACTTAATGTTACCTTCCAAACCGTGAATCGTTGGGAGAACGGTCGTGCTGTGCCTAACAAATTGGCACAATCAAAAATGTTTGATTTTTGCAAGGAAAAGCACATCCCTGTTTATGATATGACTCTGAAAAGGATTGCCGAGGAATCAGAAGCAATTAAGTTGGATACAGACCGAGTGCTTCTTTATCATGGTTCAAAGTCGGGTATTGAAGGCCCTATTGAGCCCAAGAGCCGAAAACAATGTGACTTTGGCAAAGGCTTCTATATGGGAACCGATCCCGGTCAGGCACTAACTTTGATCTGTGACTATGAGAAGTCTAAGTTCTACATTGTTTCTGTAAGCGTAGATAAACTCGCTAACATTGAAGTTCCCGCTGATATTGACTGGGCAATGCTTGTGGCATATCACAGAGGAAAAATGGAAAAAATAAACGGTACGCCTTTCTACAACAAGTACCGTGCTATGACATTAAACAAGGATCTTATTATCGGAAGCATTGCGAACGACCGCATGTTTTTCGTTATCGATAACTTTTTCGTCGGCAATGTAACCGATATGGCACTTATCAATAGTCTTTCCGCCCTTCAGCTCGGTAAGCAGTACGTGGCTGTTTCACAAAAGGGTTGTGATGCTGTTCACATCGAAGCAGAAGTTGAGCTTTCTTACCTTGAAAGACTGTTTATGAAAGAAGTAGCCGAAGAAAACCGGGCGAGAGGGATTTCCCTTGCCAACGATATTTGCAAGAATTATCGTCGTGAGGGTATGTTCTTTGATGAAATACTCGACGAAGCCAAGAGTGGAGGAAAACAATGAACGAGCTTCAGTTAAAGCTTTGTGATATTCAAGGAAGATTATTTGAACTATCTGCCGAGAAGAAATATAACAGCACCGCTTTTATCAAGGCGTTTATGATGTCCGATACCGCAAAGGAGCTTGATTCAAAGTATAACCGTATGCAGTGGGCAGGAGAAGAATACCTGCTTGAGGAAGTCGCCTCTGTTGCAGGTGAATCGCTTACAAGAAACGGAGAGATATTTTCTGCTGATGTGCTGTACTGGATAGGCTATATCTACCGTTATTGGCACTATTACAATGGTGAGGATAGCGCAAAGATTTATAAGCAAGCTCCCGCCCAAACAATGAAACGAAATTATATGATTTTCCACACTATGGATCCCGTTCTTGCTATTGAGGACTTGAAGGAAATTCATAATCAGAAACAGTAATCAGAATTCGGAGATCGGTATTATGAACGAAGAACGCTTAAACGCTTTTGAAAAAATGCTTTCCGACATTCTTGAGCAGTATGACTCGGTTACAGAAAAATTGGCGGCACTCAAAGTTGAAGGGAAAGAGAAAACCGTTACCTATCGCCAGTTTTTTACAAATAAACTGCAATATCAAACGATATTGTCTTACTATCGGACTTACGGTCTTTTGGAGAATGATAAGGAATAACAGAGGTGCGAAATGGCACTTGATAATAAATTAGGTCTGACAAGCACTGCCGAACTTGACCGTGAGGAAGAACGAATCAGCAAAAAGAAAGCTGCACAATTATTTGACCGAAAACTGTTAGACACCTTTGATGTCGGCACATTTGCAGGACTTGCGGCAATCCATAAATATCTCTTTGAGGGCATATATGACTTCTCAGGTGAACTCAGAACAGTCAATATTGCGAAGGGCAATTTCCGTTTTGCGCCTTTAATGTACTTGCAAGCGGCGCTTGAGAACATTGACAAAATGCCGCAGTCAAACTTTGACGAGATAGTAGAAAAGTATGTTGAGATGAACATTGCCCACCGTTTCGGGAGGGTAACGGTCGCAGCACCCGCATTTGGCTCGACCATATCTTGAAAAATGAAATCGGCAAAGTAGTGGACTGGAGCAAGGTTGATAAGGAAGATTATCTGCTCGCTATGGAACGCAGTACGATTAAAGATGTGGAAATCAAAGTATTATTAAAAGGTGCGCTTACAGACGAAATAAACAGCCGTGAGGTCTATATGAAAGGCATCGACCACAGCTACTACTACGAGGGTTATACAACCTTTAAGACGGAAGAATTGTAAGAAATGAGGTACAAATATGCCCGACAAGAATTGGCAATTTGAACTTGAAGAATATATAAAGCAGGGCGAACCGGACAGAGCCGAAAAAAGTGAAGCGTGGCAAACTGCTATCGGCTTGCAGGCAGTTGACGGGTTGAAAACTTCCGAATATTTGCTGGACACCGCAAAGGATCACATCGAGGGTAAAATCACCATCGACGAAGCTCAGAAGCGTATTCACAGCTATTACGAGCAGAGAACCACCCGTACAGAAATCGAAAACGAAACAAAAGAGGCAGATATTGTATCTGCAAGAATAACGAAACTTTTGGGTGAAAAGGCGTTTCAATTTTCTCCTGCCGAGTGGATTACCATTCACCGCAGATTGTTTGAAGGTGTATTTGACCACGCCGGACAAATCCGAAAATACAACATCTCCAAAAAGGAATGGATACTGAACGGCGAAACGGTTATCTACGCTGATTGGGGCAGCATAAAAGACACTTTGGATTATGATTTTGCCATCGAAAAGCAGTTCTCCTATGAGGGACTGTCGGTTGAAGCATCAGTGAAACACCTTGCAAAATTTGCATCGGATATTTGGCAGATTCATCCCTTCGGCGAGGGTAACACAAGAGCCACCGCCGTATTTATGATTAAGTATATGAAAACCTTTGGGTTCCGTGTCAATAACGATGCGTTCCGTGAAAACTCTTGGTATTTCCGTAATGCACTGGTTCGAGCAAACTATAACGATTTGCAAAAAGGCGTCCATTCCACCACAAAGTTTTTGGAATTGTTTTTCTCAAACCTTCTGCTCGGCACAAACCACGAATTAAAAAATCGTTATTTGCATGTTGATTTTGTGGATGAGAACACTTCCCAAAGTGCCAAAAGCGAAACGCCAAAGTGCCAAATTGACACTTTGAAGTGTACTTTAGAAGAACTTGCCGTATTAGATTTAATAAAAAAGAACCCGTCTGTAAAGCAAACCGAGCTTGCAGAACAAACAGGAAAGTCCGTCAGAAGCATAAAGCGCATCATTGACTCTCTGAAAGAGAAACAATATCTCCGCAGAGTTGACGGCAAACGCTACGGCAAATGGGAAGTGTTAGTGTAATATAGCTGTGCGGTATATATAAAGCATCTATCACAGTTACTACTATGAGGGTTATATAACCTTTAAGACAGAAGAATTGTAAAATTCCAAAGTGCCAAATGGCACTTTGAAACTGTCAATGTAAATTTTTATAAATAATCGTAAGAAATTAAAACATTAATTATCGGAGGAACAGTATGTTCTATAAAATGATCGAGAACAAGTGCAAAGAATGGTATAGCTCAGACCAATGCACTGTTCGTAACTTAATTGAATACATAGAGAAAACCGGGCAAATGAGAGATGCTCAGATTGAAGCTATCAAGGTGTATCTGTTCCTCAAAATCGGTTGTGAATGTAAGCCATTGGAGTTTCTTTTTAGATATGGGTGCTTTAATTCTATCAATCTGAACGACATAGAGTTATCTACCGCAACCCGTGAATACTTAGAGGAAAACCCTGCGGCAACGGCATTATTTGAATATGCTCGTTTAACTAACGATAAAGGCGAACAGGTTTCTGAAAAGCTCGAAAAACAAATCAAGAAAGATCCGTCAAGCATTGACTATGACGGTTTCTTCCGCACTGCCTTTTACGGAGTTTCCTATACTGATTATCTGTTCAGCCTTCCGATGGGTGCAGGTAAGACATACTTGATGGCAGCTTTTATCTATCTTGATTTATATTTTGCTCTCAATGAGCCTGCAAATCCCGCTTTTGCGCACAACTTATCATATTTGCACCTTCCGGCTTGAAATCCTCTGTTGTACCGAGCCTTAAAACTATTCAGAACTTTAACCCTGCGTGGATCATTCCCGAACCTTCGGCGACAGATATTAAGCGAATGATCTCCTTTGAAGTATTGGATCAGGGAAATACTGCCAACAAGTCAAACAAAACCAAGAACCCAAATGTTCAGAAGATTGCTAATCATCAGCCGCTTTCGGAGCTTTTCGGTTTGGTCGCTGTAACTAACGCTGAAAAGGTTATCCTTGACCGTATTCAAGAGAAAAACGGTCAGATCAGTCTGTTTGAAGAAAGTGACGACGAGAAGGACAGACAAGCTAATGAGCTTCGTAACCTTATCGGTAAATTGCCGTCCCTTTCCATCTTCATTGACGAGGTGCATCACGCTGTTAGCGATGAAATAAAGCTTCGTGCCGTCGTAACCAAATGGGCACAGAATAACACCGTCAACTCCGTTATCGGTTTTTCCGGCACGCCTTATCTTGAAAAAGCAGAGAAGTTCAAGGTTGTAGATTCTCTTTCGGTAGGTACGGCTGAGATTACAAATATCGTATACTACTATCCTCTCATTGATGGCGTAGGCAACTTCTTAAAACGTCCTATCGTTAAAATTGCAGATATCGCCGACAGTAGTTTGATTATCGAAAAAGGTGTCAGAGAGTTCCTTGATACATACAAGGACACTGTCTATGCCGATGGACTGACTGCCAAACTTGGTATCTACTGCGGTAATATCGAAAAATTAGAGGAAGTTGTCTATCCGTTGGTATCACGTATTGTTGCAGAATACGGTCTTGGAACGGATGTAATCCTCAAATTCCACAAGGGCAATAAGCAGTACAAAATGCCTGCCGACAGTCAAATGCAGTTTGATATTTTGGACAAGTCTATTTCCAAAATTCGCATTGTCCTGCTTGTACAAATCGGTAAAGAAGGATGGGACTGCCGTAGTCTTACAGGTATTATCCTTTCTCAAGAAGGCGACTGTCCCACAAATATGGTTCTGCAAACCTCCTGCCGTTGCTTGCGTCAGGTGATTAAAGGCAATCCCGAAACTGCTCTTATTTATTTGAATGAAAGCAATGCTAACAAGTTAAACGTACAGCTCGAACAGCAGCATCATATCTCGCTCAAGGAGTTTTCGTCTGCTGATAATAGCAAAACACCGCTGAAGCGTTATAACCGTACAGTACATTTGAAACTTCCTAAAGTTGATTTTTATCAGCTCAAAATCAATTATGATACCCTTACAGTCGAAAAAGCTGATCCTGCAAGCGATATTGCGGTTTCGGCTGATTCCGCACGCATTTCAGACGGTATTATCAAAACCACTGACCTCTCCATGGATGAAAGCAAGACCAGTATCACCGTTGACGATACAGAATATGGCACCGAACCTGCCACCTTTAATTCTTGGATATACGGAATTATGAAAGGCGGATTTGGCTCTCCCACAGTTGCAGAGCTGATGAAATATGCAGAACAGTTGAAAACTGTGTATCAAAAAATAACTTTCGAAAAAGACGGCTCTCATTATTACAGTTCCAAATACAATCGCAAGTTGGTAGAAGCAAATATCCGCAAAGCCTTTTTCGATAGGCTGGATTTTAATACTACCGAAGAGTTGATACCCGAAGAAGCCAATCTCTTGAATATTGCAAACTTCACACCTGAAGTTTATACCGACAAGCCCACAGACTATTATCCTACGCAGGGCGTGGTAGAAAACATTATCAAGGATGATAAAGGCAAGCTAAAGCTTGATCCCAAAATGGAAGATACAATTCGCTTCCTCGAAGAATCCGGCAACCCTGCCATGGCGGCAACGCTCCGAGCACAAAACACTTCTCATAAAAACAAAGACCGTTCGTTCCATTATCTGCCATACCGTACCGATAGCGGCTTTGAGCAGACTTTCTTGAAAGAAGTGCTGTCCTTTGACGAGATTGAAAACCTCGGCTTGGAGGTTTACTACAACGGCGACCGTGCTATGACCGAGTTTAAGATCAAGTGTTATAAGAAAAACGGAAGCAAATGGAGTTATGTGGGAATCTATACGCCCGACTTCCTGATTATCAAGCGTAAAGACGGAAAGATACACAAGATTATTGTTGTGGAAACCAAGGGCGAAATTTACGCTAAGGATCCTATGTTTAAGGACAAGAAAACCTTTATGGAAACCGAGTTTTCAAAGCAGAATAACACAGCATTCGGCTACGAACGCTTTGATTATCTGTATTTAGAGGATACATTACCTGATAAGGAAAGATTAACATTAACTCGCCAGAAAATTAGTCAGTTTTTCAAGGAGGATTGAAGATGAAGCGAAATATGGATTTAGTTAGAGAAATCTTGCTCGAAATCGAAAAGCAGTACGTATCAACCGCCATCTATAATTTGAAAGTCGAGGGTTATGATACTGAAACTATAGCCTATCATTGTAAAATTCTTTACGAAGCAGGATTAATTTCCGATTATAAAGCTCAATATGCTGACAACACAATTTATTCTTTTGGCGTAGGTCCGCTCACGTGGGCTGGCAATGATTATTTGGATAAAGTTCGTGATAACTCAATTTGGAGAAAGACAAAAGATGCCATTGCCAAAAAAAGGCTTGCCACTCGTCTTTGATACGATAAAGACTATCTCAACTGCATTTATTACAGCAGCTGCAGAAGGTGTAGCAAATTCAATACTTAAAAACGGAGGTAAAGCATAATGCCGATTAAATATGTACCGTTTATACCGGAGCCGGTGGAAGGACAAGCTGTGCTCGGCAACTTTAACAGAATACTCAAATACAAGGGTGCCGATGATGTTTCGATGACTCTTCAGCGTGGTATGCCCTTATACGAAATGGAAAAGCAGGAAACCGTGGGTGAGAACGCGACGGTAATATGGTCATTCGTGGCGAATGTGTTTCTGCCTGTGCCTATCTTAAAGAGCAAGGCATTCAGGTTGACCTTGTTTATATTGATCCTCCTTTTGCCAGCGGTGCTGATTACGCCAAAAAAAGTGTATATCCGCCGTAATCCCAAGGTGGCAGAAGCAATTGCTCAAGCTGAACAGAAACTTGATGTTGATGAACTTAAAGCCTTTGAAGAAAAAATGTATGGTGACGTTTGGGATAAAGAAAAATATCTCAACTGGATGTATGAAAACCTTATGGCGATTAAGTCCGTGATGAGCGAAACGGCATCTATTTATGTTCATTTGGATTGGCATATGATTCATTATGTAAAAGTGCTTATGGATGAAATTTTCGGTGAAGAAAATTTCCAAAGAGAAATTGTTTGGGACATATCCGTTCTTTCAGGTTTCAAAACTCTTGCTCCTAACTGGATAAGAGGGCATGATACAATTCTATATTATTCAAAATCAGACGAAAGACTATTTAATAAATTGATGCAACCACATACGCAAGAGTATTTAGAGTCGTTTAATCGTGTTGATGAGAACGGGAGATACTATATGGTTGCTCATGGAACCAAAAGATACAGAGATGAAGTCGAAGCCAAAGGCAAGCCTTTTGGTGATGTTTGGAACGATATTATGTCGTTCCAGCAACAGCCAACATCAGATGAAAAAGTTGATTATGCAACGCAAAAGCCAACTTCGCTATTAGATAGAATTATAAAAGCTTCTTCAAACGAAGGAATGTTTATTGCAGACTTTTTTGGTGGTAGTGGTGTAACTGCTGCCGTAGCAAATAAACTTGGGCGCAGATTTATTCATTGTGATATCGGTCTGAATTCCATTCAAACAACACGTGACCGTCTTGTTGCAGATGGTGCAGAATTTGATGTGCTTGAAATCAAAGATGGCGTTCAACTCTACCGCAACCCTGTACAGACTATGGATAAAATCAAGTCGCTGATACCGGGACTCAAAAACGAGGATTCGCTTGATTCCTTCTGGGAAGGTTCGATTTCAGACAGCAAACTTGGTACCATTCCTGTATATGTGCCGAACCTGATGGACAGCAGTTCAAAACTGCTTGATAAGGTCATGATGAACCGAATTATTCATCAGGCTATACCCGATTTGGATAGCAACATCAAAAAAGTAATCGTCTATTACATAGATATTACCGATGAAGCCGAGATTCAAAAGTTTATAAAAGATGATGACAGCACAAATATTGAAATTGAGCTGAGAGATCTCAAAGCAGTTCTTGATGATGTCATAATCGGAGATTATGCGGAATTTCACACCGAAGCAACCCACGATGATTTATTTGGGGGATATGCAGTTACCATTGATAAATTTATAAGTGACCGTGTGCTTTCAAAAATAGCTGAGTTCAACGAAAAGGCACTACTTAATTCTTCGGCAAAGAAGCCGTATAAGCCGATTGAAATTAGCGAGGATGGTTTGGAACTGATTGAGTTCTTGAGCGTTGATTGCACTGCTGCTGAAGGAGAGTGGCATTCCGACAGCGAAATCAAGATTGACAAAAACGGTTTTGTCGTTGTAAACGGAAATAAAACAAAGGACTTCTGGGACGGGAAAATCCGCTGCGAACAAAAACCGCTTCGCCTGAAAATTCGCAACATCTGCGGCGACGAAACAGTGTGGGAGGTATAAGTAAAATGTATTCACCGTTTTCTGATAGCAAAGGGCGACCATTGACAATTGAAAAAGTTAAATTCAGTCATCTGTCGCAACTTGTAGATTGTGATGAAGGACATCACGTCGAATACAAATTATTGCTTGAAGATGGCGGAAAAGCACAGTTGGCAAAAGAAATCACATCGTTTGCCAACTGTGAAGGCGGTTGGCTAATTGTAGGCATAGATGATAAAACAAAAGAAATTAAACCGATAGATAAACAGGACTACAGCCAACGCATCGGAAAGATTGCGACACGTATATCACCTATGCCGGAGTTTAGTACTCGTTTCTTGACAATGCCTGAAAATAAAAAATCCGGTGTACTGCTTGTCTATGTATATGAAGGTCGCAATGCTCCTTATGTTTGCAATGGTAGTATTTATGTACGTAGTGGAAGCAGCAAAGAGCCAATTAAACCCGCAGATAGAGGCAATATTGAATATCTATACGAGCGTTCAAAAGAATACATAAAAGAAATAGAAGATTTCTGTCAAAGAGACTATTTCTATTCGTATAACAATCTGCTTCAACGAAAGGTAACATACCCCATAGCTAATATATATCTTAAAAATATCAGTTCTAAGCGGGATGGTTTCTTTAATGTATATGCCAATAGAGATAAAGTTATCGACTTTGTAAAATCCAACTACAAAGTTTTTGAACATATTAGTTATTCAATGCGATCGATAATCTTTATGCAGAAATTTGTTTTACCTGGTTCTAATTCAGGAACTTTTATATTTGAGTTGTTTTATGATTGGTCCTGCAAAATCACTGTGCCGATAGGACTTTCAAACGGAAGCAGAAAAGATGACTATTTAAATATTTATACAGAACTCGGTTATGACAAAGAAAGCGTTGAGAATTTTCAATTAGCAAGCGGCTCAGATATATTTAATGCACTGTTCTTTGGAATGTGCCTTTTTGAGAATATTGCAAATCAATATAAACTAAAAGAGAAAGATTATGCTTTTTGTCTTGAAATTGAAAATGCAGGAGATACTGTTGTTGCTTTTGACGGAGATAAATACAAAGAATATATTGAAAAATATGGGATCCCTTATGCACACAAGGAAATAAATAAAGGCAAAATTTCTTTCTTGCGAGATTTCCCTAAAGTGAGTTTCAACGATTTGTCATATTCGCTGATTGCTGATGACTTGGGTGCTGCTTTCGGTTTTAGAAGTGATTCTGTTTTTGAAATCCTGCAAGACTCCAACAAAAAATATACGTAGAGACTTGTTCGCAAAGGTAAGGTTTTGCAGATGACGAAATGTCCAGAAAGATTGGGAATGGAGGTGATTATGTGGCCCATATAGATAGTTATTTAAGTCGAGTTCTTTCGGAAAACGGACTGAGCTTTCTGGATGATCTATACGAATTATATGATTTTGTGCCAAATGAAACATTACGTCAACTTCTTGCTGCATTTCATACTGGCTTAAACAAATGGTTTACGGTTATCAATAGTGACCTGAGATACCAACATGACGAAGAAGGAAATATAAAATATACAGGCGGATATTTTCACGCCCAAGACAGTAGAGATTACTTGGCTTTGATAGATGTGATAGATACACTTAAAAGTAAATTAAAATCTACAGAATATTCTTTTAGGCTATGTAGCGAACATTATGATGATATAATACGACGTTGCCGTAGATTCGTTGTTAAGAGTGGCGGTAGTACGATTCCAGAAGATTTTACGCCTATTGTAATTGAAGACTTAAATCCTATATTTCAAATGGAGAAAACAGTTGCAGTAAAGTCTGAGCAGAGAACGATATATGCCAATATGAAACCAATAGGCGGAGGATCTTATGCTGATGTATTTTCATATCAAGATCCAAATTACGATATGAATTGCATTAAAGCGAGCTAAGGCTGATTTAGATCTTAAAGAACTTCGTAGATTTAAACAAGAATTTGAAGTGTTAAAATCACTAAAATCTCCTTATGTCGTCGAAGTATATTCTTGTGATGATGCAAATAACCAATATACGATGGAGTGTATGGATGAAAGCATATATAAGTATATTAACCGAGAGAATGCAAAGCTCACCCTATCGGATCGAAAAAGGATAATAGCACAAATAGGTAAAGGATTATCGTATATACATAGTAAGGGACTTCTTCATCGAGATATTAGCTTAACCAATGTATTTATTAAGCACTATGATGATGTTGATGTCGTTAAAATCGGTGATTTCGGGTTGGTTAAGGTGCCTGATAGTACACTAACCAGTCTGCAATCGGAATTAAAAGGTTCTCTAAACGATCCAGATCTCATTAACGTCGGATTTGCAAACTACGATATGTGTCATGAGACTTTTGCACTCACCCGATTGTGCTTTTTTATTCTGACAGGAAAAACAAATGTTGAACGCCAAAAAGATAGCGACATCAAAGAGTTTTGGAATCGAGGAACAAATACAGATCGAAATAAAAGATATCAATCTGTGGATGATCTTATATCGACTGTAATGCGTCTAAAAGAAAACTCATAGTTCTATAGCGGTTTTAGGTGCAATCTTAACAGGTTTTACTGTTTGGGGCAAATCCGTCCATAAACAGTCTACTCGCTAAGGTGCTAAGATGATACAGAACAAAATGTCACCGCAAAAAAGGCACAACCAACGGATTTTTGCGATCCAAAAGGTTGTGCCTTCTCATCATCTTATGTATAAATCAACTCCTGATTGATGATTTCGGTGGCGGCGTTGCGGATAGCGTTCATTTTGCCAACCCACTTCATTTGGTCTGTTGATTTGAGTTGTTCGGTGATGCCTTCTTTTTCGGCGTATTCTTTTACGAGCGAGAAAAGAGATCCTGTGCTTGTTCCTCGACATCTGCGAGGTGGGAATGGAGTTTACCGGAAGTGAGTAAATTATAGTACAGCACCTTATGATGATGTTTCAAATATCGTTTGTGCCTTAATGCCCACACGCCGATATTACCCGTTTCTTTTTCCGCCGGTAAAGTTAGATTCGGCAGTAGATAATCGCCTTGTTGCGTGTATGTACCGCCGAGTTGTTCAAATAATGTGTCAGTCATAGTAAAAACCTCCTTTGCACCTATATTGTACAAAGGAGGCGATTAAAAGTCGAATGTGCGATTTATGAATTTGCAAATTTTGCCCGTGCCAAAAATTACAGTGAACATTTCGAAATCTGCGCCACTTTTTACAGCGAACATAGCGAATATTCACTCTTATGTTTTTAATCCTCGTATCACTTGCCAACGAGGGAATTCTTGAAGCACCCGGATATGCCAATCGGATTTTCGGGTGATAGTGCGAAAGTATTTTGAACAGCAGAATTCTATCAAGTAGATTTTCGGTATGTGATTCATATTGTTTCTTTTGAAGGCTTTAAGATGACCGTTATTGCACCAATTATTGATAGATGTCGTGCCGTAACCGATTACTTTTGATATTTCGGTCGCAGTCAGCACATCTGGGTATTGCGCAAACAGTTCCGTGTAATACAGCTTCATATTTTCAAGAACCTGTTCGGGTACTTCGGTTTTCATTTTCACGGTATAGTTCCCCTTGTACCACCCAGCCGGTGCTGAATAGGATTCGGGAAATACTTTTCTCTTTTCAAGATATGTAATAACATCGGCCTTTTTGATTTTGTAACAGCGAGTTTTCTTGCCCGTGTATTCGCACGGTATCTTTCCGCTGCGAAGCAAATACAAAGCCGTTGATTTACTGATGTGACAGATTTGATAGAGTTGGTCTTTGGTAATAATATCGGGAATCGAATCCCAGTTGATTGCGGTTTCATTCATAGCAATACACCTCGTAAATATTTTAGTCGGTGCGGTTCTTTCCTGTGTATTGCCGTTGTTGATGTGTTTATTCTGTTCTTTCCGCAGTTCTTTCCAAAATAGTGCCTGTTCTTTCCAAAAACAGCGAAACTGCCGTTATTCGAACTTTCCTTTATTTATCGGGATTTCAGCGGCACAACCGTCAAAAAGCCTTTAATATCAAGCATTTTCGGCGAATACGAAGTATCCCGAAACTGCCTTCAAAAATCGCTAAACAGCCATTAACCCATAAAACTCGAAATCAGGTAGTCGCGCAAGCGGCTCGTGGGTTCGAATCCCACCCTGTCCGCCAGCGAAAAGCCTTCACGTTTCAAACGTGAAGGCTTTTTATTTATTTTACTTAAATTGTCAGGTAGTTTATATAAATCCGATGCGTCCCTTTTCTTGGCTCGGCTTGCTCAAATCTATTCCTTCATCAGCAAGATAGTCATCAACATCATCGACAATCACAGTGTTATCCTCTTCAAAATCTTCCGTTCTCAAGTTTTGATTCATAATCACCTGATCGATGATATTTCTCACGGTCCTCGCATTGGCAAAGTTGGGCAGATTCCGATAATAATCAGTTACATCAAGAAGTCTCTCGAGAGCGGCGTCCTCAACTTCATATTTCTTCTTGGCAAAGAAATTTCTTGCTATTTCGCCAAGTTCCTCCCGTGTATAGTCCGGAAAGTCAATATGAATTGGATTCTGGACTCAAAACCGGGATTTGCGCTCAGCAGATCTTTCATTTCATTTTTATACCCTGCAAGAATGGCGCAGAACTGGCCGCGTTTATCTTCCATTTCTTTAAGAAGAACCGCAATTGCTTCGTCACCGTAGTTCACTGACCCACCGCTCGCAGAATCAGATCCAAGCAAGCTATAAGCCTCATCAATGAACAAAACTCCGTTCATAGCCTCATTGATCTTCGCCTCGGTTTTAGGCGCCGTCTCACCGACATATCTGCCAGCAGGCCGCGCCCGTCTGTTTCAACCAGCTTTGCTTCGCCGAGAACACCGGCATCGTAAAGTATTCTCGAAAGAATTCTGGCAACCTCCGTCTTGCCCGTTCCCGGATTGCCGCAAAAGCACATATGCAGATTGAAGCCTTCTTCACCTTTATTTCGCTTGGCATAGGCTTTTATTTTTTTAATCATGCGTTTTACAGATGCAAGACCGATAAGCTGATCCAGATCCTCTTCGCCGGTCAGTACGCCATTTGTTTTGCTTCCTGATATCGGAAAGTTGATTTTTGCATCTTTGATGTACTTATTCACATCAATAATTCCGAGTTCCCTGTCATTCGTCCCTGCCGCACGAAGATTCTGACACATGATAACCTGATCCAGAATGTTCCGTATTTCTCTTGCGTTGGCAAAGTTAGCTTCTTTGCGCTTAATATCTGTAATATCCAAAATCCTGCTCATTGCGGCATCGCCGATTGTATATTTGCGACTCTCCAGCATGAGTTCCGCTATACTTTTCAATTCGTCCCGCGAATAATTCGGAAAATCTAACATGAACTGAATTCTGGACTGCAAGCCCGGATTAGTCGAAATCATTTGCTGCATCTCATTTTTATACCCGGCGAAGATTACACAGAATTTCCCCCTATAGTCTTCCATGGCCTTAACGAGCGTGTCGATCGCTTCTTTTCCGTAGTCTGCATTCATGTTGCTGGAAGCATTTCCGAGGGCATATGCTTCATCGATAAACAATACGCCGCCCATCGCCTCGTCGATGACGCAGCTGGTCTTTTC